>Ga0157369_10007378_pt1 | contig 12658 bp, 9 predicted proteins | sample C25metaG_FD_113461 | JGI IMG/M metagenome (GOLD analysis project Ga0157369, IMG submission 113461) | Corn rhizosphere microbial communities from Kellogg Biological Station, Michigan, USA - C2-5 metaG | ecosystem: Host-associated > Plants > Roots > Rhizosphere > Soil | place: USA: Michigan...
CCCCACCCCGCCGATCGCGCCTATTACTTGAAGATCCGCGACCGCGCGAGTTACGCGTTTGCGCTCGTCTCCGTCGCCGCGGCGCTGCAGTTGCAAGGCGATAAAGTCGCGGCGGCGCGCATTGCACTAGGCGGCGTTGCACACAAGCCGTGGCGCGCGAGCATCGCGGAAAACTTGCTGATAGGGCGAACGCTCGACGACGCAGCCTTGCGCGAAGCGGCCGCGGCACAGATGCGCGATGCCCGGCCGCAGCACGGCAATCGCTTCAAGGTCGTGCTCGCCGAGCGCGCCATCGTACGCGCGGTCAACGTTGCCGCGGGCCGCGAGCCCGCCGGCGTCACCGGAGCCCCCGCATGAACACGATCGGTCAACCGCTCGATCGCACCGACGGCGTCCTCAAAGTGACGGGCCGCGCCCAGTACGCGGCGGAGTTCCCCGCCGCCCACCTCGCGCATGCCGTGCTCGTCACGAGCACGATCGCATGCGGACGGGTCGCCTCGATCGACACCTCGCGCGCCGATTCCATGCCGGGCGTGCTGTACGTCATGACGTCGCGCAACGCGCCGCGCTTGCCGCAGGGCGGGCGGCCCGACGTGTCGCCGCCCGCGCAACGCCAGTTGTCGCTGCTACAGGACGACGAGGTTCGCTACGACAACGAGCCGATCGCCGTCGTGGTCGCCGATACGCTCGAACGGGCCGTCGATGCAGCGGGGAAGCTGCGCGTCGCCTATGAGCGTGCTTCGCCCCACCTCGACTTCTCGAAAGCGAAAGCGCATGGGCATGCGCCCGCCTCGATGATCGGCGGCAAAGCCGACACGGAGCGCGGCGACATCGAGCAAGGGTTGCGCGCCGGCGCCGTGCGCATCGACGCCGTCTACACGACGCCAATGGAGCATCACAATCCGATGGAACCTCATGCTGTGATGGCGTCGTGGGACGGTCCGCGCCTGACCCTTTACGATACGACGCAAGGCGTCGCCAACGCGCAGCGGGCCGTGGCGACGTTTCTCGGCATTGCACCCGAGGACGTCCACATCATTTCGCCATTCGTCGGCGGCGGCTTCGGCTGCAAAGGCTCGGTATGGTCCCATGTCGTGCTGTGCGCGATGGCCTCGCCCCAGGTCGGCAGGCCCGTGCGCCTCGCGCTCACGCGTCCCCAAATGTTCGGCCCCGTGGGCGGCCGCCCCCATACCGAGCAACATCTGGTGCTTGCCGCACGGGACGACGGCACCCTCACCGGTCTACGTCATGCGACGTCTTCCAACACGTCGACGTTCGAAGACTGGACCGAAACCTCGGGCGTCGTAACCCGCATGCTTTATGAAGTCCCGAACCTCGCGACCTCGCACCGGCTCGTGCCGCTGAACGTCGGCACGCCTACGTTCATGCGCGCGCCCGGCGAAACGACGGGGTCGTTCGCACTCGAATCGGCGCTCGACGAACTCGCCGTCGCGCTGAAGATGGATCCGATCGCATTACGGCTAAAGAACTATGCCGAGATCGATCCGCAAGAAGGTAAACCGTGGTCGAGCAAGCAACTGCGCGAATGCTATCGCTTGGGCGCCGAACGCTTTGGCTGGTCGCAGCGCCAGCCTGCGCCTCGATCGATGCGCGACGGCGCCACGTTGATCGGCATGGGCATGGCGACGGCGACCTATCCGGGACATCGCAGCGAAGCCGCGGCGTTTGCGCGCATCATGCCCGATGGCACCGCCGTGGTGGCCTCCGGCACGCAAGACCTCGGCACCGGCACCTACACCGTCATGACGCAGGTGGCAGCGGACGCGTTGGGGTTCCCGCTCGAACGCGTGAGCTTTGCCCTCGGCGACTCCTCGTTGCCGCACGCCCCCGTGTCGGGCGGATCGCAATCGGTAGCGAGCGTCGCGCCCGCCGTGCGCGAAGCCGCAACGCAGGCACGGCAGCGCCTGATAGAAACCGCGTGCGCGGATCCGGCTTCGCCGCTGCATGCGGTGCCCGTGAACGAGGTGACCGTCGTCGAGGGTTGGGTCGTCAGCCGCGCCGATGCTTCGCGCCGCGATCCGGCTGCCGCCGTCATCGCCCGCCATGGCGGCCGCCCGATCGAAGCGCATGCGACTGCCAAGCGCGGCGACGAAACCCGTCGATATTCGTTCCATTCGTTCGGCGCCGTATTCGCGCAAGTGCATGTCGACGGGGCGCTCGGCACTATTCGTGTGCCTCGCATCGTCGCCGTCTACGACGTCGGGCGGTTGCTCAACGAAAAGACGGGCAAGAGCCAATTGATGGGCGGTATCGTCTGGGGGCTTGGCGCCGCGCTTGAGGAGGCGAGCGAACTCGACGCCCGCTATGGACGCTTCGTCAATGCGAATCTGGCCGAGTACCACGTGCCGGTCAATGCCGATATAGGGACGATCGACGTCAGCGTGCTGAACGTACCGGACCCGCACTTCAACTCGCTCGGCGCGCGCGGCATCGGCGAAATCGGCATCACGGGCGTCCCGGCGGCGATCGCCAACGCCGTATATCATGCGACGGGTGTGCGCGTGCGGGACCTGCCCATCACGCTAGACAAAGTGCTGCAAGGCGCGAGCGTCTAATCTCGAGCACACCTGTTTTCTCAGCGACGAGCCTCTGATCCCATGACCTACGCTTCATCCGCAACGGCGCTACTGCTGGCGGCGGGCCGCGGCACGCGCTTCGATCCGGCCGGGGTGCAAAATAAACTGCTCGCGCCGCTGCCCGACGGAACGCCCGTCGCGTGTGCGGCAGCACGCGCATTGCTCGCGACGATGTCCAACGTCATCGCCATCGTGCGGCCGGGCGCGGAAGCGCTGGCGCATGCGCTCAACGACGCAGGCTGCAATGTCTTTTTCTCGACCGATGCCGAGCGCGGCATGGGGGCAAGCCTGGCGGCCGGCGTGCGCGCAACCCCCGACGCAGAAGGCTGGATCGTGGCGCTCGCCGATATGCCTTGGATCGCGCCGTCCACGGTCGAAGCGCTCGCGCGCCGCATCGATGCCGGCGCATCGATCGTCGCGCCGGTCTTTCGCGGACGCCGCGGGCATCCGGTCGGCTTCGGCGCGATGCATCGCGCGGCGCTGTCCGCGCTTGACGGCGACATCGGCGCGCGGCGGCTGCTCGATACCAACGATGTCGCGTCGATCGAAGTCGACGATGCGGGGATCATCGCCGACATCGACACCCGCGCCGACCTGCAGCGACAACGCTAATCAGCGCACGTCGATCACGAGCTTGCCGAAGGCGCCACGCTTCAGATGCGCGAGCGCCTGCGGCAATTGCTCGAAGGCATAGCGTGCGTCGATCACGGGCGTCAGGCCGGTGGCGTCCACCGCGCGCACGAGATCTTCCAGCGCGCGCCGATGCCCCACCCCGATCCCTTGAATCACTGGCCGGGTCAAGAACGACGGCACGCTCGGAAATGTCATCGTCTGCTCGCCGAGCACGCCGATCAGCGAGATCCGCCCACCCTGGCGCAGCGCGCGCAGCGACGCGGCGAGGTTCTCACCCCCGGCGAGCTCGAAAATGTGATCGACGCCGCGCCCGTTCGAATACTCGCGCGCCAACACGTCCCACTGGGGGTGAGCGTTTCTGTCGATGACATACGATGCGCCCAGCGCCAATACCGCGCGCCGCTTCTCTTCGCTGCCGGTTGTGACGATTACTTGCGCACCGTGCGCGCGAGCGATCTGCACACCGAACAAAGCCACGCCACCGGTGCCCTGCATCAACACGGTCTGTCCCGCGTGCACGTGGCCCATTTCGACGAGCGCGAACCACGCCGTCAATCCCGCGCACGGCAGCGTGCTGGCTTGCGCGGCATCGAGCGTGCGCGGCGCTGGAACGAGCCAGTCCTCATGCAGCACGACGTACTGCGCCAGCACACCCGGAAGCGAGCCGCCAAGGACGCGAGCCGTCGACGGCCAATCGCCGTCGATCCATCCTGCCCAAAACGTACCGAGGATGTCGTCACCCTCGCGAAAACGCGTGACCCGACGCCCGATCGCCACGACACGGCCCGAAAAGTCGGATCCCGGCGTGCAAGGGAACGGCATGGCAGCGCCGTCGTCACCCTCGATGACACCGAGATCGCGGTAGTTCAGGGAAACCGCGCCCACGCGAATCAGCACCTCATGCTCGCCAGGCGTGGGAACGGGCACCGTCTCGAGCGTCAGGTTCTGCGCCCCGGGACTAGTCACGGTCCATCTCTTCATCGTCGAATTCGTCGAAGTCATCATGTCTTCATCCCCCAAAAAATCGATTGAGATAAAGCATACCGACGATGAAATGTCGCCAGTGGCGGCAAATATTCGTTTGATTGTAGACTTACAAGCACCAATCGATTTGACCTGTAACGAGACTTGCGCCAATGCCCCGCAACACTTCGATCAAGACCGACCGCCTGACCGGCATCGCCATATTCGTTCAGGCGGCCGAGGCGGGTAGTTTCTCCCTTGCGGCCGAGCGGCTTCGTTTGACGCGCTCCGCGGTGGGCAAAAGCATCGCGCGTTTGGAAGAACGATTGGGCGTCCGGCTCTTTCTGCGCACCACGCGACAACAAACGCTGACGGCGGATGGGCAGGCGTTCCACGATCACTGCGTACGGGCCTTGGCCGAACTCGATGCGGGCGAGGCCGCCTTGAGCGATGCGCACCTATCGCCGCAGGGCCGGCTGCACGTGAGCGCCCCTGTCTTGTTCGGCCGCTTGTGTGTCGCGCCGGTGCTGCTGGAACTGGCGTCCCGTTATCCAAAGCTCGAGCTGCAGATGAGCTTGACGGACCGCGTGGTCGATCTCGTCGACGAGAACGTCGATCTCGTGGTGCGCAGCGGCGCGTTGCGCAACGCGCCGGCCGATTTCGTAGCACGCAAGCTCGGCGAACAGACAATGCGGCTGTGCGCCAGCCCCGACTATTTGGCGCGCCATGGCACGCCGCGCACCGTGGCCGAGCTCGACGGGCATCACGGCGTGTTGTATGCGTCCGGCCGCCGCGACGTCGCATGGCCGCTCGGCGACCACACCGGGTCGATGCGCACCATAACGCTGAAGCAACGGCTTCGATTCGACGACCTCGAAACGATCGTCGCTGCGATCAAGGCCGGTGCGGGCATCGCGCGACTGCCTTGCTGGCTGATTGCGGACGATCTGCGAGCGGGATCGCTGGTCGCATTGCTGCCCCAGGCGTCGGGGCCGCGCATCGAGGTGAACCTTGCATGGCGGCGTACGCGGCACTTGCCCACCCGGGTACGCATTGCCATCGATATGTTGGCGGCGCGCTTGCCTGCCACGCTCGCCATCGGCGGATAGGCGGTGGCCCGCGCGTCACATTCACTCGCCGGCACAACTTCAGGCACAGCGCATGCTTCGCAGCCTCGCTTCGGAGGCGCGGCGCGCCGGCTGCACCGGCCCCGCCGCAAACGGCAGGCAGCGTCGTGACGAATGGCCTATAAAGGAGTGACGCCACCGCCCTTTGTACTCATCCTCTCGTCACCTTTATCGATACGCATAAGACCATGGACTATCGCATGCACACCGTACCGATTCCCGACCCCCTTGCCGATCCCACGCGCGATCCGGAAGGCGAGCCGGTGGTGCCTCCCGCGCCCGGTCATCATAACGACGAGCCGCAGCGGCCCGAAGGCCCGCCCGACAAAAATCCATCGCGAATGTAAGAGGCAAGCGCAAGCGCCCCCTTGGCCCGGCGGCGCAACGCCGCAGCATGGCGCGGCGAACTGCGACCGTTCGCCCCACGCGCCCTCCCATCAGGGTTTCCCCCTCTACGCCCCTTGAAACACCGCGTCGTTAACCCGGGTACGCGCGGCTTCGAGGTTTGTTCAGACGAAGCCGTTGACTAAAAGATCGACCCTTCGTGAGCGACGTAATGCAGAAAATGACTTTGAATCGAAAGCTCGGCTCGATGATCGCGGTCCTGTGGGCCGGACTCATCCTGATCGCCGTAGCGGGTGTTTGGCAGAATCGCGCATCGATGATCGACGATCGTAAAGACCGACTCGTGGCGCTCGTGCAAGAAGCCAATAGCGTCGCGCAGCATTATTACGACGCCGCGCAACAGCACGCGATGAGCGAGGAAGATGCCAAGAAGCAGGCGTTGCAAACAATCGGGATGCTTCGCTACGGCACCGACGGCTACTATTCGATCAACGATTCGCAATCGGTCATGCTGATGCACCCGATCAAGCCGCAGTTGGTCGGCAAGAATTTGACGAGCTTCACCGATCCCGCGGGCAATCATCTATTCGTCGATCTCGTCAAGGCGGGCACTCAAGAACACGGCGGTTTCGTCCCCTATCTGTGGTCGAAACCGGGCAGCGAGGAGCCCGTGCCGAAGCTGTCCTATTCGCTGCGCTTCGCACCGTGGGATTGGGTGATCGTCACCGGCATGTACATGGATGACGTCAACGCCGCATTCGTCTCGAGCCTGATTCGCTGGGTGTTGATCATCGGCGTGCTCGGCACGCTCGCCACGGTTGCCATGTTGCTGGTCCTGCGCAGCGTGCGGCGTGCTTTGGGGGGCGAACTCGAGGTGGCGGTCGCCACGGCGCAGCGCATCGCGAACGGCGATCTGACCGGGCGTATCCCCGTTCGGCATGACGATGACGTGAGCCTGATGGCCGTGCTCGCGCACATGCAGTCGGGTCTCGCCAATGCCGTCAAGCGCGTGCGCTCGGGCACCGAGAACATCAACGTCGGCGCAAGCGAAATCGCCGCCGGCAACACCGACTTGTCGCAACGCACGGAGCAACAAGCCGCCGCACTCGTCGAAACGGCCTCGAGCATGGACGAGATGACGACCAACGTCAAAATGAACGCGGATAGCGCCTCGCAAGCCGCCAAGCTCGCAGAGCAAGCGGCCGATGTAGCAACGCGCGGCAGCAGCGTGGTGGACGATGTCGTGCGCACGATGAGCGAGATCACATCGAGCTCGCAGAAGATCGGCGACATCATCGGCGTAATCGACGGCATCGCGTTCCAAACGAACATCCTCGCGCTCAATGCGGCAGTGGAAGCCGCCCGCGCCGGCGAGCAAGGCCGAGGCTTCGCCGTCGTCGCCTCGGAAGTGCGCAGCTTGGCGCAGCGCTCGGCCACGGCCGCCAAGGAAATCAAGGTTTTGATCGAATCGTCGACCAACACGGTCGATCAAGGGGCGGCGCTCGTGGCCAACGCCGGTTCCACGATGGGCGAGATCGTGCAGTCGGTGCGCCGTGTCAACGAGATCCTCGAAGAAATCAGCCATGCATCGCGCGAGCAAAGCGCGGGCATCGAGCAAGTCAACCGCGCAGTCGGCGAAATGGACAAAGTCACGCAGCAAAACGCAGCACTGGTGGAAGAAGCCGCCGCCGCCGCGCAATCGCTGAAGGATCAGGCCAACGTGCTGCGCGAAGCGATCTCGGGTTTCGCCCTGCCTGCTTAGGCGATCCGCTCGCCACGCCGCCGCGGCGCCGCTCCATGATGCCAAGCGGCTCCGAGCAGACGCCGCTCGCTTCCTAGACCGCCGCCGCTTGCGGCGGTTTTTTTCGCCCGCTCCGTGGCTTATCCGTAGCTTATCCGTAGCTTATCCGTGGCTGCTCCCTGGCCCGCACTGCGCCCGGATGCACGCGCACCGGGCCACACAGGCAGCACGGGCCACCCCATTTACTTACATTTTCATTACAATGTCGAGCTTGCGCCGTCCGGCGTAATCTTTCACCCGCTCGTACATTTCGATGACCGCATCGCCCAAGAGACGCCCGACACCGTACTCGCCTTCCGCGCTCGCAACCCAGCCCGCGCTGGCTTCTCACAGGCACCCGAAGCGCTCGGCGCTCGTGATGATCGTCATTTCGCTCGCGTTCGCCGGCCTGGCCGCGCGCGCTGGATGGATCCAAATCGTCGAGCATGACTTCCATGTGGCGCAAGGCGAAAAGCGGCATCGCCAAATGCTCGAACTGACCGCGAAACGCGGGTCCATCGTCGACCGCCACGGCGCGTTACTGGCCGTGAGCCTGGCCACGTACGAAATATGGGTCGAGCCCGAGCGCTTCGATCGCACTGCCGTCCAACCGCTGGCGCAAGCGCTGACGCTCTCGCCCGAAGCGCTGTTGGAGCGCCTCGACATCGGGCGCGTCAACGTATTGCTCAAGCGCCACGTCGATGCGCAAACGGCAAGCCGCATCGCAAGCATGCGCATTCCCGGCGTCACGCGCGTCGTCACGTCCAAGCGCTTCTATCCCGAGGGCGAATCGGCCGCGCATGTCGTCGGTTTGACCGATACCGACGACGTGGGCCAGGAAGGCGTCGAACTCGCCGTCAACGCACAGCTGACCGGGGAGTCCGGTGAACGCGAAGTCATTCGCGACAGACTCGGCCGCATCGTATCCGATCTGCGCCCCCTCACTCCCGCGCGCCATGGGCAAACCGTTCGCCTCACTATCGACCGCCGCATTCAGCAACTCGCTTTTGCGCAGTTGAAGGCCGCGCTCGAGCGCCATCGCGCACAAGCAGGCAGCGTCGTCGTACTCGATGCGGGCACGGGCGAGATTCTCGCGCTGGCCAATGCGCCGTCGTTCGACCCGAACGCGCGCACCGCCTTGAGTGCACAGACCATGCGAAATCGCGCGCTCGTCGATACGTTCGAACCGGGTTCGACCATCAAACCGCTTGCGATCGCCACCGCGCTCGATGCCGGGCAGCTTCGGCCCGATTCGTTGATCGACACCGAACGCGGCCGCTATCGCATCGGCAAGCACACGATCCACGATACGTCGGACCACGGCACCGTCAGCGTCGCTCAAGCGCTGGCGACATCGAGCAATATCGCGCTCGCGAAAATCGCCATGACGCTGCCGCCCGAAACGCTTTGGACCGCTTATCGCCAATATGGGCTCGGGCTTGCGCCGCCGCTGCCGTTCCCCGGCGTCGCGGCCGGCAAGCTCAGGCCTTGGCAGAAATGGAGGCCCGTGGAGCAAGCGACGATGGGGTACGGCTACGGCTTGTCGACCTCGCTGCTGCAAATGGCACAGGCCTACACGGCGCTGGCCGGCGACGGCACCTTGCGGCCCGCGGCGCTAATCGCCCGCGACGAGCGTGCCGCCGGCGAAGCGGACACGCAGAATCGGGAGCGCGTCACGACCGAACGCACGGCCGCGACGCTGCGCGCGATGCTCGAAGCGGCCACGCTGGAAGGCGGCACTGGGCGCCGCGCGCAAATCGACGGTTATCGCATCGGCGGCAAGACCGGCACCGCATGGAAACATGCGGGCGCGGCCACGGGCTATGCGCGCCACAAGTATCGTTCGTTGTTCGTCGGCATTGCGCCGATCGATGCTCCTCGGCTCGTCGTGGCCGTCATGATCGACGAACCCGCGGGCGCGTACTACGGCGGCGCGGTGGCGGGCCCCGTCTTCTCGGCCGTCGCGGCCGGCGCCCTGCAGTTGCTCGGCGTGCCTCCCAGCGTGCAAACCGCACCGCAAGCGTAGCGTTCGCATCCGCATTCAATGCGTAAAGAAGCGCTCGCCATTTGCGCCACGCCGCCTAAAATCTGAAAACGAGCACACGGTAGCGCCTCGTGCGAGGCGCTCATCGAGGACATCGATCATGACGACGGCCGCCAGTTTTCAAATCGAGTACACCCAGTTCCTCGATCTTGACGGCGTACCGACGCAACCCCTCCCCGATTTCGCTAAAGACACTGAGACCCTCACGGCGTTTTATCGCGCCATGGTGCTGACCCGCGCGTTCGACGGCAAGGCCGTTGCGCTGCAGCGCACAGGCAAGCTAGGCACTTTCGCCTCTTCCGTGGGACAAGAGGCCGTCGGCGTGGGACTCGCCCATGCGATGCGGCCCGAAGACGCCCTCTTTCCGTCATACCGGGATCACGCCGCGCAATTGCTGCGAGGCGTCACGATGACTGAAAGCTTGCTTTATTGGGGCGGCGACGAACGCGGCAGTTGTTTCGCCGCGGCGCCGCACGACTTTCCGAATTGCGTGCCGATCGGCACGCAGGTCTGCCATGCAGCCGGGGCGGCCTACGCTTTCCGTTTGCGCGGCGAGGCGCGGGCCGGCGTGACGATCGTCGGCGACGGCGGCACATCGAAGGGAGACTTCTACGAAGCGATGAACATGGCGGGCGTATGGCAAGCCCCGCTCGTGATCGTGGTCAACAACAATCGATGGGCCATCTCGGTGCCGCGCGAACGCCAAACGGTCGCGCAAACGCTGGCGCAGAAGGCGATCGCTGCCGGCATCGAAGGCCGCCAAGTGGACGGCAACGACGTGATCGCCGTGCACGATGCTGCGCGCGCGGCGCTGGCCAAGGCGCGAGCCGGCGGCGGCCCGACGCTCATCGAAGCGCTCAGCTACCGTCTCGGCGATCACACGACGGCCGACGACGCCACGCGCTACCGCGACCCGGAACTCGTGTCCACGGCGTGGCAAGCGGAGCCGATCGTGCGTCTGCGCAAATATCTGCTGTCGCTCGATGCTTGGGACAAGCCGCGCGAAGAGGCGTTGATTCAGGCGTGCCAGCGCTCGGTCGAGGACGCGGTTCAAGCGTATCTGGCCGTGCCGCCGCCGGACGTATCGTCGATGTTCGATCATCTTTACGCGTCGCTACCGCACGCGCTCGCCGAGCAGTTGACGAGCGCACGGCAATTCGCGGATCGGCAGGAGAACGGCCATGCCTGAGCTCGCGCTCGTCGAGGCCGTCAACCTTGCGCTCGCTCACGCGCTCGAGCACGATCCATCGGTCGTGCTGCTCGGCGAGGACATCGGCGTCAATGGCGGCGTATTTCGCGCCACGCAGGGTTTGCAAGCGCGTTTCGGAGCGGAGCGCGTGATCGACACGCCGCTGGCCGAAAGCGCCATCGCCGGCACGGCGATCGGCATGGCCGCGATGGGGCTGCATCCGGTCGCCGAAATCCAATTCACGGGTTTCATTTATCCCATCATCGATCAGATCCTGAACCACGCCGGGCGCCTGCGCCACCGCACTCGCGGCCGACTTTCCTGTCCGCTGGTGATGCGTTCGCCGTGCGGCGCCGGCATCCACGCACCTGAACATCACTCGGAAAGTCCTGAAGCGTTGTTCACGCATATTCCGGGGCTGCGGGTGGTGATGCCGTCCTCGCCCGCGCGAGCCTACGGGTTGCTGCTAGCGGCCATCCGCGATCCCGATCCGGTCGTTTTCCTGGAACCGACACGGCTTTACCGTTTGTTCAAGCAGAGCGTCGACGACGATGGTCAAGCGCTCCCGCTCGACACTTGCTTCATCTTGCGCGAAGGGTCCGATGTCACGCTCGTTTCGTGGGGCGCGATGCTCCAGGAAGTGCTTAGGAGCGCCGATCAATTGGCCGAAGCAGGCATCGCGGCCGAAGTGATCGACGTCGCAACGCTCAAGCCGCTCGACATCGACACCATCCTTACGTCCGTCGCCAAGACGGGCCGTTGCGTCATCGTGCATGAAGCGCCGCGCACTTGCGGCCTGGGCGCGGAAATCGCAGCGGCCATCGCCGAGCGCGGGCTTTATTCGTTACTGGCGCCGATCGAGCGCGTGACCGGTTACGACGTCGTCGTCCCGCTATTCAGGCTGGAGACGCAGTACATGCCGAGCGTTGCGCGCATCGTTGGCGCCGTCAAGAAAACGCTCGAGGCATCCACGTGAATATCTTCAAGCTGCCCGATTTGGGCGAAGGCCTGCAAGAAGCGGAAATCGTCGAATGGCACGTACAAGCCGGCGACGAAGTGAAAGCCGATCAGCCGCTCGTATCGGTCGAAACGGCGAAGGCGATCGTCGACATCCCTGCGCCGCAAGGCGGGCGCATCGCCAAGCTGTACGGCAATAAAGGCGACATCGTGCATCTGGGCGCGGCGCTCGTCGCCTTCGAGGGCGCAGGCGGCCAAGCCGACACGGGCACGGTGGTGGGCCGAATGGAGACGAGCGAGCGCGTCGTGCACGAAACGGCCCCGTTCGCGCCCGCACCGATGGGAGGGTTGAGCGTCGGCACCACGGCGGTCAAGGCCACACCGGCCGTGCGCGCACTGGCGCGCAAGCTGGACATCGATTTGACGATGGTGATGCCGACCGGTCCCGACGGCATCGTCACGTCTAGCGATGTCGAGCGCACGGCAAAGCTGTTGACCGAGCTCGGTCCGCCCGAGGCGCTGCGTGGCGTGAGACGCGCGATGGCGCTGAACATGGCGCAAGCGCAAAGCGAGGTGGCGGCGGCCACCGTGATCGACGACGCGGATATCGACGCATGGAAAGCCGGCGCCGATGTCACGATTCGCTTGATTCGCGCATTGGTGGCCGGCTGCCGTGCGCAACCGGGACTGAACGCCTGGTTCGACGGGCGCAGCGCGAGGCGACGCGTGCTCGCGAAAATCGACGTCGGGATTGCCGTGGATTTGCCCGATGGGCTATTCGTGCCCGTGCTGAGAGACGTCGCGCACCGCGATGCGGCCGATTTGCGCGCGGGGCTGGACCGGATGCGTGCCGACATGCGCGCACGCAAGATCCCGCCGGAAGAAATGCGCGGCAATTCGATCACGTTGTCGAACTTCGGCATGATCGCGGGCAAATACGCTGCGCCGATCGTCGTTCCGCCGACGGTGGCCATTCTCGGCGCGGGGCGCGTGCACGATGCAGTGGTGGCGCACAACCGCCAA
>Ga0157369_10007382_pt1 | contig 12653 bp, 16 predicted proteins | sample C25metaG_FD_113461 | JGI IMG/M metagenome (GOLD analysis project Ga0157369, IMG submission 113461) | Corn rhizosphere microbial communities from Kellogg Biological Station, Michigan, USA - C2-5 metaG | ecosystem: Host-associated > Plants > Roots > Rhizosphere > Soil | place: USA: Michigan...
ACCGCCAGGGCCGCGCCAGCGACCAGGATAAGAGCACGCATTCAAGACTCCCTATTTATTGCGATCTGCAAGGGTCTCCCCAGGCGCAAATCGCGCGAACCATAGTCTGAAGCAGGAGCATCCATCAAGACTCTTTGCACCGCCGTTCCAAACTCTTGAGAAACGACAAGAAACTCCCCTTCAAGGCGGCATCAACCCGTGTGAGGGGCATTTGTTTCCCAAGTTCCGCGAGGCTCGTGACGCCGAAATCCGAGATTCCGCACGGCACGATGCCGCTGAAATGCGAAAGGTCGGGCGCGACGTTGATTGCGAATCCATGGAGCGTCACCCAGCGCTTCACCCGAACTCCGAGCGCCCCGATCTTGGCTTCTTTATCGCCCTCGCCGACCCAGATTCCGATGCGTCCGGTCTCACGGCGCGCGGTCACCCCCAGCTCGGCGAGCGCGTCGATCATCCAGCCTTCGAGCGCGTGGACGAAGCAACGGATGTCCTTCCCGCGCTTTTCGAGGTCTAGCATGACGTAACCCACGCGCTGGCCCGGCCCGTGATAGGTGTATCGGCCGCCACGACCGGCGTCGAACACCGGAAAGTCCATCGGATTGAACAGCTCGGCCGGATCGGCGCTGGTGCCCGCGGTGAAGAGGGGCGGGTGCTCCAGCAACCAGACGCACTCGCTCGCGGTGCCTTCGCGAATGGCCGCGGCGCGCTCATTCATGAACCCCAGCGCTTCGTCATAGGGGACTTGCCCGTCGCTGACGCGCCATTCGATGTCGCCGATCTCGCTCATTCGCGCATGACATGGGCGGCGCGGAGGAGGAGGACAAGCGGCGTTGCGCCTGCGCCCGCCCATCCGCATAAGGGCCGCCAAGCCAAGAAGGGAATTGGATGCCGAAACTGTCGCTATCTCAGGCCTGGGACGAAACGCGGGCCGTGCTGGCGCGGGACGGACGCCTGTTTCTTCCAGTCGCGCTCGCCTTGTTCGTCCTTCCCGGCCTGATCCTCAGCGTCAGCATGCCGGATGCGCGCGCGGGTGGATTTCCCCCGCCGGGCCCATGGATGATTGTCGCCTTCCTGGCGTTCCTGGTCTGGACGGTTGGGCAGTTGGCGGTGATCCGCCTGGCGATCGGACCGCATGTTTCGGTAGGCGAAGCGATTATTCACGCGCTGAAGCGCTTCGTGCCGTATTTTCTCGCGGGCATCGCATGGCTGGCGCCTATCTTCGTGTTGGGATCCCTGCTCTCCGCAATCATCGAATCGCATTGGACCCATCCGTCCGTTGCCGCGTCGCTGGGCCTGATCCTGCTGGCGGGACTGGGTATTTTCCTCCTCGTCCGGTTCATCCTTTCGTCGCCGGTGGCGATTGCCGAACACGCCGGACCGATCGGCATCCTTCAGCGAAGCTGGGCGCTTTCGAGCGGGAACTGGGTGCGGCTGTTCATCTTTCTCGTTCTTTTCTGGATCGGAGCGCTTTGCCTTCTTTGGTCGATCGAGATCATCGTCGGTCTGGGAGTGAAAATGGTCTCGGACGATATCGGGCCGCTGTCGCTCGGAGGGCTAATTATCGCGATCATCAGCGAGCTCGTCAGCGCCTTCATCTCGGTCAATTTTTTCGTTTTCCTCGCGCGAATCTACGCGCAGCGCGCCGCCGCTCAGTCGGGAGTGCCCAAGAGCGGGATTTGAGGAGCGGAGTCTTTCGGCAGGATTCCGGCAAGACGCGGGTCCGGAAAACGTTCGATCGCGCGTTTGTAAGGCGTGAAGCCGGCTCGGCGGTAAGCGCTTAGCGCTGCCGGGTGGTCGAGCGAGCAGGTATGGACGTGCACGCGGTCCACGCCTTCGCGCCAGGCTCGCCTCAGCGCCTCGGCGAGGAGCCAGCGGCCATGGCCCTTGCCCGACAGCTCGGGAAGAAGGCCGATAAAGGCCAGCTCGCATTCGTTCGGCTCACGGAAATCGAGCTCCACCATCCCGACTTCCCGGTCGTCCTCGTCGCGGACCGAACAAAGCTCGACGTGCGGATGCTGGATGATCTCGGCGAGATGCGGGTCGTCCAGAAGCAGGCGCGAGAACCACAGCCAGGGCGCCCCAATGAGCCGGAAGAGGTCGCGATAATGTTCGGGTTGCGGGACTTCGATGCGTTTCAAAGCCAAGGGTGACCAAATGGCCGGCTGGTCCGCCGGCGAGCGCATCTCGAGATAGGTTACCACAGCGGCGAGCTCGCCGTTCGCGACAGCTTCGTAGCTCATTCGCTCCTCCCTGCGCCTGCGGCGCGCTGAGGGGGAGCGCTCGGCGCAGCCGAGTGGTGGAGGCGTCTTCGCCTCTCAGCAGCCAGTCGCAGCAATGCCAGCATCACGCCAAACCCCTCCGCCATTCGCTCTTCGGCGAATGGTCCCCCTCCCCATTGCTGCGCAATAGGGAGGAGCTTGGTCATTTCCACTTCGCCAGCGGCGGGAGGCTCATCAGGATCGCGTCGACATTTCCGCCGGTCTTGAGGCCGAACAAGGTGCCGCGGTCGTAAAGCAGGTTGAACTCGACATAGCGGCCACGGAATTCGAGCAGGCGTTCCATGTCGTCGTCTCCGAAGGGGGTGCTCATTCGCTTGCGGACGAGTTGGGGGAAGATGTCGAGGAAGGCTTCGCCGACGTCCTTCGTGAAGGCGAAATGCGCGTCGAAATGGTCTTCGAGATAATCGTAGAAGATGCCGCCGACGCCCCGCGAGACTCCGCGGTGCGGAAGCCAGAAATAGTCCTCGGCCCATTTCGAGAAGCGCGGATAGAAGGTCGGGTCGTGAGCGGCACAGGCGGCACGGAGGCGCGCGTGGAAGCTTTCGGTATCCTCTTCGTAAGGGATTGCTGGATTGAGGTCGGCGCCGCCGCCGAACCAGCGCTTCGTGGTGCTGAGGAAGCGCGTGTTCATGTGGACCGCGGGGACGTGCGGATTGGCCATGTGAGCGACCAGGCTTATGCCGGTGGCGAAGAAGGTGGGGTCCTCGGCGGCGCCCGGGATGCTCTTCGCGAACTCGGGAGAGAAGCTGCCGCCGACGGTCGAGACGTTGACCCCGACCTTCTCGAACACCTTGCCGGTCATCTGGCCGCGAACGCCTCCGCCGCCGGGCTCGCCGCTCGCGTCGGTGCGCTTCCAGGGGGTGTAGGTGAAGCTCGCGTCCGAGCCCGCTTCGCGCTCGATCTCCTCGAACGCGGCGCAAATCCGGTCGCGAAGCGTTTCGAACCAGTCGCGAGCGGCCTGCTGCTGGTCGTCGAGTTGGAGCATGGCGGCCTCATCGCGGGGACAGGGTTACGAAGCAAGCCGGGATGTGGCGAACTTGTAATGTTCGCATAAATCCACGGTTAACCGGGCGACCGGCACCTCGGGTCGCGCAGGGGATCCGATCAAAGGACTTGAGGATGAACAGGATATTTGGCGCGATCGCGCTCGGCGCGACGCTAATTTCCGCCCAGGCCGTTGCCCGCAAGCATGAGGGTGGGATGATGGACCAGATGACCCGCGCCCAGGCGCAGCAGATGGCGGATTCGATGTTTCAGCGTTTCGACCTCAACCATGACGGAGTGGTCACCCGCCAGGAAGCCGAGCAGATTGCGGCCCAGTTCGGCGGGAGCGGACATGCGGAACGAATGATCGACCGCATGTTCGGAACCAATCAGTCGCTGACTCTGCAGCAGGCCGAGGCGGCGGCGCTGGCGCGCTTCGACCGCGAAGACCTCAACCACGACGGAGTGGTGACTCAGGAAGAGCGCCAGCAAGCACGGGCCCAGGCCAAGGCCGAGGGCGCTGGCCCGCCTCCGGCGGCTCAGGCACCTGCCCCTGGAGCGCAGCCTCAGTAAGCTCGGCGCTGCGCGGAGACGAGCATCCGAAGCAGCATGGCGACCGGGCGGGGGACGCCCACTTTTCCCTCGAGCCAAAGACTGACGGCCGAGCGCGATACGCCGATCGCCTGGGCGAGATCGTTCTGGGTGCGGTAGCCGAGGCTGCGCATCGAGGAACGCAGTTCGTCCGGCGACATGGAGGCGAGGCGCTCGTCCATCATCAAATCGCGTCCGCGCCCCGGTCGCCGGTGCGAATCCGGATCGCCTGCTCGACGTCGATGACGAAGATCTTGCCGTCGCCGATGCGGCCGGTGCGCGCGGCGTTCTCGATCGCCTCGACGACATTGTCGACGAGCGAATCCTCGACCACCACCTCGACCTTCACCTTGGGCAGGAAGTCGATCACATATTCGGCACCCCGGTAGAGCTCGGTGTGGCCCTTCTGCCGGCCGAAGCCTTTCACTTCGACGACCGTGATCCCGGAAACGCCGACGTCGTGAAGCGCATCCTTCACGTCGTCGAGCTTGAAGGGCTTGATGATCGCTTCGACCTTCTTCACGCCTTTGCCCCTGTCATGGCTGCTAAGCTAATGCCCAATCGGCGCCGTATTTGGAAGGCAGTGCAACGCTCGAAATGAAGGCAATCATTCTTTCCGCCGGACAGGGCTCACGGCTCGGCCATCTCGTCGACGACCGGCCCAAGTGCCTGATCGATTTCAACGGCCGGACTCTGCTCGACCGGCAGCTCGATACGCTGGAGGCCAATGGGGTCCACGAAGCGGTCGTGGTCACCGGATTCCACGACGAGCTGGTCAACCAGGCGATAGCGAAGCGGAGCGGCGGGCCGAACGTCCGGACCATCTTCAATCCGTTCTACAAAGTCGCGGACAATACCGGCTCGCTGTTCATGGCGCGCGAGGAGCTGGCCGGCGATTGCCTCGTGTGGAACGGCGACACGCTCGTCTCGCGCGAGCTGATGCGACGGGTGGTCGCAAACGGGCAGAGCGGGATTTGCGTCACGATCGATCGCAAGGATTCCTACGACGAGGACGACATGAAGGTCGTCGAGGACGGCGGGCGCCTAAAGGCGATCGGCAAGCGGATTTCGGGCGGCGTCAACGCCGAGTCGATCGGACTCCTCGCGTTCCGATCAGGCGGCGCCGAGCAGTTTCGGGAAGCGATCGAGCACGCGATGCGGACGCCTGAGGGAACGACCATCTGGTACCTTCGAGTCATCAATCACATCGCCCAGAGCGCCGACGTGTGGACGCTCGACATCAAGGGCGAGGAATGGGGCGAAGTGGATTTCCCAGCCGATGTAGACGCGGCGCAAGCGCTGACGGCCCGCTGGGACGCAACGGCCAAAGCCGCCGCTGCCTGACCCTCCGATGGAAGCGCAGGCGGTCATGATCCCGGTCGGCGACGGCAGCGTTTCCGGTCTCCTGCTGCGCCCATCCGAAGCCAAGGCGCTCTACCTGTTCGCTCACGGCGCGGGCGTCGGAATGGCGCATCCGAGCATGGAAACAAACGCGCGCGGACTCGCCGAGCGCGGAATTGCGACCCTCCGCTATCAATTTCCGTACATGGAAAAGGGCGGGGGACGACCGGATCCGCCCAAGATCGCGCACGCAGCGGTCCGCGCCGCTGCAGCGGTTGCGGCGAGTCTGGCCGGCGACTTGGCGTTGTTTGCCGGTGGGAGATCGTACGGCGGGCGGATGACCTCGCAGGCACAGGCGCTCTCGCCGATCCCCGGAGTGCGCGGCCTCATCTTTCTTGGCTTTCCGCTTCATCCGGCGGGTGCGCCTTCGAGAGATCGCGGCAATCACCTTGCAGATGTCCACATCCCCATGCTGTTCGTGTCGGGCGATCGCGACGCGCTTGCCGAGATGAGATTGCTTCAATCTCTAGCGGCGAGCCTGGGCAACCGGGCGACGCTCCGCCTGATCGAGGACGGAGACCACAGTCTGAAAGTGCGAGCGAAAAGCGGCCGCACGTCCGAGGAGGCGCAAGGCGAAGCGCTCGACTCAGTTGCGGAGTGGATTGAAGGCCGGTTGCTAGATTAGGCGTAAGGCGGGCGATCCAACCCCTTCGGGCTCTTCGTGAAGACCTCGCAACCGGTTTCGGTGATTCCGATCGAATGTTCGAACTGAGCCGAGAGCGAGCGGTCGCGGGTGACGGCTGTCCAGCCGTCGTCGAGCAGCTTCACGTCGGGGCGTCCGATGTTGATCATGGGCTCGACGGTGAAGATCATTCCAGGGCGCAGCTCGGGACCGGTGCCGGCACGGCCGGCGTGGACGACCTCCGGGCTGTCGTGGAACAGGCGGCCGACTCCGTGGCCGCAGAAATCGCGGACGACGCTGTAGCGGTTCGACTCCGCGTGGCGCTGGATGGCGTTCGCGATGTCGCCGAGGTGGTTGCCGGGCTTGGCCTGTTCGAGGCCGAGCATCAGGCATTCGTAGGTGACGTCGACCAGTTTGCGGGCGCGGAGCGGAACGTCACCGACCAGGTACATGCGGCTGGTGTCGCCGTGCCAGCCGTCGATGATGGGGGTGACGTCGATGTTGACGATGTCGCCGTCCTTCAGCGTCTTCTCGCTCGGGATTCCGTGGCAGACGACATGGTTGATCGAGATGCAGCAGCTGTGCGTGTAGCCGCGGTAGCCTAGCGTCGCGGGAACTCCGCCGCCCTCGACGGTCATCCAGTAGACGATCTCGTCCAGCTCCTGCGTCGTGACTCCGGGCACGACGTGCGGCGCGAGCGCGTCGAGGATCTCGGCGGCGAGCCGGCCCGCGCGGTGCATGCCAACGAACGCCTCGGGCCCGTGGAGTTTAATGACGCCGTTGCGGGATTCGACCCGGTCATCGGCGGCGACGGTTACGTACTCAGTCATGGTCTCACGAACTTAGTCGCTCGCCACGGCTTTTGCACCCCGCAGGCGAGCCTCATTTCAGAAACTGCTCGGCATCGACGATTCGGATGTCCTGCATCATGTCGAGATAGGCGTCCAAATACCCCTTGTGGGTCGCGCCAATGATCGAGAGCACGCGCGCGTTCGGGTCCTTCTGAAGCGTCGAGCGAATGTTGGCGGCGATGCGGAGGTTCCGCGTTTCCCACCATGCGACATATTGGCGGCCGTAGGGTTGGCCGGGTCGATAAGAGACGGCTCGGCCCATGTCGGAGGCGATCGTGTCGCGCTGGCTCTGCGGAGCGTTCATCAGCCGATAGAGCGCCACGACGTCGTCGCCGGTCCGAAGATTCTTCTCCAGCCTATCTTCCTCATCCCGGACGGCGGGAGCGGGCTTTTCCTTCCACGCGGCCTGAATCGCCGCGGCATAGGCTTTCCCTTCCGGGCTGTTCTCGTCGAACGCAGTGTCGGCGGTGTGATCGTCGACCTGGTAGATGCGCTCGAGGCCGAGCCGGGCGGCGAGGGCGGCAGCGATCGTGTAATTTTCGTTGAGCTTCTTTCCCTTTCGCTCGAGCATCGGGACCATCGCCTCGGTCAGGCCATCGCCCGCATGCCGTTCCGCCGAGGGAAGTCGCAGCCACTGGACCATCGCCGATGCACGGTCATTCGCGACAATGAATAGCATCGCCAGGTGACGCCGCTGGGCGGGAGTGGGAGATGAGGGCCAGGCGGCGAGTGCGCGGTCGGCCTGATCCTGCGCCTGCGAGACATTGAGGCCGGTCGCCTTTTCGATCTCGTCGGTCGGCCAGCAGTAGGTGTCGAACGTGTCCGCGCCATGCTGCGGCTTGAAGCGCTGCAAAGTATCGCATTCCTCGCCCGACAGGCCCTCGACGGTGATGATCTTGGGATTGAACCGAGCGAGGCGGTCCAGGAGTGGCTGAAACAGGTGCGGATCGGTCGATGCAGGCAATTCGGAAAGATGCGTCGTTCCGAGGACGAGGACCTGCGCGGGCCGTCCGGCAATTTCCTTCTTGTGCCGGCGCGGGTCGAAGGCAGGCGTGCCGGCCGCGAAAGTCTGGACCGCGGCTAAAGCGAGAAGTGCAACAGGCATGCGAAAGCTCCGTCAGCTACATTTGTAGCGTGTATTACATCTATAGGGCAGCTGCGCAAGCCCGTTGCGCGCGCCGACGGTGCGGCTAGGGCGGACATATGGATTCGGCTCGAATCTGGACCGCAGCGCTCGTCGTGATCGGCGACGAAATTCTGTCGGGACGGACTCAAGACAAGAATATCGCGCAGCTCGCGACCTGGCTGAACGTCCAGGGCATCAGGCTGGCGGAGGTGCGGGTCGTGCCGGATGTGAACGAACGGATCGGCGAGGCGATCAACGCCCTTCGGGTGAAGCATGATTATCTCTTCACGACGGGCGGGATCGGCCCGACTCATGACGACATCACCGTCGATGCCGTCGCTGCCGCCTTTGGAGTTCCGGTGATCGTTCATCCCGAGGCGCGGCAGATCCTGGTCGATTATTATCGCGACCGGCCGGGCGGGCTGACAGACGCGAGGCTGCGGATGGCGCGCACGCCCGAGGGCGCGGAGCTGTTGCGGAACCCAAGTTCGGGGGCGCCGGGAATCAAGATCGGCAATGTCTACATCCTGGCGGGCGTGCCGAGTATCGCGGCAAGCATGCTGGAAGCATTGACGGGTACGCTGGAGGGCGGTCGGCCGGTGGTGTCGGTGACGATCGGAGCGCGGGCCCCCGAAAGCGATGTCGCCGACCTCCTTCGCGAAACCGAGGCGGCGCATCCCGGAGTCGCGATCGGAAGCTATCCGTTTTTCAGGGACGGGCGCTACGGCTCCAACTTCGTCATCCGCTCGGAAGATGGCGAGCTTGCGCGCACGACCGGCGACGACCTGGCGGACAGGTTGCGCGATGCGGGTTATGACCCGGTCGACGGCGGGATTTGAGCAGCGCTCGTTGACTGCGATTTGCGGCGCACCTAACTCACGGCCGCTGAGGCGCGGGTATGATGTAATGGTAGCCTGTCAGCTTCCCAAGCTGAACGCACGGGTTCGATTCCCGTTACCCGCTCCAGCCTAGCCAGTCCGGGGGACTGGCGTGCGGCTGGAGCGCACAAGTCAGACCTCGTCCAGATATTCGAACAGGTGATGGTCCTCGTAGAGACCAGCTTTCAGATAGGGGCTGCTCTCGACCAGCGCTTCCGCCGCGGCCCTGTCGTCGACCTCGAAAACCATCATCATTCCGGCGCGGTTGCCTTGCTCGTCGCGCAGCTGTCCCACGCTCCGGATCGGAATATAGGGCTGCGACAGGAAGTCGTTGGTCTGTTCCTGCACCGATTGCGGAATCGGGTCTGCGCCGGCTTTCAGGAAGCCCATCCACGCGAACAACATAAGCAATCTCCCGCGACTCTTCGGCGGACGGGACACGCGATGGGCCGATGGGCCCGCATCGTCAACGCGCGCGAAACAAGAGGAACGATCCGGCGTCTCAAGAGTTGCTTAATATAAGTACCCTTACTATATCCACGCTATGGAAACCCTACCGTTCGAAATCGGGGAGACGGCGCACGTTCTGCGCAAGGCCTTCGATCGGCTCGCCGTCGGGCTGGGCGTGACTCGTGCGCAATGGAAGGTGCTGTTCCGGTTGACCAGGACGCCGGGTCTTCGCCAGGTCGAACTTGCCGACATGCTCGATCTGGAACCGATCACCTTGTGCCGGATCGTCGATCGCCTCGAGGAGGCGAAGCTGGTCGAGCGCGTGCGCGATCCCGAGGACCGGCGCGCATGGCGGCTTCACGTCACCGCAGAGGCGCAGCCGCTCGTCGAGAAACTCCAGGGAGTGGGCGCCGAGCTCATCGGGCATGCGTTCTCGGGAATTGACCCGAAAGACATCGAAATCACCCGCCGGGTGCTCGCGCAGGCGCGCGAGAACGCCGGCCGGGCGACAGCAATGAACAGGGCATCGAATCAATGAACAAGATGGCAACCGAACCGATGACCGCAACGGCGGCGCCGGCAAAGGCCAGAAGGAAGATCAAGCTCCCCGCCGGAAAAGGCGCGCTGAGAACAATACTGATGTATATCGTTCCGGCGCTGCTGATCATCGGCGGCGCTTATTACTGGATGACGAGTGGCGGCAGCGTCGGGACCGACGACGCGCAGGTGAAGCAGGACATCGTCTCGGTGAGCGCGCAGGTCACCGGGCCGGTGCAGCAGGTCTACGTGCGCGACGGCGCGCATGTGAAGAAGGGCGACATCCTCTTCCGGATCGATCCGGCTCCGTTCCAGGTCGCGCTCGAGAATGCGCAGGCCCAGCTCGCCAATGCCGAGCTGCAGACGACGCAACTGAAGACCCAAGCCGCGGGCACGGGCGCCGACATCACCGGTTCCGAAGCGAACCTCAGGATCAAGCAAAATGCGCTCGGCCGCCAGCAGGCGCTGCTGAAGCAGGGTTTCACGACGAAGGCCGACTATGAGGACGCGCTCAACGAGGTGAAGACGGCTGAGCAGCAGCTGGAAGACGCGAAAGCACGGGCGGCGAACGCCCGCGCGGCGATTGCGCCCGGCCAGCAGCCGCAGATCGCCCAGGCTCAGGCGGCGGTCGACAAGGCGCGGCTCGACCTCTCCCGGACCACGGTGCGCGCGCCGATGGATGGGACGGTCGAGAACGCAGACAGCCTTCAGGTTGGACAGATGGCCCCGGAAGGTCTCGGACTATTGTCGATCGTCCACAGCTCCACAGCGTGGGTCGAGGCGAACTTCAAGGAGAAGGACGTCGGCCGGATGGTCCCGGGCCAGCGCGCGACGATCGAGGTCGATGCCTATCCCGGGCAGAAGTTCGAGGCGCACGTGCAAAGCGTCGGCGCGGGAACCGGTAGCGAATTCTCGCTGCTCCCGGCGCAGAACGCCAACGGCAACTGGGTCAAGGTGACGCAGCGCGTGCCGGTCAGGATCGCCTTCAACGGCACTCCGTCGAAGCCGATGATCGCAGGCCTGTCGGTCACCGCCAAGGTCTATTTCGACAACAGCGGCAAGAAGTAAGCCTCAGCTTATGGCCGAAACTCCGGCCCATATTGCTACCCATCCGCTGCCGACCAGCGATCGGCTGATCGTCACTGTCGGGGTGATGGCGGCGGTGTTGCTGCAGGTGCTCGACACGACGATCGCCAACGTCGCGCTGCCGCACATGCAGGCCAGCCTCAGCGCGACGCAGGACACGATCAACTGGGTGCTGACGAGCTACATCGTCGCCTCGGCGATTGCCTTGCCGATCAGCGGCTGGCTGGCGGACAAGGTGGGTAGGAAGCGGCTGCTGCTGATTTCGGTGGTGGTGTTCACCGCGGCTTCGGTGCTGTGCGCGACGGCTACCTCGCTTCCCGAAATGGTGCTGTTTCGAGCGCTGCAAGGCGTCGGTGGCGCGTTCATCGTCCCGCTCGCCCAGGCGACGCTGTTCGACATTAACCCGCGTGAGAAGCACGGATCGGCGATGGCCTTGTTCGGCGGCGGCGTGATGATCGGGCCGATTCTGGGACCGGTGCTGGGCGGCTGGCTGACCGACAATTACAACTGGCGCTGGGTCTTCCTGGTCAATTTGCCAGTCGGGATTCTGTGCATCCTGATCATGATGCGCTTCATGCCCAAGACCGAGACTCAGGATCGCAAGTTCGACATGTTCGGCTTCGCGCTTCTCGCGATCTGCCTTGGGGCGCTGCAATTCTGCCTCGACCGCGGGGAGCAGAATGACTGGTTCTCGAGCTGGGAGACGATCATCGAGGCCGGCCTCGCGATCGGCGCGGGCTGGATGTTCATCGTCCATATGTTCACGGCCAAGCTGACCCTGTTCGACCGGGAGATTTTCACCGACCGCAATTTCGCCACCAGCGTGCTGTTCATGGCGGTGACCGGCGTGCTGCTGCTCGGCGGCCTCGCGCTGCTCCCGCCGCTGCTCCAGAACCTATATGGCTATTCTGTGCTCCAGTCGGGCTTCCTGACCGCGCCGCGCGGGATCGGAACCTTGTTCTCGATGCTGATCGCGGGACGCATGACCGGCAAGATGGACGCGCGAATCCTCGTGGGAATCGGCGTGATCCTGATGGGCGTCTCGCTTTACATGATGACGGGTTTCGCGATCGACCAGCCATCGCGGCCGGTGATCGTCAGCGGTGTCGTCCAGGGGCTTGGGCTGGGACTGATTTTCGTACCGCTGCAGACGCTCGCGTTCGAGACTTTGGCGACGCGGTTCAGGACGACCGGCGCTGCGCTCCTCAACCTGTCGAGGAACATCGGCGGCTCGGTCGGAATCTCGGTCGTCAGCACCCAGCTTGTGCGGATGACCCAGGTCGCTCACGCCGACATGGCGCAGCACATCACGCAGCACACGATGGCGACGATTAGCTCGACGCAGATCGAGACCGCAATTCCGACGGCAGGGCCGCTCGCGCTTGCGATCATCAACGGCGAGATTACGCGGCAGGCGCTGTTCATCGCCTATCTCGACGATTTCAAGCTGATGATGTGGGTGACCTTCGTCATCCTGCCACTGCTGTTCTTCATGAAGCGCGGCAACAAGGCGGACGAGACCCCGCTGGTTCACATGGACTAGAAAAAGGAGAAGCAGATGTTCGGAATCGGCAAGCGGCGGCTCGGCAGCGACGGCCCGGAAGTCTCGGCGATCGGGCTCGGCTGCATGGGCATGAGCGAATTCTACGTCGGCGGGAGCGAGCAGGAGTCGGTCGCCACGATCCATCATGCTCTCGACCGCGGCGTGACCTTCCTCGACACCGCCGACATGTACGGCTGGGGCGCCAATGAGGAGCTGGTCGGGCGAGCGATCGCGGACAGGCGCGACGAAGTGTTCCTCGCCACCAAGTTCGGCAACGTGCGCGGGCCGAATGGCGAGTTCCTCGG
>Ga0157369_10007383_pt1 | contig 12652 bp, 13 predicted proteins | sample C25metaG_FD_113461 | JGI IMG/M metagenome (GOLD analysis project Ga0157369, IMG submission 113461) | Corn rhizosphere microbial communities from Kellogg Biological Station, Michigan, USA - C2-5 metaG | ecosystem: Host-associated > Plants > Roots > Rhizosphere > Soil | place: USA: Michigan...
AGAAACTTCGCAACGCGGTCGACGACTATGATTTCAACACCTACGTCCGGGCGCTGACCGACTTCTGCAACGAGGATTTGAGCGCCTTCTTCTTCGATATCCGCAAGGACCTCCTCTACTGCGAAGTGAACGCGGAGACGGGGAAGCAGAGCGACGCCCGCCGAGCCTACCGCACCGTCCTCGACACGCTATTCCATGCGCTGGTGCGCTGGCTCTCGCCCGTGCTCGTGTTTACGAGCGAGGAGGTATGGGGCACGCGCTATCCGGATGGTGGTTCAGTTCACCTGCTGGAATGGCCGGTCGTGCCGCAGGTTGAAGCTGACGAAGCCAAATGGACAGCGCTTCGCGAACTTCGGACCCAGGTCACCGAGGCGATCGAGCCACTAAGGCGCGACAAGGTGCTTGGATCGAGCCTTGAAGCCGAAGTTTGGGTGCCCAGCAGCGAGAATCCGGACTTTCTCGCCGAGCTGTTCATCACCTCGACAGTTCATCAAGGCGATTTGAAGGTCGTGAAGACGAGCAATCACAAATGCGGGCGCTGCTGGCGCTACCTTCCTGAGGTGCGCGACGACGGCGAGCTTTGCGACCGCTGCGACAAGGTGGTGAATGGCTGAGGAAATGCTGTCCTACAGCGCGCGAGATGTGCAAGGTCGGCGAATGATGACTTGCTCGATCCCCGCCGGCCTTGGTCGCTTGTCCCTCGCGCGTGCGGGCGGGCGCGGGCGCGCGCGTAAGACCGCTGCAATCGCTGCGTTTCGCGGGAATGAACGGTGAAAACGCGTACTCTTGGCTTCTCGATCGCGCTGCTGGTCTTCGCCCTCGACCAGCTGTCCAAGTGGATCGTCACCGGTCCGCTGCAGGTCAATTATATCGGCGCGGAATATTACATCCTGCCGATCTTCCAGTTCACCTACACGCAGAACAACGGAATCTCGCTCGGGCTGCTCAATGCCCAGACGGAGGTCGGCCGGTGGATGCTGGTCGGCCTGACCACCGCGATCGCGGTCGGCGTTGCCGTCTGGATCGGCCGGGAGAAGAACCGGATCGACCAGGCGGCGCTGGGCATGGTGCTGGGCGGGGCGCTCGGCAACATACTCGACCGCACGCTCCACGGCTATGTCGTGGACTTCCTCGACCTCCACTTTGGCGAGTGGCGCCCGTTTTTGGTATTCAATGTCGGCGATGCCGCGATTAGCATTGCCGTCGTGATCCTGTTGCTGCGAGCCTTCCTCGCCCGTAAGGATCATCGTGAGGGGCCCGACCCCAGGGAGACAATCGAACATGCGTAAAGCCTCCATCGCCTTTCTGGCCGTCGCCGTCCTCGCGACGAGCGGATGCGCCACCCTCACCGGCAAGCGGCGGTCGACGCCCGACGAATTCGCGGTCGCCCGCAATGCGCCGCTGATCATCCCGCCCGACTTCACCCTCGCGCCGCCGGTCGCCGGAACGCAGGGCCTGAGCGCGGGCGAAGCGCAGCAGCAGGCGATCGATGCCTTGTTCGGCGGACCCGCGCTTCGCTCCGCGTCCGAGACCAGCATGCTCGACGTAGCCGGCCGCGGCGACGCGCCGATCGGCATCCGCTCGACCGTGTGGGATCCGGACACGCGGATCGTGGACAAGGGCGCGACGACGCTCCAGATCCTTCAGGCGCCGGCCTCGAGCACTAACATCGCCTCGGCGCAGGCGGGCCAGTAAGGCCGGGACGCGGGAACGGGATTTATAATGGCCGAACAGAATCTCTCCGGGCGCCTGGTCGAGATCGAGTCCATGCTCGATCGCTCGCGCCGCCGCTTCGAGGAAGGCACGAAGCTGGTGGAGGAAGCGCACAAGCTGCTGGCGGACATCCAGCAGGCGCTGATCGGAAGTCCGCGCAGCGTATCGCCCGAGGACAGCGAGGAAGCGGCGTCGCGCCTGCTGGCGTCGCTGAAGGCGAGCGGCGGGGACATGCCGGAGACGCTTTGCGGCGGCCGCCTGTCGGTCGACCAGGTGCAGCGTCTCATCCGGATCGACGGTCATCCGATCGGAATCACCGAGATGGAATATCGGGTGCTCGAGCTGCTCGCGTTCGCCCGCAACAATGTGGTGACGCGCGCGATGCTCCTGAAGCATCTCTACCGCCGCGCCGACGACCAGCCGCAGCCCAAGATCATCGACGTGTTCATCTCGAAGCTCCGCAAGAAGCTTCGCAATGCGAGCGGCGGTGCGGAATTCATCGAGACGATCCCGCAGCGCGGCTGGATCCTTCGCGACATCGACGAGAAGAGCGGCGCTTAACTCTCAGCTCCTCCCTGTCGCGGAGCGATGGGGAGGTGGCAGCGCGAAGCGCTGACGGAGGGGTTGGCGCTGACCCCTCCACCACGCCGCTTTGCGTCGCGGTCCCCCTCCCCGCGAGCTTCGCTCGCAAGGAGGAGCAAAAATTCACAATTTCCTAACCCTGTGCCGGTAGCCGCGGGACCATGCTGCACTTGCTCGCCCAACCCGAGCCGCGGGAAGCGCCGCCGGCCTATGCCGAAGCGGTGTCGCGGCTGGCGAGCGTGCGGCATGCCCTCAAGCTGGTGGAACCGACCGGCGCGGGGCCTGCGCCCGACGTCGACGATGAGGCTCTTGCAGGGGCCTGGAACGCCGCTGGCGAGACCAGGAAGAGCCTCTTCGATCGACGTTCGGCGCGGATGATCGGCGCCGCCACCGCGGGCATCGAAGCGATCGTGATCGAGCGCCAGGAAGGGCGCCACGTCCACTCGGCGGCGAGCCAGGCGCTCGCCGACGAAATCCGCCGCGAGCTTCGCGAGATCGCCGGGATCGTGCTCGCCTAGGCCGGACCGGTCGCCTTCGGGGTTGCCGGATCGGAACCCCATTCGGTCCAGCTGCCGTCGTAAAGCCGCCCCGCATCGCTCCCGAGCAAATGCGCCGCGAAAATCAGGCTCGTCGCCGTAACTCCCGACCCGCAGCTGGCGATGAACGGTTGCGAAGGATCGATGCCGACTTCGCCAAAGAGCCGCCTGAGTTCCGCGCGCGATTTGAACGTGCCGTCCTCGTTGTACAGCTGACCGAACGGCAGGTTCCGCGCACCGGGAATATGGCCGCCAGCCACCTCTGGCCTCGGCTCGGGTTCGCTCGCTTCGAAGCGTCCCTTGCCGCGGGCATCGACCAAAGCGCAGCCGGGTCCGCCGAGGATCTGCTGCTTGTCGACTACGTCCCGGCTTTCGTTGGCCTCGAAGCGAGCGGGTCGCTGCGGTGCTTCGCCACTCTCGGTCGGCCTGCCTTCCGCGATCCACTTCGGCAATCCGCCGTCGAGCACCGCGACCTTCGATGCTCCGAAGTGCCGGAGCGTGAACCAGCCTCGAGCGGCGGTGTGGATCGGGGAATTGTCGTAGACGACGATGCGGTCGTCGCGGTCGATGCCGAGCCGTCCCATCGCCGAGCCGAACTCTGCGGCGGTCGGAAGCATGTGCGGCGCGGGATTCGAGTGGTCGGACAGCTCGTCGATGTCGAGAAAGCGCGCGCCGGGAATGTGTGCCTGGAGATATTCCTGACGCCCATTGCGGCCGCTCGCCGGCATGAACCAGGTCGAATCGACGACCGCCAGATGGGGTTCGCCGAGGTGCTGCGCGAGCCAGTCGGTAGAGACCAGCGAGTCCATCCCGCGCCCATAGAAGTGCCGGAGCGTGTCGGCTAGGCTTGGCGCATGGGCGAGCAAATCAGGCTTCATCAAAGCTGGCTCGATCGCCTCGGCGGAGAATTTGCCGAGCCTTATATGGCCGACCTCCGGCGTTTCCTCGTTGCGGAGCGCGAGCGCGGCAAGCAAATCTTCCCGAAGGGCTCGGAATGGTTTCGGGCGCTGGACCTGACGCCCCTCGACAAGGTTCGGGCCGTAATCCTGGGCCAAGACCCTTATCACGGCCCCGGACAGGCGCATGGCCTTTGCTTCTCGGTCCAACCCGGAATCCGGCCGCCACCCAGCCTCGTCAACATCTACAAGGAGCTCGAGAGCGACCTCGGCATCAAGCCGCGCCGCCACGGCTTTCTCGAACATTGGGCACGGCAGGGAGTGCTTCTGCTCAACAGCGTCCTAACCGTCGAGATGGGGCAAGCCGCCTCGCACCGCGATCGCGGATGGGAACGCTTTACCGACCGCATCATCCGCGAGGTGAACGACAGCGCGCAGCCGGTCGTTTTCATGCTGTGGGGAAGCCATGCCCAGAAGAAAGCTGCGTTCGTCGATACATCGCGGCATCTGGTGCTGAAGGCCGCACACCCCTCGCCGCTTTCGGCGCACAGCGGCTTCTTCGGGTGCCGGCATTTCTCGAAGGCCAACGCCTTCCTTCAATCGAACGGTCTGCAGCCGGTCGACTGGGCGCTGCCGGAACCGTAGAAGGCGCGCCAATGGACACTCGCCACCTTGGCCAGCCTAGCAAGCTTCCTGCCTCGCCCGAAGAAGCGGTGATCGATTACGTACCGAACCCGCGCGGCGATGCGCTCTATCTCGTGCGTTTTACCGCCCCCGAATTCACATCGCTTTGCCCGGTGACCGGCCAGCCGGACTTTGCCCATCTCGTCATCGATTACGCGCCCGCCGAGACGATCGTGGAGAGCAAGAGCCTGAAGTTGTTCCTTGGTTCGTTCCGCAATCACTGCGGATTCCACGAAGATGTGACCGTGGGAATTGGCCAGCGGCTCGCGAACGAAATGAAGCCGCGCTGGCTCCGGATTGGCGGCTACTGGTATCCCCGCGGCGGGATGCCGATAGATGTTTTCTGGCAATCCGCCCCCCCGCCTGAGGGGCTTTGGCTGCCTGACCAAGGGGTTCAGCCCTACCGAGGCCGTGGCTGACGCGCCGCGTGTCGCTGTTTTGGGCGCCGGCTCCGTCGGCTGCTTCATCGGCGGCGCGTGGCAGGCGGACGGGATTCCAGTCACCTTTATCGGACGGCCGAGGATCGCACGCGACATCCATGAGCATGGGCTGACGGTAAGCGACTATTCGGGCTGGTCGAAGCGATTGGAGGATGTGGATTTCGCGTGCGTGCCGGCGCCGCTCGCCGACGCCGACATCATCCTGGTGACGGTGAAGAGCGGTGCGACCGAGGAGGCGGCTCGCGAGATTGCGGAGAACGGCCGCGACGGAGCGTTGGTCATCAGCTTCCAGAACGGCATCAGCAATGTCGATGTCCTGAAGGAGGTGCTTGGAGACCGATTTGAGATCGTCCGCGGGATGGTGCCGTACAATTGCGCCTACCTGGGCGAAGGGCGATTCCACAAAGGCGTCGCGGTCGCTCCGCTCTATGCCGAGGACCGGGCCCGCACCCGCGAGCTCGCGGCCCGGGTCGCTTCCGGCCCCGCCGCCATCAGGCTGTCGGACGACATGCTGGGAATCGGCTGGGGCAAGCTGCTCATCAACCTTAACAACGCCACCAACGCCCTGTCCGGTCGGCCACTCCGCGAACAACTGGAATCGCGCGATTACCGGCGCGTGTTCGCAGCGGCGATGCGCGAAGGCTTGCAAGTGCTAAAGCGCGCAGGAATCGAGCCCGCGAAAGTCGGGGCGGTGGGACCGCGCCTGCTGCCCCTCGTCATTGGCTCGCCGGACTGGCTGTTCAACAGCATTTTCATCAGGAAGTGGAAAATCGACGCGAAGGCGCGCTCGTCGATGTCCGACGACCTCGCGCAGGGGCGAAAGACGGAGGTCGATTACATCAACGGCGAGCTGGTACGGCTCGCGGAGCGGCTAAGAATCGATGCGCCGGTCAACCGCAAGATCGTCGAGCTCATCCGCGAGGCGGAGGCCGGCGCGGTGCCGCTTTCGGCGGCCGATCTCCGCCGCGAAGTTCTAGGCCGCTAGTGGCTGTCCTGCCTGGCGGCGGGTCCAGACGTAAAGTCCGATCACAGCCGCCGCGAAGACGATCAGGCTAATGATCTCGATCCCTGGATATGCCGTCATCACCGCGAGGGGCGTGTCTTTGCCCGTGCCCGCCACAATCGCCGCGAAGACCACACCGAACAGGCTCTCGCCCACGATCAGGCCGGTCGCGAGAAGCACGCCCATTCGCTGGGCGAACTCCGGGCTCGACGAGCGCGCCGCCCACTTCTCGTAGAAATAACCAAGGACCGCGCCGATCGGGATCAGCAGCGTCAGCGCCATGGGAAGATAGATGCCCATACCGACCGCGAGCGGCGGCAGCGCGCCACGCTTCATATAGCGAAGCACCTCATCGATGATGACGACGACGACCCCGATGCCGGCGCCGATAGCGATCAGATTCCAGTCCAGATTGCCGCCGAGCACGCCCTGCGCGATCGCCGAGATGAGCTGCGCCTGTGGAGCCGCGAGCGAGGTAACCTTGGCGCCGGGCGCGCCCTGGAAGCCGAAGGCGGTGTTGAGCAGGTCGAGGATTGGCGGGATCACCACCGAGCCGAAGATCACGCCGAGGATTAGCGCGACCTGCTGCCGCCAAGGCGTCGCCGCAACGAGCTCGCCCGTCTTCAGGTCCTGAAGGTTGTTGTTGGAGATGGTCGCGACACCGAACACGACGGCAGTCACGAACAAAGCGAAAGCCACCAGCGACTTCGAGCCATCGCCCGTCACGCCTGGAAAAAGCAGCGCGAGAATAAGGGCAATGCCGAGGACCGACAGGATGCCAACGCCGGAGATCGGGCTGTTCGACGCGCCGATGAGGCCCGCCATATAGCCGCACACCGCGGCAATCACGATGCCCGCGATCAGGATGTAAATAATGCTGAGAAGGATCGTGGCCGTCGGATTAGCGGCGATCGGGTTGGTGCTGGCAAAGGCGTAGAGGAGCAGTCCAATAGGGATCATCGAAACCAGGATTGTGACCGTGACGATCCCGATCGGGATGTCGCGCTCCGTGATCGGGAGCGCCTCGCCCCGACCCGCCTTGCGCTCGCGATTGGCCGCGAGCGCGCCACGAATTCCGCTCACGATCGGCCCAATGATCCGGAGCAGGGTCCAGATCGCGGCAACGCCGATCGTCCCGGCCCCGATGAACCGGACCTTGTGAACGAAGGTGTCGCCGATGAAATCGTCGAGGCTGGTGCCGACCGGAATTGCGCCAGCGAGCGAAGTGTAATGCGGGACCAGGTAGGCCCAGCTGATAAGCAGGCCGACAAACATCGCGACGCCGACGGCGAGCCCGACAAGATGCCCGACGCCGATCAGCGCGAGCGAGAAGCTTGCGGAAACCTGCGTCGCGCTTGACGCGCCACCGGTGCGGAAACTCTTCGCCGCCGCTCCCGACACCGCGCCCATAGATGCAAGTAGTTGGTACAGAGCGGCAGCGATCGAGCTCCAGATGATCATGACCAGACCGCGGCGGTTCTCTTCAGGACCGCCGACGCCAGCGCCGACCTTGAGCACTTCTGCCGCTGCGACGCCCTCAGGATAGGGCAGCGGCGTTCCGGTCACGAGCGCGCGCCGCAACGGCACGGAGTACATCACGCCGAGGATTCCGCCGATGCCGATAACCGCGACTGAGAGCCAGTAAGGAAACCCAGTCCACCACCCGACCATGACGAGGCCCGGCAAGACGAAGATGATCGCCGACAGCGTACCGGCTGCCGAAGCGATCGTCTGCACGATGTTATTTTCCTGGATCGTTGAATCGCGAAAGGCTTTTAGCACCGCCATCGAGATCACGGCGGCGGGGATCGAGGTCGCGAAGGTCAGGCCGATCTTGAGGCCGAGGTAGACGTTGGCGGCGGTGAAGACCACGGTGATGAGCGCCCCCAGGATGATTCCCCGGATCGTCAGTTCCTTGATGTTCTCGCCTGCGCGGAGCGACTCTTCGCGTGCCATTTAATTCCCCTTGAGATTGTCGCACTGACCCGCGGGCGCAGGCGTCGAGTGGCGACGGATGGCGACCCACCGGTCGCCGTCTCTGACCCAGACGTCGGTGAGCAAGACGCAATCCTCGATGATCCGCCCGAGATATTTGAGGCGCCAGCGCGCGTGGACGGTCCCGATCATCACATCGTCCAGCGCGGTGGCGTCGCGGACGTCGAATTCGATCGTCTCGACATCCCGCCGCTGGATCGCGTCGAGCCATTCGTCGCGGTGCATCAGGAAGGGACCGGTCGAGCGCGTGCCGATCAGCACGAAGTCGGGATGCATCAGCCCGGCAAGCTTCTGCATATCCTTGGTGCACAGCGCGTCACGCCATTCCCGCTCAAGCCCCGCGATGACTTCGCGATTATCCGCCACGACGACTACCTCTCTCGAAGCTTCTTTAAGGCCGAACATCGATCATGCGACTCCTCACCGTGCGCGCATCATGTCGCCGAGAGAAAACCGCCGTCGCTCGCGCGAATTCGTCTCCGCTGCGGCCACACTTGCCGAGAGTCATGGTGAGCGCAAGCCCGAAGGCCGCGCCGACAATTACTTGCCGCTGATGTCGACAGCGACGAACGCCTCAGGCGAGTTCCCACGCTTTACGAGGAGGAGCACGCTCGTGCGCCCCGATTTGCGCGCGGCATCGACGATGCCGATCACCTGGGCCGGGCTGGTCACCTGCTGGTTGTTGACCGAGACGATCAAGTCGCCGCGCCGGAAGCCCTTATCGCCCGCATCGCTGTTCGGATCGACGGCAGTGACAATCACCCCACGCGCGCCTGTGGGTAGGTTCGCGCCGCGCGCGAGGTCGGGCGTCAGCGTCGTGAGCGAAAGGCCAAGCGCGCTCTGAGCGGGAACTGTCGACGGAGCGGTCGAGTTCGACGTCCCCGTATCGCCAGCTCCGATCTTGTTCAGCGCTTCCTCGGTTGGCCGATCGGCAAGCGTCACATAGACGGTGCCGTGCTTGCCGTTGGGAACGCCCCGGACGATCTCCAGCGGAATCGCCTTTCCGACCGGAGCATTGGCGATGAGGTAGGAGACGGTCTGGTCGGGTGTGACTTGCTGGCCGTTGACCTTCACGATCACGTCGCCCTGCTGAAGCCCGGCGCGAGCGGCAGGCCCGTTGGGAACGATCGTTCGAATGATCTCGCCGCTGTTCTTCGGAAGGTTCGCGCTCGCGGCCAGATCCTCGTCGACCGGTTGAAGGCCGACGCCGAGATAGCCGCGGACCGGCCGCTGGCCTTTCATCAGCGCGTCGATAACCGGCTTGGCGAGCTCCGCGGGAATGGCGAGGCCGATTCCGACCGAGGCGCCGGTGGGCGAAATCAGCGCCGAGTTGATTCCGATGACATTGCCGTTGAGGTCGAACATCGGGCCGCCGCTATTGCCCATGTTGATGGACGCGTCGGTCTGGATGTAGCGGTCGTAAGCGCCGCCGGCCTCGGTAATCGAGCGGTGGAGCGCCGAGATGATGCCGGCAGTGACCGTGCTTCCGACGCCATAGGGATCGCCGATCGCGATGATCCAGTCGCCGACGCGCGCCTTGGTGCTGTCGCCCCATTGCACGAACGGAAGGTTCTGGCCTTCGATCTTGAGCAGAGCGAGGTCGGACGTGTCGTCGCGGCCGACGATCCGCGCTGTATATTCCTTGCCATCGTAAGTCGTCACCGTGACGCTATCGACCGTGCCGGTCCCCGTCAGGCCCTGAATCAGGTGGTTGTTGGTGACGATGTAGCCGTTCGGAGAAACGATGAATCCCGAGCCGAGCGATCCGGCCTTCTGGGTGCGGCCTTCATTGCTGTTGCTGCTTCCCCCGCCGCTATTGTCACCGCTTTGCGGTTGCGTCGGATCGAACTGGCGGAAGAATTGCTCGAACGGGTCGGCTTGGCGCTTTACCGGGATGCGCTGCTCGGTCGAGATGTTGACCACGGCCGGCTGGAGTCTGGCGACGAGGTCGGCGAAGGACATCGGCGCGCCTGGCCGGGGAGCGAGCGACGAAGTACCGGGCGCATTCTGCGGCACTTGCGCGCCGGCCTGCCCCGTCGCGAGCGAAAAGGCCGATCCTCCGAGCAGCAGGGCCATTGCGACCCCGTAGGCGTAGCGCACTTTTCCGGACTCCTTCGAGCGCATCGATACTCCATCATTTGGTGTGAGACGCAAGGGCGCTAATGTCCCATTGGGCTTAACGACATTTGAACGCTCCGGTTCACTTTCCGGGAGGGGCGCGTCCAGTGAATTCCTTCAGATAGTCATTCTGAGGCGACAGAATGATGTTGGTCGGCGCAGGCGGCGATCCATCCGTCCCCGAAATGAACGTCGACCTGTAGCTCTGCATTGCCCTGTAGAAATCGTAGAATTGAGGATCCTTGCCGAAGCTTTGGGCATAGGTCTGAGCGGCCTGGGCATCGGCATCCGCCTGGATGATCAGCGCCTGCTTGGTACCTTGCGCCCGGATCGAGCGGGCTTCCTGCTCGCGGGCCGTGCGCATGCTCTGGAACGCGGACTGCAGGGGCGTCCCATCAGGCAGATCGGTCTTCTTTATCCGGACGTCGATGATTTCAGCGCCGAACTTGGCGGCCTGCACGTTCAGCGAGTTGCGGACGTCCTGCATGATTCCCTGGCGTTCGGGCGAGAGAAGCGCAGCGAACGGCTGCCGACCGAGCTCGTTGCGGACCTCGGATCTCAGGATCGTCTGCAGCTGGCTCTGCAGGTTCTCCTCGCTGGTCGAGCGAATGTACATCAGCAGCGGATCGACGATGCGGTAACGCGCGAAGGCGTCGACCATCAACCGGCGCTGATCGGTCGAAAGGACTGGCTGCGGCTCCATGTCCACAGAGAGGACGCGTTTGTCGATCCAGACGACCTGATCGACGAACGGGATTTTGTAGGACAGCCCGGCGCCGTCCGACCCCATCGGCTTTCCCGGCTCGAACCGGTTGAGGATGCGCTCGGGCTTGCCGAAGCGGACGACCACCGCCTGCTTGGTCTCCGGAACGATCGGGAAGCTGGAGAGAAGCACGATCAGGACGAGAAAGCCGACGACCGACGAGATTATCGGCCTGCTGCGAATGAAGCCGATCACTGCTGCTGATCCTTCTGCTGGTCTTTCTTGACCTCGGGAAGGGGCAAGTAGGGCGTAACTCCGGGCGCTTCGACGATGGTCTTGTTCACCTTCGAAAGCACCTGCTCCATCGTCTCGTAATACATGCGCCGCCGAGTAACCTCCGGCGCGAGCTTATATTGCGAATAGACCTTGTCGAACGCCGCTGCCTCGCCCTGCGCTTTGGCGGTAAGCTGGAGCGCATAAGCGTTCGCCTGGTTAATCGAGGACTTCGCGTCCTGCTGGGCGGCCGTGACCTCCTTGAACGCGTCGTTGACCTCGGCCGGCGGATCGGCCTGCTGGATGGCCACGCCCTGGATCGCGACGCCAGAGCGATAGCCGTCGAGGATCTGCTGCATTCGGTCGGCGACCTGGGCTTCGATTTCGCTGCGCCTGTTGCCCATCGCGTCCTGGAGGCTGACCTGCGCGATGACCGAGCGCATTGCGCTTTCGGCTACCTGGCGGATCGTTTCGTCTGGCTGGGCCAGTTCGAACAGATAGAGTTCCGGCGTCTTGATGTTCCAGCGAACCGAATAAGCGATGTCGATCAGGTTCTGGTCGCCGGTCAGCACCAGATCCTCGCTGCTCTGCGATCCGAGATCGACGCTTCGAATGCTTGCCACATCGACTTTCTGCACCCGGTCGATCGGCGCTGGCAGAGTCATCCCGACTCCCGGCCCCAGTGTCGAACTGTAGCGGCCAAAGCGGGTCACCACACCGCGCTGCGCCGGCGAGACGACATGGAAGCTCGTAACGATCAGGAACAGGCACACGACGGCGACGACGGCCCATACAATCAGCGAACGGTCCGGACCGTGCGAAAAGCCACCGCCACCGCCACCGCCTCCACCGAAGCGCATGCGCCCGCGGCGGAGAAGTTCGTCGAGGCCGCCCACCGAAGGGCGGCCACCAATGCGGCGGCCACGCTCAGGGGGTTCGCCCCAAGGCCCTCCGCCATGGCCATCGTCGGACGGCGGCTCGTCGCCGCTGCCGCTTGGTCCCCAGGGCCCTTTTGTATCGGCGAAAAGGCCGCGAATGCGGCCGCCCCACCCCATGATATTGCTCATCGCCGGGGATTATAGGGAGCGCTATCCACGAAAAACAGTGGCAAGCGGCGGCGCGCTTCCTATGTGCCGATAATGACCGACGCGCGCGAGCAGCTGAGCGACCTTCCGCACGAAGAGCGGATTCGTTCGCGCAAGCTCACCGGAGGGGTGGCGACGCTGATCGTGGATGCGAGCGGCCTCTCCGCCGCTGAGGGCTCGCGGGTCGAGGAGGAGCTGCGGGCGGCGGCGCTCGCGAATGAGGGTGTGACCGAAGCGCGTATCGCGATGACGGCTGCCGAGCCCTCGCGGACACTGATTGCGATCGGCAGCGGCAAGGGTGGCGTCGGGAAATCCACCGTGTCGGCCAATCTCGCCATCGCGCTCGCGCGGATGGGCAAGAAGGTCGGGCTGATCGACGCGGACGTCTACGGCCCCTCGCAACCGACATTGCTGGGCACCGACGCCAAGCCAACAGCCGAGGGGGACCGGCTGATCCCTGTCGAGGCGCATGGTATTAAATTCCTGTCCTTGGGCCAGCTTGTCTCGCCCGGTCACGCGCTCGCATGGCGCGGGCCGATGGCGACTGGCGCACTAGCCAAGCTGGTCGAGGCCGACTGGGCCGATTCGGAGCTGCTAATCGTCGATCTGCCGCCCGGAACGGGG
>Ga0157369_10007386_pt1 | contig 12649 bp, 14 predicted proteins | sample C25metaG_FD_113461 | JGI IMG/M metagenome (GOLD analysis project Ga0157369, IMG submission 113461) | Corn rhizosphere microbial communities from Kellogg Biological Station, Michigan, USA - C2-5 metaG | ecosystem: Host-associated > Plants > Roots > Rhizosphere > Soil | place: USA: Michigan...
AGTTGCTTGCAACTCAACTTTGGCACATCGATGCCGCCAGGGGGCCATCCACCTCATCATTGCGAGGCCGAAGGCCGAAGCAATCCAGGGATATGCCCGGGGTTGCTTCTGGATTGCTTCGTCGGGCTACGCCCTCCTCGCAATGACGAGGTGAGTTAGATCACCACTTCGCTTTGAGGTCCGTCGCGAAGGCCGTGCGCCAATCGCCGCCGGCGGGGACGAGGCCGTCATGCGGCCGGATGCTGCGATAGGTCGCGGCGTCGGCGCCGCGCGGGTTCTCGCCGCGCTCGACCGCGCTCACCGCTTCGAGGAGCAGGCGCCGCATCACCGCGATGGCGCGGTCCGAGGTGCCGAGATGCTCCTCGGTGCGGTCGGTGATCGCGCCCATGCCTTCCTGCAGTGCGACGTCCTGGGTGTTGATGCCTTTGATGCCGGTGAAGCTCGTATCCTTCTGCTCGGCGCGGTCGATGAAATAATCGTTCGACAGATTGGCCTTCAGCTTGAAGGTGCCGGGGATGTAATCGTTTTGCCCACGGCCATACATCACCTCGAGCTGCTCGTGATAATCGGGATCGAGCGCGCAGCTTTGATCGGCGCCGTAGCACCAATTGTAGACGTTGGTCTGCTCGTCATCGATCGGCACCCAGATATGTCCGTCGGCGCGGGGCACGGCGCGATTGGAGGACAAGCCATTATTGACCATGCTCGGCCGCATCTGCTGGAACGGCATGGCGTATTGATAGACGCGCACCCATTGGCGCTCGGCTTCGACCTTGCGCGTCGAGACGTAGTAATAGCCGTAATCGGTCTCCTGCACGTCGATCTTCGGCGCGCCGTCGCGCGAATAGAGATTGCGGCGATCGCCGATCTTGTTGTTGTGCAGGAAGCTGACATGCGCGGTGTCGAGCCCGCCTTCCAGCCCCTGCAGGTAACTGCACGCCTGATAGGATTTCGAGACGTGGCGATGCGTCTCGGGCACGCGCGTCCATTCGTAATCGGGCGCGGGCGGCCGCTTGTCCTTCGGGCCGAGATAGGCCCAGACGATGCCGCCGCACTCGACCGTCGGATAGGATTTGATCCGGATACCGTTTTTCATCGGGCTGTCGGCCGGCTCGCTCGGCAGATCGACGCAGGTGCCGTCGGCATCGAATTTCCAGCCGTGATAGACGCAGCGCAGCCCGCATTCCTCGTTGCGGCCGAAGAACAGCGGCGCGCGGCGATGCGGGCAGTAGGCGTCGACCAATCCGACACGCCCTTGCGTGTCTCGAAAGGCGATCAGGTCTTCGCCGAGAAGCCGTACGCGCACCGGCGCGCCATCGGGCTCGGGCAGTTCCGAGGACAGCGCCGCCGGCTGCCAGTAGCGGCGAAACAGCTCGCCCGCCGGCGTACCGGGTCCGACCTGGACAAGGCGCAAATGGTCTTCGCTCCGCATGACAAGCGGCTCCTGCTGAAACTTTCCGATGCGCCTATCCTAGCTCAAAGCCAGGCGGAGCGCTTGAAGCGGTAATAGAGGAAAGAGCAGAGCCCGGCCATGAACAGCATCACCGAGGGATAGCCGAAATCCCAATCGAGCTCGGGCATGAATTTGAAATTCATGCCGTAGATGCCGGCAATGGCGGTGGGCACGGCGAGAATGGCGGCCCAGCTCGCCAGCTTTTTGACGATGTCGTTCTGCCGCGCCGAAGCCAGCAGCAAGCTCGCTTCGAAGGCCGAGGCGAGCCGCTCGCGCAGATCGGAGATCGCGTCGTTGAGGAGTTGCGCGTGGTCGTGAAGGTCGTGGAGATAGGGCACGATCGCCGAGGCTGTCGCCGAGAAATCGTGCCGCCCGAGCCGATTACAAATCTCCAGCATCGGCGAGACGACGCGGCGCATGCCCTGCAGCTCGACGCGCAGGCGATAGATGCGCTCGATTTTCTCATTGGCGGGCGTGGCGGCGAAAATCTCGTTCTCGATCTCTTCGAGCTCTTCCTCGATTGAATCGAGCACAGGGAAATAATTGTCGGTGACGAAATCGAGGATGGCGTAGATGACGAAGCTCTCGCCGATGCGCATCAGCTCGGGCGAGCGCTCGCAGCGTGCGCGAACCGGCGTATAGGACGCAGACGCGCCGTGGCGGATCGAGATGATGAAGCCTTTGCCGGCGATCAGATGCGTCTCGCCGAAATCGATGCGTTCGCCGCCGGCGAGCTGGGCGGTGCGGATCGCGAGGAAGACAACATCGCCATATGAATCGAGCTTTGGACGCTGATGCGCCTGATGCACGTCCTCGATCAGCAATTCGTGCAGGTTGAATTGCGCCCGGATGCGGCACAGCATCTCCTCATCCGGCTCGTAGAGGCCGATCCAGGCGATGCCTTCGCCGGCTTTGGCGGCGGTACTGGCCTCTTCGATCGACATGTTGCAGCGCGCGCCGTCGCGGTAAAGCGCGCAGGCAACGACACCCGGCGCCGAGGCGGGTTCCTGCGGCGCGCCGGAATTTTTTGCCGGAGCGGTGCTCACGTCGCCCATCGATCCACCCCCTGTCGATTCTTGGCCGCGATCTTAGGATGGCCTATGAGACAGGATTGCGACAGGCCGCGCAACGGAGGAAAGCATGCCGATACTGAAACGAGCCGATGCCGAGATCTATTACGAGGAATATGGCAGCGGGTACCCAGTGCTGCTCCTGGCGCCGGGCGGCATGCGCTCGCAAATGGGGATGTGGCATTCGCCGGCCGGTGGCCCGCCACGCGCCTGGAACGATTGGACTGAGGTGCTGGCGAAGAATTACCGCGTCATCGCGATGGATCAGCGCAATGCCGGCAAATCGAAGGGCACTGTCGCCGCCGATCACGGTTGGCATACCTATGCCGCGGATCAGGTCGCACTGCTCGATCATCTTGGCATCGCCCGCTGCCACAGCCTCGGCGGCTGCATCGGCTCAAGCTTCTGCCTTATGCTGAGCCAGACCGCGCCGGCGCGGATCAGCGCCCAGGTGCTGCAGAATCCGATCGGCCTCAATCCCGAATTCCCGACCTATTTCCAGGAGGCCTTCGCCGATTGGGAGAAGGAGCTGAAACCCTCGCGGCCCGAGCTCGACGATGCGTCGCTCGCGGCTTTCGGGCGCAATATGTGGGATCACGACTTCGTCTACTGCATGCAGCGCGACGCAGTGCCGAAAATCGCGACGCCGAGCCTCGTCATGCCCGGCGACGACAAGCCGCATCCGACCTATGCCGGGCTGGCGCTGGCCGAGCTATTGCCGCATGCCGAGATGCTGCGCCAATGGAAGGCGCCGGCGCATCGCGAGGCGGCGCATGACCGCGTGCTCGACTTCCTCGCCAAGCATACGCCGAAAGGCACGGCGGCGGCGGCCTGAGCGGGTTAGTTCCGGCCGCGGAGCAAAAACAGGCCCTGCGCCGCCATGAGATTGGCGAGCTTGCCGCGCGGATTGAGGCGGTAGGGCCGGCCGAGATCGTCGAGCGTCACGCTGCGCTCCACGGCGATGCTCTCCTCCTCGCACAGATCGATGAAATCGAGGATCGTGCACAGGTGGATGTTCGGCGTGTCGTACCAGCGATAGGGAAGCGACGGCGTGCGCGGCATCCGCCCCTCGACGAGCAGGCGCAGGCGCATGCGCCAATGGCCGAAATTCGGGATCGACACGATCGCATGCCGGCCGATGCGCACGAGATGATGCAGCACCTCGCGCGGATTGCGCGTCGCCTGCAACGTCTGGCTCAGCACGATGTAGTCGAATGCGTGCGACGGGTAGTCGTGTAGATCGTTATCGGCGTCGCCCTGAATCACGGAGAGCCCGTTGCGCACGCAGGAATTGACGCCGCCCTGGCTCAGCTCCATGCCGCGGCCATCGACCGATTTGGCATGGACGAGGTAGGAGAGCAGCTCGCCATTGCCGCAGCCGACATCGAGCACGCGCGAGCCCCCCTGGATCATGTCGGCAACGAGGCGTAGGTCTTCGCGCAGCGGCGGGGCGGCCGCGGCCAAGCGGCCTGGAGCCAGCGTAGAAGTGTCGGGGCTCATCGCCGGATCAGGCCGCGATGCTCGGCGCAGCCGTCGAGGAAGCCTTTTAGCGTCGCGTGGAACTCCGGCTCGTCGAGCAGGAAGGCGTCATGGCCCTTATCGGTCGCGACCTCGACGAAGCTGACATTCGCCGCCGCCGCGTTGAGCGCATGGACGATCTGGCGGTTCTCCGAGGTCGGATAGAGCCAGTCGCTGGTGAAGGAGATCGAGCAGAACCGAGTCTTGGTGTTGTTGAACGCATTCGCCAGCGCGCCGCCATGCTCGGCCGCGAGGTCGAAATAATCGCAAGCGCGGGTGATGTAGAGATAGGAATTCGCGTCGAACCGGTCGACGAAGGTCATGCCCTGATGGCGCAGGTAATTCTCGACCTGGAAATCGGCGTCGAAGCCGAAGGTCAGCGCCTCGCGGTTCTGCAGATTGCGGCCGAATTTGCGATGCAGCGCCTGCTCCGAGAGGTAGGTCACATGCGCCGCCATGCGCGCGACGGCAAGGCCGCGCTCGGGCCTGACGCCGTGCGCGAGATAATCGCCGTTGCACCAATTGGCATCGGCCATGATCGCCTGACGGCCGACCTCGTGGAACGCGATGTTCTGCGCCGAATGCCGCGCCGCGGTTGCGATCGGCACGGCGGCGAAGACGCGCTCCGGATAAGAAGCCGCCCATTGCAGCACCTGCATGCCGCCCATCGAGCCGCCGATCACGGCAAAAAGCTGCTCGATGCCGAGCGCATCGATGAGCTGCTTCTGCGCGCGCACCATGTCGCCGATGGTGATGACCGGGAAGCTGAGATTCCACGGCTGACCGGTCGCGGGGTTGAGCTCGGCCGGGCCGGTCGAACCCATGCAGCCGCCGAGGACATTGGTGCAGATGAGGAAATAGCGCTCGGTATCGAGCAGCTTGCCGGGCCCGGCGAGAATGTCCCACCAGCCGGGCTTGCCGGTGACAGGATGCGGTTCGGCAACATATTGATCGCCGGTCAGCGCATGGCAGATCAGGATCGCGTTCGAGCGATCGGCATTGAGCTTGCCGTAGGTCTGGTATGCGATGGCATAGGGAGCGAGGGACTGGCCGGAATCGAGCGCGAGCGGCTCCTCGACGGTCAGGCGATAGCCGGGCCGATCGTATTCGGAGGCTACAAGCCCCGCGACAGAAGTAGACGATGTCACGATCGTGGTCATTCGGCTCAAAGCGGTGGAAACCAGCCATAAAGCGCGGCATAGCTAGGGAGCAGGGGCCTAGCCTGTCAACGATTTCTTTGCTTTAAGGGTAGGGGCGAAGTATCAGACTCGCCCGCGATTTTCCGGTATTTGACGAACATGTCGACCGCTTCGCCCACGCTTGCCGATCTGCGCCGCCGTATCGACGAACTCGATGACACGTTGCACGACGTGCTGATCGAGCGCGCGGCGGTGGTCGAGAGCGTCGGCCGGCTGAAACGCGCGGATGCGACGGCGCCGCTGCGGCCGGGGCGCGAGGCGCAGATCCTGCGCCGCCTCATGGCGCGGCATCGCGGCGCTTTCCCAAAGCCGATTTTGGTGCGTCTTTGGCGTGAGTTGCTTGCCGGCTCACTCGCCATCCAGGCCGATCTCCATGTTGCGGTCTACGCGTCCGAAAAGAGCGTCGGTCTCTGGGACCTCGCGCGCGATCATTACGGCAGCCAGACCGCGATGAGCGGCTTCCGCTCGACCGGCGAGGTGCTGCGCGCCGTCGGCGATGGCCGCGCCACGCTCGGCGTGCTGCCGGTGCCGGGCCAGAGCGATGTCGAGCCGTGGTGGCGCTTCCTCGCTGCCGGCGAGGCGCCGGTGCTGCGCATCATCGCTCGCCTGCCTTTCGGCGCGCTGGGCAATGCGCGCAGCGACGATTGCGACGCTTTCGTTATCGGTGCGATCGAGCCGGAGGAATCGGGCGCCGATCGCAGCCTCTATGTCATCGAGACCGGCGATGACGTGAGCCGTACGCGCTTGCTGAGCGCGCTCGGTAGTGTCGGCCGTCCGGTAAGCGTGCTTGCCGCGACCGATGCGGAAGCGGGCGCCGTGACGCAACTCGTCGAATTCGATGGCTGGATCGCCGGCGATGATGCGCGGCTGAAAGACGCGCTGGCTGGTCTCGGCGACCGGGTGCTGCACTGTACCTGGCTTGGCGGCTATGCGCAGCCGCTGAGCGCGGCCGAGCTGGCGGGGTGAAGGTAGGGACCAATGGCCAACAAGCCAAAACTGGTGCCGCAGCCGGGCATTCTCGATATCGCGCCTTATGTCGGCGGTGAGGCGAAAGCGCCGGGTTTCGAGCGGCCGATCCGCCTCGCCTCGAATGAAAGTGCGCTCGGGCCCAGCCCCAAGGTGATCGCGGCCTATCACGCGCATGCGGATGAGATCTTCCGCTATCCCGACGGTCATTCGACGGCGCTGCGCGCGGCACTCGGCAAGTTGCACGGCATCGATCCGGCGCGCGTCGTCTGCGGCGGCGGCTCTGACGATGTGATCAATCTCCTGACCAACGCCTATGCCGGGCCGGGCGATGAGGTGCTGTACAGCCGTCACGGCTTCTCGCTTTATCCGATCGCCGCGCGCGCCGCCGGCGCGACGCCGATCGAGGTGCCGGAAAAGAATCTAACCTTCGATGTCGATGCGACCCTGGCGCGCGTCACGCCAAAGACGCGGCTGGTCTTCATCGCCAACCCCAACAACCCGACCGGCACTTTCATCACGCGCGACGAGATGAAGCGGCTGCATGCCGGTCTGCCGAAATCGGTGCTGCTGGTGATCGACGCGGCTTATGCCGAATTCGCGGTGCGCAACGACTACGAGCCCGGTCTCGAGCTCGCGACGCACGAGCCGAATGTGGTGATGACGCGCACCTTCTCGAAGATCTATGCGCTCGGCGGGATGCGCATCGGCTGGGCCTATGGCAGCGCCACGATCGCCGATGTGCTGAATCGCATCCGTGCGCCGTTCAATGTCAGCTCGGCGGCGCAAATCTGCGGCGTTGCCGCGGTCGAGGATGTCGCCGCGGTCGATCGCGCGCGCACACACAACGATATCTGGCGGCCGTGGCTGACGCGCGAGCTCGAAGCGCTCGGCCTGACGCTGACGCCGGCGGTGGCGAATTTCGTGCTCGCGCGTTTCCCGAAAGGCGAGCGCCAAGCCGATGCAGCCTGGGAGTACCTGCGTCAGCACGGCATCCTGGTACGCAAGGTCGGCGTCTATCATCTGCCCGAATATCTACGTATCACCGTCGGCAAAGAGCATGAGATGCGCGCGGTGGTTGACGCGCTGAAAGAGTTTTTGAGGTTAGCATGAGTGATTTGTTCTTCGAGCGCGCCGCTTTCATCGGCATCGGTCATATCGGCTCGTCGCTCGCGCGGTTGATGCGGCGCGAGAAGCTTGCCGGCACGATCGTCGCTTGTGCGCGCCGCAAGGAGACGCTCGATACCGTGCTCCGGCTCAAGCTTGCCGAAGAGGTGACCGACGATCCCGCGGTTGCGGTGAAGAATGCGGATCTCGTCGTCATCGCGACGCCGCTCTCGACCTATGTCGAGATCGGCAAGACCATCGCGCCGCATCTGAAGCAAGGCGCGATCGTCACCGATGTCGGCTCGGTGAAAGAGCTGGTGGTTCGCGATTTCGCGCCGCTCTTGCCGGAGGGTGTCCATCTCGTGCCGGGCCATCCTGTCGCCGGCACGGAGAATTCAGGACCGGAATCGGGTTTCCCCGAGGTGTTTCAGAATCGCTGGTGCATCCTGACGCCGGTGCCGGGCGGCGATGCCGATGCCCTCGACAAGATCACGCGCGTCTGGAAGTCGGGCCAGATGCAGGTCGTCACCATGGATGCGGCGCATCACGATCGCGTCCTCGCGATCACCTCGCATGTGCCGCATCTCATCGCCTACACGATTGTCGGAACGGCGACCGATCTCGAAGAGACGCTCAAATCCGAGGTGATCAAATTCTCGGCCAGCGGCTTTCGCGATTTCACCCGCATCGCGGCTTCCGATCCGGTGATGTGGCGCGACATCTTCCTCAATAACCGCGAGGCGGTGCTCGAAGTGCTGCAGCGCCTCAACGAGGATCTGACCGCTATGCAGCGCGCCATCCGCTGGGGCGAGGGCGACAAGCTGCAGGACCGCTTCACCAAGACGCGCGCGATCCGCCGCTCGATCGTCGAGGCGAAGCAGGCCTAGGCCCGCGAGAGGGCCTATCCTTCGTCGGCGGGCGTTAATTTTCAGGTAATAAGTTTGGCGGCCCAGGTGACGAGCGATGAATAGGCCGTCAGATGCGGCGCGGCGGCGATCACGAAGCAGGCGCTGCCGATCAGGGCGAAGATCAGGAGAGTGGCAAAGCGGTCGCTCATAAGTGCGCTCAAAGAACGGACAGAACGAAAAATCTTCAGCGCTGCCAAGAAGCCAGGGCTTTGAGGCATTCTTATGGCGACAGACCGACATTGCCGGGGAATTTGCGATAAGGCCAAAATGAACCACGGAGGCACGGAGAAGGGGAGGACTGTGCTTACTCATGGGAGCGCTTTGACGGAACGCATCATCGGCCTCGCCATCGAGGTACATCGAGAACTGGGGCCGGGGCTTCTCGAATCGGCTTACGAAGAATGTCTATGTTTCGAGTTGGGGCAGAGCGGAATCGCCTGTGGCCGCCAAGTGCCTTTGCCCGTTCTTTACAAGGGCGTGCGCTTGGAATGCGGCTATCGCATGGATATCGTCATTGCGAATGAGGTCGTCGTGGAAATCAAGGCGGTTGAGCGTCTGATGCCAATCCACAATGCCCAGATGATGACCTATCTCCGGTTGAGTCGTCACAAGATTGGGCTCATTATGAATTTCAATAGCACTGCGTTGAAGGACGGGCTCCGCCGTATCGTCTTGGGATAAGTTTCCTCCGTGTCTCCGTGGTAAACCTGCTCTTGTTTGGAGGTTTGCGATGTTCGTCGTCGTCTTCGAGGTTGAGCCCAAACAGGGCCGCGAGCAGGACTATCTCGATCTCGCCGGGCAGTTGAAGCCCGAGGTCGAGCAGATCGACGGTTTCATCTCGGTCGAGCGTTTCGAGAGCATGGCAAAGCCCGGCCGGCTGGTCTCGGTCTCCTATTGGCGCGACGAGGACGCGGTGAAACGCTGGCGCGAACACAACCGCCATCATCTGGCGCAGCTCTCGGGCCGCGGGCAAATCTTTGCCGACTATCGCATCACGGTGGCAGAGGTGGAGCGCCAATACGGCATGTTCGAGCGCGCCCAAGCTCCCCAGCCATAGGGCGCCTCAGCAGCTATCCTAAGGGTAAACGCCTTAAGCGGGATTGCGTCTAAGCGGGATTGCGCAACCCGAGTCGCGCGAGCCGCGGCAGTACCTCGGCGCAGAAATAGGGCAGCTCTTCGATATAGTGCACGAAGGACAGCGCGATCCCGGCGATGCCGGCCTGACTGAGCGCGGCGATGTCCCGCGCGATTTCGTCCGGCGTGCCGACAAGGCGCACGCCGCCCATGCCATAGGCCTGCTTGCGGCGCAGCGTCGCGAATTCCTCGGCTGAATATTTGTCCGGCGTCACGCCGCGCATCGCGAGGATGTGGTCGATGGCGCCGAGATCGGCGTTCTCTACCGTCGCATAATGATCGTATTCCTCGGCTTCTTTCCGCGTCGGACGGCAGGTGACGACGCCGGCGGTGAAGACGTCGAGTTCGCGGCCTTGCTGCTGCGCCGCCGCGCGCACGCGGCGCACGGTCTGCTCGGCCGTGTCGAGCGCTTGCAGTGAGGTCGAGACGAAGAGCCCGTCGCAATTGGCGATCGCGAAAGCCTGGCCGGTCGGTGAGGCGCCGGCATTCATCACGTAAGGCCGTGTGCCGCCATAGGGCTTCGGCTTGGCGCGCACGTCCTTGAGCTTGATGTAGTTGCCCGCGATATCGAATTGCCCGTCGCGCGACCACATCGCCTTGACCGCGTCGAGCCATTCCTTGGCGTAATCGTAGCGCGCTTCGTGATCGCGCTGCTGCACGCCGAACATCGTGAACTCGTCCTCGTTCCAACCGCAAACGAGGTTGAGGCCGAAGCGGCCTTCGCCGATCTGATCGGCGGTCACCATCGCCTTGGCGGCGACGATCGGATGGATCAGCGGCGCATGCACCGTGCCGAAGGCGACGAGGTTCTGGGTTGAGGCCACGAGCCCCGTCGCCCAGGTGATGGTCTCGAGCGTCGCGCCCTGGTAATCGGTCTCGCCGCCATAGCCTTTCCAGCGACCGATCGGCAGCATGAATTCGATGCCGGCGGCATCCGCCATCTGTGCCAGGCGCTTGCATTCGGCCCAGCTTCCGGTCCAACGCTCGGGCAGTTTCGTGACGGCGCGGCCGGAAGAGCAATTCGCGCCGAAAAGACCGATCTTCAGCCGATGCGTGCTGCCGAGTCCGACGCGCCTGTTCTCGGGGGACGTCATCGCGTCACCTCCAGGGGATCGGCGGGATATTCGCCAGCTTGGCGGGGCCGAGATAAAGCTGCTGGTTCTGGATCGTCATCGGCAGCGTAAGCGCCTTGTCGCCATTGCCATTCGGCCGCGCCAGCAGGCCCAGTACCGCTTTCGCCGTGCCGGCATCGCTCGGCTTCAGCGCGCCCGTCTTCACCGCGACGTCGACCGCCGCATCCTGGCCGGTGATCACGGCGGAGAAAGCGCCTTCGGGCTGCAGCGATTGATCGAGGGCGAGCGTGCCCGAGGCGTCGACCAGCAGCGAGCCCCAGCGCAGCCGCAGCGATTGCAGCTCGATCGTGCCGCCATCATCGCGCCAGTGCGTCAGCGCCGGCACGATTTGTCCGGGCGGCAGCGCGCCCTTCAGTTGCGCGACGAAGGAAAAGCCCGACAGCGTGTTGCCGAAGCCGGGCACGGCCACGGGCAGCGTCGCGTCGCTCAATTCCAGCGAGAGGCCGAGCGCGATGTCGGTGTGGCTTCGCGGCGGCGTCGCCGGCAATTCGATATGCGCCTCGGCGTCGCCGATCTTCGTGCCCTGCGCGAGGCCGAGGCCGTTGAGATCGACGGCGGTCACGTCGATCGCGGCAACGACGCGGCCTTCGACATCGACCGCGCCGTCGACGCGGCGCATATCGAAGCCGGCAGTGCCGCTCGGCTCGACGACGCGCGCCCCGCCCGGCGTCGTGAATTCCCAATGTTTCAGATTCCACGGCATCGCCCAGGCCGAGGCGCTGCCGGCGTTCACCGCCACCGGCACCGGCCGCAGCGTGCCGAAGCTCAGATTGGTGAAATCGAAGCGGAACGAGCCGGGGAAGCCGCCAACCTCGGCGTCGTCCCAGTGAATGATAAAGCCCTCGGTCGCGCGTGCTTGCGCCCAGGGCAAGAGCTGCTCGCGCAGCATGCCGGCGACGTAGTGCCAGTAAGCCGCATAGATGATGAGCGCGACCAGGACGATGCCGGTCAGGGAAAGTACGATGCGGCGGACGGCCGATGCGTTGCGCATAGGCCGAGTTTATAGGATTTTAAGCGAGGGTCGACGGGCTGCGACTTTTCTTTTCTTTCGCGCATCCACGCATGTCGCTCCCCGTTGTCCTGCCGATGCGCCAATCAAACGATCGGAGGCGATATGGACAAGATCAATCCGCTCTACACCGCGACGGCGACCGCCACGGGCGGCCGCAATGGGCACACGGAAAGCGATGACAGCTTGGTGAAGGTCGATCTTTCCGTGCCGAAAGCGATGGGTGGGCCGGGCAAGCCCGGCACAGCGACACCGGAGCACCTCTTTGCGGCCGGTTATGCCGCCTGCTTCGGCGGCGCGCTCGATTTCGTCGGCAAGCAGCAGAAGAAGGATGCATCAAAGGCGAAGGTCACAGCGGCGGTCTCGATCGGCCCGCGCGAGGGCGGCGGCTTCGGCATCGCAGTGAAGCTGTGGATCGAGGACAAGAGCCTGCCGCAAAGCGATCTTGCCGCGCTGGCGAAAGAGGCGCATGAGAAAATCTGCCCCTATTCGCACGCGACGCGCGGCAATGTCGACGTGCAGCTCGAGGTGGTCGGCAGATAAGGCTTATGCGGCGGGCGGCGCCGGAGCGCGGCGCTGCCTCACCCGCATTTCGAATAGTCGCAATTGGTGCACTGGTCGCAATTCTCGAGGCGGATCAGCGACGCCTGACCGCATTTCGGACATTGCGCCATGCGCGGCGGGTTGTTGCCCGAGAGATTGACGACCTGCTTTTCCATTGCGATTTGCTTCTGCGTCTCGGGCGACGCGATGAAGCCGATATCGGTCATGTGGCGCTCGATCACGTCGCCGATCGCGGCGAGCAGCGAGGGCACGTAATGCCCGCCCATCCAGGCGCCGCCGCGCGGATCGAACACGGCTTTCAGCTCTTCGACGACGAAGGACACATCGCCGCCGCGGCGGAAGACGGCGCTGATCATGCGCGTCAGCGCCACGGTCCACGCGTAATGCTCCATGTTCTTCGAGTTGATGAAGATCTCGAAGGGCCGGCGGCGGCCGTCCTGCACGATGTCGTTCAGCGTGATGTAGAGCGCGTGCTCGCTTTGCGGCCAGGCGATCTTGTAGGTGTTGCCGGGCAGCGCCTCGGGCCGGTCGAGCGGCTGCGTCATATAGACGACGCCGCCCGCCTCGAAGACATCCTTGGGCTTCGGC
>Ga0157369_10007387_pt1 | contig 12648 bp, 11 predicted proteins | sample C25metaG_FD_113461 | JGI IMG/M metagenome (GOLD analysis project Ga0157369, IMG submission 113461) | Corn rhizosphere microbial communities from Kellogg Biological Station, Michigan, USA - C2-5 metaG | ecosystem: Host-associated > Plants > Roots > Rhizosphere > Soil | place: USA: Michigan...
TCCCCAAACGTGAACGGCGCAGTCCTCACCTACGCGGACAGCACGATCGTGCGCCTCGAGGTCGCCTGGCTCTACCCGGCGCTCCCGCCGAGCCAGTTCGTCGTCACAGGCCCCCGCGGGCGAGCGGTGCTCGACCCTCCCACCTTCGAGCTGCGTACCGAGATCGACGGTGTGAGCGATGTTCTGCCTGCGCCGGGCGACAAGACCGAATGTTGCTTCGCCCTCCAGCTCGAGCGATTCGTCGCGACATGCCGCGAAGGCACGCCCCCGTCCCCGGGGATCGAGGCCGCGCTCGCGGCGAGCGCCCTGTGCGAGCGGATCGCAGAGGCGTGCCTGTGAAGGGCTCGGGAAAGACCTATCGCGCGGGAATCATCGGCTGCGGCCGGATCGCGAGCACCATCCAGGACGAGTTCGAGTCGAAACCCGGACTCCAGGTTTTTCCCTACAGCCATGCGGGCGGCTACCGCGCCTCGGACAGTGTCGAGCTCGTCGCCGCAGCCGATCCTTCTGTCGAGCGGCGGCAAGCATTCGGCGAGCGCTGGGACATCGGCGCGCTGTACGAGAGCGTCGAAGAGATGCTGTCAGTCGAACAGCTCGACATCGTCAGCATCTGCACCCCGACGCGCTATCACGCGGACACGTTCGCAGCGGTCGCCGATTCGGTGCGCGGTGTGCTCCTGGAGAAACCGATCAGCATCACGCTGGCCGAGGCCGACCGCATGGTCGACCAGGCGCGGACGAAAAACGTTCACGTCGCCGTCGACCACACGCGCACGTTCGATTCGTTCTACCGCAAGGCGAAGAGCCTGATCGACGAGGGACTGATCGGCGAGGTGAAGACGATCTTCGCTCTGTGGGGCGAGGGTTGGTCGGGCGGCGGCAGTCACCTGTTCGACCTGATCCGGTACCTGATCGGGAGCCGGCCCGACTGGGTCTTCTGCCACTCCGACGGATCGGACGAGCAGGACAGGGGCGGCTCGGCGTATCTCCACTACGAGAACGATGTGCGGGTGTTCGTCGAGGCGCCTTACGCGGCGGTTGCGCCACTCGAAGTCGACATCGTCGGGACCGGCGGGCGGATCCGGATCGGCACCTACCGGATGCAACTGTTCGTCAACGACTCGAGGCTGGGTTACCCCGTGCCCACCGAGTGGCCGTTCTTTGGTCGCATGTTCATGAGCTCCGGCTTGACGACGGCGATCAACGAGCTCGTCGGAGCGATCGAGGGCGGCCCGCCGCCTGCTTCGACGCTTGAAGACGCGCGAGCCGCGCTCGAGATCGCGGTGGCCCTCAACGAGTCCGCGGCACACGCGGCACCGGTCACGCTGCCGATCTCGGATCGAGAGGCCGGGGTCGTCGCCTACTAAGCGATACGTGCTCGAAAGGCCGCTGCGGCAGCGCGAAAGGCCTCGAGCCCGGCCTCCGGCACGAGTGAGAGGTTGTAGAGCGCGAGCCCCGTCGCTCCACCGGCGGCCACGAGCTCGGCGGCGGCCGCAAAGGCAGCGGGCGTCCGTTCCGGCGTCCAGTTCAACGACACGGTCAGCTCGCGATCTCCGACGAGCGGCCGCAGCTCGGAGAAGCGTTGCTCGAGCTCGGGGCCTGCGAGCGTGCCGTGGCCGAGCAGCACGCGATCGGCCTCTGCGGCCGTCGTCGGCGCCAGCCCGCGCAGGTGCGCTGACCCGGCCGGCCCTGAGGCCGTCACGCACAGGCTGCTTCCCTCGAGATGTGCCGCGCGCGCGGCGGCCTCGAGTAGCCGCCCGACTCCCGCGGCACGCACGCGCGCCAGCTCGCCGGCCAGGGTCGAGTCGTCAGCGGCGGAAGGGCTGAACGGCGGCCCGGCCGCCTGCCGCGTGCGCGCCTCGAGCCCACCGGCTGATGAACCGAAGAGCCGACGGCAGGCGGGACAGAAACACTGTCCGGCGTAGCGCAACGCGTGCTCCGAGAGCGGCTCGAGGGCAAGCGTGAGTGTGTAGCTCGGTTCCCATGCGGGGTACAGCGCCGCCTCGAGATCGACTGCGTCCGGGGTCAACTGAGAGCAGACGTCGCCGACGAGCGCAGCGACGTACTCCACGGCTTCGTCGGACGAGGGACAGAGCGAGAATGCCGTGGACGCACCGTCCAACGTGCGTGCCGCGTGCTCTGGATGCGCAAGCGCGAGCCGCTCGTTGTGCAGCGCGACGAGCCACACGCGGAAGCGAAGGCCCGCACGGTCGCATGACTTGCGGAACGCCTGAACTGCCTTGCGAAGCTGCTCTGGTGCAGTCGGCTCGGGGACGAGGCTCCCGTAGCGCGCCGGGTCGGGCGTGAACGAGATCGCACCACCCGGCGAAACGCTGATGCGCCCCTGCCGCGGCAACACTCGGCGGGCCCGGTGATAGGCGAGCGCGATGCTCACCGAGTCGCACCCGAGCGCGAGGATCTGCTCGGCCAGGGCATCCGGCTCGACGGCGTCGAGCTCCTCCGGGTAGACGAAGACCTGGGTCCCCGAATCTGCCTTCACGTCATGCGGAGAAGCGACGCCGCACGTCCTCGACGGGCTCGACGCCGAGGCCCGGCCCCGCCGGTAACCGCGCCCGGCGGCCGTCGATGTCGACCGGAACCTCGAGCGTGGGCTCGTCTTCGTAGAAATGGTGGCCGGTGATCCCACAGGGAATCGAGCCGAGGCGTTCGCACGCGCACGCGACGTGCGCTTGCGCGGCCGCCCCGATGCCCATCTCGCCGTTCGCGCCGATCACGACCTCGAGCCCATTGAGCGCCGCGGTCGCGGCCGCGCGAACAGCCCGCTCGAGCCCGCCGCTCTTGCCCACGTAGACACTGATCACGTCGGCCGCCTCGGCCTGGGCGACGCGGAGCACGTCGGCCTCCGAGTAGACCGCCTCGTCGGCGACGATCGGAATGCCGAGGGAGCGAAGCTGCCTCATTCCGTCGAGGTCCGCCGACTGCACGGGCTGTTCGACGAACTCGAGCTCGGCCTCGGCCATTGCCCGGATCAGTCGTTGCGCCGTGGCCCGGTTCCAGCTGCCGTTGGCATCCACTCCGAGGAACGCGTCCGGCCCCGCAAGCTCGCGGACGAGCGCGACGCGGGCGGCATCCTCGGCAGGGTTTCGGCCCACCTTGATCTTGAAGGACCGGAAGCCGAGCGAGACCGCCGTCTCGTATCCCACGCGCAGCTCGTCGAGATCGCCGCTCAATGAGATCTTCACCGGTACCTCGTCTCGGAACGGGCCGCCGAGCAGCGTCGCGACCGGCAGGTCGAGCGTGCGACCGAGCGCATCCCAGAGCGCAGTGTTGACCCCCGCTTTCGTGAACGGGTTGCCGCCGAGATACCGGTCCATGATCGCCGAGTGCGCTGCCACCGGAGCGAGGGGACGACCGATCAGGTGTGGAGCGATCACATTGCGGACGAAATGCGTTGCCGTGACCGCGTCTTCACCGCTCCAGGCGGCGGTTGCGCTGACTTCGCCGTAGCCCGCCACTCCGTCTTCGGTCAGAACCCGGACGAGCAGGAAGGATGACGCGTCGTGCGTCGTGCGGGGGCCGCGCACGGCAAGCGCCGCCTTCGCGCGCAGGCTGACGGTCGTGGTCTCGATCGCCGCGATCACTGCAGCTGGTTCAGCCATCGAGGTCTGCCACCTCCTCGAACGCTTCCGCAACCGCTCGCGCGCACGCTTCGAGCAGCTCTTCCCCTAGCGTGGCCGACGCCGCGTCGGGCCGGTCGGTGAAGCCGTCGAGCTCCGACCAGCGTCCCGGCTCGCTGACAGAGAGCCCCCGGTGGCGGCTGCGCGCGGCTCCCCCCGGCGACGGGTGCGCGTCGTCCATGCGAATATCCCCGGCTGATACTGCGAGCATCAGCGACGTCTCGAACTGGCCCGCATGACCCGGCACCGGCGCGTCGACCGAGCCGGGCTCGAGCAGTTGCGAATAGATCGCTGCGGCGGCGAGAAGCCCGTGCTCTCGCGAAGCCTCCTCAATCGCGATCGCGCAAGCCGCCGTGTTTCCGCCGTGCCCGTTCAGGATGAAGACCTTTCGGCAGCCGGCGCGAGCGGCCGAGGAAAGCACGTCCGCAAGCACGAGCTGAAAGGTCGTGACGCGCAGTGACAGCGTTCCGCCGAATGCCAGATGGTGGTCGGATGCTCCGAACGCCAGGGTGGGCGCAAGCAGGATCGTGTCGGGGCGGGCTGCCGCCGCGGCGCCGCGCTCGGCGATCCGCGTGACGAGCGTTGCGTCCGTGCCCGTCGCGAGATGCGGGCCATGCTGCTCGGTCGAGCCGACCGGGATGACTGTCAGCGCATCGGGCGCAAGCTCGCTGATTTCACCACGCGTGAGCTCGCTCCACCGGCGAACCACGCTCATACCCGCTCCGCTCCCATTGAGCCGCCGTCAAGCCTACGGCTCATACCGCGGCTGCAGCGTCGAGCGCCGCCTGGTCGGCCAGGCTCTCCGCAGATTGTGGGTAGTGGCACGCCGCACGGTGACCGGGACCGACCGGATCGAGGCCCGGCTCGATCTCCTGGCAGCGCGAGCGGGCGCCGAGCGGGCACCGCGGGTGATACCGGCAGCCCGTGACCTGAGCGTCGCTCATCAGTTCTTCGTGCACGATCGCGTGGTGCCGCTCCTGGGCCGCGGGCGGATCCGGCGACGGGATCGACGCGAGCAGAGCATGGGTGCACGGATGCTGCGGGCTGGAGAACAGCTGCTCGCGCGAGCCAAGCTCGACGACGCGGCCGTGATACATGACGCCGATCGAGCTCGACATGTAGCGGACAACCGCAAGATCGTGACTGACGAAGAGGTAGGTAAGGCCAAGCCGCTCCTGCAGCTCGCGCAACAGGTTCAGGATCTGAGCCTGAATCGAGACGTCGACGGCGGAAACAGCCTCGTCGAGCACGACGAACTCCGGCCCTAGCGCAAGAGCGCGCGCGATCGAAACCCGCTGGCACTGACCGCCCGAGAGTTGACGCGGGTATGCCCCGGCGTGGTTCTCGCGCAGGCCGACGAGGTCGAGCAGTTCTCGCACGCGAGCGCGCCGCGCGCCAGCTGCAAGCTGTGGCTGGTGAATCCGCAGTGGAAACGCGATCGTCTGCTCGACCGTCTTTCGGCGGTTGAGCGATGCAAACGGATCCTGGAACACCATCTGCATCCGCGGCCGCAACCGGCGATGCTCGCGCGCCGACATCGAGAACACGTCTTCGCCGCCGAAGAGCACGCGGCCCGATGTCGGCGTGTCGAGACGGAGCAGCAGACGCGCGAGCGTCGACTTGCCCGAGCCCGATTCGCCGACCAGGCCAAACGTCTCGCCGCGACGAATCTCGAACGAGACGTCGTCGACGGCCCGGACAGCCTGGTCAGCGTGTCGACCTTGCGAGCCAAAGTGGCGCACGAGGTGATCGACGACGATGAGCGGGTCGGTGCTCATGCCCGCTTCGCCTCCGTCAAGCGTACGGCTCATGCGGCGGCCGTCGCACGCTCGTCGGCCAGGTGACATTCCGCCATGCGACCGCTCGGTAGCACGTGCGCGCTCGGCTCCTCGATCGAGCAGCGATCGAATGCGTGCGGGCAGCGCGTGTGGAACGGACAGCCTGCCGGCAACAGCTGCGGCAGCGGAGGCTGGCCCGGGATCGCCGCGATCGGCTTGCTGACGTCGTAATCGAGGCGGCAGATCGCATCCAGCAGCGCCTCGGTGTAGGGATGGATCGGCTGTGCGAACAGCGGGCCGGGGCGGCTGCGCTCGACAACCCGGCCCGCGTACATGACCTGGATGTCGTCGCAGAACGAGGCGGCGAGTCCGAGATCGTGAGTGATCAGGATGACGGCCATCTCCCGCTCCTCGACGAGCGACGACAGCAAATCCATGATCCGCGCCTGCGTCGTCACGTCGAGCGCCGTCGTGGGCTCGTCGGCAATCAGCACCTCGGGGCCTGCCGAGATCGCCATCGCGATCATCACCCGCTGGCGCATGCCGCCCGAGAACTGATGCGGATAGCTGTCGAAGCGCCGGCCTGGGTTCGGGAGCCCAACCTGGCCGAGCAGGTCAATCGCGCGCGCGCGGGCGACCCGCTGCGACACGTCTTCGTGAATGCGAATTGCCTCCACGATCTGACGGCCGATCGAATGCACCGGGTTCAGGGACGACATCGGGTCCTGCCCGACGAGCGCGATCCGACCGCCGCGCACGCGAGCCATCTGCCGCTCCGAGAGCTGCGCCAAGTCGACGCCACCCATCAGAACCCGCCCCTCGGCGATGCGACCGGGCGGCGGAAGGAGCCGCATCAGCGAGAGCGCCGTCAGGGACTTGCCCGAGCCCGACTCTCCGACGAGACCGAGCCGCTGGCGGGAAGCGACGGTGAACGACGCGCCGCGGACCGGCCTCACCGTGCTGCCGTGATACGGAAACTCGACCGCGAGGTCCCGAACGTCGAGCACCGGCTCACCGGGGTGCATGCTGGGAGATGCTTCAGTCACCGGCGTGAGGGGTCGAGGGCACGTTGCAGGTTGTCGCCGAGCGTGTTCAGCGCGAGGACCGCGATGACGATGATCAGGCCTGGGAAGAGCGGATACCAGTAGGAGCTGTAGAGATCCGCGTAACCCACGTGGAGCAGCGTCCCCCACGACGCCTTCGGCGGCTGGACACCGAGACCGAGGAAGCTGAGGCTCGCTTCGATGAAGATCGCGTCGGCGGCGACGATCGACCCGCGCGCGAGCAGCACCGGCATCGTGTTCGGAAGCAACTGCTCGAAGACGATTCGCCACGGCGAAGCGCCGACCGAGGTGGCTGCGAGGTAGTAGTCCGACTCGAGCTCGGACAGAAGAGCCGAACGAGCGAGCCTCGCCGTCGCGGGCGAGAAGAGGATCCCGAGGATGACCACCAGGCTGAAGATCGACGAGCCGAACGCCGCGACGAGGACAAGACCCAGCAAGATCACCGGCATCCCGAGCGTGAGGTCGGCGATCCGCATGAGCACCTCGCCGATCCACCCCTTCTTGAAGGCCGCGGCGAACCCCCAGATCGAGCCGAACACCATCGCGATCAACGTGGCGAGCGCCGCCATCTCGAGCGACGTCCGGCCGCCGTAGAGCACGCGCGTGACCAGATCGCGGCCGAGCTCGTCCGTGCCGAACGGATGCGCCCACGACGGCGACGCAAAGAGATGCGTGTAGTCGAATTGGGATGGCGGATACGGCGCGATCAGCGGAGCTGCGATCGCTCCGGCGAGGATGAGGAAGACGACGATCGCGGCGAGCGCAGCCGTCGGGCGGCGAAGTACGCGGAGCACGGTCTCCCCGCGCCGGCCGCGCCGCGTGATGCCCTCGGCGGACAATGCCGTGGCCGTCAACTCAGGCCTCCTGTCCCCGGACCCGCAACCGCGGATCGAGGACACCGTAGAGAAGATCGATCAGCAGGCTCGAGATGATGAACACGCCGGCCGCGAGCAGCACGAGCGTCTGCAACACCGCGTAGTCGCGCTGGTAGATCGCATCGACCATCAGCGAGCCGAGCCCCGGTCGCGCGAAGACGTACTCGACGATCACCGATCCGCCAAGGAGCGAGCCGATGATCACGCCGATCATCGTGAGCGCCGGAATCGTTGCGTTCGGAAGCACATGCCGGAGCACGACCTGATAGCGGAGCAACCCCTTCCCCTGCGCGGTCCTGATGTACGGCGCGGACGCGACGTCGGCGAGAGACGAGCGCAGGATCAGCATGATCGGAGCGGCGATCGCGATCGCCAGCGTCACCGCGGGCAGGATCACCGTCTTCAGGCTCTCGAGTGGATGGTTCTGAAACGAGACATACCCCTGCGTCGGGAGAAGCTTCAGCTTCACGCCGAAGATCACGATCAAGACGAGCCCGTTTACGAACGCCGGCGTCGACATCCCGACCGCGGTGAATCCCGACAGCACGGCGTCGAAGTACCGGTTGCGCCAGATCGCGCCGATCGTGGCCGCCGGCACAGAAAGAAGCAGTCCGATGAACAGCGCGGCCGCTGCGAGCTCGAGCGTCGATCCCGCCCGTTCCTTGATCAGTGTCGTGACCGGGAATTGGCTGAAGTACGACTGCCCGAAGTCTCCACGCAAGACACCGCCAATCCAGTGCACATACTGGTGCGTCAGCGAACGATCAAGACCAAGCTGGTGCCGGAGAGCCTGGAAAGCGCGGGGATCGACGGCCGTCATCCCGCCTCCCAGCTTGGTGATCGTCGGGTCCCCGGGGATGAGCCGCAGGACGACGAAGATCAGTACCGAGCTGAGAAAGAGCAAGCCGATGCTCGTGACGACTCGCCTCAGGACATAAATTGCCATTGATCCCCACGCTTTCCGTTCAATCAGCTCTCCACGTGGCCTGTCAGTGAGCCAACCGGGCGGATTCCAGATGCATGTTTCCGCTCGGGTCTTCCCAGGCCCCGACTACCTTCTTCTGAGCCGCCGAGAGATTCGTCTGGTGCGCGATCACCTGGTACGGCGCCTGCTGGTTGAAGAGCACCTGCAGCTGGTCATAGGACGCCTGGAGCTTCACAGGATCCGACTGGCCAAGCGCCTTCAGCACAAGCGAGTTGTACTGGTCGTACTTCGTACCCGGCACGTTGCCCCAGTTGCAGTCGCATCCGTTCAGCGCCGAGCCGAGGCCGAGCAGCGGGTTCGGCTGCAGCGACAAGAAGCTCGCGACGATGAGGCCCGGGTACTTCTTCCCGTGCGGGTCGAACCTCGCGAGCCACGTCGCGGGATCGGCCTGAACGATGTTCAGCGTGATGCCGATCTTCGCCAGATCCTGCTGGAGGATCTCACCGTTCGTGATCCATTCTGGACGCTTACCGGCCTGCGCCCAGTAGGTGAACGACGTTCCGGGCTTGACGCCTGCCTGGGTGAACAGCTGCTTCGCCTTCGCCAGGTTGAACGTTTGCGCGGGCAGCTTCTTGTTGTAGGCGGGATTCGTCGTGCTGAGCGGATCGTTGGCGACAGACGCCTGAGCATGACCCAGGAACGACGCCTTGACCATCGCGTTGCGATCGATCGCGTACGAGAGCGCCTGACGGGCAAGCACGTTGTCGAACGGCGCCGACGTCGTGTCGACCAGGAGCACATGAGCGGTGGCGACAGTCTTCGGCACGATGATCGTCGCGTTCTTGTCGGACTGGATCGTCGAAGCCGCGGTCACCGGGAACTGCCAGATCATGTCGAGGTTGTTGCTCGTAAAGGCAGTCACCATCGAAGTCGTATCAGGCTCCGAGATGATGCTGATCTTCTTCAGACAGGGCTTCGGGCCGAAGTAGTACGGGTTCGGAACGAGCGTGAGGACCTGGTTCGGGACATAACCCGCAACCTTGTACGGGCCCGTCCCATTTCCACTCGTTGCGAGGGTGGCCATGTTCGAGAGGTCCGCCATCTTGGCCAGGTAGAGCGCATCGGCAAGGTTCGCGCGCGGAGAGCCCGTCTTGAACCGGACCTCGTACTTCGTGATCGCACGGACCGAGCGAACATCGTTGATGTAGGTCCGAACGAGTGCCCCGGTCTTCGGATCGAGGTCGTGAAGGATGTTCGCCACGACGTCCGCCGAGGTGAACGGCCGGCCGTTTGCGTACTTGACGTCGCGACGGAGGTAGAACCACCACGTCTTGCCGTCGGGCGAGACCTTCCACTTGGTCGCGAGGTCGGGGCGAACAGTGCCGTCCGGGTTCAGGGCGGTCAGCGCCGGGAAGAGGAGCGGCATGATGACCGTGCGGGACGCAAGGCCGCCAACAGAGGGATCGAGCGATGTGACGCCGCCGCCGGCGAGTCCATACCTGAGCGTGCCGTTGGGTGTACAGGCGACGGTCTGCGTCGCCTTCGCATTCGCCGCGCCGAGCACTCCGTCCGAGGACGCCATGCCGAGCGAGACGGCAGCGACTGCGGCAACCGCGACACCAAACGCGGCCACCTTCAGGCGCGAACTGAAGCGATGCATGATCTTCTCCTTTTTCCTAGATTCCCATGGGGGAAGGACTGGGCCCAGCAAACTCGGTTGAACTGGCGGCGTCGCGGGAAGGCGCTGCACCCGTACGAGCAGGGATGCCGAGCCCTTTGGCGCCTGGTGCCGACTGACGAAGGTTCGGGCCCAAACGTTCGAGCCATTCAAGTGCGATCGCGGCCCGGCGGACCTTCTCGCGGCCGATCGAAGCAGCTTCACTCACGAGATGGTCGCCGGCCGGGTAGAGAGCGCGAGAGTTACGAAGCCCGAACTTCGTATAGAGGGGCGAACCGACCGCGATCAGCTCGGCCAGCTCGTTTCCCCGGACAATCCCGCCCAAGCTGTCCGGGGACTCGACATAGAGGTCGATCGGCAGTGACGAGCCCGCTCGCAGCTCGGCCAGTTGCGGCAGCGTGACGTCGGACGCAATGTTCACCGTCGTCGCGCCGAGCTGTTCGAGCACCCGCATCGACGCGGAGTTCGAAGGGGCCATCATCACGGAGATCTTCCAGACACAGTCGGTGGGAAGCTCGCCCGCTCCTTGCATGTCGGCGACGACCGAAAGAAGGCCGATGTCGGCGATGAGGAAGCTGCGGATCCCGTTCTCAACCGCCCGCACGATGTCCTCGACCGCGTACGCAAGCTGGCGTGTTCCTCGCAACTGTCCGAAGTGCGCCGCCCCATCGACCGAACGTGCGTGGGCGCCGAGGTCGAACCCCTCTCTCGGCCCAACGAAGAGCGAGACCTCGAGCCCGGCCTCTGCCCCGAGGGCGGCCATGTCACGCAGCTCGACCTCCTTCAGGAGCATCGCGCCGCTCCCCTGCGAAACACGGTTGATCACGACATCGTGTGCGCGCGCCGCGTCGAGAACCGCCTCGAGCACCTGCGGGCTCTCCACGCTCGGGATCTCCACCCTGAAGTCCGCACCGTCCGGAAAGCGCTGGTCGCTCGGTTGCGGCCCTGCTGTCCGGGGTAGCCGGAGGCGTCCGAACGCCCGGTCCGCGTTCGAAGGCACGCCCACGCTACCCGCCCGGCCGAAGCTGGCGACGATGGATGAGGTTGTCAGATGACTTCACAATATCGTTATAAGTGATCTCGGTCGAACAGGTGCGGGATGTTATCGCCTTCCAACTTGGGCGTCAATGGCCGGAGGCCGGCGATTCATGCTCGAGCGCCCGGTGTGTTGCTCAGGCTCTCGCGAATATGAGCACAGCGGTGGCTGCGTCGTGCGTCGGAACAGAGGAGCGAGCAGACGTCCCGATCGAGCAGTGAGACGCTTTCTTCGATCACCGCGCGTCCGCGCATCAGCTGCGATTCGGCCTGTCCGACGCGGCCGTCCCGGATCTCGCCGCGCTCGCGCAGGCCGCGTTCGACCACCCCGAAGGCGCGACTACAACCCGGAAACCGGTCGTACGCGACCGCGCGCGTCTCCCTGTTGGCGAGCACGATCTCGTGCAGGCGCGGCCACGCCGGCCCGGGAGAGATCGCCAGGTAGGACGCACGCGCGTGGAACTCGCCGACATGGACGGTCGTGTTCGCAATGTGACCGACGCCGAGCAACAGCACGTGGCCATCTGCCTGCGCAATCCGATCGAGCGGCGAGTCGACGTCGGTGGCGGAAACGTCCTCGTGATTCGCACAGAGCTCTTCCGCACCCGCGCCGAGCGCGGCGACGGAGTGCGTGGGATGCAGCGAGCGGATGGCTGACGGCCGCAGCCGAACAGCCTCGGCGATTGCACCCGTCCGCCCCGGCTCGACCGCCGGGTCAAACCGCTCGGTCGTGTAGGTGAAGGTCGGCGCCACGAGCAGCCCCTCTGGCCCGAGTACCTCCAGCAGAGCGTCGACGATCGTGTCCGCACCGCCTTTCACCGGCCCGACGGCACGCAGGGAAGAGTGAACCACGACCTGGTCGCCTTCTTCGAGACCGAGCGCGCGCAGGTCGTCGACGATCGTCAAAATCCGAGCCGGGCCGCGAGAGTGCCCCCGAGCACCGCCTCGCGCACTGCGTCGTCGAGCCCCGCCTCGGCAACTCGAGCGAGCTCGGATTCGGAGTCCGCGAAGGGAGCGTCGGTTGTGAAGACGATGCGACCCGCAACCTCGTGATCCAAGCGTGCGAGCCGCGTCGGCCACTCGACGTATGCGGTGTCGGCGACGAGGTTCGCTGCCGCCCGAAGCGCCGCCGGGCCATCGGCAGAGAAATCGGTGGCCCCGCTCTTCCCCATCATGAACCACGCGTCGGGATGCCGGCCGGCGAGCCAGGCGAGCTGAAGCGGTAATCCATGAGGCGGGGTTCCCGTACGAACGTAGATCGGCCAGTGCACCGCCGCGGCGAACTCGATCAGCGGGTCCGCGAGGCCATCGTGGAGGTCGAAGCCCTGCAATGCCGGATCGAGCTTCAAGGCGCGCGCGCCCGCGGCGTGTGCGCGCCGGAGCTCCTCGACCGCCTCGTCTCCGAGCCAGGGGCTCGCAACCGCATAGGGCAGCAACCGGCCGCCGGACCCGGCTGCCGCCTCAGCGACGAGCTCGTTTCCCTCGCGGTTCCGCAACGGCATAAAGGGCTCGGGTGGCGACACGAGCGCGATGTCGATCCCGAGACGGTCCATCGACTCGACCAGCGCCACCGCCGAGAGCTCGACATCGCGGTTCGCCCCGACGGTTGCATGTCCGTCGATGATCTTCATGTCCCCACGGCCACCCGGCCAGGA
>Ga0157369_10007392_pt1 | contig 12646 bp, 9 predicted proteins | sample C25metaG_FD_113461 | JGI IMG/M metagenome (GOLD analysis project Ga0157369, IMG submission 113461) | Corn rhizosphere microbial communities from Kellogg Biological Station, Michigan, USA - C2-5 metaG | ecosystem: Host-associated > Plants > Roots > Rhizosphere > Soil | place: USA: Michigan...
AGCGCGTTCTTCGATCAGATTGCTGTCGCTGGCAAGGCCCGTTCGTATGGCCTGCACACCGATTCCTCCCACCGCTTCGAGCGCGGCGTGGACTTCGAGCTGGCACACAAGGCCATGGAGCGCGCGACCCGCCTGCTGCTGGATATCGTCGGCGGTGAGCCGGGTCCGGTCATCGAGGCGGTGAGCGCCGAGCACCTGCCGCAGGTCGAGCCGATCCTGCTGCGCGCCGAGCGCATCGAACGCGTCCTGGGTCTGACCCTGGATGACGCCCAGGTCGAGCGTCTGCTCAGTGGTCTGGGTCTGGCCGTGGCCCGCCTGGAAGCCGGTCGCTGGCAGGTAGGTGTGCCCAGCCACCGTTTCGACATCAGTATCGAAGTGGATCTGATCGAAGAGCTGGCGCGTCTCTATGGCTACAACCAGCTGCCGATCCGCTTCCCCCAGGCGCGCCTGGCGCCGCAGCCCCTGCCCGAGAGCAAGGGCGAGCTGAGCCAGCTGCGTCGCCTGCTGGTGGCTCGCGGTTACCAGGAAGCCATCACCTACAGCTTCATCGACGAAAAGACGTTCCGTCTGTTCGCCTCCGAGGCCCAGCCGGTGATGTTGGCCAACCCCATCTCCACCGACATGGCCGCCATGCGTTCGTCGCTGTGGCCGGGTCTGGTCAAAGCCGTGCAGTACAACCTCAACCGTCAGCAGGACTGCGTCCGGCTGTTCGAGTCGGGTCTGAGATTCGTTGGTCAGCTGGAAGGCCTGGTGCAGGAAAACGTCCTGGCCGGTGCGGTCTGCGGTTCGCGTTTGCCGGAGAACTGGTCGTCCGGTCGCGAGGCGGTGGACTTCTTCGACGTCAAGGCCGATGTCGAGGCGCTGCTGGCCCAGTCTGGTGCGGGTTCTGACTTCCACTTCGTCGCAGGCGAGCATCCGGCGTTGCACCCGGGGCAGACCGCGCTGATCGAAAGGGCAGGGCAGCCGGTCGGCTACCTGGGCGCCCTGCATCCGGAAGTGGCGCGCGAACTGGACGTGGATCGTCCGGTGTTCCTCTTCGAGCTGGCGCTCGATGCCCTGACCACTGGCAGCCTGCCGCGCTTTGGCGAGCTGTCGCGCTTCCCCGAAGTGCGGCGTGACCTGGCGCTGGTGGTGGACGAAACGGTAGCCGCGGGCGACCTCCTGGCCGACATCCGCGAAAACGCCGGAGAAGGCCTCAAGGAGCTGCGTCTGTTCGACGTCTACCAAGGCAAAGGCATTGATCCACATAGAAAAAGCGTCGCCATCGGCTTGACCTTGCAACATCCATCGCGCACATTAACCGATGAAGAAGTCAACGAAACGACGCAGAAAATCCTCGTTTCTCTGGAAAGAAGGTTCAACGCCACCTTAAGGAAATAGCGCATGGGGGCCCTGACGAAAGCTGAGATGGCCGAACGTCTGTTTGAAGAGCTCGGTCTGAACAAACGTGAAGCCAAGGAATTGGTCGAACTGTTTTTCGAAGAAATTCGTCATGCGCTCGAAAGCAACGAGCAGGTCAAGTTGTCCGGTTTCGGCAACTTCGACCTGCGCGATAAGCGCCAGCGCCCCGGACGCAATCCTAAGACAGGGGAGGAGATACCCATCACGGCACGCCGTGTGGTGACCTTCCGCCCCGGGCAGAAACTGAAAGCCAGGGTCGAGGCCTATGCTGGAACCAAGTCATAACGACGAACTGCCGGTCATACCGGGCAAGCGCTACTTCACCATTGGTGAGGTGAGCGACCTTTGCCTGGTCAAACCGCACGTGCTGCGCTACTGGGAGCAGGAATTTCCCCAGCTGAACCCGGTGAAGCGCCGCGGCAACCGGCGCTACTACCAGCGCCACGACGTGCTGATGATCCGCCAGATCCGCTCCCTACTGTACAACGAAGGCTTCACCATCGGCGGGGCGCGCCAGCGTCTCACCCAGGGCGACGAGACCCGCGACGAGGGTTCGCAGTACCACCAGCTCATCCGCCAGATGATCAGCGAACTCGAAGAAGTCCTCGTCGTACTGAAAAAGTGAAAAAAAGCTTCCACTAATCAAAGTGTTGCAGTAAGATGCACGCCGTTCCCTAGGGAATACAGTCGGGGCGTAGCGCAGCCTGGTAGCGCACTTGCATGGGGTGCAAGGGGTCGAGTGTTCGAATCACTCCGTCCCGACCAAAAAATCCCAACATTAAAGCCTGGTCAGTGATGATCAGGCTTTTTTGTGTTAGGAGCTTTCACGAAATCACGGACTTTTCATCCTGACATCTTCCTCATAGATGTCAGGGCTAGCCTGCACGAGTCGGTAGCCAAGTCTTGTTGGCCTCATCGATCAATTGGCCAGCTCAGCGGTCGAGTAGTGGCTGGTAGTGCAGTCGTTCTGATGGCCCAATAGAGCGCCCTCCCCCCTTCTTTACCGCTCCTTCCCGAAGTTTCCTATTGAAGGTGTGCATTCATCGTGAATGCATATCGAGGAAAAGCCAGAGTAGGGTGCAGAAAATGGCTCCTTAAGCTTCTTCGTTGTTCTTACCCTAGCTTCCTTCTAGGCCGAGCCCTTCATCTGATGAACGGGGGTGGCCTTGCCATGTGGATTAGGCATTTTGTAAAGAAAGACCCTGGAAGGATCAACCCCGCGCTGCCCCTCTATGATCGAATTCAGTTGCATCGTGGAGACCCACTGCAGGCATGTTTTACTATTGACCATTCGAGGAACGTGGGGTACCCAATGAGCGAGCAAAAAATCGAGCAGGGCTTTATCGACAAGCTAGTTGAGCTCAAGTACACCTACCGCGACGACATCACCGACCGCGCCTCGCTGGAACGCAACTTTCGCGAGAAATTCAACGCACTCAACCGCGTCACCCTGACCGATGGCGAGTTCGCCCGCCTGCTCGACGAGATCGTGACCCCCGATGTATTCACGGTTGCACGCATCCTGCGCGAGCGCAATGCCTTCACCCGCGAAGATGGCACCCCGCTGAACTACACCCTGGTCAACATCAAAGACTGGTGCAAGAACAGCTTCGAGGTGGTCAACCAGCTACGCATCAACACCGACAATAGCCACCACCGCTTCGATGTGCTCATCCTCATCAACGGTGTGCCGTGCGTTCAGGTCGAGCTGAAAACCCTGGGCGTCAACCCGCGTCGCGCCATGGAGCAAATCGTCGAATACAAGAACGACCCCGGTAACGGCTACAGCAAAACCCTGCTGTGCTTCATGCAGATGTTCATTGTCAGCAACCGCGACAACACCTACTACTTCGCCAACAACAACGCCCGGCACTTCTCGTTCAACGCCGATGAGCGCTTCCTGCCCATCTATCAGTTCGCTGACGAGGCGAACAAAAAGATCACCTACCTCGACCGTTTTGCCGAAACCTTCCTCGCCAAATGCACGCTCGGCCAGACCATCAGCCGCTACATGGTGCTGATCGCCAGCGAGCAGAAGCTCATGATGATGCGCCCGTATCAGGTCTATGCGGTCAAGGCTATCGTCGAGTGCATCGAGCAGAACTGCGGCAATGGCTACATCTGGCACACCACCGGCAGTGGCAAAACTCTCACGTCCTTCAAGGCCTCCACCTTGCTCAAGGATAACCCCGAGATCGAGAAATGCCTGTTCGTGGTCGACCGCAAAGACCTCGACCGCCAGACCCGTGAGGAATTCAACAAATTCCAGGAAGGCTGCGTTGAGGAGAACACCAACACCGCGGCCCTGGTACGCAGGCTGCTGTCCGAGGACTACGCCGACAAGGTGATCGTCACCACCATCCAGAAACTCGGCCTTGCCCTGGATGAAAGCAGCAAGCGCAACAAACAGCGCAAACGCAACGACCAGCCCACATACAAAGAGCTACTAGCCCCGTTGCGCGACAAGCGCATGGTGTTCATCTTCGATGAATGCCACCGTTCCCAGTTCGGCGACAACCACAAGGCCATCAAGGCGTTCTTCCCCAAGGCACAGCTCTTTGGTTTTACTGGCACGCCCATCTTTGAAGAGAACGCCACACGGGTAAAAGTAGAAGGTGAACAGGCGTCTTATCAAACCACCGAAGAGCTGTTCGAGAAGCAGCTCCACGCCTACACCATCACCCACGCGATCGAAGACGCCAACGTGCTGCGTTTTCATATCGACTACTTCAAGCCAGAAGGCAAGAAAACGCCCAAGCCAGGGGAAGCCCTAGCCAAGCGCGCCGTGGTCGAAGCCATTCTCGCCAAGCACGACATGGCCACCGCCCAGCGCCGTTTCAATGCCATTCTGGCCACGGCCAGCATCAACGACGCCATCGAATACCACAGCCTGTTTGCCGAGGTGCAACAGGCCAAACGCCAGGCCGACCCGGATTACCAGCCGCTGAATATCGCGTGCGTATTCTCGCCGCCTGCCGAAGGCAATGCCGACGTCAAACAGATTCAGGAAGACCTGCCGCAGGAAAAGCAGGACAACGAAGAAGATCCGGAAGGTAAGAAAGCCGCGCTAAAAGCCATCCTGGCCGACTACAACCAGCGCTACGGCAGCAACCACAGCATCGGCGAGTTCGACGCCTACTATCAGGACGTGCAAAAGCGCATCAAAGACCAGCAATGGCCCAATGCCGACTACCCGCATGCGCAGAAAATCGACATCACCATAGTGGTCGACATGTTGCTCACTGGATTCGACTCCAAGTACCTGAACACCCTATACGTAGATAAGAACCTCAAATACCACGGCTTGATCCAGGCCTTCTCACGCACCAACCGCGTACTGAACAGCACCAAGCCCTACGGCAACATTCTGGATTTCCGCCAGCAGCAAGAGGCGGTCGACACCGCCATTACCCGTTTCTCTGGCGAGCAGAGCGGCAAACCGGCCCGTGAAATCTGGCTGGTGGACAAAGCCCCGGTGGTGATTGAAAAACTCCAGGCCGCCGTGCAAAAGCTCGCCGACTTAATGCGCTCGCAAGGCCTGGCCTGCGCACCGGAAGACGTACACAGCCTCAAAGGCGATGAGGCTCGCGCCGCGTTTATCGGTCGTTTCAAAGAAGTGCAGCGGCTGAAAACTCAGCTCGACCAATACACCGACCTCAGCGCCGACAACGCCGCCGCCATCCAACAGATTATGCCCAAGGAAAGCATGCTGGGCTTTCGCGGCGCCTACCTGGAAACGGCCCAACGCCTCAAGGCCCAGCAGGAAAAGAACGACAAGGGTGAAGGCGCCAGCAACGAGATCGTGGATCAGCTCGACTTCGAGTTCGTACTCTTCGCCTCTGCCGTGATCGATTACGACTACATCATGGATCTGATGTCGCGCTTCTCGCAGCAAGAGCCGAGCAAGCAGAAGATGAGCCGCGAACAACTGATTGGCCTGATTCAGGCTGATGCCAAGTTCATCAACGAGCGCGACGACATAGCCGCCTATATCGCCACCCTCAAGGCTGGCGAAGGCCTCAGCGAAGGCGCGATCCGCGAGGGCTACCGCCACTTCAAGCAACACAAGGACGCCACTGAGATTGCGGATATTGCCAACCGGCACCTGCTCGCCCCAGCCGCCCTACAAACGTTCGTCGAAACCATTTTGCAGCGCATGATCTTCGACGGCGGCCAACTCAGCGATCTGATGGAGCCGCTCGATCTGGGCTGGAAAGCCCGCGCCCAGGCGGAAGAGGCGCTGATGAAAGAGCTGTACCCACTCCTTAACAAACGTGCCCAGGGCCGTGAGATTTCAGGACTGAGCGCGTATGAGCAGTAAGCAACAAACAAGTGATGTGATGGAAGAGAACAAGCAGGCATTGCTGCCAAAATTGCGGTTTCCAGAGTTCCGGGAGGCGGAGGGGTGGAAATTCCTCCCTTTAAATCGTTTGGCGATTCGAGCTAAACAGAAAAACCGAGACGAGCAGATTGATCGCGTGCTGACCAACTCTGCTGAGTTTGGCGTAGTAGATCAGCGAGATTTTTTTGATAAGGATATCGCCACGCAAGGAAAACTTGAGGGCTATGTTGTTGTTGAGCGTGACAGCTATGTATACAACCCGCGCATATCATCAACAGCGCCTGTAGGCCCCATATCAAAGAACAAAATTGGTACAGGCGTAATGTCTCCTCTGTATACCGTCTTTAAATTCAAAGACGAGAGGAACGACTTTTACGAATATTTCTTCAAAACTACTGGTTGGCATACCTACATGCGGCAAGCATCTAGTACGGGTGCACGCCACGACAGGATGGCCATATCCAACGAAGATTTTATGGCGATGCCTTTGCCTGTATCCTCGCCCGCCGAACAACAAAAAATCGCCGACTGCCTAAATTCGCTGGACGGGCTGATCGCCGCGCAAGGCCGCAAAGTGGCTGCACTCAAAACCCATAAAAAAGGGCTGATGCAACAGCTTTTCCCCTGCAAAGGTGAAGCCAAACCGCGCCTCCGCTTCCCCGAATTTCAAAATACCGGGGAGTGGCAAACATTGCCGCTCGCTGCGTTGGCCGACAAGATCATGGTCGGAATCGCAAGTGCTGCCACTCATGCATATCGCGAATCTGGGGTGCCCATGCTGAGGAATCAAAACATCAAGGAGGGAAAAATCGATGACTCCAGCCTTCTCTTCATCGATCCAGTTTATGAAGCGGCTCACAAGAACAAGCGATTGAGAGCGGGAGATGTCATTACGGTGAGGACTGGTTATCCCGGCTTGTCTGCCGTTGTTCCTGACCGCTACAACAACGCGCAGTGTTTTACGTCGTTAATTACTCGGCCAAAGAAGAGCGTTTTAGACGCGGATTTCCTTTGTGCGTTGATTAACTCTGAAATTGGAAAGCGCTTTATTTTGGGCGCAGAAGCCGGAGGGGCACAAAAAAATGTCAATGCCGGTTCCTTAGAGGCACTACCCGTCTATCACCCAGAGATCCCCGAACAACAACGCATCGCTACGTGCCTAAGCAGCCTCGACGAACTCATAACCGCGCAAACCCAAAAACTCGAAGCCCTCAAGACTCACAAAAATGGACTAATGCAGCAGCTTTTCCCCACAACGGAGGTGGTTGAGGCATGAGCGAGAAGGCAAAGATTCACCGCTATACCTCCCTGCGTGGGCTTGTCACTCGTCTGCGGGATGATCTGAACGGCGGCGGCCAGGACTTCGTATTGCTCTACGCTTATAACGGCACCGGCAAAACGCGCCTGACTATGGAATTCAAGGAGGCGGGGAAGCGCAAGAACAAGGGCCAGCCGGACACTTTGTACTTCAACGCCTTCACCGAAGACTTGTTTCGCTGGGACAACGACTTGGAGCACGACCGCGAACGGCGGCTGCACATCAATAAAGAGTCGAAGTTTTTCCGGGGTCTTAAAGACTTGACCCTGGATGAGCGCATCGCCTATTACCTGCGGCGCTATGCCGACTTTGGCTTCGACATCGACTACGAGAGTTGGACCGTCAGCTTTAACAAGGGCGAGGATGACGCGGCGCCTCGGCATATCAAGGTGTCGCGAGGTGAAGAGAACATCTTCATCTGGTGCGTGTTCATGGCCATCTGTGAGCGGGTGACCGACGGGGCAGAGTCCTATCAATGGGTGAACTACCTGTATATCGACGACCCCATCACCTCGCTGGACGACAACAACGCGATTGCAGTGGCCAGCGACCTGGCCCGCTTGCTGCGCATGGCCAAAGGCCGCACCCGCGCCGAGCCTGACGCCGCAAACGATCCCGGCGCGCCTGACGCTGCGCCACGGCTGATAGCCGCGCCGATCAAAGCCGTGGTGTCGTCACATCATGCATTGTTCTACAACGTGGTGTGCAACGAGCTAAAAACCGAAAAGCACAGGAAATACCTCCTGCAGCGTCCCGAGCGCGGCAACGCCTACACCTTGCGAGCCACCGATGACACGCCGTTCTTCCACCACGTTTCCATGCTGGCGGAGCTGAAGAAGGCCAAAGACAGCGGCACGCTCTACACCTACCACTTCAATATGCTGCGCAGCATCTTGGAGAAGACTGCCACCTTCTTCGGCCGTGATGATTTTTCCGCCTGCATTCACGGCCTAGACGACGCTGATCTGTTTGCCCGCGCCCTGAACCTGCTGAGCCACGGCAAGTACGACATCTACCAACCCAGCGAGATGGTAGACGACAACAAGCAGCTATTCGGAGAAATTCTGGATGCCTTCTTGCACCGCTATGAGTTCACCCTGCCCGAGGTTTTTGCGCAGCCTGCCTCGAAACGACGCGGGACCACACCGGTATGAGTGAACAGTCCCTCTTTTGCACTGATTCAAGGCCATTCTGGCGTGAGCTCGCAGTCAATCTGAATATGTGATAAATGCCGCCATACTTAGGCCTACAGGCTGATTAGCTCGATTACTGGCGCATATTTCCTACCATGAAGAATTGCGGAGATCGAGCGCGAGAAACGCTTGATCGGCGGGCTCGCCAGCGAGCCTCTAGCCGCCAAACCGGACGACGACACACCATGACCGAAAAGAATCAAAAACAACTGGGCTCAACTCTTTGGGCCATCGCCGACCAATTGCGTGGGGCGATGAACGCGGACGATTTCCGCGATTACATGCTGTCTTTCCTCTTCCTGCGTTACCTCTCGGACAACTACGAGGTGGCGGCCAAGAAGGAGTTAGGCAAGGATTATCCCAGCGTAGAAGGCGAGGATCGCCGTGTGCCGCTGGCTATCTGGTACGCCACTAACCCGGATGACATCCCCGATTTTGAAAAACAGATGCGCCGTAAGGTGCATTACGTCATCCGCCCGGCACACCTGTGGAACAGCATCGCCAATATGGCGCGCACCCAGCACAGCGAACTGCTCACGACGCTGCAAGCGGGCTTCAAGTACATCGAAACAGAGTCATTCGAGAGCAGCTTCCAAGGCCTGTTCTCCGAAATCAATCTTGGCTCGGACAAACTGGGCAGAACCTATGCGGATCGCAACGCCAAGCTCTGCACCATCATCCAGAAAATCGCCGAGGGCCTGACCGAGTTCTCCAAAGACATCGATGCGCTGGGCGATGCCTACGAATACCTGATCGGCCAGTTTGCCGCTGGCTCGGGCAAGAAGGCGGGGGAGTTCTACACCCCGCAACAGGTCTCCGATATCCTGTCTGCCATCGTCACCCTTGACAGCCAAGATCCCAAGACCGGCACCAAGAAGCGCCTGGAAAGCGTGCTGGACTTCGCCTGCGGCTCAGGCTCGCTGCTGCTTAACGTGCGCAAGCGCATGGGCGCCCATGGCATCGGCAAGATTTACGGCCAGGAAAAGAACATCACCACCTACAACCTGGCCCGCATGAACATGCTGCTTCATGGGGTCAAGGACACCGAGTTCGATATTTACCACGGCGACACCCTGAGCAACGATTGGGACATTCTGCGAGAACTGAACCCTGCAAAAAAACCTGTATTCGATGCCGTGGTCGCCAACCCACCCTTCAGTTACCGCTGGGATCCTAGCGAAGCCATGGCCGATGATGTGCGCTTCAAGAATCACGGCCTAGCACCAAAGTCGGCGGCGGACTTTGCCTTTCTCCTGCACGGCTTTCACTTTTTGAAAGACGAAGGCGTGATGGCCATTATCCTGCCCCATGGCGTGCTGTTCCGCGGCGGTGCCGAGGAGCGCATTCGCACCAAGCTGCTCAAGGACGGCCACATCGACACGGTAATCGGTTTGCCCTCAAACCTGTTCTATTCCACGGGCATTCCGGTTTGCATTCTGGTGCTAAAAAAGTGCAAACAGCCGGACGACGTGTTGTTCATCAACGCGGCGGAACACTCCAACAAAGGCAAACGCCAGAACCAGCTAACCGAAGAGCACATCGCTAAGATCATCAAGACCTACCAGTTCCGCCAGGAAGAACCGCGTTATTCACGCCGGGTGGAAATGGAGGAAATCGAGAGGAATGGCTACAATCTGAATATTTCGCGCTACATCAGCACGGCCAGCGTCGAGGAGGAGATCGACTTGAAGGCGGTCAATGCCGAGTTGGTGGAGCTAGAAGACAACATTCGCAAGGCGCGAGATAAACATAACGCCTTCCTAAAAGAGCTGGGCCTGCCGCCTCTAGTCTGAGCTCCACGCTGTAAATTCGCAAAAAAGGTTGCGCCCATAGGCCAGAGACTTTTGCGGGAAATCGTTGCTAACCGTTGGATAGAGTAGAGCAATGGCTGCAGCGAGCGCTAAGAATTATCCTATTAAAATCAATGCCTTATGGGGTCGACCTCCGGCATGGGGTGCAAGGGGTCGAGTTTTCGAATCATTCCGTCCCGACCAAATTAACGAGAAGGCTCAAGCACTTAGTGGCTTGGGCCTTTTTCGTTTCTTGCGCCTAATCAAAATCAACTGGCGATTTCGCTGATTTCGAGGTTTGGCACGGCGTCCGACCAGACCACCTTGGCGTAATCGCTCCGGTAATTCTTGGTCATGTCCGCGCTGGCGTGCCGGCTGTAGCTCCTAACCATCATCTGGCAGCTTTGCCTTGATGGCGGATGCTGCAAGCACGCTAGATTGCAAACTCTTTTGTGATCAATCCGCCCCGGGGCCTAAGTTACGTGCGTTGCACGCTCGAGCTGTCAAGATACGACTTCGACCCGCACCAGCCCCTGCTGCCTGAACGGCGTCAAAACCTCGCTCGCCGTGGCATCGGTAATCAGGGTCCAGTCCGTCTTGAGCGGTGTCCAGTGTTGCTGGCGATCACGCCCCAGCTTGGTCGAGTCGGCAAGCACGAAGACCTCGGCGGCCTGCTGGATCATCAATTCCTTGAGGTAGGCCTGCTCGGTACTGGCCTCGCAGAGGCCGCGGCCGGCGACCACGCCATCGGCGCTGAGAAAGACCTTGTCGGCCGACAGCCGCTCCAGCATGGTGAAGGCCGCTGGGCCAAAGGTGGACATGCTGCCGGGGCGCAGGTCGCCGCCGAGCAGGGTGACGTGGCCTTCAGGCAGATCACGGAGCAGCGGCACCGCCAGCAGATTGTTGGTGATGACGTGCAGGCCGCGTCTTTCGCTGAGCAGCTTGGCCAGGGCGGCGGTGGTGGTGCCGCCGTCCAGCACCAGGGTGTCGTGGTCGTTGATATGGGCGAGGGCGGCGCGGGCGAGCAGGGCCTTTTCCGGACCGGACTGGTTGCTGCGTTGCTCCAGCGACGGCTCCGGCTCACGGGTGCCGATATGGGTCGCCCCACCGTAGGTGCGCAGGATCTGGCCTTCTTCCGCAAGGGCAGTCAGGTCGCGGCGGACCGTGGCTTCCGACACTTCCAGATGCCGGCACAGGGTTTCGACATTGGTGTGACCGGCCAGAACCAGTTCGAGGATGGCCTGGCGACGTTTGGCGACCTTCATGGGGAATCCATCGGGAAAGACCGCGCTACTCTAGCGCAGTCGTGCTTCCCCCACATCACAGCGAGGCGCCGCCGCAGACCGTCAGCATCTGGCCAGTGAGGGCGCCGGCATCCGGGCCGAGCAGGAAGGCGGTCAGGCCCGCGACCTCTTCAGGCTGCACATAGCGGCCCAGCGGCGGCAGCCGCGGCGGCGTGCCGGCACGACCCGGATCACGCAGCATGGGCGTCTCGGTCGCCCCGGGCGCTACCAGGTTCACGGTGATGCCACGCGAGGCCAACTCCAGCGCCCAGGAGCGCACCAGACCCACCAGGGCCGCCTTGGTGGCGGCGTACTGGCTGCGTCCAGCTGCGCCTTGCATCGTGCGGCTGCCGATCAGCACGATACGACCGCCTGCGGCGAGGCGCTCGATCAGGCGGTCCACCAGCCGGCTGGCCACGGCGACGTGCAGGTGCCACATGGCGGCGCCATCGGCCGGATCCAGGGCGCCCAGCGGTGCTGTACGCATAAAGCCCGCCGCATGGACGATGGCGTCCAGCGGGCCAATATCAGCCAGCACGGCATCCAGTGCCTGGTCATCGGCCAGGTCGACGCCGATCCAGGTCAGCGCCGGATGGGGCTGTTCCGGCGGGCGCCGGCTGAGGCCGGTCACCTGCCAGCCTTCGGCGAGCAGCCGCTGGGTGATCGCCGCGCCGATGCCAGAGCTGACGCCGGTCACCAGGGCATGAGGCTGAGTCATCATCGCTGTCTCCTCTAACGCAGCGCGGCCAGGGGCAGGCGGACGTGCTTGATGCGCTGGCGGAAGTAGGTGAAGGCCAGGTGCACATCCCCGTCGGCTGCCTGCACCAGGCTGGGATAGGAATACTCGCGATTGAGCTTTTCGGTGGAGTTGTTGGTCAGGCAATAGCCATCGCCAGCCTCGATATCCAAGCGCCGCCAGCTCTGACCCTCGTCCGTGGACACGGCCAGACTCATCGGGCCGCGCGGAACGCCCCAGACAGCGGCGCGCTCGCCGTCCTTCGCCACCGGATCGACCCGACTGTCGCCGTCGTCGATCTCGTCATAGAGCGAGGCGCGGCGTTCGCTGTAGTCGGCGGCGCTGGTGGGGTTGTAGGCCACGACCAATTCGCCGCTGGTGAGACGAACGAACTGGATGGACGAGTTGTTGTTGGGCAGGGCCGTCGGGGTGGGGACGCTCCAGCTGCGACCGCCATCCTGGGAGCGGCTGGCGTGGATGAAGTCGGCCCAGCGACTGCGGAATAGCGCCAGCAGGCTGCAGTCACCCAGCAGCTGGATATTCATGTGCACGCACCCGGTGCTCTCGGGTACCGCATGTTCGG
>Ga0157369_10007393_pt1 | contig 12645 bp, 9 predicted proteins | sample C25metaG_FD_113461 | JGI IMG/M metagenome (GOLD analysis project Ga0157369, IMG submission 113461) | Corn rhizosphere microbial communities from Kellogg Biological Station, Michigan, USA - C2-5 metaG | ecosystem: Host-associated > Plants > Roots > Rhizosphere > Soil | place: USA: Michigan...
CATCATTTTGATACGACAATACCAGTCGATACTATTTTATCGGGTAAATTCCGCCGCTATAACAATTTGCCAATGTGGCGACAGTTACTACGCCCGATCTCAATTGTATTTCCAAATGTACGGGATTTGATTCTTGTAATCTTTGGTTTTATTCAAAGTCTGGTTAAATTGATTTTCTGGCGACCTGACGTTGTGTTTACTAAGGGTGGTTATGTGTGTCTACCGGTTGGCCTAGCGGCCAAGGTACTGCGTATTCCATTGGTCATTCATGACTCTGATGCGCACCCAGGTCTGACCAATCGTATTCTGGCTCGCTGGGCAACATCGATTGCAACAGGTGCGCCGTTGAAACATTATCCGTATCCGGCCGCACGTTCACGTTATGTTGGTATTCCAATTGCAAACGAGTTTAGAAAAATCACTCCAGCCGAGCAACGCGACGCCAAAGAGATGCTTGGATGCGATCCGGCTCGCCCTCTTGTTGTGATTACAGGTGGCGGCTTGGGCGCACAGCGAATTAATAATGCCGTTGCGTTGTCATTGCAGGATTTGCTACCGCTAGCATCGGTCATACTTGTTTCAGGTACAGGCCAATACGATGAGATGCGCGCTTTAACGCCGCAAGACGAAGATCGATTCCAGCTGCACGCGTTTGTTAGTAACGGTATGGCGACCATGCTAGGAGCGGCTGATATTGTGGTGACTCGTGCTGGCGCAACAACATTGCTGGAATTGGCCGCATTAGCTAAGCCAACTGTACTTATCCCGAACGGGTATTTGACCGGTGGCCATCAATTGAAAAATGCTGCTGCATATGCTGAGCATGGTGCTGTTAAGGTGATTGATGAGCATCAGTTAGATATAGATCCTCAAGTCCTTGTGACGGCAATCCGTACATTATTAGATGACAAGGCAAAGCGTGAGCAGATGAGCAAAGCCTTTCATTCGTTCGCCCGACCACATGCTGCCAAAGATATGGCTGATATGATTTTAGCTGCAGCAAAATAAGCATAAGTTTGGTACAATTACTCTAGTAATTATGGCCTTATTTCCGAAAAAACAACAACCAGATAGTGCACCTCGCCGCCGGCAGGCGCCGGTAAGCGCTCAGAGTGAGCGTGCTACTGACGAGAGTTTGAGTCAGCGGTATGCCTTCAAGCGCAATCGGACACTAACTGGGAGTGCTTCCTCGCAGGTAACGACCATTAATGAGGCCAATGCTCAGCTAAAGTCTAGTCGCGTACATGCACACGATCTGACGCGCCAACGCCGTCGTATTGGTAGTGTCCTGTTCCTGACTCTTCTCGCCGTAGCAGTTTTGTTTGGTTTGGTATGGCAGCTAACCGCACAGCCTGTCGTTCGCACAGCTGATCATAGTCAGGCGCTAGATGCTGTCTACACACAGGCCGTTGACGAGTACTTGTCTCGCCATCCGATCGAGCGTCTTCGCTTTTTACTGCATGAAGATGGGTTAAGCGCCTACGTGCAATCGATTGCCCCTGAAGTCGCTACTATCAAGGTAGACGGCTCGGCAGGCTTTGGTAAATCTAACTTTGTGATCACTATGCGTCAGCCGATTGCTGGATGGAGTATTCGCGGTGTCCAGCAGTATGTAGATGAGTCTGGTACATCGTTCTTGCGCAATCACTACGGCATTCCAAAAGTGCAGATTGTTGATAATAGCGGCATACAGGTTGAGACTGGCCAAGCTGTTGCAAGTAATCAGTTCCTTGGCTTCGTAGGGCGTGTCGTCGGTCTTTCTAATGCTCAGGGTCATCCAGTGACCGAAGTAGTTATCCCTCAGAATACTACCCGCCAGATCGAGCTTCGTCTCCAGGATGTTGGCTATCCAATTAAATTATCAATTGACCGCTCGGCAGGGGAGCAGGTAGAGGATATGAGCAGGGCACTAGGTTGGCTTAAGAAACGGAATGTTTCACCAGCCTACCTTGACGTACGGGTGAGTGGACGCGCTTTTTATAAGTAACAGGCAATAGGGCACTCTCCTCTCCTTCCGAAACAGTGTTCTATTTTTGTTCCATTTTTTATTGTATGCATGGGTGAGAAAAAACTATATTAAAATATACAAAATGCAAAAAAGCAAATATCGAGAGTGAAGGGTGGGGGAAAGAGAAGGGCAAGAATTTTCTCAGAAAACTATCAATGAGCATGTGAAAAAACATACAAAAGTATACAAACGAAACAAAAGTCAAATAATGCAAACATGACTGCAGTGTGGAAAACTACATAGATGGCTGTGTTGTGAATTGGCACTCTCGTAAGCCGACCATCAATCCAAGAGACCTAGTAAGTGTAGTAAGTATGTAAACGTAAAACAATAAATATAAATATGTGTATACAGGTGAACAAAACAGTATGCAGAGCCCTATTACGGGGGTCTTTTAATATTTTACATATAACTAAGACGTATACATAATCATCTTATAATTATATATCTAATGTCGTAAAAGATATATTGTGCGACCCAAAATCACACACTCCTATATTTACTCTTATTCACGTTGCGTCTGGATTTTTTGGTTGCCTGCCTAGCTATGTGTGTGTTTATTTTTGACCTACTGCTCTCTTCGTATTGTGTAGCTTCCACGGTCTACGTTATGAATCATTATGTATGCAACATTTTTTATGTGTATGTATTGCTGGATATGATTACATTAGTATTTACAGTGGTCATTGCGTGATTTTACAGGGGTTAATCAGACTTTAATAATGTTCTATTTTTGTTCTACTTCCGTTCTATTGCTAACAGGGGTGATAACAGAGGTGAGGAAGTAAGCTGCTTTACTCCCCCGCAGTAGATTGGCCATGAAAATAGCCCAGCGGGATGATGCCGGGCTATAAAAATGATTATCGAAGCTTGAGGACGGTTTCGTCAGCTGGTGCTTTTGGTGTTGGCTTAGGCCGGTCAGTAGCTCGTGGTCCATCGTTAGTGTTAGTAGGCGTAGAAGAGCCTGGAGCGCCGATAGCGACACCGGTAGCAGGTTTACGCTTACGGGTGCGAGTGCGTTTCTTTTTGACCGGAGCGTCAGTCGAGGCGTTGTCTGTAGGTGGTTGCTGCGGAGTAGCGTTATTGGCTGCCGGTGTAGGTGTTGCTGTCTGGGCTGGTTTTGGCTGGTCTGATGACTCGGTAATGATACGAGGCCGGTTAGGCTGCTGTGGTGTCACTGTTTGTGACTGAGCGTTAATTGGCCATTGTTTGGCACGTGCAGCTGATTGAGGAGGCTTGTTTTGCTGCTGTGGAGCAACGACAGGTACCTGAATTGCTTCACTGATCTCTTTTTCGACTTCTGCCCTGCTACGGCTGTAGTTGCGACGCGTGTTTTCGATGATGCGGCTGCTGTTGTCGATTGAAGGTGGTGGCAACGTGAGGGTCGAGGCGCTAAACGCCGGTGACTTCTCGCCCTTGATGACCATGTTAATGATGAAGTTACGGTTGTGCATCTGCAAGAGGTCGTTTGGCTCGAACTGTGGCTCGAACTGCTTAGAAAGGATTGGGGCGTCGTCAGCTGAGACACGGAAACAGATCATTGTTCCAACGTTACCAAAGACGGCATCACGCACGGTGTCACTCATCTGTGAGATGTACTGGTTGGCAACGGTCAAATTAAGGCCGTATTTACGAGCCTCAGACAGAATAGTCGCAAATGAATCGGTCGCAAAGTTCTGGAATTCGTCCACGTACAGATAGAACGGACGGCGGTCTTCAATCTTGGCAATATCAGATCGCGACATGGCAGCCAGCTGAATTTTAGTAACCAAGAATGCACCTAGGATAGAGGCGTTGTCCTCTCCCACTAACCCCTTTGACAGGTTGACGATGAGGATTTTGCCTTCATCCATAATTTGACGAATATTAAAGGTACTCTTTGGCTGGCCGATGATATTACGAATGATTGGGTTCGCGGTAAAGGCACCTACCTTGTTTAGTACCGGTGCGATAGCCTCGGCCTGGAACTTATCTGTCCAGCTGGCAAACTCAACGTTCCAGAACTGCAGTACGACGGTGTCAGTACAGTACCCAAGGGTTTCTTTACGGAATTTCTTGTCAGTTAACATGCGGGTAATATCAAGCATGGTGGTGGTTGGGCGATCAAGGAGCGCGAGGATGGTATAACGCAGGATATATTCCAGACGCGGTCCCCAGCTTTCGCCGAACATACGCTTCAGTACGCCAATGACTTCCGAGCTAATATTGGTTTTTTGAGCTGGGTTAGTTACCTCAAGAGGATTAAATCCTAACGGAAAAGCGGTGTCGGCTGGATTAAAGTACACGACATCATTCATGCGTGATTCGGGAATAAAGCGCATATTGTCGACGGCAAAGTCTCCGTGCGGATCGATGATGGCGTACCCTTGCCCATGATAAATATCAGAAAGTGCGAAAAGCTCGAGCGTACCTGACTTACCTGCACCGGTCTGACCAATAATGTAGACGTGACGACTACGGTCCGATCGAAGCATGCCAAACTGGTGCTTCATGCCGCGGAAATTAGTCAAGCCAAAGGCACTAATATTCTCATCAACAGCTTCATTACCAGTAATGACAGGCAATTTAGCTGGTGGTTCGGCGGTTTTATTGCTTGCCCATACAATGTTTGGTGTCTCTACGTTAGTGTGCGGCAAGTGAAAGACACTGGCGACTTCTTCGATATTAAGAATAAAGCCACGATCGCCAAATAGACGCGTGCGGTATGCTGCGAGATCTTCTTTCCTGAAACTGCCTGGTTTAGCGCGGAAGCCATTTAGGTTTGTACTGTTGTACTGTTTAAACGTACCGACAATTGCCTGCATACGTAATTTGGCATTGGTTTGGCTTTCGCCAAGGTATGCCAAACGAATCTTGACCTGGTAACCAAGCTTGGTTGCCTTCTTCTCTGCCTCGGCAAGACGCGTTTTGTCGCGATCAGATAGTTCTTTTGGTTTAGCGTCACCACCACTGCCCTGTTCAGGTGGTTTCCAAAGAGCTTCGAGGACCATGCCGATCCATTTCAAACTAAAACCTTCGGTCAAGAAACCAAATGGATTGCCGTTTTTAACGGATTTGATCCAGTTGTCAGAGTCTTTTTGCCAGCTATCGGCGACCGGGCGAACCAAGACCTGTACCCATAGCTCCTCCCCTGTTGATTCGAGCTTGGCAAGTGTACCAGTGATGCCGGCGAGTGGGTCGACTTCAAAACTTTGAAACGTCTTAATTGGCAAAAATTCGCTGTCAGTCAGCGTCACTTCAGAGGTATAGACGACACTGTGTTGTCGCTCGTGGGCGACGTAATCCTCTGGCGCTTCGTGGATTTGAACCGTTGGATATTGAGAATAAATCTGGCCTTCTACAAAACTTTGTAGAGTTTTAGGTACCCAAGTATAGAAACGAATCTGCCCATTAACAGAGGCGATCTCGAAACTAAGGTGTTCTTGAATGCCGCGAGTGTGTTTCAACTCTTCTTTATCACGAAGAATACCGTGAAGACTGGCAAACAACTGCTCGGCCGCAAGCTCAGACTTGTCATTGGCCTTTGGAATCTCAAGAACAAGCAGAACACTCTCAACAGCTTTGACCGATTCAACGACTTGATGGTTGCGCCATGTCAGGTACAGCAAAATAAGCACGACTGGTAGCCAGACGTACCATTGCAGCAATAAGCCAATAAGCCATAGGAGAATATCCATAACTACTGTTTATTGTCTCACCTGTATGCCCACTTTACAAGGGTTGGGCTATTTGGCGGTGTCCAATGTGTAAGTTGCTTTAGCGACGCGCTTGAACTGTGATTTGCTTTGTAGGTTCAAGAGGATAGTTGTCTCTTTAACCTGGCGGCTTTTAAGAACTCGCTTAACGATTTCGTCGCGGTGGAGTGGCTCACCTGCTTTTTCAAGAACGTCAGTGATAATGTCAGCAACAGTTCCCTTCGAGAAGCCCCAGTTGTCCAAAGCGTAGATGCCACGGCCGATTAAAACGAAGCGCTTGTCTTTGATAAGTTCGTTATGAATTGCCTGAGTAGTAACGTCTTTTCGTTTGAAATCGCTATCTTTGATAGATTTAGCGATGTCAGAAAAGTGCATAGGCTTGCCGTTCTCAGCGAGGATAACGTAGATTTTGTCACGGATATTCTTTGGATTAACAGTTGGCCATTTAGTGAGACCCCAGAAATCTTTTAGATGTGCAAGATGTTTGCTGACACTAGCAAGGGCGCGAACTTGTTCAGGGTTTTCATGCTTAAGCATGCCGTGAAGTTGCTCGATTTGGACTGGTTCACCGTGCTTTTTGATTGTTTTAACAATTTCATCAACGTTAGCTTTGATAGTCTTTTCGTCGCTGTACTGTTTGATGCCAACGGCGTGGTGATAGTGGTCGTTCTCCCCTACTACAACGAGGCTAGGAGATAATTCAGCGATAAATGCGATATGAGCACGGTGACGAGCGTCAGCCTTGCCGTCTGTTAGGCGATCAGCGATGTCTTGGACACGAGCAACGCGGCCATGTTCAGAAAGATCACGAACGATCATACGATCAACATCAGTGATAGCAGGAACTTTATTGTCATCTGCAGCGATTTTAAGGCGGATAAGGATGGCTTTTTCTAGCTGACGAACACGTTCACGGGTAATACCAAGTAGCTCACCGATTTGTTCAAGTGTCTCGCGGCGATCGAAAAGTCCAAAGCGACGTGTGATAATTTCACGCTCGCGTTCTTGTTCGATGACCTCAAGAATATCGTTGACAGCTTGTTTCAAGGTCGCTGCGGTAGTTGTCTGTGTGGGGTGATCCATGGCGTGGGTAGTGTTCCTTCCTCATAGCATCGCTAAAATCGCTAAAGTTATAAAATAATGATCTAATAGCTAAATTATAGAACAAAACTAAATTAATGTCAAATAATTTCTATATCTAAATAAATTATAGCATGAAATAGACGTTACAAGTAAACAGTGTCATGAGACTTTTTAAATATTAGCGATATGTCTTGGCTAACCCTAGAATGCTGAATTCGTCAAGGCTAATTAGGAATGATTTACTCGGTCCAGGCGCGCCAAGGGCCAGTTGTAGTGTCGGTTGAAAGATAACCATTGTAATTAAGTGTCAAACCGGCGGCTATATTTGTACAGTTTGTGCCGCTATTAGTGGTCCAGGTCGCGGTATAGGCGGCAACTGAGCTCGTGTCACTGACATAAAAGATATTGCCTGACTTGCTCATCCCTAAGACCGCAAAAGTGGTTGGTGTCGAGATATTGTCATAACAGTAGGTAAAATTCATTGTCGTTGCTGGACTGATCGCGTAGCTTTTATTTGCTAGTTTAAAATCGAGTGAGTCAAGTTGGGCCGCTGTAGGATAGCGGTTATTGTCGGCTTGAAAAACAGCCAGTTTATTCGCAATATTACGAAGATCAGACTTGACTGTTGTATCCGCTGCCCTGTTTTGAATACCGTTATACGCCACAATCGTAATAGCAGCCAGAATGCCGATGACAACGATGACAATCAGTAGTTCGACGATGGTGAACCCGCGTTGATTGGCGCTATTAAAAACCTTTGTGCTCACCCTCATAATTACCTGTAAGTATAACCGATTTAAGGGGTAGTTGCAATTGCACGCGTACTATTTCTTTGTGGTACGAGAGGTTTTTTTAGCAGGAGTCTTCTTTGTGGTTGTCTTCCGTGCAAAGCGACCTTTAGCCGGCGTAGCGTTGGCGAGAAGCTCTTTTGCCTGTTCATGAGTAATCGAGGCTGGCTCAGTATCTTTAGGAATCTTGGCATTTTTTGTGCCGTCGGTAATATATGGGCCGTAGCGACCTTTTAATACTTTGATACCATCACCAAAGTCGGCAATATTCTTCTCGGCTTCGGCTTTTAACTTTTCTTTATAAAGCTCAAGCGCTTCCTCTAGAGTAATCGTGTGCGGATCAAGGGGTTTAATGCTAACAAACAGCTTGCCGATTTGAACATAGGGACCAAAGCGGCCAATGTTGGCTTTGATATCGTCGCCATCGGTAGTCTTACCAAGGATGCGTGGCAATTGAAAGGCATGCAGCGCTTCTTCAAGCGTAACTGTCTCGATCTTTTTACCGGCTGGCAATGGAGCGAATTGCACCTTCTCTTCCTTGTCTTCCCCGCTACCGAGCTGTAGCATTGGGCCATAGCGACCGAAACGCGCCAGGACTGGCTTGTTGGTCTTTGGGTCGATACCGATTTCGCGGGCCTGAGCCACAGTTGAGCGGTCAATGCCACCAGATTCGGTGATGAGTTTGTGGAACGGCTGATAGAATTCGTCCAGCATATTGTTACGCTCAAGTTTGCCTTGGGCGATTTCGTCGAATTCTTCTTCAACCTTGGCGGTGAATCCATAGTCGACGATTTGATCAAAGTGATTAGTCAAGAAGTCGCTGACCACTTGTCCAGCAGCTGTTGGAACGAGCTTGCCGCGATCAGCACCTGTTTTTTCCTGGACAACTTCGCGATTAACTTCGTTATTTTTAAGGCTATACACGATCACATCGCGCGGTGTACCTTCGCCCTCACCCTTTTCTGCGTAGCCACGAACCTGGACGGTGTTAATGATGGTTGCATACGTTGACGGACGGCCAATACCGAGGTCCTCAAGCTTTTTGACGAGCGCACCTTCACTGTAGCGAGCTGGTGGACGTGCGAATAACTGCTTTGCCATGGCTGATTCAAGATTAAGATGATCGCCGCTAGCGACTGCAGGCAGGATATCAGCATCTTTTTTGCTGCCGCCATAGACGCGCAGGAAACCGTCAAAGATAATGACTTCACCCTTGGCTTCGAACACCTCGTTATTTGTTGAGATAGCGATTGTGACGACGGTTTTCTCTAATTTTGCAGGCGCCATCTGGCTAGCGAGTGTGCGGTTACGGATCAGTGTATATAACTTCTGGTCGTATTCGTTGCTGCTACCGCGTTCGGCTGACATGTCGGTTGGACGAATTGCTTCGTGGGCTTCCTGCGCACCGGCAGCTTTGGTTTTAAACTTGCGAACTTGGCTATATTCTTCACCGAAGGTAGATTTGATATAGTTCGCTGCCGCAGCTAACGCTTCTCCACCCAGGTTAACTGAGTCGGTACGCATATAGGTGATCTTACCTTCTTGGTAAAGTTTCTGAGCGCTGGCCATAGTTGCTTTTGATCCAAAACCAAGGCGGCTGTTGGCATCTTGCTGCAAGGTGCTAGTCGTAAATGGTGCGGCTGGGTTGCGGGTACTTGGGCTGGTGACAATGTTCGAAACGGTAAAATTAGCACCGATCAGTGATTCAAGGAATGCTTGGGCTTCTTCTTCGGTTTCAAAGCGCTTTGGTAGTTCGGCTTTGACAAGTTGACCATCGTGCATAAATTCAGCCGTGACTTTGAATGTGAACGACCCGTTAAAGGTATCGATTTCGCGTTCGCGCTCAACCAGCAAACGAACGGCTGGCGACTGAACGCGCCCAGCAGATTTACCGCCAGGAACTTTTTGCCAAACAACTGGTGATAGTTCGAATCCTACCAAGCGGTCAAGAATCTGACGTGCTTGCTGGGCTTGGACCAGGCTCATATCAACAGTACGAGGATGCTTTACAGCCTCTTCAATCGCCTTCTTGGTGATTTCATGAAACACGATACGTTTTGTTGTTTTCGGATCAAGTTTCAGGACCTCACAAAGATGCCAGGCAATCGCCTCTCCTTCGCGGTCTTCATCGGTTGCGAGCCAAACGGTTTCGGCTTCTTTGACTGCGCGGCGCAGTTCGGCTACGGTCTTCTTTTTCTCAGGATCGATTTCGTATGTTGTCTCAAACCCTTTATCTACTTGGATCGGCTCGGTACCACCCTTTACCTTTTTAGCGATGCTACGAATGTGACCAACACTTGAAAGGACGTGAAAATCCTTACCGAGATATTTCTCGATTGTTTTGGCTTTGGCTGGTGACTCAACGATAACTAGATTCTTGCTCATAAATTCCTTGTGCTTATATATTCAGCTAAACACAGTGACTAGTTATACGCAACTTGCCGCGATTTGTAAATCATATGATATAAATTCAAAAAAATATTCCTACGATAAGAGTGGTCATGGTAGAGCGCAGAGTAATGTCGTGCGCTCTACCATTATTACTGCGCAGCAAGTTGCAGAAAGTAGTGGCCGCAATCGCCACAGTGCTTTACGGTTGTCGACTTGTAGGTGTCGTAGTCGGTTAGTCGGCTGACAACCGTGGCAGCATCACTGTATGTGCGGTACAGCTTTCTTTTGACGTGCGGCTCTGCGCACTCCTTGGCAATTCTCTTGGGTGGTGTCCCAAGAATTTCTCGCACCACCTTTTCGCTGATGTTAGCCTGCGGTCGGTTTCGTGCGTTTCTGATCCTGCGCCCCATGACAGCTCCTCTTGATCGTAGGAAGAACGTCAAAGCGAGTGCTCTGAGTTATTTTATTTAAACATACATACATACATACATACATATGATGTTAAAAATTATTTTTCAAAAGCGCGTTTGGCGTATTGAGCGATTGATATCGAGCCTGCGACCGCAACGCCAGCCAGGGCGGCATGGCCAATGCTTTGCGCGATCTGTCGTGGTTTGACGAGGTCTGGTCGTTCTTTTTCAAGGGCGCTCGCCATCGCGTATGCGATAAGTGCGGTACTTTCGGCACCCATGGCGATTTTACCTGCTAACGTAGGGCGGAATGATTCACCAGGATGGTTACGGGCCATAGCGGCGGTCAGGCCAACGCTTGCAACACTTCTTGCGCCGATAATAGCAATTGCTGGGCGAGGGATAACTTCTTTGTTCCATCCAAAAATAGTTGCAAGGCCAACGCCAGTTTTATCAACTGCCGTATCAAAAAGAGCGCCCGCATCGCTTTCTTTGTTTAAAAGTCGTGCGAGAGATCCATCAATCTTATCGCCTGCGCGTGCTAATCCGAACGCAAGTACACCCTTAACGCTGTCTATATGCGTAGCGCCATAGATAGCAAGTGCACCGCTGGCTGCGGTGACGTACGAAGGAGCTGCAAGAAGGTCCTTGGCTCGAAGATGACGCTCGGGATTTGACGATGCCATGTAGTTAGTATGTCATGGGGCTAGCCACCTCTCAAGCATGAGCGGTTAGGATGTATTAAAAGAATGAAGGCCGCCCCGTAATGGGGCGGCCGTAAAGCGCGCATTCAGTTTTTATGTTTCGGAAAGGGCCGGCATGCTAATGATCTCTTCCATCGGTCGAAGGCGTACGATCTTGTCCGGTCGGGGTCCATTGCCATGGCAAAATGCTGGACGATCTCGTGGCTCGAAATCACAGACTGTGCCACTCCAGTCTTCGATTTGATCAGCCAGGTCCTCTGCACCTGTGGTGACGAGGGCGTTCAAGATGAACGTTTCGCCGAGTTCGGGGTTGCGCTTTTTGATGCTACGCACCGTGTCGATGACTTGCTGGTATTGCTGCTCTTCGTCAGGATCCAGAAGGACGAAGACGCCGTGTGTTTGCGGTGATGACATGACCTGCTCTTTTCTGTGAATGCGCGCTGTACTCCGTAGAGCACGAACGCGGCTCGATACGGTAGGTATATTCTATGGATTGTATGAGGTATGCGCAAGCATGAGTGGAAATGACAAATCTACTAGCGTAGCGTCCATTGATTGCCGCCGAGTCCACGAACCGCGCCGTTGATTTCCATCATAGTGAGGGCTTGGCTGAATTCAGCGACCGGTACTTCAGATTGACGCTGTAATTCGTCACCATCACGAACGCCGGATTGCAATAGGCCGATGACAGTAGATTCAAGCGGTGTATTGCCGAGTGGCAAAATTGATTGAGCTTCGAGTAGTTGTGGGGCGATAATTTCTAAAACGTCTTCGGCACAGGTCACGACGTGGGCACCTTGTTTTAATAATGCGTTGCATCCAGCAGATAATGGGCTGGTGATATTGCCAGGGACGACAAAGACCTCCTTCCCCTGTTCGAGTGCATGTGAAACGGTAGCGAGCGTGCCGCTGCGAGCGGCAGCTTCGATGACAATCACGGCGTCAGATAAACCGCTGACGATGCGGTTGCGGGCTAGGAATTGAAAATCACGAGCGTCGGTTGGCGGTTCGTATTCACTGAGGATTGCTCCCCCGCTCTCGTTGATTTTATTAGCTAGATCTTGGTTGGTCCGAGGATAAATTTGATCGACACTATTGGCAAGCACGGCGATCGTTTTACCACCCGCCTCTAGCGTTGCTTTATGGGCAATACTATCGATTCCTAGTGCTAGCCCACTGATAACAACGACACCTTTCTTGGCGAGATTGTACGCGAGTGTATGCGCCACCTCTTTGCCGTACGTTGTTGGCTTGCGCGTTCCGACTATCGCAACAGATGGTAGACGGTCACTAGGGAGCGTCCCGGTGAAAAAAATATACTTTGGCACCTTTGCAATGTCCGATAATGGACGTAAATAGTTATGCTTATCAGGGGTGACTCTATTGATTTTCATACAAAATGTTTCAAAAAGTATTGACGTAATGTCAAATACGTGCTAATATGAGACATGATTGGTTGAATCTGCGAGATCCACCAAACGCACCTTATACCCCCTATTCTAACTTATGTTAGGTTGTGTGCAATGTGTTTATCTAGTAACTACCCTCCACTAGTGGACAAATAGC
>Ga0157369_10007395_pt1 | contig 12643 bp, 15 predicted proteins | sample C25metaG_FD_113461 | JGI IMG/M metagenome (GOLD analysis project Ga0157369, IMG submission 113461) | Corn rhizosphere microbial communities from Kellogg Biological Station, Michigan, USA - C2-5 metaG | ecosystem: Host-associated > Plants > Roots > Rhizosphere > Soil | place: USA: Michigan...
CCCGCCGGGCCGCGGCCAACACCCAGCTCGCCGACCTGCAGACGCAGCACGCGCAGCTGCAGGCCGAGGAGGAGAAGCTCACCCAGGCTTCGCAGCGGCTGCAGGCGAAGGTCGACGCGTTCCGCACCCGCAAGGAGACGATCAAGGCGACCTACACCGCCGCCGAGGCGCAGGCCAAGATCGGCGAGGCGATGTCCGGCATCTCCGAGGAGATGGGCGACGTCGGCCTGGCGATGCAGCGCGCCGAGGACAAGACGCAGCAGATGCAGGCCCGCGCGGGTGCCGTCGACGAGCTGATCGCCAGCGGTGCGCTGGACGACGCGAGCACCCCGCTCGGCGGCCGTGACGACATCCAGCGCGAGCTCGACAGCATGTCCTCGTCGAGCGACGTGGAGCTCGAGCTCGCCAAGCTCAAGGGCGAGTTGCCCGCGGGCTCCGGCGCGGCGACGCCCGCAATCGACGCGGGCAAGGAAACACAACCGCAAGCGGAGGGGACCCAGTCGTGATCGTCCGCATTCTCGGGGAGGGCCAGCGTCGCGTCGACGAGGCCGCCATGGAGTCGCTCAACGCGCTCGATGGCAAGCTCGTCGCCGCCGTAGACGCCGGTGATGACGAAGAGTTCCGGGCCGCGCTGACGGCGCTGCTCGACACGGTGCGCGAAGTCGGCGCGCCACTGCCTGACGACGAGATCGTGCCGTCGGATCTCGTTCTGCCGACCGCCGACGCCTCTCTCGCCGAGGTGCGCGACCTCCTCGGCGACGAGGGCCTGATCCCCGGCTGACGGGGCGTACGACGATGGCAACCTCACGCAACCGTTTCCGCAGCGATCCGCAGCTCGTGGCCCGCATGGGCGTGACCATGTTCCTGATCGGCGCGCTGTACGTCGGTGTCGTCGCCGCGCTGATCGTCAGCGGCCTCAACATCGCCTTCGTCCTGGTGATCGCCGCCGTACTGCTGTTCGTTCAGTACTACTTCTCCGACAAGATGGCGCTCTACGGCATGGGCGGCCGCATCGTCACGCCGGAGGAAGCCCCGGAATTGCACGGCATCGTCGACCGGCTGTGTGCGCTGTCCGACATGCCGAAGCCGCGGGTCGCGATCGCCGACACCGACATTCCCAACGCGTTCGCGACCGGGCGCAACCCGAAGCACGCGGTCGTGTGCGCGACGACCGGCATCATGCGCCGGCTCGACTCGCAAGAGCTCGAAGGCGTGCTGTCGCACGAACTGTCGCATGTCGCGCACCGAGATGTCGCCGTGATGACGTTCGCGTCGTTCCTCGGCATGGCCGCTGGTCTCTTCACCCGGATGGCGCTCTACTCCGGGTTCTTCTTCGGTGGTGGCGACGACGAGGACAACAACAACGGCGCGGCCGCGTTCTTCCTCGTGCTGCTCGTGTCGATGGTGGTCTACGCGATCTCGTTCCTCCTCACTCGCACGCTCTCGCGCTACCGCGAGCTGTCCGCCGACCGGTCCGGTGCGTTGCTGACCGGACGGCCGTCGGCGCTCGCGTCGGCGTTGCAGAAGGTGACCGGCGACATGGCCCGGATCCCGACCCGCGACCTGCGCGCGGCCGAGCCGTTCAACGCGTTCTTCTTCACGCCGGCGCTCGCCAACGGCGTGAGCATCTCGTCGCTGTTCTCGACCCACCCGTCGCTGGAGAAGCGGCTCGCGCAACTCGCGAAGATCTCGGCCGAGCTGGGCCAGCCGGTCTGATGGCGGCCGTCTGATGGGCCTGCTCGACACGATCCTCGGCCGCAGCAAGCCGGTGAAGCCGGACCTCGACGACCTGTTCGCGTTGCCGTCCGCGGCGGTCACGTTGCAGGCGGCCGGCAACCTGCGGCCGACCGGTGTCGGCTCGGTCTGCGTCAAGCCGGCCGAGGGCGGCGGGTTCGCCGGGTTGCGCGAGCAGATCAACCAGCTGCTCGCGATGGACGGCGGGAAGTACGACGAGACCACCGACGGCTTCGGCTTCACCTGGATCGTCCGGCGCGGCGATCCCAACGACCTGTCCGGTCTCGTCGCGGATCTGCACGGTGTCAACGCGACCCTCAGCGACGCGGGCTTCGGCCCGTCGTTGCTCTGCACCCTCGTCACGTTCACCGACGGGCAGTTGCCGACGGTCGGGTTGGTCTACCTCTACAAGCGCGGCACCTGGTACCCGTTCGCGCCGACCGGCCCGGACAAGCGCGATAACGCGCGCGAGCTGCAGGTCCGGGCCTACCTCGGCGACGAGCTGAAGGTCGAGCCCGACCTGTCGCGATGGTTCCCGGTCTGGGGAGCGCCCGGCCTTTGACGACGACGCTGCATGCGGTCGCCGCATCGCTCGCCGCGGCACTCGCCGACGCGAGCAAGCCGCTGCCCGGCGTGTTTCACAAGCTCGAAGGAACCCTGCACGACTGGGGCTATTTCGCCGTCGCGTTCTTCCTGTTCTTCGAGGACTTCGGCGTACCGCTGCCGGGCGAGACGATGCTCATCGCGGCGTCGCTGTACGCCGGGGCCGGCCACCTCAACGTCTTCCTCGTCGGCATCGTCGCGTTCGTCGCGGCGGTGCTCGGCGACAACGTCGGCTATGTGATCGGCCGCTGGGGCGGCCGACGGCTGCTCGACCGGATCGGCAAGTACGTCTTCCTCACCCCGGACCGGCTGGACCGCGCGGAGAAGTTCTTCAACGACCACGGCGGCAAGATCGTCGTCGTCGCGCGGTTCGTGGAAGGGCTGCGGCAGGCCAACGGGCTGATCGCCGGGACGATCGAGATGCACTGGGCGAAGTTCGTCGCCTGCAACGCGCTCGGTGCCGCGCTGTGGGTCGGCGTCTGGACCTCTCTCGGCTACTTCGCCGGCAACAACGTCGAGACCGTGAGCCACTACTTCACCTACGCCGCGATCGGCATCGCCGTCATCGCCGCGCTGATCGTCTGGCGGCACCTGCACCACCGCCGCAGGCGCCGCCGCGCCGCCGCGAGCTGAGGGTTGGCGCAGCAGGAGACACGGGGCCCGGCGCGAACGTCTCTGTCATGCGGAAGACACCTCTCGCGCTGCTCGCCGCCGCCCTCGTCGTCTCGGTGACAGCGGTCGGTACGTCGGCTGCCCCGACCGCACGGTTCCGCCCCGCGGTCACGATCGGCGCCGATGGCAACGAGCCGCTGATCCGATCCGCGCCCGACGGCACGCTCTACGTCAGCGCGCTGCAGCACCTCTACGTCTCCCGCGACAGCGGCCGGCACTGGACGCAGTCCGCGGGCTCGCCCTACAACACGACGCTCAACGAGAACAGCGACAGCTCCATCCAGGTCGACGCAACCGGTCGCCTCTACATGACCTTCGACTGGCCGTACGCCGGCGCCACGGCGGTGTGCACGAGCGACGACCACGCGACGACGCTGAGCTGCGACCCCGCGGACGTTCCCGGCGGCACCGACCGCATGTGGCTCGCCGTCGCCAGCCCGTCGACGTCGTACCTCGTGACCAACGAAGGCCTCTACGAGACGGTGTTCTCGGTCAGCACCGACGTGGCGAACAGCTACGTGCCGCGGCAGGCGACGGCGGCCACCGCGGGCGACACCTCGGACGGCCCGCTGCTCGTCTCGCCGACGACCGGCAAGGTCGTGCAGCCGGTCATCGACAACCTCACCAATGTCACGGCGACCGACAACTTCGAGAGCGGCACCGGCGTGCTGCGGGTGTTCGACCCGTCGCCGACGGCGGTGCCGGCCGATGTCACGTCGTACCCGATCCCGCTGACGGCGGGCGGCGCGCTGCCAGGTGCGGCGTACGGCCGGGACGGCACGCTCTACGTCACCGCCGAGAAGGCGATCCGCGGCAACGGCGGGAAGATCGTCGGCGTCGGCGTGCAGGTCGCGCGCTCGCGCGACGACGGCAAGACCTGGACCGTGCTGCCGATGATCCCGGGTACGACGACCGGCACGGCGACGTTCGTCGCGATCGGCGCCGGCAAGGCCGGCCACGTCGGGGTGATCTTCTATCGCGCGAAGGTCGCCGGCAACCCGGGCCAGGTGCCGGCCTCGACGCACTGGGACGCGGTGTACGCCGAGTCGACCGACGCGCTCTCGACGCACCCGCACTGGACGCTGACGACGGTCGACAAGGACGCGCACGTCGGGGTCATCTGCGCGACCGCAGCTTGCCTCGGCAACGCCCGGTTCGCCGGTGACTTCCTGGACACGACGTTCGACGCGAAAGATCGGCCGCAGATCGTGTGGGTGCGCGACACCCCGGGCAGCTCGATCGCGACGCAGATCCGCTACACGACCGTCCGCTAGTCCGAGCGCTGCCCCGGGGGTGCCGCAACCGCGCCAGGTAGTAGCGGCGACGCGGTGTCGCAAGCGATGCCTCCGGGACCAAGGTTCGAGGAGCGTCGACTGAGTCCGAGCATGTGCACGTCGCGGTGAGTCTCGGCGCGATGGCGCCGTGCGCGGCTGTTCCGGCGACGGCTCCACTAGGCAATGGTTACGACCGAGCATCGAGGGTGAAAAGAGGCCGATCGAGCGGCGTATCCGTACGGAACATGCGCATGGAGACGGGTGCCGGTGTAGCGGGGCGGGCAATAGCCGCCGACCCGGCGAGTACAGCACGTGGACGTTCACGGGCGCCAACGATGGACGGAGGCGACCCAATTCGCTGCCGACAGTCGCTTGCAAGCCTGCGTCCCCGCGGGTCAAGCCCGACGGCTGTACTCGCTTATCCCGCACTCGTCACTCCGGCGATCGCACCGTACGGGCGCGGACGGTTTCACGCGCGGCATCGTCATTACCTGTCCGGGTTCGTCATGCCGTTGATGGCCGCCAACAACCAACGTGGGGCCGGGCTATCGCAAGCCGCGACGTTGATCACCACGTCGAATGCGCCCGACTGCGACCTGATGTGGAAGTACTCATGGCCGTCGGCGTGTTGCAGGCGTTCCTTAGTCCATCCGGGTGGGACGGGGCGAAGTGCCTCATCCAAGGTCGGCCACCGGGCTGAAAGCGTCGAAGGGTCAGCGCTCTCCTGGGGCGGAGCGTCCTGGTGCTCCGCCCGCCACCGAACCGCGACATCGGTCGTCGGCGCGATGGTTGTATCCAAGCCGTCGGGGCCCACCGTCGTCCGTCCGTACATCCGGCGGTAGAACGCCGCGACCAGCACCAGCACGACGCCCCCGACCACGAAGGTGTCTGCCAAGCCACCTTGATGCCACTCCGCCGTCACCGCGATGGCGAGACCCCACGCCAGCAGGCCCGCGCCCGCAAGGGCCACGGGCACAGCCCACACTGGGGCCGACCGCGCCACATAACCCCCTGCAACGGACGGGACAGGACTCTTCCGCAAGGCTACCGGGTGGTAGTCACTCCACAGCCCTCTCGCCGGCTATAGCCCATCGCGTTATCGTGGTCGCATGAGGGAGACCCTGTCATGACGCGGTATCGAGTCGAGTTCGACGGTGTCATCACAGATGACGATGACGATCAGAAGATCGTCAAGGATCCCGAGGTTGTTCAAGGCATCGTCGATCGCATCTTGCTGGAACTCACAAAGCTCGCCTCCATGAACCCTCAGGTAGCGGGACAGCCCGACGACGGCGGGCTGACGGTCAGCGTGGACATCGAAGAATCTGAGATGTTCATGGCCTCGCTTGCGGGCTTCACCCAGATCCGCACCGCGGTGCACGCCGCTGACATCGGAACCCCCGGTTGGAAGGTCGAGTGGGTGCGGACGACAACGGTGGCCCCCGGCCGACGCCTTTCAGAAGGTGTCCCGGCGTAGGTAACAGCAGTCAGGCACTTACGGGCTGCGAGGCCCACCGATGTACGTCCAACGACGTTCCGGCCGTGCGCCGGGTCCGCCCATGGCGGTCGGGACGGGTGGTTCACGCATTGGGGACTGACCCGATCCGGGAAGTCATATCGCGGTCGGAGTTGGCGATGCTTGACCGAATCTGGGCTTCGCGCAGAAGCCCGTCAACGGGGCGGTTCGACCCGCGGCTGTCAGAAACCGTTGGGCGGCAACAGGTTCTGCCTGTTACGGATGTCTACCAGTGGTGGCGCATTCGCTAGGTCAGCGGGCCGGCAGCGCGAGCATCTGGTCGAGCGCCGTCCGCGCGTCGGCGGCGGTCTGCGGGTCCACCTCGATCCGGTTGACCACCCGGCCCTCGACCAGTGACTCGAGTGCCCAGACGAGGTGCGGCAGGTCGATCCGGTTCATCGTCGAGCAGAAGCACACGGTCTTGTCGAGGAACACGATCGTCTTGTCCGGGTGCGCCTTCGCCAGCCGCGACACGAGGTTGAGCTCGGTGCCGATCGCCCACGCCGAACCGGCCGGCGCGGCCTCGATCGTGCGAATGATGAACTCCGTCGACCCGACGAGGTCGGCGGCGTCGACCACGTCGTACCGGCACTCCGGGTGCACGAGCACCTGGACGTCGGGCAGCCGCCGGCGTACGTCGTGCACGCACTCGACCGAGAACCGCCCGTGCACCGAGCAGTGGCCCTTCCAGAGCACCATCGTCGCGTCGCGCAGCTGCGACGCGGTCAGGCCGCCGGCCGGCTTGCGCGGGTCGTAGACGACGCAGTCGTCCAGCGACATGCCGAGCGAGCGCACGGCGGTGTTGCGGCCGAGGTGCTGGTCCGGGAGGAAGAGCACGCGCCGCCCGCCGCGACCCGAAGGATCGAGCGCCCAGCGCAACGCGACCTCGGCGTTCGACGACGTGCAGATCGTGCCGCCGTGCCTCCCGGTGAACGCCTTGATCGCCGCGGAGGAGTTCATGTAGCTGACCGGGACCGTGTCGTCGGCGAGCCCGAGGTCCGTCAGTGTGTCCCACGCCTCGGCGACCTGCTCGGCACTCGCCATGTCGGCCATCGAGCAGCCCGCGGCGAGGTCCGGCAGGACGACCTGCTGGTTCCCGCCGGTGAGGATGTCGGCCGACTCGGCCATGAAGTGCACGCCGCAGAACACGACGTACTCGGCCGCCGGCCGCGCCGCCGCCTCGCGCGCCAGCTTGAACGAGTCGCCGGTCACGTCCGCGAACTGGATGACCTCGTCGCGCTGGTAGTGGTGGCCGAGGACGAACAACCGCTCACCGAGCGCCGCCTTCGCGGCCCGTGCGCGCTCGACCAAGTCGGGGTCGGACGCCGGCGGCAGCTCGCCGGGGCAGGCCGTGCCGCGCTCGCTCGCCGGGTCGGACTGCCGGCCGAGCAGCAGCAGCGCGAGTGGCGTGGGCTCGACGCCCAGGTCGGTCGTCACCCCAAAACGGTACGGCAGGATGCGGGCGTGCGGGTCCTCATCGCCCCGGACTCGTTCGGCGGCACGCTCAGCGCCGTCGAGGCGGCGGCCGCGATCGCCGACGGCTGGCTCTCCGTCGCGCCGCACGATGACGTCGACCGGCTGCCGATGTCCGACGGCGGCCCGGGCTTCGTCGACGTCCTCGCCGCGTCACTCGACGGCCGAGTTGTCGAGGTCGAGGTCGCCGACCCGATCGGCCGGCCGGTCGCCGCGCGCTTCCTCCTCGCGGGGGAGACGGCGTACGTCGAATCAGCCCAAGCCTGCGGGCTGCACCTGCTCGCGCCGTCGGAGCGCGATCCGAGCCGGACGACGACGTACGGCGCAGGCCAGCTCGTCCGGGCGGCGATCGACACCGAAGGCGTACGGCGGATCGTCGTCGGGCTCGGCGGCTCGGCCACGAACGACGGCGGGCGCGGCGCGTGGGAGGTGCTCGGCGACGGCCCGCTGCCGGCCGGGGTGGAGCTGGTCGCGGCGACCGACGTCGCGAACCCGCTGCTCGGCCCGAACGGCGCGAGCGCGGTGTTCGGGCCGCAGAAGGGCGCCGACCGCGCGATGGTGCTCGACCTGGACGACCGGCTGCGCGCCTGGGCCGACGAGGTCGAGGGCCGGCTCGGGCAGGCCGGCCTGCGCGACCGCCCGGGCGCGGGGGCCGCGGGCGGGCTGGGGTTCGCGCTCTACGCCTGGGGCGCGGAGCGGGTGCCTGGCTTCGACATCGTCGCCGCCGCGGTCGGGCTCACGGGCCGGGTCGAGGCCGCGGACCTCGTGATCACCGGCGAGGGCGCGTTCGATGCGCAGTCGCTGCGCGGCAAAGTGCCGTCGGGGGTCGCCGGAGCGGCGCAGGAGGCGGGGGTGCCGTGCGTGGTCATCGCCGGCCGGGTCGAGGTCGGGCGGCGGGACGCGGCGGCGGCGGGCGTCGAGGCGTCGTACGCGGTCACCGAGGTGCTCGGCGTGAGCCCGGACGAGGCGGTCGCGGCCGGACCGTCGGGGGTGCGCGCAACTGCCGCGGCGGTTGCCCGCGCGTGGGCCAGATGAGGACGTACCCTGGAGTCATGACGGTTCAGGACACCGACGCCACCGACTCCACCACCGCCCAGGGCATCGTCCTCACCGACGGCGCCGCCGGGAAGGTGAAGACCCTGCTCGACCAGGAGGGCCGCGACGACCTCGCGCTGCGCGTCGCCGTGCAGCCGGGTGGCTGCTCCGGGCTGCGTTATCAGCTGTTCTTCGACGAGCGCACCCTCGACGGCGACGAGTTCACCGACTTCGGCGGCGTGAAGGTCGTGGTCGACCGGATGAGCGCGCCGTACCTCTCGGGCGCGGTCATCGACTTCGTGGACACGATCGAGAAGCAGGGCTTCACGATCGACAACCCCAACGCCACGGGGTCATGCGCCTGCGGCGACAGCTTCCACTAAGCAGATTGACGTCGTACAGGGCTAGGAAAGCCGCTTTGTCAGGCGGCCGCTGGCAAGGCCGCAGGAGCCGCCGCGGGCTTAACGCCCGCAAGGCGACGAGAACGCCGCCAGCGGCCGGCTGACGTAGCGGCTACGAGACGTAGAGCTCGTAGTCGAGCAGCAGTACGGCGGCCGACTCGGGGATCTCGATCTCGGTCCGCGGTCGCGGCAGCCTCAGGTCGATCACGGCGGGCTTCGCCGCGCTCACGTGCACCTGCTCGGCGTCGGCGATCATGGCGGAGAGGGCGTCCGTCTCGATCATGGATCCGACGCTACGGATGTACTCACAAGTAGCCAATGCTTACCAGGCAGTAGCTTGTGCGACGTGCGTATCGCGGTCACCGGCTCCATCGCCACCGATCACCTCATGACCTTCAGCGGGCGGTTCGCCGACGCCTTGCTGCCCGACCAGCTCGCGCACCTGTCCGTGTCGTTCCTGGTGGACGACCTCGACGTGCGCCGCGGCGGTACCGGCGCCAACATCGCCTTCGCGATGGGTGTCCTCGGCGCGTCGCCGCTGCTCGTCGGCGCGGTCGGCGCCGACTTCGCCGACTACTCCGCCTGGCTGACCCGCCACGGCGTAGACGTCTCCGGCGTACGGATCTCGGAGCTGCGCCACACCGCCCGCTTCGTGTGTACGACGGACGCCGACCAGAACCAGATCGCGTCGTTCTACCCGGGCGCGATGGCCGAGGCGCGGGAGATCGAACTCGCCGCCCTCGGCGTGCTCGACCTCGTCGTCGTCAGCCCCAACGACCCGGCGGCGATGGCCCGGCACACCGCCGAGGCGCGCGAGCGCGGCATCCCGTTCGCGGCCGACCCGTCGCAGCAGCTCTCGTCGCTCGACGGCGACGCGATCCGCGACCTCATCGCCGGCGCGGAGGTCCTGTTCAGCAACGCGTACGAGTCGGCGGTGATCGAGCGCAAGACGGGCTGGTCGCCGGACGAGGTGCTCGCGCAGGTCGGCGTACGCGTCACGACTCACGGCGCCGACGGCGTCGTGATCGAGAGCGCCGACGGTGACGCGCTCAAGGTCCCCGTCGTACCAGCCCGCACCGTCGCGGACCCGACCGGCGTCGGCGACGCGTTCCGCGGCGGCTTCCTCACGGCGCGGGCACGCGGGCTCGGGCTCGAGGCCGCCGCCCGGCTCGGCTGTCTGATCGCGACGCTGTGCGTCGAGACCGTCGGCACCCAGGAGTACTCCGTCGACCCCGCGGACGCCCGCGCCCGGCTCACCGAGGCGTACGGCGACGCGGCCGCCGCCGAGCTCGCCCCGTCAATTGCCACATAGCCCCATAGAAGTCCGCTATTGCGCAATTGAGGGCTTAGCGGAGCCGGCGGACCTCGTACGCCGCGCCGTCGGCGCCGACGAACTCCTGGCCGCGCATCCGGCACCAGGCCGGGATGTCGCTGGCCGCGGCCGGGTCGTCGCTGATCACGATGACCGTGTCGCCGACCGGGACCTCGCCGATCCGGCGGGCCAGCTCGAGCACCGGCAGCGGGCAGAGCTGCCCGGTGCAGTCGATCCGGAGGGTCACAGGCCGCTCGCTCCCGATCGGGCGCGCAGCGACGCCACGATCGGCGGCAGCGCGTCGAGGAACGCGGTCACGTCGTCGTCGGTGACCCCTGCGTGCAGCCCGAGCCGGACGTTGCCGTGGGTCAAGGCGCCCATCGCGACGAGCACGTGCGATGGGGTGAGTGCCGACGACGAGCAGGACGACCCGCTCGACACGCTGAACCCGGCCCGGTCGAGCTCGGTCATGAGCGCCTCGCCGGCGACGTACAGGCACGAGAACGCCAGCACGTGCGGCAGCCGACCGCGCGGGTCCGGGTCGCCGAGCAGCTCGACGTCGTCCACCCGGCGCGGGATCTCGGCCCGGAGCCGCTCGACTAGCGCCGACAGCCGGGCCGACTCGGCCTCTCGCTCGGCCTCGACGGCCTCCAGTGCGGCCGCCGCGGCGACGGCGAGGGGCACCGGTACGCCGCCGGGGAACCGTCCGGCCTCGCCCTCGTCGTCCGGCAGCACCGACCGCCAGCGGGTGCCGGTGCGGACCGCGAGGACGCCGACGCCGGCCGGGCCGCCCCACTTGCGCGCGCTCGCGACCAGCACGTCCCACGCCGGCGGGGGAGCGAGGTGCCCGGTCGACGCGGCCGCGTCCACGAACAGCGGTACGCCCGCGGCGGCGGCCGCCACCGCGACCCGGTCGAGCGGCTGCGCCGTACCGACCTCGTGATTGGCGGTCTGCAGGCAGGCCAGCGCCGTGTCCGGGCGCAGCGCGGCGGCGAAGGCGTCGGCGTCGACTCGGCCGAGCCCGTCGACGCCGACGAGGTCGACCGCCCCGCCGTCGCGTTCGTGCATTTGTGCAGTGGCGAGGACGGCGCTGTGCTCGACCGCGCTCGCGACCAAGTGCCGGCCGCGGCGTCGCGCGGCCGCCAGCGCACCGAGCATCCCGAGCTGGACGGCCGCCGTACCGGAGGAGGCGAACGTCACCTCGTCGGGCCGGGCGCGCAGCGACGAGGCGACCGAGGCGCGGGCGGCGTCGAGCAGCCGGCGGGCCTGCCGGCCCTCGCGGTGGAGCCGGCGCGGGTCGGCCCAGCCGTCGGCGACGGCCACCTCCAGGGCGGCTCGCGCGGCCGGGTGCAGCGGCGCGGTCGTGGCGGCGTCGAAGTAGCCGGACACGCCGCGAACGTTAGCCGGACCTGAGCGTTCGCGCGCGGCGGCGCTGCGTTAGTGTTCGCGTCGTGCCCGCACGTCGTCGCACCCTGACCAGGACGCTGCCCCGAGTTCTCGGCCTCGCATTTCTTGCGCTTCTCGCCAGTGGCTGCAAAGGCCAGTGGAGCAGGCTGGGGTGGCCCGCACCTGTGACCAAAGAGGGCCACAACGCCCTCGGAGTCTGGTACGGCTCGCTCGTGACGTCCGCCATCGTGGGCGGTTTCGTCATCCTGCTCATCCTCTGGGCGGCGTGGCGCTACCGCCTGCGCGACCCGCAGGCGCTGCCGCGGCAGGTCCGGTACAACCTGCCGATCGAGGTCCTCTACACGCTGATCCCGCTGATCATCGTGTCGATCCTCTTCTACTTCACGGCCATCCGCGAGAACGACACCGACCAGTTCGGCACCAAGCCGGGCCTGCGGGTCGACGTCGTCGGCTTCCAGTGGTCATGGCAGTTCAACTACCTCGACGACGGCCTCTCGGTGACCGGCCGGCCGGGGGAGCCGCCGCAGCTCGTCGTGCCCGTCGGCACCCCGATCCGCTTCTACGAGCAGTCGACCGACGTCATCCACGCTTGGTGGGTGATCCCGTTCCTGTTCAAGCGGGACGTCATCCCGGGCCGGGTCAACGTCTTCCAGGTCACCGTGACGCATCCGGGGCTGTTCCAGGGCAAGTGCACCGAGTACTGCGGGGTCGACCATGACCGGATGCTGTTCAGCGTGCTCGCGCTGCCCAAGGACCAGTACGACGCCCGGATCGCGCAGATGAAGGCGCTCGCGGCCTCCGGCAACGACGACCGCTACAGCACCTACACCGGGCCGACCACACCGGTCGAGCCCAAGCCCGGCAACAACCAGAGGAGCCACTCGTGACCGCGGTCGAACCGGCCCGTCGCGTCCGGCCGCGGCGCGTCAACGTCGCGCCGGGCAGCCGCTGGGTGCGCTACCTCACCACGACCGACCACAAGGTCATCGGCCACCTCTACCTGATCACGTCGTTCGTGTTCTTCCTCGTCGCCGGCCTGATGGCCGAGCTGATGCGCACCGAGCTGGCCCGGCCGGGCCTGCAGTTCCTGTCGAACGAGCAGTACAACCAGCTGTTCACGATGCACGGCACGCTGATGCTGCTGATGTTCGCGACGCCGCTGTTCGTCGGCTTCACCAACGTGATCATGCCGCTGCAGATCGGCTCGCCGGACGTC
>Ga0157369_10007396_pt1 | contig 12643 bp, 15 predicted proteins | sample C25metaG_FD_113461 | JGI IMG/M metagenome (GOLD analysis project Ga0157369, IMG submission 113461) | Corn rhizosphere microbial communities from Kellogg Biological Station, Michigan, USA - C2-5 metaG | ecosystem: Host-associated > Plants > Roots > Rhizosphere > Soil | place: USA: Michigan...
AAGTCACCAGCAACAGCGATGTAGATGATGGTGCCGCAGCCCAAGGAATGGACTGCACCTGACTGACGGTCAGGCATGCCCCGGTCATCGCATCACTGCCTTCACCCGACTCAGGATCTCGCGGCACTGGTCTCGTCAGCCAGTGCAACCTCCACCCGCCCACTTCTTCGGAAGTGCTCAGGAGGTCAGATCATGAGATGCCCAAGCTCCCGGTCGTAAGGAGCCGCCAGTCCCGCGTTAGTGGACAACCCTCACAGGTTGCAGGGGCCTTGATCCCTGATAACACTCAACATTCTTGGCGGGATGACGTGGGGAAGGTTTTACAGGTGTGGCTTCGAGAGGAGTTTGGTCATGGGATTGGTCGGTAGACGGGATGGGCGTAATTTTGGGTATGGTCGGCAACTGAGTTATGCCGGACCGCAGGCGTTAAAAGACATGTTCGGCGGGGGGCATTACGGCACGGTCAAAGCGCACAGCGATCGCTGGCAAACGTTTGTGCGCTGGTCCCGCTCAGACGATGGACCAGGGCTCAACGATGCACGGCAGATAGATCGCCAGATCTTGTCGGATTACGCGGCGCATCTAAGTCACTTAGCCGACCGCGGCGACCTCGCTATCGCCACCGCACAAGATCGATTATCCAGCCTGAACCGGACCATGGCAGCGCTTCGCGGTGATCAGTACGTGAAAGTACCGAGTCCGAGCAAGGCGTTGGAAATGCAGCGCACCAATGTTCGTCGCTCGGTGCCGCAAGGCCAAGACCGCGAACACGTGAAGCGGCTCGTCGCCGTGCTCTGCGAACACCAAATGCCGCGCGCTGCGGCCATCGCGCAGTTGGCGCGAGCCACCGGCATGCGCTTGCGCGAGGCGATTTTGGCCGACCTTCCGCGCCTGAAGCGCGAGTCCGAACAATACGGGAAGATCAACATCCAAGATGGCACCAAAGGTGGTCGCGCAGGTGCTTCGGCATCTCGCTGGATCGGGGTAGATAATCATATTCGTGATGCCCTGAGGTTTGCCGAACAGGCCTCGCCTGACACTAGCCGCAACGTATTAGCTCCGCACGAAAGCTACCAGGATTTCTTACAGGGCACTGTTCGCCCCGCTCGAGACATCCTCCACACGCACAACCTCAAAGGCTTCCACGAACTGCGGGCGGCCTATGCATGCGAACGCTACGAGCAAATCACCCTTCATCCCGCCCCCATCAATGGAGGCAATTGTTACCAGCTCGATCATCACCTCGATCAGAAGGCTCGAGCACAAATCAGCTAGGAGCTGGGGCACGGTCGAATCGACGTTATATCGGCGTACATTGGCGATGAAGCATGAGGAAGCCATTCGATATGGAGATTTTTCTGGCGGGCGTTCTCACCGAGTCGCATGCCATTCGCGAACGTCACCTACGCCAAGCAAAGGCCATTCAAGCGGCGATCTCTGATCGCTGGCATCAAGAGAACCCATGGGCCTGGCAGAGAAAGCATCTCGCATGGTTTCTAAAAAACCACCTCAATCAACACGCCGAATCAACGCGCTATTACTATCTACTGACCATGCAGTTGATCACTGCTCGTCTAGGGAAGCCTTGGCAATTCAAAGTAATAGGTGCAGTTCCACCATCCATGGAGGACGTAAAGACCGACCATCGCAAAAAAATAGGAGCTCGGCAGAAATGACCCAATAGCGGACATTCGTCTCGGCAGACGACGTACATCAGCACTGGGTCAGCTTTAGACTCACAAAATATGACTGTACATATCTCAGAGCGAGAACTCAGGGATGACCCGCCTACCCTTGTTTTTTTTGGGAATGCGGCTTAGGATCTCTTCATGTCAGTGACTAGGAGCATCTCCAGTCTCAAGCTGACCTCTAAAGGCCTGTATCCGAGTTACTTTTGTGTGACTTCCCCCAATCTGCTGATTGAGGGAAGCCGCACGAACAGTAAAATTTGCGTTACGCGTAACCCCCTTCCTGCCTGCACCTAAAGATCACTTTCAACTCTTCAATTAGCTGTGCACTTATGGTGCATTCTGGCTTAATACCTGCTTATGCGCCTTTTTTTTGTTACAGTGACCCCAGCCTGAATCCATAGTCTGCTGTACATATATAGACTGAGGCAAACACCACAACAGTATTAGTTTTGCTGTCACGAATAAAAAATTCGCGTAACACATAGTGAGTCGAAGGTTTGAGGGGCTGTTATGGCAAAGAAAGAATTAAGCTCGATATTTGACGCCATGTATCATGGAAAACATGATTTCCAGGATTTTTTGGAGGGAGATATAACAACACGCTATAAAATAACCAGCCTCAAAGGCATGGAACTATACAAGACCGACGAAAAGCTGAAGGCCTACCATAAATTTCTAAATTTATTTGTCTTCGAATTTTTAAAAGTAAATGAAAATGTTGTTTATTCCTACAGAAAAGGAGTGAACGTTGCAAGTGCAGTACAAAAACATGCCGGCAGCCGTCATTTTTTTCAAACAGACCTGAAAAACTTTTTTAACAGTATTGATAGCGCCTTAGTAAAAGAAACAGTAAAAAACAATTTCGATTATATACCTGTCTCCGACATAGACAGATATTTAGATAGAATTATAGAAATGTCAACCGTAAATGACATGCTGCCCATTGGGTTTTCAACATCCCCTATCATTAGCAATGCGTGTCTTCAAAAATTTGACAGCATACTTGAAGATTACTGTATCGCTCAAAATCTAATTTACACTAGATATTCTGACGACATTATCTTGTCTAGCAGTGGGGACACCCGACTATATGGGATCGATACTACAGTTGGAGAAATGCTGAAAGAGTGTTTCGGCGAGAAGCTAAACCTAAACTTCAGCAAAACCAAATTTTCGTCTGTAGGAAATAAAATAAAAATTTTGGGGATGGTTATTTTGCCCAATGGAACCGTCACCATTGATTCAAAACTAAAAAATACAATTGAGGTTTTACTTCATTTCTACGCGAGTGATAAAACCAAATTCAATGATAGACTAGAATCAGAAAGTTCAAAACTAAAAGGCGACAACAGTGTTGGCCTTTTACAGATATCGGGTTATTTGAACTACGTAAACACTACCGACCCCCACTACTTAAATAAACTACGGAAAAAATATGGAACTTCAGTTGTTGACGCATTTATTCGCGGCACGGTGAAGTAGCCATGAAGTTGAGAATCCAGATCTCCAACATTCAACACATTCGAAACATGCTTGTAGATTTAGACCTGAGTTCGTGCAAGTTAACCTGTATCGTAGGAAGAAACGGCGCAGGCAAAACCACGTTAGTCAAGGCTATTCAAAACCTCCAGTTTGCTGACACGTTTGCACGGACATCCCCGGCTAGCATCTTCAATACAGACAGCGCCGTAACTTATACTGCAGAAGATGATAAATATAGCTTTTATTATGATCCGGAGATCAGGACACTCAACTCAAAAGATATAATACCAGACGAAATTAAGGCAAGCATTGATGCCGAACTGCCTATGCCATATGGCCAGAGATTTAACTTTTTCCAAAATATCATCTCAGCTGACCTAGATATTCGACGATCTATCGTATTGGATAATCATGAGCGTCCGTTAGAGCTTATAAAAATGCTGAATGAGATTTACTCTACTTCAAGATTTGATACCCTAGTAGAGATAAAAATCAAAAAAACTAACTATTATTGCGTTTTGTTAGACGATAGCAAATATATCCGAGAAGACTACTTGAGCTCCGGAGAGTTTTTTCTCATCAGCCTTTATCGAAAAATAAAGGCCGGGGCAAAACTCATTGCTATTGACGAAATAGATATCTCACTAGATGCTGCCGCACAAACAAAACTAGCTGGAAAGCTACGAGAGTTCTGTGAAAAGTATAAGGTTAACATTTTTTTCACCACGCACTCTCTCCCGTTAATGAAGACACTGCTATACGGCGAGCTATTTCATTTGGAGGAGGTAGACGGAATTGTAAGCCCACTTCCAGTCTCTTACAACTTCATCAAAAGTTTGTTATTTGGATTCGAGGGATGGGACAAATACATCTTAACTGAAGACAAAGTACTGCAGCGCTTTTTAGAATTCATTATTAATAAATTTTGCGCAGAAACTTTCTATCGATTCAAAATTATTTACATTGGCGGAGCGCCCAATGTAGTTAATTTAATGCAAAGAAATGCTGACGAAGAATTTCTGTCGACAAAAGATAACGTAATTTCGATACTGGATGGAGACCAAGCAGACCAAAAGCACACTCTTAATTTTAAGAATGTTCATTGCATCCCTCTTAGCAGCGTGGAGAAGAAAATTTACGAGGATTATTTGTCAGGTGCAGAAGAAATAGTACGAGTGTCCGCCGGTCTTACGTTTCATGACGACAAAGACATGTTCAGCAAGTTAACTGGCAAACGGCTAATGTCAGAAGCTCAAATCTTTGAGTATTTGTGCCGTATCTACATTGACGAAATAACGAAATTCTCGGAAATACTAAAGTCCTTTTTATACGACCCCATAGACCCAAAGGTCTGAAACGAATTCTATAAATGATAGGGGACTGCTCGTTCTGGTCCGGAGTATCGCCAACAGATAGCCCCATCAAAAAGGATACATTTAGAGGTAGAATAAAAAATACATATAACAAATATGTTTTTTTACAATGGGTTGTAGCGCTGTTCGACTCCTGGTGCCGGCACCATATCTAAAAGCCACGCAAAGCGGGGCTTTGTGGTTTCTGGGGTTTGGAAAACTCCAAAAATCCATACTGCATTTTTTGGGAAAACGTCCACAAAACGTCCACATTCAAAAAATCACAGTCCGCATTTCCACAAGCTTCACTCCTTTTTGGTTGCCTCATCGGTCAGCTCACGACCAATTTTCATCGCAGCCGCCAACAGATCTGCTGCCTCGCAGAAACTATCTGGATCTGTAGTCCCTTCGAAAAGGGATCCGCCGATGGTGACATCTAATCTCACGCTGTCAGCCAATTGATAGAAACGGACAATCTGTTTAGCTTCATTCGGCGACAACCCACCGAGCCGAGTCACGTTTGCCTGATACACCCGGTTGTAGTGCTCATGAATGTTGACGGAGTACTTCAAAAACCTGGGCTCAAAGATTTCTGTTACTGAGGCACCCAGCCTGCGCACGGCTGCCACCCATCGCCTGGAAACGATGTGTGGACGTCTCAGTTGGTCATCAGAGAGGTTTCACACCATGCTTGATTACCGTAGCGCCGTCCGTACCAATACCTCCACCTATCGTGTGGGAGGTCAGCAATGAGCACCCCATCCTCAAGCGACAACCATTGGCTTTCAAACCTTCGCAGACTGCGGGGAGAACAAAAGCCATTTGAAGCTGTTCCGTGTAAACGCCGGGGTTCCGCTTTACGAAGCCGTCGCAGCCCACTTGCTTGACTCCGCTGAAATGCTCGCGCTTGAAGCGGCCATGGACCCGAAGGCAGAGAAATTCATATTCGCCTCGCACTACCTGTGCGAAATGGCCAGGGCGATCCTTAACGACCTGCTCCTGGCGATACAGCCAGGTGGTCCGCATCCGCAGTAACTGAGGTTGGCCGGCATCCGATACCTGTTATCGAGCCTCTGCCGAAATTCAAAAGGGATGTCCGATGCAAGCATCGGACATTTATTCAACGATCACCACGGCAAACAAACACCAACTATTGAGATAGTTCAACTCTTAATTTAATACAGATAAATAATCGTGAAATCTTGTACTTTTATCTTCGTGCTTTATATTTTTGCCAAAAACGGTCATCACATTCATATTAAAAACTTTATCTACGCCTGAAACCTTTACCGTACACGTTCTGGCCTTAATATCATAACTTTCCAACGTACCAGTCACGTTTGAGTAAACATTATTTTCGACATAATAAACCGTACATTCATTACCCACGCCAACAGCCTTAAACATTTCTTCAACTTTTTCATCGGAAACCGTATCAGTAGTACTTCCTTTAGCAGCGCTCATGGAACACCTCACAAAAATGAATAATAACAGCACCTTTCAACGACAGGGTACGTTCACTTAAGTCCCACTGATACTGTGAAATATAACAGTCCGCTATACCTATTCGACATAAATAACCTAATTATCACGTCTTAATTCTTCCATAGTCATGAGTAGTCCTACTGAACAAGCGCGATGTAGCTAACACAAAAAAAACACATAAATTTAACGATCAGTTAGCTTGCAACCACCCAATCCAGCGATCAGTCCGCAACCGCCCATTCACCTGCAAAAACAATTGCCTGATCGGCCGTATCTCGTTGTTGGTGTACACCCGATCCATCTTCTCAACATCCCCAAATCCCGCCGCATTCTCCGGCATACACCCCGCCAGCGCCGGGTTCATCCTCCAGGCCGCGATCACGTCATTGCGGGTGATGTTCTTGATCCGCTCAAACTCATCTTTGGTCGCAATGTCCCCCACCGGAATGATCTGTATCGCCTTATCCCCTCCCCCCGGAATATTCACAAACAGCGACCTGAAATTCCCCACCCCTTTGCTAGCCCCGATCTGGGCTGCATTCGCTCTTCGTCCGCCTCCGACAGGTTGGGGTCATTGGTGTAGAAGATGAAACCCGCGTGCGCGCCGTTGTTGTAGTACCGGCGCCGGAACAGCGTGGCGGACTCATTGAGCAACAGGGCATGCATTCCGCCCAGGTAGTCGGGTACGCCGTAAATGTTCTGCTCTACGTCGTAGTCCAAAACGCCCACAACTGCCCCCACGCCAACAAAAAAAGGCACTGCCGCTAACGGCCAGTGCCTTTTTTACACCCATCAAACCCCAATCAACGCGCCAACATAAACGTCTCATACTCCAGATCTTCCAGCGCCGACGACAAGCGCGCCAGCCCCAGCAACACGCATACCAGCAACGAAAGCGTAAACCCGTAGCCGAAGAAGCTCGGGCCCAGGTGCATGCTGAGCAGTGTCAGGGCTGCGTTGAGCACGGCGAAGAGTACGCACAGTTCCAGGACTACGCGGCGTTTGTCGAGGTAGAAGAACACGTTGAGCAGCGCCATGAACACGACCTGGATGCTCACGCCGATCAGGTCGATGTAGAACAGCGGCAGGTAGTAGCTTGAGATGCCGATCCACTCCAGCAGGCGCGGTGCAAAGAGGAATAGCAGCACCACCGTGAGCCCCTGGACTTTGCAGATTTCCAGCAGGCCCTGGCGAATGGACAGGGTCATTTCGGTTTTCAGCGAACCGATGTGCTGCAAGGTTTCGCCGTCGCGGATGGCGCGGAACAAGCGGTCGTACCACTCGGCAAAATCGGTCTCGATGCGCACCAGGAACACGGCCATGCCAGGGATGATCGCCAGGTAGGCAATAAAGATGGGCATGTCGTACAGGATCGATGCTCGCAGCGGGCCGATCACGGTGTTGGAGGTGCTTGGGTTGAACCAGAACAGGATCTTGTCGACCCAGATGCCGAAGTTATAGAAGAACCCGGTGACCAGCAGGCTGAGGAAGACGTTGCGACGATTGAGGAAGTCGAAGGCAATCATCTTCTCGGCGCGATACTCGCGCAGGATGTCGTAGAGGTACAGGAACAGCAGGCTGCCGTGTCCGATCAACAAGGCCAGCAACAGGCCTGGCATCTTCAGGAAGCTCAGCAGGTAGGCGCTCGCAACCATCAGCGAGTAGCCCACCACCATCACTAGGAGGATGCGGTTATATTTCTTCATCCCCGAGAGGAAGATGATCACCAGCCATAGGTTGCACAGCACCACGAAGTTCGACAGCACCAGTACACGGTAGATCAGCGGCTGATCGAACAGCAGCGCCAGCACGATGACGCCGAGCACCCCTGCCCCCACAGTCACCATCAACAGAATGCCCAGCAGGTTGGGCAGGATCTGTTCGTAGTTGTGCTCGAACAACTGGTCGGACACAAAGCGGGTGAAGAACAGCTGCAGGCCGCCCGTCAGGATCAACGAACTGGCCATCAGGTACGTCACCGTGACCAGGAATTGTCCCACCAGCGAGTTAGGCAATAACAGACCAAGACTGATGATCCCCACCAGCATCACGCTGATGATCGACAGCACCCAGGGGCCGGAGCTGATCAACCCTGCGTACACATAGGCGTGCAGGGTGGCGGTGTATGAGTCGCGCGAAAGGATCTTGCGCAGTTCGAAGCCAATACCGGCCATTTAACTGTTCTCCATGGCTGCCTGGTACAGGTCGCGGTAGCGCTGCAGCATCAAGGCTTCGGTGTAGTAACGGTTGACCCGCAGCAAGCCGCTGGCTTGTGCAGCCTTCCAGCGCTCGGGGCTGCGCAGCAGCTCAAGGATGGCAGCGGAAGTGGCCTGTGGGTCGGCGATCGCCACCACCTTGCCAGCGTGGCCAAGGTCACGGTCTTCGGCGCTGCCGCCTTCGATCAATTCGCGGCACGAGCCGACGTCGCTGCTGATCACTGGAGTGCCGGCGGCCCAGGCTTCGAGGATCACCAAGGGTTGTGCCTCGCTGATCGACGTCAGCACCATCAGGCCAAGCTTGGGCAGAATGTCCTGGATGCGCTGGAAGCCGAGGAAGTGCACCTTACCCTCAAGCCCCAGGCTTGCCATCAAGCTGCGGCACTCGCTGACGTATTCCGGATCTTCTTCTTCCGGGCCGACAATCCAGCCTTCGGCGTTCGGCATGGCGCTGATCACGCCACGCATGGCGCGCAAAAAGGTTTTCACGTCCTTGATCGGCACCACCCGCCCGATCAACCCGACCACGGGGGCAATGCCCGGCTCGCGGGTTTCCATGGCGCTGGCCCATTGCGACAAGTCGATGCCATTGGCGATCAGTTGCGTACGGCGCGGGTCGGCACCGTCCTTGATCTGGCGCTGACGGTTGCCGTCATACAAGGCGATGATGTTGTCGGCACTGTTGTAGGCCAATTGGCCGATCCGCTCAAAGTAGCGTACCCACAGGGTGCGGATATAGCCCGAACCACCGTCGAGGCTGCGGTTGAGCGCCTGCCCGGAGCTTTCGGCGATCCACGTGGCCTGGGCCAGATCGATCTTGCGCTCTTTGGTGTAGATGCCGTGCTCACTCAACAGGTAGGTGCACTTCCAGCGGTGCTTGAGGATGCAGCCCAGCAGTCCGGCATAACCGGTGGAGATCGAGTGCAGTACCCGCGCCGGCGGCATCTTGCGCGAGGCTTCAGCGAGCATCAGCAGCGGTGACTGCAACGAACGCAGGGTCCAGAAATAGTTGACGAACGAGGGGTCGGCGCAATGCTGGCGATAGCCTTCGCTGAGGGTCTCCCAACTGGCGCGGCTGCGCAGTACATCATCGAGGGTCATATGCCCGTCGGCGATACAACTGAGCAAGCGCTCGCCCAGCTCGCGTTCCGGCTGGTCCGGGTGGTGTAAAAAGCGATACAGGTCGGCGAGTTGCTGCGGGTCGGCTTCGCGCGGCGTACCCCGGGTGTTGGTGGGGTGCGTCGCATCTTCGAGGAATACCTCTTCGATGTGCACCACGTTGGCCGGTATCTCATAGCGTCGCGAGGCGTAGGCTGAACGCTGGCCGCCAATGAACATCACCGAGAACGTCAGCTCCGGCAGGCCCAGGATCATCTGGTGAATCCAGCTCGAGACGCCGCCACGCACGTACGGCCAGGTCCCTTCCAGCAACAGGCAGATATCGGCAGTCGGTGGCGTTTGCTTATGATTCATTCCAGCTCCTCACCAGCTCAGCGAACGGTGGCCGCTGACGGGTTTCTTCAGGAAGGCTGGCGAGCAACCCAGGGATTTCATGATAACGACCGGCCTCAAACGCCAATTCAGCATGGAACGGCAGCAACTGAGCAGCGCCCAGGCCGTTCTTCTCGGCCTCATGCAACAACACTTCGGCGCGTTCGTTCTCGCCGCGTTCCAAGGCAATACGACCCGCCAGCAGCAACAGTTCGCCACCCTCGCCTGCCGCCAAACCCTGCTCGGCGTGCTCACTGGCCTGGCTGAGTACGTGTTCGAGTACGCTGCCCTGGGCCAGGCCGAGATAGGCCAGTTCCCAGTACCAGCGCGCCAACATGCCATGTACCGGCCCAGCGGTGCGCGGGCTGACGCCAGCCAACTGCTCAAGGGCCATCTGGATGTGCAGGTTGATGTCGCTTTCTTGCTTGTCGAGCATCGAATACGCCAGCAGGCGCACGTCATCGCTCGGGTCGCCCAAAGCTAATTTGAGGATTGGCACGGCGTCCTTGCCGGGCATGCGGCGGGTCGCCAGCAATGCGGCGAGGCGCTGGTCCGGGTCGGGCGCATGACGCAGTACGTCCTGCAGTCCGCCATCCGCGAAAATCGGCGAGCGCGTCTGGGCTTGAGCTCGAAATGGCAAACCTGGGATGCCCACGGATTGCCAGGCCTGACGGTCACGTTTGCGAGGCAGATAAAGCGCAGGAAAGATCGACGCAACCACACCCAACGCGCCGATGACCGGCACGAAGAACGCCAGGCTGAAAATAAAAATCGGGCTCCAAGGCAAGGGTGCGCGGTAGCGCGCCGGCAGTAACAGCCACACGGCGCCACACAGCATCAGGCAGGCCAGGGCGTGGCTGAAGATGAACACCAGCAATTGATGAGACACTGGCGCATCAAGCCACAAACTGCCCCAACTGCCCGCCTCTAACACCAAGGCCCCGCTAAACAGCCACTTGCTGATCATTCAGGCCACACTCGTTGTAGAGGAAGTTACGCAGCCCGTTGCGATCACAGCCAGGCTCCAGGTTGAAAGGCATGACCCGCACACCCAAGCTGTCCAAGTCGGTATCGATACCAAAGTGCTCGTGCAACAGCATGCCAATCCGCGCCAGGTAGCCTTCGGTACCTTCCGGGCTTGTCAGCGGCAAGAGCACCAGCAGCAGACGATGTTCGCGGTTGTTGCGCACCGCCAGGTGCAGGTCCAGGCCACGTTGGCTGCGCTCCATCAGACGCGACAGTTCCTCGTTGGCGCGCGTCATCTCGAATGCGAACAGACCGGCCGGCAAGGTGTGCTGCTCGACATCCACCAGCGAACGCTTGAGCTGCAAGGTGAACTGCTGGGAATCGGCGTCGGGCAATTGCAGAACGTGCGGGTCGCGGCGCAACAGGTCGGCGATGTGGCCAGCCAGCAGCGACAAGAGGCTCAGCGTACGATCCTGGAACGCGAAGAACGGCATCTGCCGAACCGCCAGGATCGCCAGCAACCGACCTTCGGCGTCGATCAACGGGATGCACGCCTGCAGCGATGAGAACTGCGCGGAGTTACCCGAGTCGATCAGCTCCTGGCGTACGCTGACCAGTTCACCGCGCTCCAGGCACAGCTTGATCAAACCGTCGTCGGTACCCAGGGGGCCCATCACACCGATCATCGCCAGGGCTTGCGGCAATACGTTTTTCTCGCTGTCGTCGACGCGGTACAGCCCCGCCACACGCAATGCACCGTACTGTCCGAGCATCGCCACAATCGGCTCTGCCAGTTCGCTCAATGCATCGCCTTCAACTGGCATGCCACGCAGTTTTTCGCGCAGGCCCAGCAGCGAACTGCGCAGGCTCTGGTCACTGCCGGCTACACGTTGCTCAAGCAGGTCGTGGGAAACCCGCAGGATCTGGTGGGCACGGGTAAATTCGTCGAGACGGTACTGACGGTATTCGTTAGCCATCTGCAGACGCTCCAGGCGGCGCACCCACAGGTCGCGCACCTCACCCACCAGCATGCCGCAGACCAACACACCGACGATGAACGACGGCTCAAGCTGGGTATAACCTTCATGACCGCTGTAACGCAGCGCAAACAGCGCCGCAACGAGCAGCCCCGCGCTGAACAGGCCGCGCACAAAACCGTAACGCACACCCAACAGCAGCGGCGCCAGAATCGGCCAAGGGAAACCACCGTGCATCTGCAACGGGTCCTCGGGAGTCAGCCAGAAGCCAAGGCCAATCGCCAAGCCCGTCACCAGCAGTGTTTCCAGCCAAGACACCGGCCCGCTGGCGCGAGGCGCCAGGCTGTAATCCATGTGTGGAGAATTCATTGCGTTCACTCGAACCGAAGGGCGCCAACAAGTTTGTCGATTACCGTCTGAGCATTGCCCGCCAGGCTTTCACGGGACCAGCCGGCGCGTGCGCCACTTTTGCTCCAGAGCACACGACCGCTGCTGGCTTCCAGAACGCGCAGGCTGATGCCGACCGCTGGCTCGCCGTCCAGGCCGTTCTTGTACTGCCACTCTTCCACGCTGCCGGCAACGACGTAATCGAGCTTTTGCTCACGCGCCCATTCAAGGGCACCGGTCAAGCGCTCGTTGTCATCCATCAGCGCTTGTTCGCCCTGGGTGCTGGTGGGGTAAACCCGCGGTTGCAGGCCGTGGCTGCTGAGCACGCTGAGCAGGATCTGCTCGCTGCGCTCACCGGCTTGCGGGGTCTGGGAGTAGTTGATCATCGGCACGATGCCCCACTGCGCATTGCGCGGCAGGTTCGGGCTGTTTTCACTGGTGAAGCTGGAGCAGCCGGCGACAAACAGTACTGTCAGGGCCAGGCTCAGGTTACGAATTGCTTGCATAGGTTTTTCTCCCGTAGATTCTGTAATCAGCGCCCGAAACGCACGCCGTAGCTCATGCCCAGTGTGCCGCCGGACTTGCCATCCCCGCCT
>Ga0157369_10007398_pt1 | contig 12642 bp, 8 predicted proteins | sample C25metaG_FD_113461 | JGI IMG/M metagenome (GOLD analysis project Ga0157369, IMG submission 113461) | Corn rhizosphere microbial communities from Kellogg Biological Station, Michigan, USA - C2-5 metaG | ecosystem: Host-associated > Plants > Roots > Rhizosphere > Soil | place: USA: Michigan...
AACAGGTCCTGCCGAAACCGCTTCTCGTCTGACAGCAAGTCGGGAGAAACATTGGTGGCGGCAATCACCCTGACGTCGATCGGGATCGGCTTGTTCGCACCGACGGGGACGACCTCGCGCTGTTCGAGCGCGGTCAGCAGCTTGGGTTGAAGATGGAGCGGCAGGTTGCCGATCTCGTCGAGGAACAGGGTGCTGTCGTCCGCCGCTTTGAGCCTGCCGATGCGCTCTCCCGCGGCACCGGTGAACGACCCCTTCAGATGGCCGAACAGCTCGGATTCGAACAGGCTTTCGCTCGTCGCCCCGAGATCGATGGAGACGAGTGGCTTGGCCGAGCGCCTTGAGGCCGCATGGATCTCGCGCGCGACGACCTCCTTGCCCGTCCCGTTTTCACCAAGGATCAGGACATTGGCATCCGTGGGGGCGGCGCGCGCGATCAACATTCGCACGCGCTCCATCGCCGTCGATTTGCCGAGCAAGGGCGTCTCGGGTGTGAGCGCGAGCTCGGACGTCCGGCCTCGCTCCATGCGTGCGTCGACCCGGCTCCGGCGAAGCGCCGCCGCGATTCTCACCGTCGCTTCGAGACGCTCGTTGCTCCACGGCTTTGCGACGAAATCGCTGGCGCCGGCCTTGATGGCTTCGACCGCGATCGACACCGCGCCGTGTGCAGTGATGATGACTACGGCCGAATCGGGATCGAGGCGCATGATCTCGCCGAGCGTGTTCAAACCCTCGCGGCCGTCGGTCTTGCCGCGCTCGAAATTGAGATCGAGGAGAATCACGTCGGGACTTTCGCGCTCGAGCAGCGAGAAAAGCTGAGACGGCGTCTCCAGCGTTTCGACCTGCTCGAACATGTCGCGCAGCGCGAGGCGGGCCGCGAGCGCAACATCCGGATCGTCGTCGACCACGACCGCTAGATTGAATCTGTCTGTCACGCTACGTATGTAGCGCAGCTGTCCGGAAACGAACAGTAGCTCTCGGCAAAAAAAGGCCCCCGTCCAGTTGGCATGGCCTTTGCAGGGAAGGAGGCCATGAAGTTTGGTCGCGGTGGGCATTTCTCAGAGGGCGCCTTGCGGAGGCATGAATTCCGGCCGTCCGTTTCCGGACAGATACTGTTCGGAGACGGACAATGAGCCTGGTCGAATTGCGTAGGTCGGCGGGCTCGGAAGCCGTGAGCGGCGGCGCGATGGACCGCGTCGTCGAGCGCAAGCGAATCGACCGGCGACTCCTCATCGCGGGCGGGGGAGCAGCCGTGCTGCTGCTCATTCTCCTGTTTTGGCTGTTCGCTCCGCGCGCCGATTCGATGACGGTTGCGCAGGACCGGCTTACGATCTCGCAGGCGCAGTCGGGTAATTTCGACGACTTCCTTCCACTGCGCGGCCGAGTCACTCCTTTGGTGACCGTCTACCTCGATGCGGTCGAGGGCGGCCGGGTCGACAAGAAGCTCGTCGATGATGGCGCGCAGGTCACCCAGGGCCAGCTGCTCGCGGTCCTCTCGAACGCGGAGTTGCAGCTGTCGACGCTCGAGAAGCAGGCCGAAGTCGAGCAGCAGCTCAACAATATGCGCAGCCAGGAGCTCGCGCTCACCCAGACCCACAACCAGAATCTGCGCGACCTCAACCAGGCCGAGACCGATCTCGCCAAGGCGCGGCGCCAGTACGATCTTTATAAGCCGCTGATGCAACGCGGCTTCGTCGCGACCAAGACCTATAACGACGCCAAGGACGATTACGACTACCAGACGAGCCGGCTGGCAATCCTCAAGCAGAGCATTTCGCAGACCGAGGCGCTTCAGAAGAGCCAGCTTCAACAGCTCCGGATCGCGGCGTCGTCCCTCAACAGCAGCATGGGGGTCGCGCAAAGCAGCCTCAGCCAGCTCGCGATCAAGGCGCCGGTTACCGGCCAGCTGAGCGGCTTCGAGATCCAGCTGGGCCAGTCGCTCCAGCAGGGCGAGCGGATCGGGCAGATCGACAGTGCCGGCGGCAACAAGCTCCAGGCCGATGTCGACGAATTCTACCTGGGGCGCGTTGCGGTCGGGCAGACGGCGACCGCGGACGTCGACGGCAAGACCTTCGCGCTCAAGGTCTCGAAAGTCTATCCGCAGGTCCGCGACGGCGAGTTCCAGATCGACCTTCAGTTCGTCGGTCCCGAACCGGCCTCGGTTCAGCGCGGCCAGACGATCCAGGCCAAGCTGACTCTGGGCGATTCGACCAAGGCGCTGCTGATTCCGAACGGCGCGTTTTTCAATGACACGGGCGGAAGCTGGGTGTTCGTCGTCGACAGCGGCGGCCACAGCGCGACCAAGCGCCAGGTCCAGCTTGGCCGGCGCAACAGCGATTTCATCGAGGTGCTCGGAGGTCTGAAGCCCGGCGATCGGGTGATCACCTCCTCATACAGCGGCCTCACCGACAAGGATCACCTCAACTTCAGCTCCGGGGACTGAGAAAGGACACGATCGTGCTCACCATGAATGCCCTGACCAAGACGTACCGTACCGACACCGTCGAAACGACGGCGCTCGACAGCGTCGATCTCGACATCGCCGACGGCGAGTTCGTTGCGATCATGGGTCCGTCCGGCTGCGGCAAGTCCACGCTGCTCAACGTCATGGGCATGCTCGATAGTCCGACCAGCGGCTCCTACGTGTTCAATGGCCAGGAAGTCGCGGGGCTCAACGAGACCCAGCTCGCCGATACGCGCAAAGCGAACATCGGCTTCATCTTCCAGAGCTTCAACCTGGTCGACGAGCTCACCGTTCGCGAGAACGTGGAGCTCGCGCTTCTCTACCACAAATATTCGGCCTCGGAGCGCAAGGCGCGGGTCGAGCGTGTGCTCGACAAGGTCGGGATCGCACATCGCGGCAAGCACCGGCCGACGCAGCTTTCGGGCGGTCAGCAGCAGCGGGTCGCAGTCGCCCGCGCCCTTGTGGGCGAGCCCAAGCTGATCCTCGCCGACGAGCCGACCGGCAACCTCGACACGGCGCACGGCGAAGAGGTCATGCGCATGCTCCGCCAGCTCAACCAGGAAGGCTCGACCATCGTCATGGTCACCCACTCGCCGTCGCACGCCGATTTCGCGAGCCGGGTGGTGAACATGCTCGATGGGCGGATCCTCCAAGAGCGGCGCCGCGCGGCCTGAGCCTTTAGGAGAAAATAGCCAGATGTGGCGGAACTATTGGACGGTTGCGGTTCGGGCCCTGGCGAAGAACAGGACCTATTCCTTCATCAACATCGCCGGCCTTGCCATCGGGATGGCCGCCTGCATCATGATCCTGCTCTACGTTCGTTACGAGCAGAGCTACGATAGCTGGGTTCCCGACGTCCAGGATACCTATCAGGTACAAACGTGGGTGCCTCACCCCCAGGACGGCGAGCCGACCTTCGCTCAAGTCACCGCCTACGTCGCGGAACAGGCCATCGTGAAGGATTATCCGCAGGTCGTGAGCGCTGGTTATGTGGTCTACGGGGACCCGGTCTTCTACCAAAACGGCCAGGCTGCGCCGACCGACGACTATCTTTTCGCGGACGATGATTTCCTCAAGGTCGTGAACCTGCCTTTGCTGGCGGGCTCTTCGCTCACCGCCGCGAACACCGCAGTCCTGACTCAGAAGGAAGCGATCAAACGCTTCGGTACGGACCAGGTGCTCGGCCGCACTTTCACCGTAATCACCTCGGGCGAAAAGCGCGATTTCAAGATCACGGGAGTGCTCAAGGATATCCCCAAGAATTCCAGCATGAGCATCAATGCGATCCTGCGGCTCGATTTCCCCACCTATTATGCCAAGAACAAGAACTTCCTGACGTCCTGGGGCGAGCAGGACGGGTGGATTTTCCTCAAGCTCCGGCCCGGTGCCGACGTTGCCCAGATGCAGGCTGAGGAGCCGGCATGGGAGAAAAGGAACATTCCCGACGAGCCGAACGGAAACATCCGTTACAACCACGGCGACGAAGAGGATTGGCACTTCATCAATCTTCGCGACGTGCATCTCGGCAAGGCGCAGTTCGCGGGGATGAAGGCCGGTAACGACCAGACGACAATCACGACCTTCGCGATCATCGCTTTGCTGATCCTCGGAATGGCGATTGTGAACTTCACCAATCTCGCGACCGCTCGCGCGAGCCAGCGAGCCAGGGAGGTCGCTCTCAGGAAAGTGCTGGGTGCGACGCGCCGACAGCTGATCGTTCAGTTCGTCGCCGAATCCATCCTGATCTCAGCAGCTTCGATGCTCCTGGCGCTGGCCCTGGTCGAGCTACTGATCAGGCCGCTGGCCGCGTTCCTCGATTCGGATCTGACGCTGAGTTACTTCGGCAGCGACGGAATCCTTCTGCCGGCTGTCGGCCTTACGTTGATCGTCGGTATTATCAGCGGGCTCTACCCGGCTTTCTTCCTGTCGCGCTTCCAGCCGGCGCAGGTGCTGAAGGCCAACCGCTCTGCGGCGGAAACGCCGGGGTCGGGCTATCTACGGACGGCGCTCGTCGTCCTGCAATTCTCGGTCTCGATCGGCCTCATCATCTGCACGGCGATCATCTACGGTCAGACGGTTTACGCGCGCTCGGTCGATCCCGGCTATAAGCGGGACCACATCCTCCAGGTTCAGAACATGAATCGACAGGAGCTCGCCGACAAAGGCGAGACGATTGTCGATCAGATGAAGCGCATCCCGGGCGTGGTGGCCGTCGGACGATCCAACATCGGCATATCCACCGGCCGGACCAGCACTTCGGGACTCATCCCGCCCGGAAGCTCCAAGCAGGTCAATATCGGCGTCTATCAGGTCGACGAAGGCTTCCTCAACGCTATGGGAATCAAGCTCATCGCGGGGCGCTGGTTCGATCCCAATCGTCCGATGGACGACATGACGACTCCCGATCAGCCTGACCTCGCAGCGGAAAGCGCGCTGGCGAAGCGCGGCGTCAACGTCGTGATGAACGAACTGGCGGTGAAGAACCTAGGCTTCAAGTCGGCGCAGGATGCGATCGGAAAGTCGGTCTCGAGCGAGATTTTCTCGCCGGGGACCGGGCAGGCCCGGATCAACATCATTGGTGTGGTCGCCGATTCCCGCTTTCGCACGGTGCGCATCCCAATCGAGCCGATCATGTTCGAAAAAGTGCGGTCGGGAATGAACTGGATGATCATCCGCTACAACGGCAATCGGCAGGCGGTCCGCTCCGCCGTGGAGCAGCAGTGGAAGCAGATCACGCGCGAGATTCCGTTCAGCGCTGAGTTCAGCGAGGACATCATTTCCAACCTCTACAAGAGGGAGGACGCGCGCGCCGAGATGTTCGGCTTCTTCTCGATCCTTGCGGTGCTCATCGGCTGTCTTGGCCTGTTCGGCCTGGCCGCCTTCACAGCGCAGAGGCGCACGAAGGAGATCGGGATCCGCAAGGTCCTTGGCGCTCGGACTCGCGACATCGTGAGGCTGCTCGTGTGGCAGTTCAGCCGGCCGGTGATCGTCGCCAACATCATCGCGTGGCCGATCGCCTGGTGGCTGATGCGCGACTGGCTCAACACCTTCGACGCCCGGATGACCCTGACTCCCGTCCCGTTCGTGGTGGCCGCGGCAATCGCGCTGGGGATCGCCATCGCAACCGTGGTCGGTCACGCGCTGAAGGTTGCCCGAGCCAACCCGATTCACGCCTTGAGGTACGAGTGAATGGCGCCAGGCCGCTGAAGGGCATGTCCATCCTTTGAAGAGGGGTAGTTGCGATGTGGCGGAACTATTGGACGGTAGCGATACGAGCTCTCGCGAAGAACCGGACCTATTCGGTCATCAACATCGCCGGGCTCGCCATCGGCATGGCCGCCTGCATCCTGATCCTGCTCTACATCCGGTACGAGCAGAGCTACGACAAATGGCTTCCGGATGTTGAGAATACGTACGAGCTGCAGGCCTGGTATCCGCATCCCAAGGATAATCCGCCGGCCTTCATGCAAATGTCGGCCTATGTAAGCAAAGGCGCGGTCAAAAAGGATTTTCCGCAGGTCCAGGCCTCGGTCTATGTCGCTGACAACGGGCCGGTGCTGATCCAGAACGGCCAGGCCTCGTCGACCAAGGGTTGGCTCTTCGCCGACGACGACTTCATGAAGGTCGTCAGTCTTCCGATGCTTGCGGGCGTGGCGAGCTTGCCTTCGCCGGGAACCGCGGTGATCACCAAGGATGAGGCGATCGCGCGGTTCGGAACCGATCAGGTCGTTGGGCGCACCTTCACGATCATCTCTTCCGGCAAGCATATGGACTTCAGGATCATGGGAGTCCTCCAGAACATTCCGAAGAATTCCAGCTTCGCCGCGAAGGCCATTCTGAGGATCGATTACAATGCCTTCTATTCGGACGCTCCCGAGTTCCTGACGAAATGCTGGGGCTGCCAGTCGGGCTACGTTTTTCTGAAGTTGAAGCCCGGCAGCGACGTCAAGGCGATGCAGGCGCAGATGCCGGCGTGGGAGAAGCGCAACATTCCTGACGAGCCTAACGGCAGCATCAGATACAATGCCGGCGACGAAGAAGATTGGCATTTCATCAACTTCAGGGACATTCACCTCGGCAAGGCGCAGGATGACTCGCTGACGCCGAGCAATGACGAGCGGACGATCACGACTTTCGCGATCATCGCGCTCCTGATCCTCGGAATGGCGATCGTGAACTTCACCAACCTCGCCACCGCGCGGGCCAGCCAGCGCGCCCGCGAGGTCGCACTCCGCAAGGTGCTGGGCGCGACACGCAGGCAGTTGATCACTCAGTTCGTCGCGGAGTCCATCCTGATCTCTGCGGTTGCGATGCTGCTTGCGCTGGCCTTGGTCGAGTTGTTGGTGAAGCCCTTCGCGGCCTTCCTCGATTCCGACATTTCGCTCCACTATTTCGGAAGTGACGGAATCCTTCTTCCGGCGATCGGGCTCACCGTCCTGGTCGGCATTATCAGCGGGCTATATCCCGCTTTCTTCCTGTCTCGCTTCCAGCCGGCGCAGGTACTCAAGGCCAACCGGTCGGCGGCAGAAACGCCCGGATCGGGCGCTCTTCGCACCGTGCTGGTCGTCGCGCAGTTTGGCGTTTCAATCGGCCTCATCATCTGCACGGCGGTCATTTACAGCCAGACCGTCTACGCACGGAACGTCGACCCCGGCTACAAGCGCGATCACATCCTCCAGTTGGAGGAAATGAGCCGCGCGCAATTGTGGTCCAAGGCGGAAGCGATGACGAACCAGTTCGCCCGCATCCCGGGCGTGGTTGCGACTGGCCTGACGGACATCGGCATCAATACCAGCAACAGCAACAACCAGGGGATCATTCCGCCAGGCGCACAAAAGCAGATCAACATCGGTCAGTATAACGTCAGCCCCGGCTTCTTTGACGCGATGGGTCTGAAACTCGTCGCGGGCCGCTGGTTCGACGAGCGACCGGCGGACGACATGACCACGCCTTACCCGCGCGACGACGCAGTGGTCGCGGCGATCGCACGCCGGGGGGTCAACGTCGTCCTCAATGAATATGCCGTGCACAAGCTCGGCTTCGAATCGCCTCGGGATGCGGTCGGCAAGGTCGTGAAAAGCGAGCTGTTCGGAGAGGACAAGGGAATAGTGAACATCACCATTATCGGTGTCGTGCACGACTCCAGGTTCCGCACCGTGCGGACGCCGATCGATCCGATCATGTTCCACAAGGTAAAGACCGGCGATCCGTGGATGATCGTTCGCTATAATGGCGATCCGAACACCGTGAAGGCGGCGATCGAGAGGGAGTGGCGGCAGTACACCAACGAAGTGCCGTTCAACGCCAAGTTCAGCGACGACATCATGGGCGAAATGTACAAGAAGGAGGACGCCCGCGCCCAGATTTTCGCGGCCTTCTCGCTTCTCGCCGTGATCATCGGCTGCCTCGGTCTGTTCGGCCTTGCCGCCTTCACCGCCGAGCGCCGCACGAAGGAGATCGGCATCCGCAAGGTATTGGGCGCACGTACCCGTGACATCGTGAGACTGCTCGTGTGGCAGTTCAGCCGGCCGGTGATCGTCGCCAACATTATCGCCTGGCCGATCGCATGGTGGCTGATGCGCGACTGGCTCAACAATTTCGACCAGCGGATTCCGCTGACGCCGATCCCCTTCATCGTCGCCGCCGCGGTCGCGCTTGGCATCGCTATCGGCACCGTGGTCGGCCACGCGGTCAAAGTTGCGCGGGCCAATCCCATTCACGCGTTGAGGTACGAGTAAGATGTCGAGCGAACACACGATTACGCCAAGTCGAGTCCCCTTGACCTGGCGTAAGCTGGCCACCGCGAGCGGCGTCGCTGCTTGTGCGCTCGCGGTGGCCGCATCGGCGATTGCCCAGGATCGGCCTGGAACCATCGAATGGTCGATCCAGCGGGTCGAGGGAAGCAAGGTCCAGCTCACGATCGAGAGCCGCTGGGGCGCGGGCAATCACAGTGTCTGGTCGGACGATCGGCCGATCAGCGACCTTGCTGGCTTGAGCCCGGCGCAGTTGGCCGGGCCAACTGGTCCTGCGCGCTTTGCGCTGGTCCGCGACGCAGGCAGGCTCGACTGCAGCGGCTCGGCCGGCAATCTCGCCGGACGCGGAAACTGCACCTTCAGCGTAGACCCGCGCTTTACCACCTACCTCCGGCAGCGCGGCATCGGCGCGCATACGCCACACGACGCCTTCACTTTGACGATGAGTGGCGTCGGTCGCGATCTCATCGATGCGATGGAGGAAATCGGCTACACGAGGCCGAGTGCCGAGCAGCTCGCCGACATGGGCATACACGGCGTGTCGGCCGAATTTGTGCGCGGCCTCGCACGTTCCGGCTATCGGCTGCGGTCGGCCGACGATCTGGTCAACTTCAAGGTCCACGGCGTGGATCTCGGCTACATCCAAGGGATGGCGGCAATCGGCCCTAAGCTTCAGCATCTAAGCGCGGACGAACTAGTCGACCTGCGGATCCACGGCGTGACTCCGGACTATGTCCGGCAGATTGCCGCCATAGGTCCGTCATTCACGGAGATAAGCGCAGACGACCTCGTCAATCTAAGTATCCACGGAGCTCAGCCCGATCTCGTCCGCGCCTATGCCGCGTTCACGCGCGGAGCGCTCAACCCGGATGAGGTCGTCGACATGGCGATTCACGGAGTCAGCGCCGAATATCTCCGGCAGCTGGCGGCCCTCGGATATCGCGACCTCACGGCCGAAGAGGTCGTCAATCTTCGAATCCACGGCGTCACGCCGGACTATGTCGAGCGCCTGCAACGGAGCGGCATGGCGCACATGTCCGCGGATCAGCTGGTCCGGCTCCGCCTCGCAGGCTTTGAGCCGCACGGACGTTGAGACAAGAGATGAGTGGAGGCCCGAGCCGGAATCGAACCGGCGTGCAAGGATTTGCAGTCCTCTGCGTAACCACTCCGCCATCGGGCCTTGGGAGCAGCGCAGCCTTTCCGCGAGCTTGGCGTTGCGGTCAAGCCTTCCGGTGCCCACGTTGAATTCGATGAATGGTGGTTGGCGCATGGGCGGGTGGCCGATATGAGCGCGCCACAGCTTGAACTCCAAGTGTATTAGCGGCATATAACAGTCATGACGGTCCAGACCCCGATCCCAGATTTCGCGGCCGCGCGCGCCGCCATGGTCGAAAGCCAGCTGCGCCCGCAGGGTATCACCAATCCCGCGGTGCTGGCGGCGATGGGGACTGTGCCGCGCGAGGCGTTCCTGCCTCCCGAGACCAGGCCGCTCGCTTACGTCGACCGCGCCGTCCTCATGGGTGGCGGCCGCTTCCTTCCCGCACCGGCCGTTCTCGGGGCATTGCTCGACCAGATGATGCCCGTTCGCGGGCAGCGCGCGCTCGTCGTTGGAGCGGGCACCGGCTATTCGGCGGCGATCCTCGATGCCATCGGGCTTCGGGTCGTGGCGGTCGAAAGCTCGGGCGAGCTTGCCGCAACCGCGAGAGGCAATGGGATTGAAATCGTCGAGGGCGCGCTCGAAGCGGGTTGCAAGAAGGACGCGCCTTACGACCAGATCCTCATCGACGGCGCCGTCGGCTATATTCCCGACGCCATCGTCGAACAGCTCGCCAATGGCGGCCGTCTTGGCACTGCGCTGATCGACCGCGGGATCACCCGCCTGATCGTGGGCCGCAAGGTCGGCGGCGCCTTCGGCTATTTGTCGCTGACCGATTCCGGGGTTCCGGTTCTTCCGGGTTTCTCTCGCCCTCCTGCATTCACTTTCTAAAGAGGTTTCTTCGCGTGGTTCGCAAGCTACTCACAGGATCGCTCATCGCTGCGCTAATGGCCGGCACCGCCAGCGCCGACACGCTGCGCGAGGCGCTCGTTTCGGCTTACCAGACGAACCCGACCCTGACCGGCCAGCGCGAAACGTTGAAGGCAACAGACGCGACCGTCGCGATCGCCAAAGCCGCCGGGCGGCCCCAGATTATCGGGAGCGTCGGGCTCAACCGGAACCTCGCCCAGCGCGGCGTCTTGGATACCGGCGCCAGCGGTACGACCTTGTCCGTGGGAGCCGACGTCAGCGTCCCTTTATTCAATGGCGGAAGCGTCCGTAACTCGGTCAAGGCTGCCAAGACGCGCGTCGAGGCGGGCCGCGCGACGCTGCAGGCCGTCGAAGGCGACGTCTTCACCCAAGCCGTTTCGGCCTACATGGACGTGATCCGCGACCGGTCGATCGTCGAGCTAAACCAGAACAACGTGAAGGTGCTCGAGACGAACCTCGAGGCGACGCGCGACCGTTTTCAGATCGGCGACCTTACGCGGACGGATGTGGCCCAGTCCGAAGCGCGCTTGCAGCTTGGTCGCTCGCAGCTTGCGGCGGCCCAAGGGCAGCTGGCGGCGAGTGAAGCGACCTACCGGCAGGTGGTGGGCCACGCGCCGGGACAGCTTGCGCCGCCGCCTCCGCTTCCGCCTTTGCCGACCGGCGCCGATGAGGCGGTGCGGATCGCCCTCGCGAGCAATCCCGATTTGATCGCCATCAGTCGCCAGGCGATCGCCGCCGGCTATGACGTGCGCGTCGCCGAGGCCGGGCGGCTTCCGACTCTGTCGGGCGTGCTCAACAACACCTACGTGAACAATCTCGGCGGTGGCGGCCGGGATCCCCTGACCGGTTCGGCCTTGCCATCAACCGGCACGCAAAGCTCGATCGGCCTTAGCGCCAACATCCCGATCTTCCAGGGCGGTCTGCCAGCCGCGCGCATCCGTCAGTCGCAGGCACAGCAGGGGCAGGTGCTGGAGCAGGTCGTCGGGACGGAGCGCGCCGTGGTGCAAGCCTCACGCGCCGCCTTCGCCAATTACGACGCCGATCAGCGCCAAATCCAAGCGCAAACCGTCGCGGTCCAGGCCAACGAGCTCGCGCTCGAGGGCGCGCGCGCGGAGCAAACCGTCGGCACCCGAACCGTCCTCGACGTTCTCAATGCCGAGCAGGAGCTGCTGAACTCACAGGTCGCGCTCGTCACCGCCAAGCGCGACTCCTATGTCGACGGCTTCACGCTCCTGAATTCGATGGGCCAGGCCGACGCGCAGGACCTCGGGCTTGACGGTGGCCCGCTCTATGATCCGCTGGGCAATTATCGCCGCGTCGCCAATAACTGGAACGACTGGGCGACCGATCCGCGCCATCCGACCATCGCGACCCGCACGGTCAGTCCCGAGGAGATGCCGGCCAATCCGGTCGTGACGCCGCAAATCGATTCCGCGCGGATCGATTCGTCTCCTCCGGCTTCGCCGCCAGTTGTGGCTGTGCCGACCGCGCCGGCCTCGACCACCATGCCTGCGCCGTCGACCTCGCCTGAACGAGGCCATTAGACGTTACGTCGGGCGTGACTCCGGCGCGCCATTGAAGCTATCAGTCCGCCCGATGCAAAGCTCCGGCCGCGAACCCTCGATGGAAGACATCCTCGCATCGATCAAGAAAGTGATCGCCGAGGAGAAGGAGCTGCGCGTTGCCGCAGCGCCTGCCGACACGATCGAGAACCAGCAGCTTGCTAAGGACATCGGCGAAGACGACGTGCTCGAACTGAACGAGCCGCTCGCGCCGCCCGCCGATCTGGGACCTCCACTGATCGACGAGGAGGCCGCCGGCCAGAGCCGCCAGGCGCTGGAACAGCTGCAGACGGTGGCGGCGACCATTCCTGCGGCGCCGCAGGCCAATCCCCTCGAGGAAATGATCCGCGAGATGCTACGGCCGGTCCTCAAGAGCTGGCTCGACGAGCATCTCCCGAAGATCGTCGAGGATCATGTGAAGCGCGAGATTTCGCGGATCACGGGGAAACCACTCTAAGCTCCCCGCTATCGCGCAGCGATGGGGAGGTGGCAGGCGCGCGAAGCGCGACTGACGGAGGGGTTGGCGCGAAACCCCTCCACCATCGAATCTCCGTTCGATGGTCCCCCTCCCGACGAGCTTTGCTCGCAGGGAGGAGCTTTGCTACGCCTGCGACATGATCAAAGCCTCGCTCCTATTCGCCGTCGCTGCCGCAGCGCTCGCGGCTTCGCCTGCCGCCGCCCGCCCGATGACCGCGGTCGACCTGCAATCGATCCACCGGCTCGGCACTCCCGACATTTCGCCCGACGGCCGCCGTGCGGTCTTCACCCTCTCCACCACCGACTGGAGCAAGAACAAGCGCGTCAACACGCTGATGTCGCTCGACATCACCCGCGCAGGCG
>Ga0157369_10007400_pt1 | contig 12641 bp, 13 predicted proteins | sample C25metaG_FD_113461 | JGI IMG/M metagenome (GOLD analysis project Ga0157369, IMG submission 113461) | Corn rhizosphere microbial communities from Kellogg Biological Station, Michigan, USA - C2-5 metaG | ecosystem: Host-associated > Plants > Roots > Rhizosphere > Soil | place: USA: Michigan...
GCGCTTGCCCTCTTCGATGTCGGTGACGACGCCGGTGTAGTCGTCGAACAGCGCGTGGTCGTTGTAGAACGCGCACACGTCCTGCGTGATCGGCTCGAGCGTCTCGCCGAGGGTCGACAGCGCGCGGCCGTAACTCGAGTGCGAGTGCGCGGCGGCGACGACGTCGGGCCGGGCCGCGTGCACCTGCGAGTGGATCGCGAACGCGGCGGTGTTGACGTGGTAGCCGCCCTCGACCACCTCGCCGTTGTGGCTGACCCGGATGAGGTCGCTCTGCTTCACGTGCGCGAACGGCACGACGAACGGGTTGACCCAGAAGGTGTCCGGCTCGATCGGGTCGCGCGCGGTGATGTGACCGGCGACGCCCTCCTCGAAGCCGAACTTCGCGAACAGGCGGAACCCGGCGGCGAGGCGCTGCTTGCGGTGCAGGCGCTCCTCTTCGGGCGACGCGAACTCCGGGGTCGTCGGGAACCACTTCTCGGTCATCCGACAAGGGTACGACGGCGGCGCCGGGAGCGGCTAGGACTCCTGGCGCGCCTTCCACTCCTCCATCCGGCCCTCGGGGCCGAGGTCGTAGAGGCGCTGGCACTCCGGGCAGACCGGGTACTTCTTCGGGTCGCGGCTCGGCACCCAGACCTTGCCGCACAGCGCGACCACCGGCGTGCCCATGACCATCGCCTCGGTCACCTTGTCGCGCTCGGCGAAATGGGAGAACCGCTCGTGGTCGCCGTCGTCAAGGCGCAGGTCCGGCCGGCCGGTGGTGAGGGTCTCGGAACTGGTCGAGGTCACGTTTGTCAGCGTAGGCGAACCGGGAACGGCTCCAGCGTGACCGTCACTGCCCAACCCGGGCGAGAGTCCGCTGAGACCCGGGTACGGCGCGACCACGCGCACCGCGACGTCAGCGGCGGCTGGCTGCGCCCGACGGTGTTCGGGGCGATGGATGGCCTGGTCACCAACGTCAGCCTGATCGCGGGCGTCGGCGGCGGCGGGCTGGGGCCGTCGAAGATCGTGCTCACCGGGCTCGCCGGCCTCGTTGCGGGCGCGTTCTCGATGGCGACCGGCGAATACACCTCGGTCGCGTCGCAGAACGAGCTCGTGCGCGCCGAGGTCGAGATCGAGCGCCGGCAGCTCGAGGCCTACCCGGAGGAGGAGCGGGCCGAGCTGGCCGAGGCGTTCGCGGACAAGGGCGTCGACGAGGAGCTGGCCGAGCAGGTCGCGCACCAGGTCTCGCAGGATCCGGAGGAGGCGCTGCGGCTGCACGCGCTCGAAGAACTCGGCGTCGACCCCGACGACCTTCCCTCTCCGGTAGTCGCGGCGGTGTCGTCGTTCTTCGCCTTCGCGGTGGGCGCGGTCGTGCCGCTGCTCCCCTACCTCGCGGGTGCCGCCAACCTCTACCTCGCGCTCGCCGTCGCCGGCCTGGCGCTGTTCGCCGCCGGCGCGCTCGTCGGCAAGCTCACGGCGACGTCGATGTGGACTCGCGGCCTGCGTCAGCTCGCCCTTGCGGCGCTGGCGACCGGAGTGACGTATGCAGTGGGTCGGGCGATCGGGGCGTCGGTCTCCTAGCGCCTTGATCCGCGCCGCCGCCACCGAGCCGCCGCGGCAGCCACCAGTTGAGGTCGCCCAGCAGCGACATCGTCGCCGGCACCAGCACGAGCCGGATGACCGTCGCGTCGAGCAGTACGGCGACCGCGAGCCCGAGCCCCATCATCTTCACGACGACGTCGCCGGAGAGCGTGAACGCGAAGAAGACGCTGACCATGATGGCCGCCGCGGCGCTGATGACCCGCGCGGTCGACGCGAGCCCGCGTACGACGCTGTCCTTGCCGTCGCCGTCGCGCAGCCACTCCTCCCGGACACGTGACAGCAGGAACACCTCGTAGTCCATCGACAGCCCGAACACGATCGCGAACATCAGCATCGGGATCACGTCGACCAGCGGCACCCGTTCGCTCACCCCGACGAGATGGTGCAGCGAGCCCCAGGTGAACACCATGACGACGACGCCAAGTGCCGCGGCGATGGACAGCAGGTTGAACAGCACGGCTTTCAGCGGCACGAGGATCGACCGGAACACGAGCATCAGCAACACGAACGAGACCGCGAGCACCGCGGTCACGAAGTACGGCAACCGGTCGAGCACACGCTGGCTGACGTCGTACCGGCCGGCGGGGAGACCGATGACGTAGACGCGCACGCCGGACGCGGCCGCGACCGGAGGCAGCACGCGCGAGCGCAGCCGCGGCACCAGCGCCGCCGTCGCGGCCGACTGCGGACCGGTGCGCGGGATGACGGTCACGACGCCGACCGTGCCATCCGGCCCGACCGTCATGGGCCGGCTGGACACGACATCGGGGTCGGTGTCGACGGCTTCGCGAAGCAGCGTGCCCGCGGTCGCGCGCAACGGTACGCCGTCGCGGCTGGCGACGACGAGTTGCAGCGGCCCGTTCGCGCCGGCGCCGAACTCGCGCGCCATCAGGGTGTAGGCGAGCTGTGCCTGCGATCCGTGCGCGGCGCTGCTGCCGTCGGGCATGCCGAGACGCATCCCGACGACAGGCAGCGCGAGCAAGACGAGCAGGCCGGCCGAGGCGGCGGCGTACCGCACCGGGTGGCGTTCGATCGCGCGGCCCCAGCGGGTCCACCACATGCCGTCGTCGGTGCGCAGGTGTGGCATCGGGATGTGCAGCCGGTCGATGTGCCGGTCGGTCAGGGCGAGCAACGCCGGCAGGATCGTGAGTGCGGCGGCCATCGAGGTGGCGACGACGATCGCGGCGGCGAAGCCGAGGCTCGTGATGACCGGGATGCCGGCGAACGCGAGCCCGCAGATCGCCGCGACGACGGTGACGCCGGCCCACAGCACGGACGCGCCCGCGGTCGTCGTCGCGTGCACCGCCGCGTCGACGGGATGGTCGCCGGCGCGCAGCCGTTCGCGATGCCGCGTGACAATGAACAGCGCGTAGTCGATGCCGACACCGAGGCCGATCATCGTCGCGAGCGTCGGCGCGCTGTCGTTGACGGAGTAGACGCCGGCGAGCAGCTTCACCAGGCCGAGGCCGGTGACGATGCCGAGCGCCGCGGTCGCGACGGGCATCAGCGCGGCGATGACCGACCCGAACGCGAGCAGCAGCACGACGACCGCCGCCGCGATGCCGACCTTCTCGCCGAGACCGCTGCGCGGCGCGGCGAAGTCCGCGACGAGAAGGCCACCCGGGTACGCCGCCGCACCCGGCGTACCCGACGCGTGCACGGCCGCGGCGAGCGCCGTCCGGAGCCTGGCAAGCGAGTTGGCCGGCAGCCCGAAGCGGTCGCGGTCGTAGCCGACCCGCAGCCGCTGCGCCGTACCGTCCGCCGACCGGTCCGAGGGGTCCGTCGTGACGGCGGCGACGTGCGGCAGCGCGGAGACGCGCGCGGACACGGCGGCGACGAGACCGGGCAGCTGCGCGGGCGCGGGCACGTGGACGACGACGTCGGCGGTCTCGACGGCAGCGGCCGGGAATGCCCGGGAAAGCACGTCTTGGCCGCGTTCGACCTCGGTGCCGGGCAGCCGCTCGTGCGCGCTGTAGTGGCCGCCGACCGTGAGCGAGAGGCCGGTCACCGCGCCCGCGACGACCAGCCAGATCGCGATGACCAGCAGCGGCCGGCTCGCGCAGTGCCGGCCGAGGCGGTGAAGCACCCGGGTCATCGGATCCGACCTTAGTGACTCCCGGCCCCTCAACACTCTCCGTGATCCTGCCGAGGAACTAGTAACGCAGCGTAATCAGTAGGCCGAAAGGGTCAGTCACGTGGTCAGTTTCCGCCGGATCCTCGCGACCGCCGCGGTGCTCACGTCCTTCCTGGCCCCGCTCACGGCGACCGGCACGGCGGAAGCGGCCGCGACGACGGTCAACGCCGTGCGGCTCAACGGCTACGAGGCGGCCCTGATCGGCGACATCAACCGCACCCGCGGCGCCTATGGCCTGCGCGCGCTCGTCGTCGTGCCGGGCGCGACCGACGTCGCCCGCCGGTGGTCGTGGCACCTCGCCGGCGTGCAGACGCTGTCGCACAACCCGTCGCTCGTCACCGATCTGGAGCGCTCCGGGTCGAGCGCGTGGACGATGATCTCGGAGAACGTCGGCACCGCGTCGGCGACCTCGCCCGGCGCGCTGTTCACGGCGTACATGAACAGTGCGCCGCACCGCGCGAACATCCTCGACCCGACCGCGCGCTACATCGGCGTCGGTGTGGTGCAGCGCGGCTCCGCGGCCTGGAACACCCTCGACTTCACCAACGCCTACTCCTCGACGTACGGCATCACGCGGGTGCCCGCGGATGGCATGTCGATCGACACGGTCGCGGTCACCACGACGCGCACGCTCGCGAGCTTCGAGAGCCGGTACGACGAGCGCGCGGGCACCAACGCGGTCAGCGGCGTCAGCGCATCGCTCGCGCACTTCACCGGACCGACGACGAGTGACGACCGCGTGTACGCGACGTTCGTGCGGCACACTACGACCGGTCACGGCGACCTGATCCTGCGCGATGCGTGGTCGTTCGCGTCGGCCCAGAGCATCAGCATCAAGGCATCGATCAGCGACCCCGCCCGGCGCAACGTCGCGGTCGAGGTGATCCTCGGCCACTCCTACGGCGGCTCGGTCTCGCTCGGCACGATGAGCGTCCGTGGCGTCGCGTCGTCGTACACGTTCGCGCTGCCGGCCGGCGCGCGCACGTTCATGGACACGCTGACGTTCCGGGTGCAGAGCAGCACGCTGGGATTGACCGGGGGCAGCGCGGCGCTGTCGGTCTACAACGTGAACGTCATCGTCTAGGTGTCCTAGGCGCCGACGGCGTGCACGCCGCCGTCGACATGCACGATCTCGCCGCTCGTCGCCGGGAACCAGTCGGACAGCAACGCGGCACAGGCCTTTGCGGCCGGCTCGGTGTCGTTGACGTCCCAGCCGAGCGGCGCGCGCTCGCCCCAGATCCCTTCGTACGTCTCGAATCCCGGGATGCTCTTCGCCGCCATCGTGCGCAGCGGTCCGGCGGCGACGAGGTTGACGCGCACGTGGTGCTTTCCGAGCTCGCGGGCGAGGTAGCGCGAGCAGGATTCGAGGCCGGCCTTCGCGACGCCCATCCAGTCGTACGCCGGCCACGCGATCGTCGCGTCGAAGTCGAGCCCGACGATCGCGCCGCCGTTCTGTTGCATCGCCGGGAGCACCGCGCGGGCGAGCGAGGCGAACGAGTACGTCGACACGTGCACCGCGGTCGCGACGTCCTCCCAGGTGGTCGACATGAAGTTGCCGCCGAGGGCGGACTCGGGCGCGTAGCCGATCGCGTGGAGTACGCCGTCGCAGCCGCCGAGCCGTGCTTGGAGGGTGTCCGCGAGACCGTCGAGGTGCTGCGGGTCGGTGACGTCGAGCTCGATGACCTCGGCGGGCTGTGGCAGCCGGCCGGCGATGCGGGTGGTGATGGAGAGACCGCGGCCGAAGCCGCTGAGCAGGACGGTGGCGCCTTGCTCCTGCGCGATGCGCGCGACCGCGAACGCGATGGATGCTTCGGTGAGCACGCCGGTGATGAGCAGCCGCTTGCCGTCGAGGATGCCGGTCACGGCTGCGCATCCTCGCACGCCGCACGCGCCGGTCCACGGTGTAGCTCCTGCTGGTGCGTATGCGGTGTTTTGACCAGCAAATGCGACCCGTCAGTGGCCCATGCCCAGCCCGCCGTCGACCGGGATGACCGCTCCGGTGACATAGGCGGCGGCGTCGCTCGCCAGCCAGGTCACCACTGCGGCGACCTCCGCCGGCGTCGCGTAACGCCGCAACGGGATCTGGCCGAGGATCTCGTCGCGGCGATTGTCCGGAAGTGCCGCGGTCATGTCGGTTTCGACGAAGCCGGGCGCGACGACGTTCGCGGTGATGCTGCGGCTGCCGAGCTCGCGCGCGACCGACCGCGCCAACCCGACCAGGCCGGCCTTGCTCGCGGCGTAGTTCACCTGTCCCGCCGAGCCGGTCAGGCCGACGACGCTCGAGATCAGCACCATCCGCCCGCGGCGCAGCCGCAACATGCTCTTGCTCGCCCGGCGCACCAGCCGGAACGTGCCGGTGAGGTTCGTGTCGAGCACGGCCTGCCAGTCGTCGTCGCTCATTCGGAGCAACAGCCCGTCGCGGGTGATGCCGGCGTTCGCGACCAGTACCTCGACCGGCCCGTGCGCCGCTTCGGCTTCGTCGTACGCCGCTTCGATTGCGGCCGGATCCGTTACGTCGCAACGGATTCCGAGCAGGCCCTCGGGTACGTCGCTGCCGCGGTGCGTGACCGCGACCTGGTCGCCGAGCGCCAGGAATGCCTGGGCGATGGCGAGGCCGATGCCGCGGTTACCGCCGGTGACCAGGACGGATCGAGCCATGCGGGCATCCTTGCGTATCGGCCGTTCGGCGCAGTGCGCAGCGGCCCGCCCGGCTAGCCGAAGTCCGTCCTCGCGGCGGTGTCAAGGGAGGTTCGGCCCGCCGATGATTTCCCTTGCCACGAGGACGGCGAGGAGGACGCGATGACGACGGCGACCGCCGACTTGGTAGAGGGCCGGGTGGCCTGGATGCACCTGGCTGACGGCATGGTCGTGCAACTGGGCGGCATGTTGACGGACGACAACCTGCCGGAGCTGCGCGGTGCCCTGCTGTCTCCTTTCGTGTCGTCGTGCCGGGACGTCGTCGTCGACGCGGGCGAGGTCGTGGATGTGACCGAGTCGGCCCTCGCCGTCCTCGTGGCGGCCAAGGACTGGGCGGACCACCACGGGCGGCGGTTCTTCATCTCCCGGATGTCGCCGCTGGTCCGCGCCGCGCTGGAGGTGTGCGAGGTGACGCTGCCGGAGCTGGGCGCGAAGCCGGGCCTCACGACGGCGACCACGATCCCGGCGCCTCGCGCCGCCGCCGACTGATCCGGTCGGGCACACCGACCGGTAGCCGCACGGGCCTCTCCCCTGCGTTGTGCGGGCGGTTAGGGTCCCTTCGTGCGCGCAATCCAGATTTCCGAGTTCGGCGGCCCCGAGGTACTCAAGCTCGTAGAGCTTCCCGATCCGCAGCCCGCCGACGGCCATGAGCTCGTCGACGTCACCGCGGCGGGCGTCAACTACGCCGACACCCACGCGACCGAGAACAGCTATCTGCAAGCTCAGGCACTGCCGCAGGTCCCAGGTTCCGAAGTCGCCGGAATCACCGCGGACGGCCGCCGGGTCGCCTCGCTCGTCGGCTCCGGCGGGTACGCCGAGAAGGCGCTCGCGCCGCGCGGCGTGACGTTCGACATCCCGGACGGCGTCAGCGACGGCGCGGCGGTCGCGTTGCTCGTGCAGGGCCTGACCGCATGGCACCTGCTCAAGACCTGCGCACGGATGCAGCCGGGCGAGTCGGTCGTCGTACACGCGGCCGCCGGCGGTGTCGGCACCCTCGCGGTCCAGCTCGCGAAGCACTGGGGCGCCGGCCGGGTCATCGGCACCGCGTCGTCGGAGGACAAGCGCAAGCTGGCTGAGTCGCTCGGCGCCGACGTGACGGTCCCGGCCGATGCCGAGGACATGAACGCCGCGCTGCGCGAGGCCAACGGCGGCAAGAAGGTCGACATCGTGCTCGAGATGGTCGGCGGGCCGACGTTCGACGGCAGCCTGCAGGCCCTCGCCACCTGGGGCCGGCTCATCGTGTTCGGCATGGCCTCGCGGGTCGCGCCGACGCCGATCGCGCCCAACAGCCTCATGGTCGGAAGCAAGACGGTGATGGGCTTCTGGCTGGTCGACTGCATGCGCAACCTGTCGATGCTCTCCGGCCCGATGCAGGAGCTGTTCGACCTGACCTCGCGGGGCGTGCTCACCCCGATCGTCGGCGCGACGTACCCGCTCGGCGACGCGCGGCAGGCGCACGAGGACATGAGAGCGCGCGCGACCACCGGCAAAGTGATCCTCGACCCGAGGGCGTGAGGCGGCGATGGCGCACGAGGTAGACGAGACGTTCCGCGCGCTGCCGCTGTCGCGGATCGCCGAAGCAGCGTTGCAGCGGGCGCAGGAGCTGGGTGTCGAGCACGCCGACGTACGCGTGGAGCGCATCCGCACCGACGCGTTCACCTTGCGCGACGCGCGCATGCAGAGCAGCCACGACGACGACGAGCGCGGCCTCGCCGTACGGGTCGTGCACGACGGCACCTGGGGATTCGCGGCGAGCGCCGACCTCTCCGCCGAGACCGGCGCGAAGCTCGTCGACCAGGCCGTCGAGATCGCGCGCGCCTCCGCTCCCGTCAACGCCGAACGCATCGAGCTCGCGCCCGAGCCGTCGTACGGCGAAGCGACGTGGGTCTCGGCGTACGACGTGGACCCGTTCTCGATCCACGACAACGAGCGGATCGCACTGCTCGAAGGCTGGTCGCGGCAACTCCTTGCGGCACAAGGCGTTTCGCATACCGACGCGACACTGCGGCAGGTCAAGGAGAACAAGTTCTACGCCGACCTCGCCGGCACGATGACGACGCAGCAGCGGGTACGCATGCAGTGCGAGGTCACCGCGACGTGGGTGGACGAGCACAGCGGCCGGTTCGAGACGATGCGCACGATCGCGCCGCCGGTCGGTCGCGGCTGGGAGTTCCTCGTCGGGCCCGACTCGTGGGACTGGGACGGCGAGCTGGCCGAGCTGCCGTCACTGCTCGCGGAGAAGGCGGCGTCGCCGTCGGTGCAGGCCGGCCGCTACGACCTCGTCATCGATCCGTCGAACCTCTGGCTCACGATTCACGAGTCGATCGGGCACGCGACCGAGCTCGACCGCGCGCTCGGCTACGAGGCCAACTACGCCGGTACTTCGTTCGCGACGCCGGACAAGCTGAACAACCTCGCGTACGGCTCGCCGGTGATGCACGTGACCGGCGACCGGCAGGCCGAGCACGGTCTTGCGACCGTCGGCTGGGACGACGAAGGCGTCGCCGCGCAGACCTGGGACCTCGTCAAGGACGGCCAGTTCGTCGGCTACCAACTCGACCGGCACATCGCGGCGCGCACGGGCGCGGCACGCTCCAACGGCTGCGCGTTCGCGGACTCGCCGTTCCACGTGCCGATCCAGCGGATGGCGAACGTTTCCTTGCAGCCCAAGGAAAACGGGCCGAGCCTCGACGACCTGATCGGCGGCGTCGACAACGGCATCTACATCGTCGGCGACAAGTCGTGGTCGATCGACATGCAGCGCTACAACTTCCAGTTCACCGGGCAGCGCTTCTACCGGATCAAGTCGGGCCGGCTCGACGGGATGCTGCGCGACGTCGCGTACCAGGCGACCACGACCGACTTCTGGGGTGCGATGGAGGCCGTCGGCGGGCCGTCGACGTACGTCCTCGGCGGCGCGTTCAACTGCGGCAAGGGACAGCCCGGCCAGACCGCGCCGGTCAGTCACGGTTGCCCGGTCGCGCTGTTCCGCGGCATCCGGATCCTCAACACGGTCGAGGAGGCGGGCAAGTGAGCAGGGTGACGCCGCCGCAGGAGCTCGCCGAGCGCGCCCTCGCCGCGTCGACGGCCGACGACTGCATCGTCCTCGCGCGGCAGAGCAATACGGTCAACCTGCGCTGGGCCAACAACACGTTGACGACCAACGGCGTGACCCGTACGACGGACCTCACCGTCATCAGCGTCGTACGTTCCGCCGACGGTGCGCGGGTCGGCTCGCTGTCCCGCAGCGGCGTGACCGCGGACGATGTCGAGTCGCTGGTCGCGGACAGCAAGGTCGCCGCGGCCGAGAGCACGGTCGCCGACGACGCGGCCGAGCCGATCGCCGATCGCGTCGGCACCGACTGGTCGGAGGCGCCGGCCGACACGTCGATCGCGGACTTCGCCGGCGTGACGCACGGGCTCGCCGCCGCGTTCGAGAGCGCGGCCGCGGCCAACGAGGGCCGCTACGGGTACGCCGAGCACGACGTCACCACGCTCTACCTCGCGTCGTCGCGCGGCGTACGGCTGCGGCACGTGCAACCGGCCGCTCGGGTCGAGCTGACCGGCCGCGCGGGTGACGGATCGCGCTCGGCGTGGGCGGGCGTGTCGACCGGCGCGATTCGCGACGTCGACATCGCAGCGCTCGAAGCGCAGGTCGCGCAGCGGCTCGAATGGGGGCAGAAGCGGGTCGACCTCGACGCCGGGCACTACGACACAGTGCTGCCGCCGTCCGCGGTCGCGGACCTGCTGATCTACGTCTACTGGACGATGGGCGCGCTCGACGCGCACGACGGGCAATCGGTGTTCTCGAAGGCCGGCGGCGGGACGCGCGTCGGCGAGCAACTGACCGATGCGGCGCTGACGCTGCGCAGCGATCCGTCGATGCTCGGGCAGGCCTGCGAACCGTTCGTCTCGGTCGGCGCATCGAGTCGTGATGCGTCGGTCTTCGACAACGGCCTGGAGCTGGCGCCGACCGAATGGATCGCCGACGGGAAGTTGGCCGCGCTGCTGCAAACCCGCCACTCCGCGCAGGTGACCGGCCTGCCGGTGACACCTGTCATCGACAACCTCGAGCTCGTCGCGGGCGACGGCGCGGGCGACACCGCGGCGCTCGTCGGCGACATGGATCGCGGCCTGCTGCTGACCTGCCTGTGGTACATCCGCGAGGTCGACCCGCAGACGCTGCTGCTCACCGGCCTCACCCGCGACGGCGTCTTCCTGGTCGAGAACGGCGAGGTCGTCGCGGGCGTCAACAACTTCCGCTTCAACGAGAGCCCGGTCGGCATGCTCCGCCGCGTCACCGGCGCGAGTGCGACCGAGCACACGCTTGCCCGCGAGTGGGGCGACTTCTTCACCCGCACCCGCATGCCGGCGCTGCGCGTCGCCGACTTCAACATGAGCTCGGTCAGCCAGGCGCGCTAGCTCTCCCGCTGCCTCGCGTCGACTGTGACGTTCGAGGCGCAACGTGGGGGCGTATTACGCCTCGAACGTCACAGTCGACAAGAGAGCGGGGCCGCGCGTCAGTTCTCCGGCGTCTCGATCCGGAAGCCGACCTTCATCTGCACCTGGAAGTGCGCGACCTCGCCGTCCTCGATGTGCCCGCGGATCGTCGACACCTCGAACCAGTCGAGGTTGCGCACCGTCTGCGAGGCCCGGGCGATGCCGTTGCGGATGGCCTGGTGGACGCTTTCCCCGCTCGTACCGACGATCTCGGTGATCCCGTACGTCTGGTCAGCCACTTTCTGTCCCTTTCGATTGCGTTGTCGGTCAAAATTCACCCGGTCGCCTGCCCTGTTGGCTAGACGCCAACGGCCGTTGCTGGCAGTCTGTCCGTAGCGCCAGGTGCCTGTGCATACGGGGGGCACGACGCGGACGCTCCCGGACGCGATGCCGGGCGACTGCCCCCGTGGTCGCCCGGCATCGCTCGTGTCCGGACCAATCCCGTCTCACGCCGACTCCGGCGGGATCAACGCCCGCACCTTCGCCGCCAGCTCCCCGGCGTCCGCCGAACCCGCGCGCCCGACGGCGACCCCGAGCAGGTACGCCGTCAGCGGCGCGGCCGGCCGGGCGACGCCGTGGGCGACGTCCTTCGTCAGGTCGAGCACCGCGTCGCGGTCGAGCACGGTCGGCTCCAGGCCGAGCGCCGCGCACACCTGGCCGGTCCACTCCTCCAACGTGCTCACGCCGGCAGGCTCCTCTCCGTCAACGCCGCCTCGATCCGCCGTACGTCGTCGGGGGTGTCGCAGTCGGATTCCGCGCCGGCGGGAAGTACGGCGCCGGTCCACGTGAGCGAGCCGAGGGTGTCCCGCAACGACGCGCCCGGGCCGAGCGGAAGAGAACGAAGCGCCGCGGTGCGCCACGCGCCGAGCAGCCACTGCGGCCGGCCATCGGCATCGACGCCGACGCAACCGTCACCGGCGATCCCGGCGACCAGCGCCTCGACGACAGAGGCGGTGAGCAACGGCTGGTCGCCGCCGACGACGACCACCGTCTCCGCGGTCACCAATGACAGCGCGGCGGCGATGGCCGCGGCCGGTCCCCCGCCGGGCGGTTCCTCGCGGCACCACCGCACCTCGATCGACGTCGGCCGCGGCAAGCCGACTGCCACCACGCGACCCGCCGCCGCGACGGCGTCGAGGACGTAGTCGAGCATCGGCCGGCCCGCGAGCGTCATCGCGGTCTTGTCGTTGCCACCCATCCGCCGCGATTCACCGCCGGCGAGCACGATCGCGTCGTACGACGGACCTGTCATCCGCCGATGGCGGACATCGGCCGGTCCGGCTGCAGGAACTCGGGATCGTCGATGCCGTGACCGGCGCGCTTGCGGCTGATGGCGGCACGGATGCGCGCGGCGATCTCCGCATCGTCGGCACCGGTCCGCAGCGGCGTACGCAGGTCGGACTCCTCGGTCGCGAACAGGCAGTTGCGCACCTGACCGTCGGCCGTGAGCCGGACCCGGTCGCACGCGGCGCAGAACGGCTTCGTGACGCTCGCGATGACACCGACGACCGAAGGCCCGCTGTCGACCCGGAACAGCTCGGCCGGGTTCGAGCCGCGCTCGCCGATCGGCGTCAGCGTGTGCCGCTGCGACAGCGTCGCGACGATCTCCTCGGCGGTCACCATGACGTCGCGGTCCCAGCCGTGCTGCGGGTCGAGCGGCATCTGCTCGATGAACCGCAGTTGCAGGCCGTGCTCGAGGCAGTAGTCGAGCATCGGCCGGCCCGCGAGC
>Ga0157369_10007402_pt1 | contig 12640 bp, 4 predicted proteins | sample C25metaG_FD_113461 | JGI IMG/M metagenome (GOLD analysis project Ga0157369, IMG submission 113461) | Corn rhizosphere microbial communities from Kellogg Biological Station, Michigan, USA - C2-5 metaG | ecosystem: Host-associated > Plants > Roots > Rhizosphere > Soil | place: USA: Michigan...
CTTACGGCGACTCACTTTTTTTACAAACGCCTAAAAAAAGTAAGCAAAAAAACGCTTGCTCCTACGTTCGGCCCTCGCAGGCTCGGGTTCCTTCGCTCCGGGATCGATCCGGGCGCAGCGGCTCCGGTTTGCTTCGCTGCACCTCCTTCCGCTGTGTTCGACTTCGTCGAACGGTCGCTGCGCTCCCACGCCCGGATCAATCCCTCCACTCAGCCTTCCGACGTCGCCGGTGGATCAAGATCAAGAGCACTCGAGCTTGCGCTCATTGTTGAGTGGGGCGGCTTCGCCGCGGGCAGCTGCGCTGCGTTGCTTTTGCTTTTGTGGGAGCGAGCCTGCTCGCGAAGGCGGCCTGACAGCCGACCTGTTTCTTGAGGTTGTACTCGATCCAATTGTAGGAGCGAGCCTGCTCGCGATAAGGCCCGTCCAGGCGCCCGAGAACCTGAGATTGTTTAAATCCGTTACCCAATAACCAGAACCTTCCCACAAGGTTTTCAGGTTGTCCGTCGGACGTGCGATCTCTAGTCTTTTCCCGTCGCTGCGAATCAGCGATCGGGAGTGAGATCCCCGGATAGCTTGCAACTGGCGCCAGCACCACGATAATTGGCGCCAGCTCAATCTGCTGCCTGCTTTATGGCGGCTGTGTGCGGGCAGACTTCGGTCTGGCCGGTTGCCTGCTCCGGTGGATCTCACCTCGCACATAGCGGCCACCTATTCGCCGCGTGAGATCCGGCGATCGATGGCTGTCCATCAGCATCAGCAGGAGAAGCATCGTGGAAAAAATCGTTCCCGACCCTCCCCTCGAAACCACCCCCCCTCGAACAAACCATCCGCGCCGACGACCGCGAAAAACCGCGAAGCGATCAAGCGTGCTCTGGATTTTTACCTGTGTCCGCAGCCGAGCAAGGCGCGCCCGCTCAGCACGATGTTTTTGATCCAGCCCGATGTCGACACCGAAAGCCTGCTCGCCCATGCCTGTGAGTCACTCGCTTCAGCCAACACCCTGGCCAGTGGTTTCGCCGATCAGTTGGGCCGTCCGCAGCGCAATACCGCGCTGGCGATTCAGCAGATCATCATGCTTGCCGAGCTGGCGGTGAACCGTGCGCTGGATCGGGTTGATCCTCGCGCCTGAAAAGCACGCATCATCCAGGCGATGCCGCCATGAGCGGGGCCGCGTTGGATGCCGCGCGGCTTTGAGCTCGGCATTCAACGCCGGATTCCAACCACAAAAAACCACCGGGCCATCAAGCCCGGTGGTTCTCCATCACGTGCAATCGCACTGGCGTCACTTCACCTGGGTCAGCTTCACGTCTGCTACAAGCATCTCGATCAACGTTCGCAGGTATTTGAAACCCTGATTTTTTTTCTCCCAGCGATCAACGAAGAACAGGCCTTTGTCATTGACCTGGATCGGCGTGACAACGATCTCGCCAGTCTTGGATTTATGCACCACGCTGGCGTTACGGGTGTCTGCGTTCTCGATCAGGAAGTGCCCGGGTTGGGTCAGTTTGCTGCGACTGACAGAAGGCGTCGCGACAGGCTTTTTCGTTCCAGGGACGGCCACCTCCATGAGAAAGTCGCTGGTCAAGGCCCGTACGTTGGCCTCGCGCTTGCCGCTGACAAACTCCCACGAGCCACGGTGGATATCCCTGGCCAGCTCAGGGGCCGTGTCGCGTACGTGCAGGCTGACGGCTGACAGGGTGTCGGCCAGACCTGGCACACCGAGATTGAAATTAGTGTGCGCACTGCCGATGAGCGCCAGCCATCTATGCGGCCCGTGAGCCAGTTGATCGGCTTCGATCACCTGGGTCGCGAAATAGCTGAACATCTCGTTGCGCGAAATATCCTCGTCATAGATGCCCTTGAGGTGGTAAGAGGCTGTGCAATCGAGGGCCCTGATTCGAATTTTGTATTTGGCCGCCGCCTGGAAGACCTCTGTGTACGTATCGTTCCCCTTGTAAGTGGGCATGTGTCCGCGATCCTGACGATGCAGATAGGCCTTCAGCCTGTCCGGCATGCGCTGGGTCCGCAGGAACGTATCGAGATCGGCCTGGTGCAGGTCGGTGAGCATGTGCTCCACATATAACGTGTCATACCCCGCTTCCTTGAGCGCTTTCATGTGCTTTTTCAACAGTGCTTTGCTTGCTGCATCGGCGTGGGCTTCGCCGATCAGCAGATTTAAATTTCCGTCGCGCAACCGCGGCAAAAAAGCTTCGAATGTACAGTCGGAGGTGAGCACCGGCAGGATGGGTGCGTCGGGAGGGACGTAGTCGGTGAACGCGTCTCTGGCCGTTTTTTCCAGACGTTTGCGCTGGGTGAGGAAAGCGTCATAGGCCTTTCTTTCACGGGGTACGGTCGGGGCGTAGTTCGAGTCCAGGGACTTGGGCTGAGGCAACATGTCGGCGATGTCATCGCGTAGCGCTGAAGCAATATCGAAGTCGCTGAAGTGATCAGCGGCGGCTGCGGCGGCTGGCTCGGCGACGGGCAGAGGAGCCTTGTATGTACTCGGTATCCGGACGAGGAAATCACCTTGCGCTGTCGCGTCTCCGCTAATGGCCCCGGGCGTATCCCTGCCAATGCGTGAGGGTTGATACAAGTCGATATCTTCGACACGTACGGCGACGGCGTCATGCAGATCGGCCAGACCTGGCGTCTTGTCGAACGTGCACATGCGTGACTGTTCGGTGAGGACGATCCAGCGTTGCTGCGGTGCATCGGCGATATCGGCAGCCAGGGTCTTGTGCGAGTAGAAATTGCGGATGCTGTTGCTTCGAGGCGTCAGTGGTGAGATCTCGGACAGCACCATGGCGTGCTCAAGTTGATAGCTGGTCGAGGCATCCAGCGCACTGATTTGGAAACCCTTTTCCCGAGCGGTACGGACGAGTGCCAGATACGAATACGCTGCGTCCTTGCCATGCCCGAGCGCGGCATCAATGGCTTTCAAATGGTGTTTGATGTGTTTCCAGCTTTCACCTTTGTTCATCTTCTCCAGCTTGAGATGGAAAACATCGCCTGCCAGATATTCCACATACAGACGCTTGAAACCATTGGCAGCGAGCGCGTCCAGGTTGTCGATCAGCACCTGTTTGCTGGCGATCGAACCGGGCCGGGCGCCAATCACCAGATTTTTCCCCGTACATGCATCGCTGGCGATCAACTGTGCAAATGTGCTGTCGGCGGCGACATCCGCCACCTGAGCGCGAGGGGGTAACGGGGCGAGATCGGCGAAATGCCGGGTGGCGTCTGCGGTCAGTTTTTGCACCTGTTCCAGGTAGGCTTTACGCGTTGTGGCAAATTCCTCGACGACGCCGGCAATGATCGACTGCGGAGGGACCATATAATCCACGCTGCGTTTGATGACCTCTCCTCTGGATTGCGGATTCATCACCGTTTCGACGCGATCACGGTATTTCGGCGCAACGCCATAATCCTTGTGCGGACCGGGTGTCTCTGGCACGGCGTCATATTTTGGCGCGCCGCCGGCCACGCCACTGCGCACCATCGTGCCGTCTGCGTTGCGCACCGTGAGGATGCCGGTCGATACCAGCTCGGGGCTGCCCGGAACGGTGGTGTACAACAAGTAACGGCCGAGCGCGTCGGGATGGTTACTGGCCCAATAGAGCTTGCTCTTGTAAACCACTGTGCGCATGCCATCCCACTCCGGCGTTGCGGCCACCTGGTCGATCAGCTTGACCGTCTGTTGCTGCTCTTTGCTGACGGCCACGGCAGTCTGGCGCAGCGGGCGGTTGAGCGGTTTGAGTGACCGCAGGGCGGGACGCAGGTCGGTCAGCACTGCGCCGGCACTGTTGAACATATAACCGAGCAGATGCATGAACGCTTCGCCCTGTTCACCCTGGCGATAGGCGTGCAGCGCCAGCATGGCGTCCTTGAACGCCAGCAACAGGCCGGTGCTCAGACTCAGCAAGGGAAAAGGCGCGGTGGCAATGGCTGTGACCCATTCGACACAGGTCCAGACCAGGCTGCTGATCATCTGCGCACGACTGGTCGTGGTGGCGTGGACATCGTCGATCTTGCGTTGCAGCTTCATGTCATACAGCACATTGGGCAGATCCTTGACCGGATCTACCGATGTCGTCGAGTCATAGCGGGCAGGGCTTGGCGTGGTTCGGTTGAGCTGCTGTGGGAGGTCCTTTCTGGCCGTTTCGAGAAACGTGCGGACGCGTTTTTGCGACTGCACCCCGACCCTGACAGTCAGATACTCGATCATCCCGTCGGTATGCTTGAGCAGGTAATTGAACAGCCGCGCTTCGCGAAAAGCCACCCCGTCGGGGGCATCCGGGGTGTAGAGCAACACCGGCTGTTTGTCGTGGCTGAACAACCAGGTATCAATGACCCATTCACCGTCAATCATCAGCCGGTGGATCGGGTAGCGGGTGCGCGTTGGCGCCGAAGTGTCGTCCATGCTGGCGATGCTTTGCTCCAGCCATCGCCGATCGCTGGAGCTGATATGCCCCTGCAGTTGGCATTCCAGGGCAGCGCTTTTCATCTGCCGCTGAGTAACGGCCAGGAGAGTGTTGCGCCTGAGCGCGTAGCCTTCGCTGGCTGGACTTTGCAGTTCGGCTTTGACCTTGTCTGTGTAGCGTTGCCCAACCCAGACCCCGGTGACCGACCGCGCGACGTGCTGCGCGGTGAGGCCGCTGATGTCGATTCCTGCCGGCCCCCTGAAGCGTGCAGATTGCCAGAATTTTTCATCGAGAAAACCGAGCCCCCCGGCGTATCCGTCTCGATACAGGCGGGTGTAGTTCACGGGTTTGGGGGTCAACGCCGGAATCACGGACATCGGCGAGGAGGCCCAGACGGTGTCCGGGTCGACATCATTGCCCGGGCGCTTGAGCAAGCGGTTCAGGCTGATCCTGGCCTGCTCGTGCACGAAAACATCGAAAGCGGGAAAGTGGCTGCCGGATAACGGATGCCTGGCAAACGCGCGCAAAGTCTCCTCGGCACTTTCAGTCAGAGTCGCAAGCTGGCGGCGATTGGCCGCTGTGGTCTGGCGATACCATTGCGGCGTAGAGAAGTCATAGTCATCGGTTCGCGTCGACAACACGTGCTCGGCCATCGCTCGCAAGCAATCGAGATGGCTGCCACAGTGCTCGAAGGTGACCTTTTTGTATTCCACGGCCTCAGGCTTGAAGCTCAGCGCTGAGAGCAATTTGCGCATGCTCGGGCGAAAGCGCATCGGGGCGCGGTTGAGCAGGTAGCCCGCCATGCTTTCGGAGTCCTTGAGACTTTTGCCCCAGTCGAGCACATGGGTCTGGCATTCGATTTCGCTGTCGAAGGCCTGGAATTGTCGGTCGCGGGGTGCTTGCGGGGTGCATAACAACACGCGGTTGATGACGCCGGTGGCGTCGGTCTGGCGCAGCACCCAGACGTCCTGCAACTGCGCACCGTGCAAGGACAGTGTTGCAGCCTGCAAGTGGAGGTCGTTGGCGTTGCGCAGCCGCTGGATCATCTGCACGTCGCTGTCGAGCAGGTGCCCCTGCAACATGGCGGTGTAGGCCAGAGCGACGATCCTTTGGTCGAGCATATGCTCGATGGCTGGCCGGACGGTGCGTCGGGCGTGCATTTCGCGCTGCAACTGAGCGAAGTCGACGCGAGGCTGCAAGCCGATTGCCTGCTCGACCAGCCAGGCGGGCGTCAGGTCAGAGAATTCCGGGGGCAGTGGCGCACCGTCGTAGGTGATAGTGGTATAGCTGAGGAATTCCGAACCCGGCAATTCATCGCCGGTGTGCGGGCCTCGCAGCGACAGATCGAGCAGGCTGCGCTGATGAATACAGACGCCGTATCCGGGCACGCGCCGATCGGTAGTGATCTGCAGTTTTTCGATGTCCAGATCGTCGATGTCCAGGTCATCGCTCAGACGCTGCAGCCATTGTTCGCGGGCGAACTCCTTCAGACTGACCATTGGCCCCATCAGGTCGAGCAGTTTCTGTCGCGCCTGTTGATAGTTGCCTACATGCTCTGCCAACTCGGTCTGTTGCGTGGCACTGGCGCTGCGAAACCAGTCCGGTGCGCTGTTGCGCAAGTGGCGCTCGAACAGTGTCTGGGCGCGCAATTGGAGGCGCGGAGTGAGCTCCGGTAGCGCAGCGGCGATGGCACGGTCGAGGGCGGCGAGCAATTGCGCCGGGTCCTGTTGTGGATTGTCAGCGAAGCTCAACGCCCGTTCGATGTCCTGCGTGCGTTTTTTCGCGACCACGTCACAGGCATGCTCAAACAGCGGCTGACTGTCGATCAGCGACAGCTGTAACGGCCAGATGCCCGCTGCGCTCAAGTCGTGATAACGCACGGGCAGCATCTGCCTGAATTCATCGCGGCTAGCCGGATGTTGCAGGTAGTGCAACAGACGGGCATCCAGATCTTTCTGCGAGTCGAAGGCTTCGATACCTCGCGCAGGGGTGAACAACAGCAGGTAGCCGACGCTTTGCGTGGTTGCCAGGTCCTCCAGTTTCGGGCTGCTTTTTTCAGTCACGACAAAAGCGCCGGCGAGTTCGACGGTTTCCCCTTGGTAGCTGAACTGCACAGCGTAGGCTGCCGGACGCAGGGCCGGGCCCAAGGTGAGTTTTTCCACTAGCGCGCCGGCATCGGGGTGCAGCAGGCGATCTTTTACAGCCTGCCGCGTCTCGTGCTCAAGCGCAGTGAACCCCGCGTCGTAGGTCAGGAAAGATCGTGCGGATTTGCCGTCGATACGGTCACGCAGATCCATGTCGAGCAATGCCGTATCGAGGCTTTCTTTCAGGCCCGCCAGTAAGGATTTGCCGCTGCTGCTCTGCAGATCGCTGTCTGCCAAGGCCTGATACAGCGCACGGCTTCGCCGCACAAACTGTTCGCGATGGCTCTTGAGCAAGCCGTTGATGCGGTTGAGAGAGGCTTGTTCGGTCGTGCTTTTCTGCTCTGGCAGCAGCGCGGTTTCGAGGTTGAAAAAGTGATGCCCGATCTGATTGAGATCGCTTCTGATCTCATCAAACGTCGGGGCTGAGGATGTGCTCATGGGCACGCTCTCCATGCGTGTGGGATGAACACTGAGCATGGCGAGGGTGCGCGAGAGCAGGGTGGTAGATATGTATTGGTTTGCAGGCGGAAAAATATCCCGCCGTGCGCGCTGCGTCGCACGGCGGGCTGCAGGCCGATGCTTTCAACTGTGAGAGCGAGCCTGCTTGCGAAGAGGCCCGCCAATCACCGCCGATTCAAACCTGCGCGTTGATTTCCCGGCGACTGACCAACCCTTCGATCGCTGCGCTCAAACTCGCCGCGTTCTCGCCGACCAGCAGATGCCAGACGCCACCGTCCAAGTGGCTGACGCCCATACATCCCAGCGCTTTCAACTGCGCCTCTGACAACGCCTTGCCATCGACCAGTTGCAGGCGAATCCGGGTCATGGCGATGCAATCGAGTTGCAGCACATTGTCGCTGCCGCCCACAGCATTCAGCCATTGCTGCGCCTCGTTGCTGGCATGTGCAACTGGTTTCGGCCCCTCGACGATGACAGCCGCTTCAACCGGAGCCGCACGGCCTGGCGCTGGCATTGCCAAGCGGATTTCATCGGCAATGCTATCGGCCAGCGGCCCGACCACTACCTGCAGACTGCCACCCTTGCCCGGGCGCACCACGGCCATTGCGCCCAACGCTTTGAGTTCGGCATCCGAGGCCTTGTTGCGGTCGACCATTTCCAGGCGCAGTCGCGTCGTGCACGCGCCGACCGTGAGCAGATTCTCTGCGCCGCCCAGTGCCTTGATGTAAGCACTGGCGCGTTCGGTTTCCGAAAGCACGGCTTTTTCTGCCGTGGCAACGTCTTCACGCCCCGGCGTCTTCAGGTTGAAGCGGCGAATACAGAAGTCGAACACCAGGTAGTAGATGGCCGCGTAAGCCAGCCCGACCGGCACCACCAGCCAGCCATTGGTTGACTTGCCCCAGCCGAGAATCATGTCGATGAAGCCACCGGAAAAGGTGAAGCCCAGATGAATGTTCAAGCCGTTGGTGATCGCCATCGACAGCCCGGTCAGCAGCGCGTGCAGGAGGAACAGCAGCGGCGCAAGGAACATGAAGGCGAATTCGATCGGCTCGGTCACACCTGTCAGAAACGAGGTCAGGGCCATCGACAGAAAGATCCCGCCCATCACCTTGCGCCGCTCCGGCAAAGCGTTGCGGTACATCGCCAGACAGGCGGCGGGCAGGCCGAAGACCATCATCGGGAACATGCCGGTCATGAACTGGCCGCCCTTCGGATCGCCGGCAAAATACCGCGACAGATCGCCGGTCACCAGCGCGCCAGTGGTCGGGTCGGTGAAGTTGCCGAAGACGAACCACGCCATGTTGTTGAGGATGTGGTGCAGGCCGGTGACGATCAGCAGGCGGTTGAACACGCCGAAGACAAAGGCGCCGAGGCTGCCGCTTTCCATCATCAGCGCGCCGAACGCATTGATGCCCTGCTGGATCGGCGGCCAGATATAGCCGAACAGCACGCCCAGACCCACCGCCGCAAACCCGGTGACAATCGGCACGAAACGCCGGCCGCCAAAGAACGCCAGATACTCCGGCAACTTGATGTCCTTGAAGCGGTTGTACAGCGCGCCGGCCATCAGACCGCTGACGATCCCGGCGAGCATGCCCATGTTGATGGTCGAGTCGAGCACCTTGAGTGTGGAGATCATCACCAGATAACCGATCACTCCGGCGAGGCCGGCGGTGCCGTTGTTGTCCCGGGCGAAACCGACGGCGATGCCGATGGCAAAAATCATCGCCAGATTGGCGAAGATCACTTGCCCGGCATCGTGAATGATCGCGATGTTCAACAGGTCTGTGTCGCCCAGGCGGAGCAGCAGGCCGGCAATCGGCAGGATCGCGATCGGCAGCATCAGCGCCCGGCCGAGGCGTTGCAGGCCTTCGATGAAGAGTTGGTACATGGCGTTTGTCCTTGTTGTTTTTGTTAGCGCAGAGGCCAATGTTGATGACAGGCGTGGCGAACGGCGGCGGCGCTGGACAGCTTGAGCAAGTCGCGGCTCAGACGCTGACATTCGGCTTCGTGCAACTGGCGCACGCGGTCCTTGATCTCACCGATCTGCACCGGGCTCACCGACAATTCAGTGACGCCGAGGCCGATCAACACCGGCGTCGCCAACGGCTCGGAGGCGAGCGCGCCGCAGACACCGACCCAGCGTTTGTGCACCGCCGCGCCTTCGCAGGTCATGGCGATCAGACGCAGCAACGCCGGGTGCAGGGCATCGACCCGCGCTGCCAGCCCGGCGTGGTCGCGGTCCATCGCCAAGGTGTATTGCGATAGATCGTTGGTGCCGATCGAGAGGAAGTCGGCGTGTTCGGCCAGTTGTTCGGCTTGCAGCGCGGCGGCGGGGACTTCGATCATCACGCCGATCTCCGGGCGCTCGGCAATGCCCAGCTCAAGACACAAGGCGTCGACGCGCTGGCGAATCTGCAGCAGTTCGTCAACTTCGGTGACCATCGGCAACAGAATCCGGCAGCGTTGCAACGGCTTGACCTGCAGCAGCGCGCGCAGTTGCTGATCGAGAATTTCCTGGCGCGCCTGGGCCAGACGAATACCGCGCAAACCGAGCACCGGGTTGGCTTCGGCGGGCAGCGGCAGATAGTCGAGTTGCTTGTCGCCACCGACATCGATGGTGCGGATGATCACCGACTTGTCGCCCATGGCATCGATGACCGCTTGATAAGCGCTGCGCTGTTCTTCGACGTCCGGTGCCGTCTGGCGATCGACGAAGAGAAACTCGGTGCGCAACAGGCCGACGCCATCGGCACCGTTGGCAAAAGCGTCTGCGGCTTCGCTGCTTGAGGCGACATTGGCGACCACTTCGATGTGTACGCCATTGCGGGTTTCTGCAGGTAGATGGGCTTTGGCCTGTTGGCTGTCGCGGCGCTGCTGGCGCTGGATGTGTGCCTGCTGTACTTCGCTCAGGCGCTCGGCGTTTGGCGTCAATTCGAGGCGCCCGCCATCAGCGTCGAGCACTACGGCTTGATCTTGCGGCTGCTCAAGCAATTGCGCGCCCAAAGCGACGATGCACGGCAAGCCTTTGCCGCGCCCCAGAATCGCTACGTGCGAGGGCGCGCCGCCCTCGGCCATGCACAACCCGGCGACACCTTGCGCGCTGAGTTGCAGCAGATCCGATGGCGTCAGTTCGTGGGCGGCGACGATGGCGCCGGCCGGCACCTGGTATTGCCAGGCCTCGCCGAGCAGGACACGGAGGACGCGTTGCTTGAGATCACGTAAGTCATTGGCACGTTCGGCCAGCAGCGGACTGCCGGTGCCTTGGAGCATGTCGCACTGCGTGTCGATCGACTGACTCCAGGCATGAGTCGCAGCGGTGCCCTGCTCGATGAATTGCTGCGCGGCGTCGAGCAGGGCCGGGTCTTCGAGCAGCGCCATATGTGCGGCGAAGATCGCTTCTTCGTCGGCGTTCTTGTGCTTTTTCGCCTGAGCGAGGGTGGCGGCAATTTCGCTGCGCACCGCGTTCAAGGCCGTTTCAAGAATCGGCTGCTGTTGCACCGGATCGTGACGGCCCGCATCCGCCGGCAAGGTGATCGCGTTCAAGCGAAACAACGGCCCGGCGACCAGCCCCGGCGCCGCGCAAACACCGTGCAACACCCCAGCCTCGGCCGGGCGTTTCAGCGCTGTAGTGCTGACCGGCGCTTGCGCGTGATGATCGTCCGGCAGCGCCGTGGCCAATGCGCTGAGCAGAGCTTGCAATGCGGCATCGGCGTCCGGCCCCTGACAACTGACCTGCACCTCGTCCTGCTCACCGATCGCCAGGCCCATCAAACCGATCAGGCTGTTGCACGGCGCCGTTTTACCATTGAAGTGCAGCTGTGAGTGGCTGCTGAAACCTTGCGCGGTCTGGCGGATCAGCGCAGCGGGGCGCGCATGCAAGCCGCCGCGATGAGCGACCTGCACTTGACCACGAACCTCGGGCCCGCCATTTGTATCGGTATTCGCCGCCACCACATTACGCGCGATGACGTGCAGCAACGGCTCGCCGACTTTCACTGTTTTGAGGGTGATCGGCCGTACCTGAAAATCCGCGCTGTTGGTCAGGATCAACAGGCTGACAAGGCTTTTGCATTGCTGGCCAACCTTGTCCAGGTCATAGCGCAGCAGTGGCTGACCGAGGCTGACGCGATCGCTTTCCTTGACCAGCATGGCGAAACCTTCGCCGTTCAATTCAACGGTATCGAGGCCCAGGTGCAGGAGGATTTCCGCGCCGTTGTCGGCGCGCACGGTCACCGCGTGGCTGCTGCGCGCAACGTGGATGACTACGCCGGCGCAGGGCGAATACAGCGTGTCGTTGAGCGGGTCGATGGCGATGCCGTCGCCCATCGCGCCACTGGCGAACACCGCGTCCGGGACGTTGGCGAGCGTCAGTACCGGGCCGCTGAGCGGGGCGCTGAGGGTCAGCTCTTTATTGTTGTCGGGCATGGCTGGGTCTCATCAGTTGAATCTCGGTTCAATGTCCCCTGTAGAAGCTGCCGCAGGCTGCGATCTTTTGAACTTGTTTTTTCGCTACGTCAAAATCAAAAGATCGCAGCCTGCGGCAGCTCCTACACGGAGTACATCCGTCAACGGCTATCAGTGGGTGCGGGTCACTTTGCTCAAATGGCGCGGCTGATCCGGGTCCATGCCCCGCGCCACGGCCAGACCTGCAGCCATCACGTAAAAGCTCTGGATCGCCAGAATCGGGTCGAGGGCCGGGTGTTCGGCGCGGCTCAGGGTCAGGTCGCGTTCGCTGACGTCATCCGGCGCGGCGAGCAAAACGCGGGCGCCGCGCTGGCGCATTTCCGCCGCCAGACTCAGCAGGCCGGCCTGCTCGGCGCCGCGTGGGGCGAAAACCAGCAGCGGATAGTGTTCGTCGATCAGTGCCATCGGGCCGTGACGGACTTCGGCGCTGCTGAACGCTTCGGCCTGAATCGCCGAGGTTTCCTTGAATTTCAGCGCCGCTTCCTGGGCAATCGCGAAACCGGCGCCACGGCCGATCACCATCAGGCGCTCGCAATCGCGCAGGGCTTCGATGGCCACGCTCCAGTCCTGTTTCGCCGCTTCGCGCAGGCCTTCTGGCAGCGCATCGTGGGCCTGCAGCAATTCGCTGTCCTCTTTCCAGTGCGCGATCAAACGCGCGCTGGCGCTGAGGGTGGCGATAAAACTCTTGGTCGCGGCGACGCTGCTTTCCGTGCCGGCGAGCAGCGGCAGGCTGAATTCACAGGCCGCTTCCAGTGGCGAATCGGCTGCGTTGACCATCGACACGCTCAGCGCGCCACGCTTGCGCAACAGGCGCAGGCTGTTGACCAGATCCGGGCTCTGCCCCGACTGCGAAAACGCAAAGGCGACCTGACCGCTGACTTTCAGTGGCGCCTGCTGCATGGTCACCACGGACATTGGCAACGAGGCCACCGGCACGCCCAGTTGCTGCATGGTCAGGTAGGCGAAGTAGCTCGCCGCGTGGTCGGAGCTGCCACGAGCGACGGTCATCGCCACTTGCGGCGGCTGCCGGCGCAGGCGCCCGGCGATCTCGATCATTGGCGCGTCGAGCTGTTGCAGTTGCGCTTGCACGGCCTGGAACGAGGACAGCGCCTCTTCAAGCATTTTTGAAGTCAATGTCTTCTCCTTCGA
>Ga0157369_10007403_pt1 | contig 12638 bp, 11 predicted proteins | sample C25metaG_FD_113461 | JGI IMG/M metagenome (GOLD analysis project Ga0157369, IMG submission 113461) | Corn rhizosphere microbial communities from Kellogg Biological Station, Michigan, USA - C2-5 metaG | ecosystem: Host-associated > Plants > Roots > Rhizosphere > Soil | place: USA: Michigan...
CGGCGAGCGCTGCGGTCACGACATGTTTGCCGACGAAAGAGTTCATAGGTTCTAACCTGGCTTGAGGGGAAACGAGCGCCCGCTAAAAGCCTGCGGGCAATGGCGCTGCGCCGTTCTTGCGCCGTCCTTGTTATCGAAATCGCAACGAGCGGCCAAAAAAATCGCGGCAATTGTACCGCGCCGCTCGGCAGGGCGTCCACCCGGCGGCGCGGCCCTGCCCGCTCGCGCGAGCCGAGCGACACGATAACGCCGGAGAAGCCGGCCGCCTAGCCCTTCTGACTTATACTGGTTTTTTTCATTTTTAGAGAGCAGGCAGCCATGCGCTTCGAAGGCTCCTCGCAGTACGTCGCCACCGACGATCTCAAACTCGCCGTCAACGCCGCCATCACGCTCAAGCGCCCGCTTTTGATCAAGGGCGAGCCGGGCACGGGCAAAACGATGCTCGCCGAGGAAGTCGCCGCCTCGCTCGGCATGCCGCTGTATCAGTGGCATATCAAATCGACGACCAAAGCGCAGCAGGGCCTCTATGAATACGATGCGGTGTCGCGCCTGCGCGATTCGCAACTGGGCGATGCGCGCGTGCAAGACATCGCGAACTACATCGTCAAAGGCGTACTGTGGCAAGCATTCGAATCCGACGTACCGGCCGTGCTGCTGATCGACGAAATCGATAAAGCCGACATCGAATTCCCGAACGATTTGCTCCGCGAGCTCGATCGGATGGAGTTCCACGTCTACGAGACACGCGAGATCGTCCGCGCCAAGCATCGGCCGCTCGTCGTCATCACGTCCAACAACGAGAAGGAGTTGCCCGATGCGTTCCTGCGCCGTTGCTTCTTCCACTACATTCAATTCCCCGATCCGGCCACGATGCAGCGCATCGTCGATGTCCACTACCCCGGCATTCGGGAGGATCTGCTGCGCGCGGCGCTGGCCAGCTTCTTCGAATTGCGCGCCGTATCGGGCTTAAAGAAGAAGCCGTCCACGTCCGAGCTGCTCGATTGGCTCAAGCTGCTGCTCGCGGAAGACATTCCGCCCGAGGCGCTGCGCTCGCTCGATCAAAAGCAAATCGTGCCGCCGCTCGCCGGCGCGCTGCTCAAGAACGAGCAGGATCTGAGCTTGTTCGAGCGGCTGGTGTACATGAATCGCCACAACCGCTAGCCGCGTTGCGCGCTCACGGCATTTCAGAGGCATCGGCATGCTGATCGACTTCTTCTACTCGCTGCGCGAAGCTAAGCTGCCGGTGTCGGTCAAGGAGTACCTGACGCTGATCGAAGCGCTGCGCGAGCGCGTGATCGCGCCGTCGCTCGACGAGTTCTACTATCTCGCGCGGCTCACGCTCGTCAAGGACGAACGCTACTTCGACAAGTTCGATCAGGCGTTCGGCGCGTATTTCCGAGGGGTGCAGCAGCTGACCGACGCCGCCTTCGACCTCCCGCTCGATTGGCTCGAAAAGCGCCTGCGGCGCGAATTGACCGCCGACGAAAAAGCGCGGATCGAAGCGATGGGCGGGCTCGATAAGCTAATGGAGCGGCTCAAGCAGCTTTTCGACGAGCAGAAGGCGCGCCACGAAGGCGGCAGCAAATGGATCGGGACGGGCGGCACGTCTGCGTTCGGCAACGGGGGTTACAACCCGGAAGGCATCCGCATCGGCGGCGAATCGGCCGGCAATCGCACGGCCGTCAAAGTGTGGGAAGCGCGCGGCTATCGCGATTACGACGATCAAGTCGAAATCGGCACACGCAACATCAAGGTCGCCTTGCGCAGGCTGCGCCGGTTCGCGCGCGAAGGCGCGGCCGAGGAACTAGACCTGCCCGATACGATTCGCAGCACGGCCGCGAACGCGGGCTGGCTCAACCTGAAGATGGTGCCCGAGCGCCACAATTCGGTGAAGGTGCTGATGCTGCTCGATGTCGGCGGCTCGATGGACGATCACATCAAACGCACCGAGGAATTGTTCTCCGCGGCCAAATCCGAATTCAAGCATCTCGAGTTCTACTACTTCCACAACTGCGTCTACGATCATTTGTGGAAAAACAATCGCCGCCGGCACGTCGAACGCATGCCAACGTGGGATGTGCTGCATCGATTCACGCCCGATTACAAACTGATCTTCGTCGGCGATGCGACGATGAGCCCCTACGAGGTGCTGCAAGCAGGCGGCTCGGTCGAATACAACAACCCAGAGCCGGGCGCCCTCTGGTTGCGGCGCCTCGCCGATCACTTCCCGCATCACGCGTGGCTCAACCCGGAGCCCGAGGGATTGTGGGAATATCGGCAGTCCGTCTCGATCATCCGCCAGTTGCTCGGGGATCGGATGTACCCGCTGACGCTCGCGGGCTTGGAAGCCGCGATGCGCAAGCTCAGTAAATAGCCGCCGCTTCGCTCCCTGCGTTTATTGCAGCCGTTTATTGCTGCGTTTTAACCCGGTAGCCGTTTGGCAGCCCGCCCGGCTGGCCGCTTAGTGTCTCTTACTATCACGATGACTTCCCGCTCCACCCCCAATCTGCCCGGCTCGCCGAGGACATCCCGCTCGCTGCTGCAACCCCTTGCCGATACCTCGCTGCATGCGGTCGTGGCGGGTTTCGTCGCAATGATGACGGGCTATACGAGTTCGCTCGTGCTGGTGTTTCAAGCCGGACGCGCGGCGCAGCTTTCCGACGCGCAGGTGTCGTCGTGGATTTGGGCGTTGTCGATCGGGATGGCGTTCTCGACCATTCTGCTCTCGCTGCGGTATCGCACTCCGGTTGTGATCGCCTACTCCACGCCGGGCGCCGCGTTGCTGATCGCGGCGTTGCCGCATGTGCCTTACGCCGATGCGATCGGCGCCTTCATCGTCTGCGCATGCTTGATCACGGCGGTCGGGTTGACGGGATGGTTCGACGCCTTGATGGCGCGCGTGCCGGCCGGCATCGCCAGTGCGCTCTTGGCCGGCATTTTGTTTGAGATCGGCATCGAGATTTTCCATGCGGCGCAGTATCAGACGACGCTGGTTTTGACGATGTTTTTCGTCTATCTGTTCGTCAAGCGCCTCGCGCCGCGTTATGCCATCGTCACGACGCTCGTCGTCGGCACCGCCGTATCGGCCGCGCTCGGGCTCATCGATTTCAGCCGCTTTCATGTCGCGATCGCGCATCCGGTTTTCACGATGCCGCATTTCTCGCTGTCGGTGGCGATCAGCCTGGGCGTGCCATTGTTCGTCGTCGCGATGGCGTCGCAGAACATGCCCGGGCTCGCCGTCCTGCGCGCCGACGGCTATAGCACGCCGTCCGCGCCGCTGATCTCGACCACCGGCATCGCCTCGCTGCTGCTCGCCCCGTTCGGCTCCCACGGCATTACGATGGCGGCGATCACGGCCGCCATCTGCACGGGGCCCGAAGCGCACGAAGATCGGACCAAACGCTATACCGCCGCGCTGTGGTGCGGCCTTTTCTATCTCGTCGCGGGAATTTTCGGCGCAACGATTGCAGCGCTGTTCGCGGCGCTGCCGAAGGCGCTCGTCGTCTCGGTGGCCGCGCTCGCGCTGTTCGGATCGATCATGAGCGGGCTGACCAACGCTATGAGCAACGTGCGGGAGCGGGAAGCGGCGCTCGTCACGTTCATGGTTACGGCCTCCGGGCTGACGCTGCTGTCCATCGGCTCGGCGTTTTGGGGCCTGGTGGCGGGCGTGATCACCCAAGTCGTGCTGAACGCCCGCCGGGCCTAGCGGCGGCAGCTTGAAGCGCCGGGGTTGCACCGGTAGTCGAGACCTAAAAGGCGTCGGCCTCGGGACCGCTCCTCGCCGCGCCTTTCGCCCAGCGTTTCCCCGCGAACCCGGCGGGGCCTAAAATAGTCTCATTTGCAGCCGGTCGCGCCGTTTTAGCGATGCGACCCTTATCTGAACTCTCACGGGAGGCGCTCAGCGTCGCAAGAATCTGCCATGACCAATGCTCTCGACCAACTGAAGCAATACACGACCGTCGTCGCGGACACGGGCGATTTCCAGCAGTTCGTGCAATACAAGCCGCGCGATGCGACGACGAACCCCTCACTGATCCTAAAGGCTGTCCAAAAGGACGCCTATAAGCCGCTGCTCGAGAAAACCGTGCGCGATCATTCGAGCAAGCACGCCGCGGACATCATCGATCAATTGCTGATCGCATTCGGCTGCGAGATCCTCAAGATCATCCCGGGGCGCGTATCGACGGAAGTCGACGCGCGGCTCTCGTTCGACGCCAAACGTTCGATCGACAAGGCGCACGAGATCATCAAGCTCTACGAAGCCGCCGGCGTCGATCGCGCGCGCGTGCTGATCAAGCTCGCCTCCACCTGGGAAGGCGTGCGTGCGGCGGAAGTCCTGCAAAAGGACGGCATCAACTGCAACATGACGCTGCTGTTCTCGCCCGTTCAAGCCGCCGCGTGCGCCGAGGCGGGCGCGAAGCTGATCTCGCCGTTCGTCGGTCGTATCTACGATTGGTACAAGAAGCAGGCGGGCAACGATTGGGATGAAGCGAAGATGGGCGGCGCGAACGATCCTGGCGTGCAATCGGTTCGCGGCATCTACGCGTACTACAAACGTTTCGGCTACCAGACCGAAGTGATGGGCGCGAGCTTCCGCACGACGAGCCAGATCGTCGAGCTGGCCGGCTGCGATTTGCTGACGATCAGCCCCGAGCTGCTGCAAAAGCTGCACGACAGCGACGAGAAGGTCGAGCGCAAGCTCTCGCCCGAAGCGGCGGCCGGTGAAAAGATCGAGCGCATCGCCATCGACGAGCCGTCGTTCCGCTTCCAGCTCAACGACGACGCCATGGCGACCGAAAAGCTCGCCGAAGGCATCCGCGCATTCGCCGCGGACGCGATCAAGCTCGAAAAACTGATCGACGCGCTGCGCTAAACGCCCGCGCGGCGACGAGAAGGCCGGCGGGAAACATCGGCGATTCACGCCGCCCTGCCCGCCCACGGCGCCGCTCCCCGTCGTGCAACGGCGGCTCCGCGCCGATCCAACCTAGGAGGCGACGATGGTAGTTCAACCGTACCTGTACTTCCACGGCCGCTGCGACGAGGCGCTTGCGTTCTATGAGCAGGCGCTCGGCGCACAGGTGACGTTCAAGATGCGCAACAAGGAAGCGCCGGCCGAGTTTGCCGCCGAAGGCGAAGCGGGCGAACGCATCATGCATGCGTCGTTCAAGGTCGGGCAGACCACGCTGATGGCGACCGACGGCATGCCGAACGACGACACGCCGCCCGTTTATTCCGGCTTCAGCATTTCGATCTCGCTAGACAGCGTGGCCAAAGGCGAAAAGATCTTCGACGCGCTCGCCCAAGGCGGCGAAGTGCGCATGCCCTGGCAGTCGACGTTTTGGGCCAAGGGCTTCGGCATGGTCACCGACAAGTTCGGCGTGCCGTGGATGGTGAACGTCGAGAATAAGGAGCCCTGAGCGGGCGGCCGGTTTCCTGCGGCCTGGGAGCTTGGCAGGCGGATGCGCTTGTGCGCCTAGAGCGCCTCCGAAGCCGCTCGACTGGCGCGGCCTCACGCAGGCGGATGCGCTTGCGCGCGAGCCGCGGCGTCGCCTTCGATATGCCATTGCTGCTCGGTGTCGGCCAACAGCGCACGCAGCGCATTCACTTGCTCCGCGAACCATTGGGCGACCCAGCGTGGCCCCAACAGCGCTTCGTCGGGTATTCCACGAATCTCACCGCCCTCCGCGCTGACAGCCGCGCCGGTGCCTGGTAACGCCACCGACAAACGCTGGCCGGCGCGTGATTTCGAGCCGAACCGCAGCGCGCGCGCCATGCTCAGCAACGAGGCGCGCACGGCCCGCGCGTCCGGTTTTGCCTCGCCTGCCGCCGCCATCGACGGATGCACGGCCGCGTTCGTCGACATCATCTCGAGCGCGGTCAACATCGATCGATGCATTCGCTGAATGGCCTCCAAGCGCTTGAGCGGAATATCGACTTCCTTCGCCACCGACGGCATCAGCGCGCGCAATTTGACAAGCCGATCGTTCAACGCCGCGAATGCGGCGACGTGCGCCTCCACCTCGAGCGGCTGGCCGCGCGCGATGCGAGCCCGAATGCGAGCGCACTCGCGCATATTGCGAGCGAGCAAATAGCGCCACGAGTAGGTAGCGTGCAACGGCAGCACGAACGAGAACGCGAGCGCAATGACAATCCCGATCATCACGTTCAACGTGCGCCACAAGCCCGTGGCGATCGTGCTATCGCCGTGCCCCGCCACGATGCAGATGGTGATCGCGGTTAACAGCGCGATATAGCCTGCGCTGCTGATGGCGTAGTAGCCGCAGACTCCGGCCGCAATCGACATTAATAAGGCCGTGAGCGGAACCGATCCGATCACATGCAGTTGCGCGATCAGCAAGAGCCCGACGAACGCGCCGAGCATCGTACCCAGCGCGCGGTCTGCCGCCTTCTTGCGGATGTTGCCGTGGTGCTGCAGCCCGCCGATCACGACAAGCACGGTCACGGAAGCCCAGATGCCATTCGGCACGTTGATGCCGGTCGTCACGAGAATCGACACGAGCATCGCGAGCCCGACGCGCACGGCATGTAGCCTGCGCGCGTGCCGGAATCGGTAATACGGGGAGGCGACGACGCGCACCAGCGGCGTTATCGCCCATCGAAGGGGATGGAGTCGATCGATCACGGCTCGATTGTCGGATAAAGGCGACGCTTCGTCGATAGGCCGCCGTCACGGGCGGTATCACCGGCGTCCGCAAATCCTGAGCCGCCAACGACAAGGGCGGCGCTCGGCCGCCCTTGCTCATCATCGACGCTCGCGCGTCAGGGGTTCAACTGCTGAAGTGATTAGCCTTCGACCGGGTCGAGATAATCTTCCGGGCTCGTACGATCCTCGGCAGGGCTTGCACCCATTGCCCGCAGCGCGACGCTCACGACGATCGCGACGACGAGGTTGACGATCAGCGACCACACGGCTGCATAGCCGGGGATCGCATAGCCACCGATGTGGATCGCGTAGATCGACCCTTTCAGATGCAACGACGCGGCCATCCAGGTGCCCACGACGATGCCGACCGCCCAGCCGGCCAACAGGCCGCGCGAATCGAGCTTACGCGTGTACAGACCCAGCACGATCGCCGGCAGCGTCTGAATGATCCAGATCCCGCCAAGCAACTGCAGTTGAATCGCATAGGTCAACGGCAAGCCGAGAATGAACGCGACCGCGCCGACTTTGACGATCAGCGAGACCAGCTTGGCGACGCCCGTTTCCTGCTCATGCGTCATGTTGCGATTCACGAACTCCTTGTGAATGTTGCGCGTGTACAGGTTCGCGGCGGCGATCGACATGATCGCGGCGGGCACGAGCGCGCCGATGGCGATCGCTGCGAAGGCGACGCCGACGAACCACGACGGGAAGTAATGCAGGAACAGCGCCGGCACGGCGAAGTTCGGCCCGAACGCCTTGAAGTACGGTGCGAACTCGGGCATGTCCTTCACGCCGGACGCGAGCGCCATGTAACCGAGCAGCGCAAGCAGGCCGAGTACGAGCGAGTACGCAGGCAGCATCGCCATGTTGCGGCGAATGGTGTTGCCCGAGGACGACGACAAAATCGCCGTGACCGAGTGCGGATACAGGAACAGGGCGAGCGCCGAGCCGACGGCGAGCGTCGCATAGGCGCTGTAACCGTTCATACCCGACACGTCAGGGGCCTTGAGCAGCAGCTTGGCAGGCGGCACCGTGCTGAAGATATGCCCGAAGCCGCCGAGCTGCGCCGGAATGACGATGATCGCGGCGATGATCGTGATGTAGATCAGTAGATCCTTGACCACGGCGATCATGGCCGGCGCGCGCAGGCCCGAGGTATAGGTGTAGGCCGCAAGAATCGCGAATGCGATGATGAGCGGCAGATCACCGATGAAGCCCGAGGTATTGAAGCCGAGGCCGCCGATCACCACTTCGATGCCGACAAGCTGCAGCGCAATGTACGGCATCGTCGCGACGATACCCGTCACCGCCACGGCCAACGCAAGCGTGCGGCTGCCGTAACGTGCGCTGACGAAGTCGGCCGACGTCACGTAGCCGTGACGCTTGGCCACGGCCCACAGCTTCGGAAATACGAGGAACGCGAACGGGTAAATCAGAATCGTGTACGGCAACGCGAAAAAGCCCATCGCGCCCGCGCCGAACACGAGCGCCGGCACCGCGACGAACGTATAGGCGGTGTACAGATCGCCGCCGAGCAGAAACCACGTGACGATCGTGCCGAAGCGACGGCCGCCCAGGCCCCACTCTTCGAGGTGCGCGAGATCCCCGCGGCGCCAGTGGGCGGCGACGAAGCCCAGGATCGTGACCCCGATGAAGAACAGAACGAAAACGAAGGTTGCGGTTGCGTTCATCGCGTGCCTCCCTTAGAGGCGCCCGAATTCGAACGCGGTTTAGTCTTGAAGTAGACGATGGCCGTAATCACCGCGCTCACGAGCACCCAGAAAAGCTGGTACCAGTAGAAGAACGGGAATCCCGCCACTTGCGGTTCGACCTTGTTGTACGACGGTACCCAGATCATCGCGATCCAGGGGATGACCAGCAGCCAGAGCCAGCGTTTGGCGGCCCGATTGGCGTCGGCATTGTGAGCCATGACGTCTCCTCTTTTCGCTTTACTATTCTTCGCCCCGTGACAGAGCCCCGCCCACGTCGGATCCGCCATTCGACAGGTATGCAACCCTCGAATGACGAGCGCCGGATGGGAAGGGCAATCTGTATCTCGACCGGCCTGAAAGCCCCGTGCAGAGCGGCCGGCCGGCATCCTTCAGCTTTATTAAGCCTGGCAAGAGTATAAGAGCGTTGCGCGAACGGTCAAGCGGGACAGACCCGGGGCCAGAGCGCTTGCGCAACAGCGCAAACGCCCCGCGCGACGGGCTTTTAGGCAAAATGCGCCGGAACGATCAGATAGTGAACGCGTCGGAGGCGGCCGACGGCGCGTGCGTCGCCCGCTCGCCGGCGCTCTCGCGCAGCGCCTTCAGCCACTTGCGGGCCGGCAGGCCGAGCTTATCTTCGAGCAGCTTGGCGCGCTGCTTCAGCACGGCATAGGGCACGTCCAGCACCGGCCCCGAGAACGCGAGCGCGACGCGATTACCTTCATGAACCTCCGGCAGCGCGATCACGCGGCCGTCGAACGCGGCGTTCAACTGCTTCATGTTGCGCACGAAGCTCGGATGATCGCCGAATAGATTGATCGTCGCGATGCCCGCGCCGGTCAAGCAGGCGCGCACCGCACGATAAAACGCGAGGCTCTCATGAACGGGACCGCGCGCCGTCGCATCGTAAAGATCGATCTGCAACGCGCCGATCGTGCCGTGATTCGCTCGATCATGAACGAAATCCCACGCGTCGGTTTCATGCACCGTCAGACGTGCATCGTCGGGCGGCAACGCGAACATCGTCCGCGCGGCGACGACGACGGCCGGATTGAGTTCGACCGCTTCCACCTGCGCGCGCGGCAGGAAACGATAGGCGAACTTGGTCAGGGCCGCCGCGCCCAGACCGAGCTGAACGACACGCTTCGGCGTTTCGAGAAACAGCAGCCACGCCATCATTTGCTGGGCGTATTCGAGCTCGATTCGATCGGGCTTGTTGAGGCGCATCGCGCCTTGCACCCATTCGGTACCGAAGTGCAGATAGCGCACGCCGCGCTCTTCCGAGAACGTGACGGGTGCGAAGCGCGGCTTGCGGGGGAGGTCGATGCGCGGGGCGGCGCGGCCGGCCTCATCATCGAATCAGTCGGCGCGCGCGGCGCGTTTCGAAGCACTGGCTTGTTTAGCTTGCTTGGTTTTATTGCGATCGGCGCGCTCGCCGCGTGCGAAAGCGCGCGCTTCTGCCGAAGCGCGCTTGATGAGATCGGTCATAGAAATCAGTGTGGGGCGATGAGACGCCGGGTTGAACCGGACGAGAGGATAGCATTGCGGCCTCCTCCCTCATCCGGCGGCGTCCCGCTCCACGGTCAATCGGAGTGCTTCTCGGCCGAATTGGTGATGGCGTTGCCGCCCTTCGAAATGTCCTGGCCTGCGCCGGCGACGGTGTTGCAAGCGGTCAGCAAGACGGTGCTGCCCAATACGATCAGTGCGATGAGTCGTGTCATGAGAGTTCTCCCTTGGCAAGACGAGCCGTCGAGGGCGCCTAGCGCCCCGCCCCGCCCCGCCCTGCAGGCTTGAGGATCGGCGGTTACGGCATTGGCGCGCTGCTCCCCGCGTAGTCGGGGTCGAAGCATCGTTCAAACGCCGCGTCCTGCCTGTCGCAATCATCGTGCCTGCTGCTGCGCGGATTCACGCGGATTCACGCGGGTGCGGCTCTCGACGTGCGCGAGAACGCGAGTTTCGTTGACGAAACGCGTCAGCTCGGCCGGCGGAATTCGTTTTCCACCCAGCTTGCGGCGCTCGCCTTGCTGAGCCTGAAGTTCGCGGCGACTTGCACTTGAGCGATCTGCTCGCCGAACGCATCGAGTGCAGTCAGCAGTGCATACGGCTCGTCTTCGTCGGGGATGATATCCAGCGTGATCTCCAACTCGCCCTCGCCCGCCGGCGCCGCCACGGCCACGCTTTTGTGCAACTGGGCGCGCAGCTGCTGCTCGTGCCGCCGCAACACCTCCGACGCCGTTTTGACGAGCGTATTGAACGCCGCCGTATCGAGCGGCTTCGGGTCTTTCTTATTTCGACCCATCGTCCACGGGCCGACGAGCGCGGGCTCCTGCTCGCCGTCCTTGATCATTTCGACGGCCCACCCATCGTCGTCCTCGTTCTTGATGATGCGCGCCGTCCAGCCGCCGTCGCGCCAGAGGGTGTCCTCGTGCAGCGTTTCCGAAACGTCAGTGACGTCGTCCCCGGCGGCGGGATCCGCAATGAGACCAAGAGTGGGATCGGATGTGAGTGTGGCGGTATCAGGCATTGGAAGTTCGTTAAACGAGTGCGACGCCCTCACGGGCGCAATGCATCGCATTCTACCCGCGGGAGACGCAGCAAACGCAGTCTATGGCTGATCGGACAAGGCGAGCCGATGCTTCGTCACATCAACTCTTATATAAGATATAAGACATTTGACGTTTGCGAGCAGTCCGATTAAAATCGCGGCCGAAGCAGCGCCCGGAATCGTCTCGGAATGCCGAGAAGCCCCCTGAAACGTCATATCAGCAGGTCCCCCCATGCTTGAAAACTTTCGTGCTCACGTGGCCGAACGCGCCGCGCTCGGTATTCCCCCCCTGCCGCTGACGGCCCAGCAAACCGCCGAGCTAGTGGAACTGCTGGCCAATCCGCCCGCCGGCGAAGAGCAAACCCTGCTCGATCTGATTACCCATCGCGTGCCCGCGGGCGTGGACGAAGCCGCCCGTGTGAAGGCGGGCTTTTTGGCCGCCGTGGCCAAAGGCGAAACCGCCTGCACGCTGATCTCGCGCGCGCGCGCCACCGAATTGCTCGGCACGATGCTGGGCGGCTACAACATCCAGCCGCTGATCGAGTTGCTGTCGGACGAGCAAGTGGGCTCCGTGGCGGCCGACGCGCTGAAGAAAACGCTGCTCATGTTCGATCAGTTCCACGATGTCAAAGAACTGGCCGAGCAAGGCAACGCCAATGCGCGCGCCGTCATGCAAAGCTGGGCCGACGCCGAGTGGTTCACGAGCCGCCCGGAAGTGCCGGAAGGCCTGACCATCACGGTGTTCAAGGTCACGGGCGAAACCAACACCGACGATCTCTCGCCGGCTCCCGACGCCACCACGCGCCCGGATATTCCGATGCACGCGCTGGCGATGCTGAAGAACGCCCGCCCCGGCATCACGCCGGAAGAGGACGGCAAGCGTGGCCCGGTCAAGTTCATCGAATCGTTGAAGGAAAAGGGCCATCTGGTCGCCTACGTCGGCGACGTGGTAGGCACCGGCTCCTCGCGCAAGTCGGCCACCAATTCCGTGCTGTGGTTCACGGGCGAAGATATTCCCTTCGTCCCGAACAAGCGTTTCGGCGGGGTCTGCCTGGGCGGCAAGATCGCCCCGATCTTCTACAACACGATGGAAGACGCCGGCGCGCTGCCGATCGAACTCGACGTATCGAAGATGGAAATGGGCGATGTCGTCGAACTGCGCCCGTACGAAGGTAAAGCGCTGAAAAACGGCGAAGTGATCGCCGAGTTCCAAGTCAAATCCGAAGTGCTGTTCGATGAAGTGCGCGCCGGTGGCCGCATTCCGCTCATCATCGGCCGCGGCCTGACCGCCAAGGCGCGCGAAGCGCTGGGCCTGCCCGCGTCCACCCTATTCCGCCTGCCGCAGCAGCCGGCCGACAGCGGCAAGGGCTTCTCGCTCGCGCAGAAGATGGTCGGCCGCGCCTGCGGCCTGCCAGAAGGTCAAGGCATCCGCCCCGGCACGTACTGCGAACCGAAGATGACCTCGGTCGGCTCGCAAGATACGACCGGCCCGATGACGCGCGACGAGCTGAAGGATCTGGCCTGCCTGGGCTTCTCCGCCGATCTCGTCATGCAGTCGTTCTGCCACACCGCTGCGTATCCGAAGCCGGTGGACGTCAAGACCCATCAAACGCTGCCGAACTTCATCAGCACGCGTGGCGGCATCGCACTGCGCCCCGGCGACGGCGTGATCCACTCGTGGCTGAACCGCATGCTGCTGCCCGACACCGTGGGCACGGGC
>Ga0157369_10007405_pt1 | contig 12637 bp, 12 predicted proteins | sample C25metaG_FD_113461 | JGI IMG/M metagenome (GOLD analysis project Ga0157369, IMG submission 113461) | Corn rhizosphere microbial communities from Kellogg Biological Station, Michigan, USA - C2-5 metaG | ecosystem: Host-associated > Plants > Roots > Rhizosphere > Soil | place: USA: Michigan...
CACGTAGTTGTCCGAGACGGCGAAGTACTTCTTCGTCTTCGGGTTGTACGTGCTCAGCTTGCCGAGCGCGCTGTACTTGCCGACCTTGCGCTCGATCTCCTTGACGATGTCGGCGTGGTTGATCACCTGGTCCTCGTACGCGGCCATCGGATGGAGGTTCATGAACAGGTCATGACCCTGCTGGGCCGCGACTTCTGCAGCGGCGCGCGTGTCGAGCAGGGTGTTGTTGATGTGCTCGACCGTGACCTGGACGTCGTTCTTCTCGCCCCACTGCTTGATCCAGGTGTTGTCGAACCAGTCGTCGTACGCGGGCACGAAGTGCACCCACTGGATGATCGACATGTTGCCCTTGAGGTGCTTGTTCTTGTACTTCATCGGCCCGGCGAACGAGAACGGCGCCGTCGCGCCGGCGGCGGCGACCGTTGCGGCACCGGCCGCGCCCTTCTTCAGCAGATCTCGCCTGCTGAGCTTGCTGTCATCGCCCGACAAGAGACCCTCCTTCCTAGGCCTAGCGGAATGCTCCGCCCGTGAACCCTGCGATGAATCGATTGAGGAATGCGTTGTAGACGAGTGCCAGTGGAATGCTCGGGATGAGGATCGCGCCCATGATCCCGGGCCAGTTGAAGAGGTCGCCGCGGATCAGGTCGGTCGGTACTCCGACCGGCAGCGTGCGGTTCGCGGCGCTGGAGATGAACGTGATCGCGTACACGAACTCGTTGATCACGAGTGAGAACGTGAAGATGACGACGGTGAGGATCCCCGGCACCGAGATCGGGAAGACGATCCGGACGAGCGACCCGATGCGCGAGCAGCCGTCGACGAGCGCTGCGTCCTCGAGCTCCTGCGGGATCGTCTTGAAGAATCCCATCAGCAGCCAGATCGCGAACGGGATCGTGAACGACGGGTAGACGACGACGAGCGCCCACAGCCGGTCGCTCAGGTGCAGGTACTGCGCAATCACCCGCGACAGCGGCAGAAAGAGCAGGGTGGGCGGCACGAGGTACGTCAGGAAGATGCCGACGCCCATCGTGCGTCCGACCCGCCCGGACAGACGGGCGAGCGCGTACCCGGCCGGCATCGCCACGGCGAGCGTGATCAGCACGACCAGGACTCCGACGAAGCATGAGTTCTCGATCCACCGCACGTAGTTCGTGTGATGGAAGAGGAAGCCGTAGCTGGCGAGCGTCGGATGGAAGCTCCACGTCTTCGTCGGGTCGTAGACCTGCGCCTCCGGCTTCAGCGAGGTGACGAACATCCAGACGAACGGGAACGCGAGCAGGATCGCGAACGGCACCGCGATCCCGTACGTGAAGAGATTCCGCCGCAGCGCCACGCTACGTCACTTCCGCCCGTCGAGCGAAGAAGAGCATCCCGATCGCGACGATCGCGAGCACCGGTAGCAGGAAGAGCGAGATCGCCGCGCCCTCGCCGATGTTCCCGGCGTTGATGCCGGTCGTGAACGCGTACGTCGTGATCATCTGCGTCGAGTTGAACGGTCCGCCGTTCGTGAGGATGTACGGCACGACCATGTCCGTCGCGGTGAAGACGATCCCGAACAGCACCGCGACGAGCGCGATCGGCAGCTGGAGCGGCAGCGACACGTGCCAGAACTTGCGCAGCCCTGTCGCGCCGTCGATCGCGGACGCGTCGTTCACTTCCTGCGGGATGGAGGAGATCCCGGCGATGAAGATGACGACTGCGAAGGGGATCGTCCGCCACGCCTGCACGGTGATGATCGACGCCATCGCGTTGGTCGGCGTCCCCAGCCAGTTCGGCTTCGACAGCGGCGACACGATGTGCGCCTTGACGAGGAACCAGTTCCAGATCGACGCCTGCGGGTCGAAGAACCAGAGGAAGCCGATCACGGTCAGCGAGATCGGCGCCGCCCACGGCAGGAGGATGAGGAACCTGAGCAGCCAGCGGCCGCGGAACTTGTGCACGAGGGCGTGCGCGATCAGGCCGGCGCAGACGACGACGATCGCCTGCGAGATGAGTGTCATCTCCGCCGTGTGCCAGAGCGAGCCGCGGAAGATCGGGTCGTGCAGGATGCGGCGGAAGTTGGCGAGGCCGACCCACTTGCCGGTGATCGACCCGGCGCTCGCGTTCGTGAACGACAGATAGATCGCCAGGACGAGCGGGACCCCGACGAGTGCGGCGATGAACAAGACGGCAGGGGAGATGAGGAGCGCTGCGAGGACGCCTCGGCGCTCTGCGACGTACCGGAGCCGGCCGCTACGGCTCCCCCGTGCCGCGGCCACTGTCGCCATCTGTGGCGGGAATCTATATTTCCGCCACCGTGGCCGCAATCGAGCTCGACGGTCTGACGAAGGTCTACGCGGACGGGACGCGCGCCGTCCACGAGCTCGACCTCGAGATCGCCGACGGGGAGTTCGTCGTCTTCGTCGGCCCGTCGGGCTGCGGCAAGACGAGCGCCCTGCGGATGATCGCCGGCCTCGAGGAGATCAGCGGCGGCGTCGTGCGAGTGGGCGGAAACATCGTCAACGACCTGCCCCCAAAGGCGCGCGACATGGCGATGATCTTCCAGAACTACGCGCTGTACCCGCACATGAACGTCTACGACAACATGGCGTTCGGGCTGAAGATGCGCGACGTCGACAAGGACGAGATCCGCCGGCGCGTCGAGGATGCCGCCCGGGTCCTCGGTCTCACCGAAGTCCTCAAGAAACGCCCACGTCATCTGTCGGGGGGGCAACGTCAACGCGTGGCGATGGGCCGCGCGATCGTCCGCGAGCCCCAGGCGTTCCTGATGGACGAGCCGCTCTCGAACCTCGACGCGAAGCTGCGGGTGCAGATGCGCGCAGAGATCGCTCGCATCCAACGGGATCTCGGGGTCACGACCATCTATGTGACGCATGACCAGAGCGAGGCGATGACGCTCGGCGATCGCGTCTGCGTCATGCGTGGAGGCCGCCTGCAGCAAGTCGACCGGCCCCAGGTGCTCTACGACGCGCCGGCCAACTTGTTCGTCGCGGGCTTCATCGGCTCGCCGGCGATGAACCTCGTCGAGGCCGACCTCGTCGAGGCGGAAGGCGGCGTCGTTGCACGCTTCGGCCCGCACGAGCTGCCCGTGCCGCACCCGGTCGATGCGCGCGGCCGCGTCGCCCTCGGCATCCGGCCGGAGGACATCCGCACGAGCGGCGACGGCGCTCCGCTCGACGTCACCGTCGACATCAAGGAGGACATGGGTGCCGAGGTGTACCTCCACTTCGCAGTGGACGCGCCGCCGGTGAAGACGGAGGAGCTGCGCGAGATCGTCGGCGACGAGGCGCTCGAGGCGGCGGAGGAGCAGACGCATCACCACGGCTCGCCCTTCATCGCGCGCGTCGAGCGCGGCACCGTGGCACGCGAGGGCGAGAAGACGCGCCTCTACGTCGACACGTCCCGTCTGCACTTCTTCGACGCTGCGACCGGCGACTCGCTCAGCGCACGCGAAAGATCGTCGACACTCGCGACGTCGGCGTCCGGCTGACGACGCGGTAGCGCCCGCGCGCCTGGAACGAGACGGCCGTGAGGCGGAGCGCCTCGGCAGGGACGGCGATCCGTTTGCCGGCGATGCTGAAGATCCGCTTGCCGTGCGTGCGATTGTGCACGGCGAATTCGACCTCGGCGCCGCGGAACGCGCGGCTCGTCGAGAAGGTGATCGCGGATGCCGTCAGCTGAACGTTCACGTGCAGCAACAGCGACGGGGTCGTCGTTGCGGTCGCTGCCGGCGCCCACGTGCACGCGGCGACGAGCAGCGCGACCGCGCTACTTGTTGTTCTTGGTAATCTTCTGCGTGACGTAGGTCGCAACGTCCGTGATCTGCTTGGGAGTGAGCTGGCCCTTGAAGGCCGGCATGCCGCCGCCGCCGTTCGTCACCTGGCCGAGGACGGTGTTCATGTTCTTCGCGCTCGGTATCTGCGTCAGGTCGGGCCCGCCGTTGCCGCCGTGACCCGTTGCGCCGTGGCAGGAGACACAGTTGCTCGCGAACACGGTCTTGCCGGCGTTCGCGTCGCCCGCGGTGCCGGTGTTCTCCTTCTTCTGCGTCTTCTCGCCGGCGTGCTGCGTGCCCTGGCCGGGGCCGGGCGTCGGCGCGGGGCCGAGCTTGCCGTCGAGCCCGAACAACCAGAGGCTGTCGCCGTGCGGCGTGGCGCCGAGCGAGTTGCCGCCGGAGTAGAACGCGACGTATTCCTGGCCGTCCTGCTGGAAGATGGTCGCCGTGTCGTTCGCTCCGGCGCCGGTCTGGAAGCTCCACACCTGCTTGCCGTTCGTCGCGTTGTACGCCTGCAGCTGCCCGGAGTTCCGGCCGACGAACACGAGGTTGCCGGCGGTCGTGGCGGTCCCCGAATAGCACGGCTCCGGGAAGCGCTTCTGCCAGACGACCTTGCCGCTCGTCGCGTCGATCGCGGTGAACGTCCCGCTCGCTTCGGGCCACGCAACGCCGGCCGCGCCGAGGGCGCCGTTGTACGTCAGGCCCGGGCGGACGAACTTCGTCGGGCCGGACTCGAAGCCCACCCATGAGACCGACGAGCAAACGTAGAACATGTGCGTCTTCTCGTTGAACGAGATCGGCTGCCAGTTGACGCCGCCCTGCGGGCCGTTGCCGTAGATCAAGAGCTTCTTCGGCGGGCCGGGCGTGAACGCGCTGTGTGCGATGACGACCGGGATCTTCGCGAGCGCGCCGACCGCTTCCTTCTTCACGCGGGCGATGTCTTTCGCCGGCGGCGTGCCGTGCGGCGTGAAAGCGGCGTTGTTCGGGATCGGCTGCGTCGGCCAGGTCTTCTGGGCGGCGTTTTGCGGAACGGGCTTCTCCGGGATCCCGTACAGCGGCCGGCCCGTCTTGCGGTCCAGCATGTACAGCCAGCCCGTCTTCGACGCCTGCGCGATTCCCTGGTGGCCGCCCGCGTCGAACAGGACGACCGGGCTTGCGGAGTCGAAGTCCCAGATGTCGTGGTGGACCTGCTGGAAGTACCACTTGAGCTTGCCGGTGCGGAGATCGAGCGCCACCATCGACGCCGCGTAGAGGTTCTTGCCGGGCCGGTCGCCGCCGAACCAGTCGCTGCCCGCATTGCCCGTCGAGAAGTAGATGAGCCCGAGCTTCGGATCGACGGCGGGCGCCTGCCAGATCGTTGCGCCGCCGCGCAGGTACTGCTTCGAGCCTGCCGGCCAGGTGTTGCCGCCCGGCTCGCCCGGCGCCGCGGTCGTGTACCAGCGCCAGACCTCTTTGCCGGTCGCGGCGTCGATCGCTGCCAGGAAGGACCGCGTCGCGTACTCGGCGCCGACGACGCCGATGTAGATCTTGCCGTCGACGTAGATCGGCGCCGCCGTGATCGTCTGGCCGAGCTGCCATTTCACGAGATGCGTCTTCCAGTCCACCTTGCCCGTCTTCTGATCGAGCGCGACGACGTTGCCGTCGAGCTGGCCGAAATACACGCGGCCGTCGCCGATCGCAACGCCGCGGTTGAGCCAGCCGCAACAGACGGTGGAGATCTTCTGGTCGATGTGCGAGCTGTAGTTCCAGAGGATCTTCCCGCTCGCGACACCGACGGCGAAGACGTCGTCGTTTCCGGTCGCGATGTAGATCACGCCCTTGTAGACGACGGGCTGGCTCTCGGCCGAGTACTTCGCCGCGACACCCGAGCCGTCGAGGTGCGTGCGCCAGATCCCCTTGAGCTTCGACACGTTCGACGTATCGATCTGGTCGAGCGGCGAGTAGCGCTCGTTCATGATGTTCCCGCCGACGGTCGGCCAGTTGTCGGTCGGCAGCTTCACGAGGTCGGCGGCCGTGAAGTTCGGAGCCTGCGCGATGTCGGACGTCGACTGAACGTTCGTCGTACCGGCCGCCGCGTTCACCGTCACCGTCTTCACCGCGACCGAGTTCGTCGCGTACTTGCCGATGATCCAGCCGACGAAGCCGCCGACGAAGATCAGCGCGACGATCAGCGTCATGACGACGGCCTCCGCCGTGTACACCCCCGCGCCGCGCCGCCGTGCCATGGGCTGTCCTTTACACAGATTTGACCCTGGTCACACATGCCTGTTGGTACCTCTTGAGCGACGCTCGATCTCCGAGGAGGCCACGTACCTTGAAGCTCAAACTCATCGCGGCGGGGTCGGTTGCCGCGCTCGTGCTCGTCCCGGTCGCGGCTGCGAACTCGCACCACCATCACCAGTCCGTCCCGCAGCTGAAGGCCGACGTCCGCGCCTCGGCGACCGGCCACGGCTCGGTCGTCGCTGCGGCGGTCGCGTACCTCCAGCTCGACAAAGCGACGATCCTCGCCGACCTGAAGGCGGGCCAGTCGCTCGCGCAGATCGCCACGGCTCACGGCAAGACGGCGGACGGTCTGGTCAGCGCACTGCTCGCGCCCGCGAAGCTCCGGCTCGACGCCGCGGTCGCAGCGGGGCGGCTGACCTCCGACCAGGAGACCGCGTTCCTCGCGAGGCTCACGACTGCGGTCACGGCGATCGTCAACCATGCCCCGGCGCCGCGCGTCGCCCACACACGGCCGGTCCGCGTGGCCACGGCGGCGATCCTCGAGCCGGTGCTGGCGTATCTCCAGCTCGACCTCCGCAGCCTGTTCACGCAGCTGCGCAGCGGCAAGACGCTCGCGGCGGTGGCGGTCGCGCAGGGCAAGACGGCGGCGGGTCTCGTCGACGCGGTCGTCGCGTCGGTGAAGGCGCAGCTCGATGCGCGGGTCGCCGCAGGCAAGCTCACGGCCGCGCAGGAGACGAGCTTCCTCGCGACGCTCCAGACGAACGTCGCAAAGCTCGTCAACGGCTAGCGCCTACTCGAACTCGCTCACCGCGAACTGGAGCGCCGACGGGACCGTCGCGCTCCAGAAGCGGCGGCGGGCATCCTTCGGCGCCACCCACAGCACGTGACGCAGCCGGAGCCTCGTCAGCTCCCGTGCGAATGCGATCGTCCAGATCCCACGGACCTGCGCGTGGTTACCGCCGGCCGAGAGATAGAAGCTCGTGCCGTCACGGCGCAGCACGGCGGCCTCCTTGCGGACGATGAGGGCCGGGTCGTGTGCGGCGAGCTGGGGCCCGGTGGCGTGGGCCAGCGGGCCGTCGCGAAACGGCGTGAAGTACCCCTCCCACGAGCCGAGCCCGCCGAAGACCGCGGGATGGCGGAGGCCGATGTCGACCGCCCCGTAGCCGCCCGCGCAGAGCCCCTCGAGGACGCGAGCCCGCGGGGAGGCGATCGTCGAGAGGTGCGAGTCGACCCACGGGACGACGTCGCCGACGATGTACCGCTCCCACGGCCCCGCCCATTCGCCCGCATTCGGATGGGCGAGCTGCCCGCCGACCGGTGTGACCACGATGAACGGCCGTGCGCCGCTCGCGAACAATCCGTCGAGCCGCTGGGCGAGGTGCAGCGACTGCCAGTACTCGGCGGGAGAGCCTTCGAGCCCGTGCAGGAGATACAGGACGGGATAGCGCCGCGTCGCGTCGTAGCCGGGCGGCAGATAGATCGCGCTCGCGCGCCTGTCGGCGACGAACGTGTTCGGGATTCGTCCGCTCCACACCGTCCCGCCGTCGGGTCCGGTTCCGACCTGCGTCCAACCGCTCAGCACGGCGGCCGCGAGCAGCGCCGCAATGTGCACGAGAACAAGGAAAGCGACGGCGGCTAAGCCGCAGGTGAGAGCGCGGCTATCTCGCGCCGCTCGGCGAGCCGCGACAGCGCCTGCGTTTCGATCTGGCGCACGCGCTCGCGCGTGATCCCGAGCCGGCGGCCGATCTCCTCGAGCGAGTGCGGCTCCATCTCCTCGTCGAGGCCGTAGCGGAGCCGGATCACTTCCTGCTCGCGCTCCGGGAGATCCGCGACCGCGCGATGGAGGGCGCTCTCGTCGAGCGCGACCTGCACTTCTTCGGCGACGTCGGACGCCGCCTGGGCGACGATGTCGCCGAACGAGGTGTCGCTGTCGTCGCCGACGGCCTTGTCGAGCGACGCGACGGTTCGCGCGGCCGCCCGCGTGTCGCGCACGTGCTTGAGGTTGAGCTTCGCCTTTGCCGCCACTTCTTCGTCGGTCGGCATGCGCTCGAGCTGCAGGACGAGCTCGCGCTCGGCGCGCGCGATCTTCTGCTCGCGCTCGACGATGTGCACGGGAATCCGGATCGTCCGCGACTTGTTGGCCACCCCTCGCTGCACGGCCTGGCGGATCCACCACGTCGCGTACGTCGAGAACTTGTAGCCGCGGCGCCAGTCGAACTTCTCGACGGCGCGAATCAGCCCGATGATCCCTTCCTGGATCAGATCGAGCAGGGTCAGCCCGTGCCCCTGGTACTTCTTCGCGATCGAGACGACCAGGCGGAGGTTCGAGTTGACCATCTTGTCCTTCGCCGCCTTGTCGCCGCGCTCGATCCGCTTCGCGAGCTCGACCTCCTCCGATGCCGACAGCAGGGGGTAGCGGCCGGCCTCGTTCAGGAAGAGCTGCAGCGAGTCCGTCGTCATCGCGGCGACCTCGGCGTTCACGTAGGTCGACTCCGCCACCTCCGGCAGCCCGCAGTCGTCCGTCAGGTCGATCCCGCGCGTCTCCAGCTGCTCGTAGAGCCCGTTCAGCTCGTCGGTGTCGAGATCGAGCTCCTGGACGACCTGGGTGAAGAGGGACATGTTGATGCAGCCCATCTCCTCGCCGTGCTCCATCAGGGCACGCAGCTGCTGTTCCGCCGTCACACCTCTAAAACGCCTGAGATCCGTTTCGGGTTGCGGTGGGTATTCTCCCCGGATGGAGACCCACGAGGTCTGGATCGTGATCTTCCTGCTCGTCATCCTCAAGATCCCGATCGCGTACCTCTGCGCCGTCATCTACTACGCGATCAAGGCCGAGCCGAGGCCGGACGAGGGCGCCGCCGTGACGGTGGAGCTCGGGCCCGACGGGGAGAGCGGCGGCCCGCGCCGTCGCCGCCTGCCGCGCTTCCCGCGGCCGCACGGCAGCCCCGCGCGCCGGTACCCGCGCACGCCGCACCCTGCGGCAGCAAGAATGCGCGCCGATGAGCGCTGAGCCGATCCAGCCGGCCCGCACCGCGGATACGGTCGCCGGTTTCCTGAGCGCGATGGCGATCGCCGCGGCGCTGATCGGAATCGCGTGGCACCCGTTGCGGCTGATCGTGCCGGCGATGCTGATCGCGCTCGTCGCCGCCGCGATGGCTCCGAAGGGCAACCGGCTGGCGCAGGCGGCGGTCGCGATCGCCGCCGGCAGCTTCTTCGTCGGCATGCTCGTCGCCGTGGTCACGCAGCGCGCGCTCTGGTAGCCCCGCTGCTTCAATGACATAGATGGAAGGCCTGAACGCCGGCTACGCCGCGCTGTTGCTCGAGCAATACCTCGAGAATCCGGCTGCGGTCCCGAGCGAGTGGCGCGACCTGTTCGAAAGCGCGCCGGAGGAGATCCTCGCCGTCCAACCGGGGCTCGCACGGCTCGTCGAGCTCCTGCAGGAGAACGGCAACGGCCACGTCGCGGTCGAGCCGCCGCCGACCCCGGCCGCAGCCCCGCCCGCGGCACCGCCGGCCGGGATCGACGACCAGATCGCGCCGGCGATCGCGGCTGCCATGTCGCTCGTCACGTCGATTCGCTCGCACGGCCACCTCGCCGCGCATCTCGATCCGCTCGGCTCGGAGCCGGCCGGCGACCCGACGCTCGAGCCCGACCGAAGGGGCCTGACGCCGCAGCTGATGGCGCGCATCCCAGCCGCGCTGCTCGGGCTCTACGTCGAGGGCGAGACGCTCGCCGACGCGTATCCGCGTCTCCGCGACACGTACTGCGGCTCGATCGCGTACGAGATCGAACACATCTCCGACCACGAGGAGCGGGTCTGGTTGCGACAGGCGATCGAGTCCGGCCGCTACCGCACGCCGCTCGACGACACCGGCAAGGTGCGGCTCCTCGAGCGGCTGTCGCAGGTCGAAGGCATGGAGCACTACCTGCGCCGCGCCTTCCTCGGTCAGAAGCAGTTCTCGCTCGAAGGGCTCGACGTGATGGTGCCGATGCTCGACGAGGCGATCGAGATCGCCGCCGACGCCGGCGCGCACGAGGTCGTGATCGGGATGGCGCACCGCGGCCGTCTCAACGTGCTCACGCACGTCGTCGGCCGCCCGTACGACGTCATCCTGCGCGAGTTCGAGGGCGAGCGCACGATCGACGCGGTGGTCGTCAGCGAGGAGGGCGGCAGCGGCGACGTCAAGTACCACCTCGGCGCGGAAGGCACGCGCGCGACCCGCGCCGGCGAGATCACCGTCACGCTCACGTCCAACCCGAGCCATCTCGAGGCGGTCGATCCCGTTGTCGAAGGCCGCGCGCGTGCCGAGCAGACCGACCGTTCGACACGCCAGGGCTATCACGACCCGACGGTCGCGCTTCCCGTGCTCATTCACGGCGACGCCTCGTTCGCGGGCCAGGGTGAGGTGGCGGAGACGCTGAATCTCGAAGGGCTGCCGGGCTACTCGACGGGCGGCACGCTGCACCTGATCGCGAACAACCAGGTCGGCTTCACGACCGATCCGAGCGACGGGCGCTCGACACGCTATTCGAGCGACCTCGCGAAGGGCTTCGACATCCCGATCGTCCACGTCAACGCCGACGACCCCGAATGCGCGCTCTCGGCCGTGCGCCTCGCGCTCGCGTACCGGAGCCGCTTCGGCCACGACGTCGTCGTCGACCTCGTCGGCTACCGGCGGCACGGGCACAACGAGCAGGACGAGGCCGCGTACACGCAGCCGCTGCTCGCGGCCGCAATCGCCGAGCATCCGACCGTGCGCGAGCGGTACGCCGCCTCGCTCGTCGAGCGCGGCACGGTGTCCGCCGAGCAGGCGAAGCAGTTCGAGCAGGACGTCCTCGAGCAGCTGCGCGCCGCACACGAGGCGCTGAAGGAGACGTTCGCCGCGCCGCACAAGCAGGAAGGCAAGATCCCGCGCAGCACCGACGACTCGCCGGTCACCGCGGTCAGCGAGGCGACGCTCGCTGCGCTCAACGACGAGTTGCTCAGGTTCCCCGACTGGTTCACGCCGCATCCGAAGCTGCTCAAGCAGCTCGAGCGCCGCCGGCAGCCGGACGCGATCGACTGGGGGCATGCCGAGGGGCTCGCATTCGCGTCGCTCCTCGTCGAAGGCATCCCGATCCGCATCACGGGCCAGGACACGGAGCGGGGGACGTTCTCCCACCGCCACGCGGTGTTGCACGACGTCCACACCGGCGCGACCTTCACGCCGATCCAGCATCTCGACGACGCAGCAGCGTCGTTCGAGATCTACAACTCGCCGCTCTCCGAGTACGCGTGCGTCGGCTTCGAGTACGGCTACTCGACGGCCGCGCCCGAGGCCCTCGTTCTCTGGGAGGCGCAGTTCGGCGACTTCGCGAACGGCGCGCAGATCATCATCGACCAGTTCATCTCCGCCGGCCTCTCGAAATGGGGCGAGACGTCACGGCTGACGCTGCTGCTGCCGCACGGCTACGAGGGCAACGGCCCGGAACACTCGAGCGCGCGTCTCGAACGGTTCCTGCAGCTGGCGGCGCAGGAGAACCTGCGCATCGCGAACTGCACGACGTCGGCGCAGTACTTCCATCTGCTGCGGCGTCAGGCGCTCGACGCGACGGCGCGCCCGCTCATCGTGATGACGCCGAAGGGCCTGCTGCGGTTGAAGCAGGCGTCGTCGACGCTCGCGGAGCTCGCACACGGGGAGTTCCGCCCGGTCCTCGACGATCCCGGGGCGGACAAGGAGCGTGTCGGCCGGCTCGTCCTCTGTCAGGGCAAGGTCTATTACGACATCGTCGGCCACGAGCTGCGCGCGGCGTCCGACGAGGTGGCCGTCGCGCGGGTGGAGCAGCTCTATCCCTTCCCTGTGGCGGCTGCGGCCGAGCTCGTTCGCTCGTATCCGAACCTGAGCGAGGTCGTGTGGGCGCAGGAGGAACCGCAGAACATGGGAGCGTGGCGCGCGCTCCGGCACCGGCTGGAGGAGGCGACGCCGAACGTGACGCTGTCGTACGTCGGCCGTCCGTGGCGCGCGAGCCCGAGCGAGGGCTATCCCACGTCGCACGTGCGCGAGCAGGACCGGATCGTGCGGGCTGCTCTTACCGGCGCTTCTTCGTAGCGCGCCGGATCTCGAGCGCCCGCGCGGCGACCCTCGGCCCGTGCTTGCGCGCGAGCTCGAGCACGAGCTTGCGCTGGCGCGGCGGCAGTCGGCGCCAGACGTCGTACAGCGTCAGGGCGACGCCGACCGGGCCGATGCGTGGACGAAGGCGCGCCATCTGGCGCTGATCCTACTTGTCCTTGTCGTGGCCGCGGCCGTGGTGCTTGCCGTCGTCGGGCGGTCCGGCGACAGGGGCGGGGGCCGGAGCGACGTCGTCCGACGGCGGCGTCGGCGGCGCTGCGGACGGCGTCGTCGTCGCCGGCGCGGGCGCCGCCGCCGGTGCCGCCGCCAGCGTCTCGGCGGCCGGCGTCATCTCGACGACGACGTCCTTCGCCTTGCCCTTCGCCTTGCCCCTGTCCTTGCCGTTGCCGTGGTCGTGCGCCGCCGGCCGCGTCGTCAGGACCGGCGGGGCGGGCGGGGTCGGCGAGACCGGGGGGGCGGGCGGTGCGGGTGCAGGCACCGTGCCATGGGCGGGAGCGGGGGCGGGAGCGGGGGCGGGAGCGGGGGCGGGAG
>Ga0157369_10007408_pt1 | contig 12635 bp, 10 predicted proteins | sample C25metaG_FD_113461 | JGI IMG/M metagenome (GOLD analysis project Ga0157369, IMG submission 113461) | Corn rhizosphere microbial communities from Kellogg Biological Station, Michigan, USA - C2-5 metaG | ecosystem: Host-associated > Plants > Roots > Rhizosphere > Soil | place: USA: Michigan...
AGGCAGACGCTCTCCCAGCTGAGCTAATCACCCTTCGCTTCGGTGTGGCGCGCATTCTACGGAGCACCCCCACCTCTGGCAAGCACTTTTTTAAATAATTTTCCGAGGCCTTCCAAAGGCTTAGAGAAGGGTTGGCCTATGCCCCGGCGAAGACAATAATGCCCCCCTTTGTATAAAGGAGTGACTCGCCCCATGTGGTTCAAGAACCTGCTGATCTATCGCCTGACCCAAGACCTGCCTGTCGATGCCGAGGCGCTGGAAACTGCACTGGCGACCAAACTGGCGCGGCCGTGTGCAAGCCAGGAGCTGACCACTTACGGTTTCGTCGCACCGTTCGGCAAGGGCGAAGATGCGCCGTTGGTGCATGTCAGCGGCGATTTCCTGCTGATCTCTGCGCGCAAGGAAGAACGTATTCTGCCTGGCAGCGTCGTGCGTGACGCGGTCAAGGAAAAGGTCGAAGAGATCGAAGCCGAGCAGATGCGCAAGGTCTATAAGAAGGAACGCGATCAGATCAAGGATGAAATCATCCAGGCGTTTCTGCCGCGCGCATTCATTCGTCGTTCCTCGACCTTCGCCGCGCTCGCGCCGAAACAGGGCCTGATCCTGGTCAACTCGGCCAGCCCGAAACGCGCCGAAGACCTGCTGTCGACCCTGCGCGAAGTGATCGGCACCCTGCCCGTGCGTCCGCTGACCGTGAAAATGGCACCGACTGCGGTGATGACCGAGTGGGTCACCACGCAGAAAGCCGCCGACGATTTCTACGTGCTGGACTAGTGCGAACTGCGCGACACCCACGAAGACGGCGGCATCGTCCGTTGCAAGCGTCAGGACCTGACCAGCGAAGAAATCCAGCTGCACCTGAGCACCGGCAAAGTCGTCACTCAGCTGTCGCTGGCCTGGCAGGACAAACTGTCGTTCATGGTCGACGACAAGATGATCGTCAAGCGCCTGAAGTTCGAAGATCTGTTGCAGGATCAGGCGGAACAGGACGGTGGTGATGAAGCTTTGGGCCAACTGGATGCCAGCTTCACTCTGATGATGCTGACCTTCGGCGACTTCCTGCCGGCACTGGTGGAAGCGCTGGGTGGGGAAGAGATGCCGCAGGGGATCTGACTCTGACGAGTATCTAACCTGTGGGAGCGAGCCTGCTCGCGAATGCGGTGTGCCAGCAACATTAATGTATCTGGCTCACCGCTTTCGCGAGCAGGCTCGCTCCCACAATGTTTTGTGGTGTAACCAAAAATAAGGATCGAGCCATGCGCGCACTGGCTGCACTCAGCCGCTTTGTCGGCAATACCTTCGCTTACTGGGTTCTGATATTCGCCGTCGTGGCCTTCCTGCAACCGGCGTGGTTCATCGGCCTGAAAAGCGCGATCGTACCGCTGCTGGGTCTGGTGATGTTCGGCATGGGCCTGACCCTCAAACTCGACGACTTCGCTGCCGTCGCTCGCCATCCGTGGCGGGTGGCGCTGGGCGTGGTTGCGCATTTCGTGATCATGCCCGGTGTGGCGTGGTTGCTTTGCCAGGTGTTTCACCTGCCGCCGGAAATCGCCGTCGGGGTGATTCTGGTCGGCTGCTGCCCGAGCGGCACCTCTTCGAACGTGATGACCTGGCTGGCACGCGGTGATCTGGCGCTTTCAGTGGCGATTGCCGCGGTCACTACCCTGCTCGCCCCACTGTTGACCCCGGCGCTGATCTGGCTGCTGGCCTCGGCGTGGCTGCCGGTATCGTTCATGGAGCTGTTCTGGTCGATCCTGCAAGTGGTGCTGTTGCCGATCGTTCTCGGCGTGGTCGCGCAGCGTCTGCTCGGCGACAAGGTGCGGCATGCGGTGGATGTGTTGCCCCTGGTGTCGGTGATCAGCATCGTGATTATCGTCACCGCCGTGGTCGCGGCGAGCCAGGCGAAAATCGCCGAGTCCGGGCTGTTGATCATGGCGGTAGTCATGTTGCACAACAGCTTCGGTTATCTGCTCGGCTACTTCACCGGGCGCCTGTTCGGTTTGCCGCTGGCTCAGCGCAAGTCGCTGGCACTGGAAGTCGGCATGCAGAACTCGGGGTTGGGCGCAGCATTGGCCAGTGCGCATTTCTCGCCACTGGCGGCGGTGCCGAGCGCGCTGTTCAGCGTCTGGCACAATATATCCGGGGCGCTGCTGTCGACGTACTTCCGGCGTATGAGTGAAAAAGAAGACCGCGACAACCTCGCGCAACAGGCGGTCGACTGAGCCGAAAACTTGATCCTCGGGTTAATGCTCGTCAGTATATTGCGCAACGCGGGGACGACCCTGCGGCTCGCTCGAGTCATTAATCTGGGGACGACCCCGTCAATCGATGGAGGTCCTGCATGGCCTGGATCATTCTGTTTTGCGCCGGCCTGTTCGAAGTCGGCTGGGCCGTCGGCCTGAAATACACCGACGGTTTCACCCGCCCGCTTCCGACCGCCCTGACCGTTGCCGCGATGGCTATCAGTCTGGGTCTATTGGGCTTGGCGATGAAGGAATTGCCGTTGGGTACGGCTTATGCGATCTGGACTGGCGTCGGTGCCGTGGGCACGGTGATCGCCGGGATCATTCTGTTGGGTGAATCGATGGCGTTGATTCGGCTGGCCAGTGTGGCGTTGATCGTCACGGGTTTGATTGGCCTTAAAGTCAGCGCTTAAGCCGATACCGTCTTCGCGAGCAGGCCCGCTCCCACATTCAACCGCGTTCCGTCATTGGAACAGGGTCAACTGTGGGAGCGAGCCTGCTCGCGAAGGGGCCTTTTGATACACCGACTATCTAACGGACCCGCGCAACTCCCCCACCAACACCTGCAACTTGGCTGGCTCAGTCCCTTCGGTAATCGCCGGTCCGGCCACCAGCGTCACCCGCGACCACAGGCGATGGAACAAGCCCTTGTTCGGATCGCGACTGAAGAAACTCCCCCACAATCCTTGCAGCGCCAGCGGAATCACCGGTACCGGGGTCTCTTCGAGAATCCGCGTCACGCCGCCGCGAAACTCATTGATCTCGCCATCAGCGGTCAATTTGCCTTCCGGGAAAATGCACACCAGTTCGCCGTCCTTCAGATACTGGGCAATGCGCGTGAAGGCTTTTTCATAGATCTGGATATCTTCCTGGCGTCCGGCGATGGGAATAGCGCCCGCCGTGCGAAAGATAAAGTTCAGTACCGGCAGGTTGTAGATCTTGTAGTACATGACAAAGCGAATCGGCCTACGCACCGCCCCGCCGATCAACAAGGCGTCGACGAAGGACACGTGGTTGCACACCAGCAGCGCCGCGCCCTCGTCCGGGATCGCTTCAAGGTTGCGGTGCTCGACGCGGTACATGGAATGGCTGAGCAGCCAGATCATGAAGCGCATGCTGAATTCCGGAACGATCTTGAAGATGTAGGCGGTGACGCCGATGTTCAGCAGCGACACCACCAGGAACAGTTGCGGGATCGACAGCTTGGCGACGCTCAACAAGACGATCGAAACAATCGCCGACACCACCATAAACAGCGCGTTGAGAATGTTGTTGGCGGCGATCACTCGCGCTCGTTCGTTTTCAGCCGTGCGCGACTGAATCAGCGCGTACAGCGGCACGATATAGAAGCCACCGAAAATGCCCAGGCCAAGGATGTCGATCAACACTGCCCAAGTGTGAACAAAGCCCAACACGGCAATCCAGCTATGGCCGGTGACACTGTCCGGGATTCCCCCGGAATGCCACCACAGCAACAGGCCGAACACGGTCAGGCCGAACGAGCCGAACGGCACCAGACCGATCTCGACTTTGCGCCCGGAGAGCTTTTCGCAGAGCATCGAACCCAGCGCGACTCCTACCGAGAACACCGTCAAAATCAGCGTGACCACGGTTTCGTCGCCGTGCATCCATTCCTTGGCATAGGCGGGGATCTGCGTCAGGTAAATCGCCCCGACAAACCAGAACCACGAATTGCCGACAATCGAGCGCGACACCGCTGGCGTCTGGCCCAGACCGAGTTTCAGCGTCGCCCAGGATTGACTGAATATGTTCCAGTTCAAACGCATTTCCGGCGACGATGCCGCCGCACGCGGAATGCTGCGGCTGGCCAGATAACCCAGCACGGCAATGCCAACGATGGCAGCGGAGACCACCGGCGCGTAGTGCTCGGACGACATCATGATCCCGGCGCCGATGGTGCCGGCGAGAATCGCCAGAAACGTGCCCATTTCCACCAGACCGTTGCCACCGACCAGTTCATCGTCGCGCAAGGCCTGCGGCAGGATCGAATACTTCACCGGGCCGAACAGCGCCGAGTGTGTGCCCATGGCGAACAGTGCCACCAGCATCAGCGACAGGTGATCGAAGAGGAAGCCGATCGATCCTACGGCCATGATGGCGATTTCCGCGAGTTTGATCAGACGGATCAGCGCGTCCTTGGCGAATTTTTCCCCGAACTGCCCGGCCAGCGCCGAGAACAGGAAAAACGGCAGGATAAACAGTAGCGCACAGAGGTTGACCCAGATCGAGCGGTCACCCTCGATGGTCAGCCGATAGAGGATGGCGAGGATCAACGACTGCTTGAACACGTTGTCGTTGAACGCGCCGAGCGACTGGGTAATAAAGAAGGGCAAAAAGCGCCGGGTGCGCAACAGGTTGAACTGTGAGGGGTGACTCATCTTCCGTGTTTCCTGATGTTAGGTAGTGAGGCCTGGGTGCTTGTTATTGGAATCCCGCACCACGATCCAGGCCACACCTTACCTAAACTTTGCAGATTATTTCTTCAAACCTGCAATGCACGGCGAGACAAACAGCTCGCCACGCCATGCGCCCTGCACGGTGCGCTTGCCGACGATCAGCCACATTGCCGCCAACAAAATCACCAGCGCCGTACCGAATACACTGAAAAATGTCAGGTTGAGGATGCTTGCCAGTTTCAAAGTCGCCAGCGAATAGACGCCCAGCGGGAAGGTAAAGCCCCACCAACCGAGGTTGAACGGAATGCCGTCACGCAGATAACGCACAGTGATCAACAGCGCCATGAGCATCCACCACAGACCAAACCCCCACAGCGTAATCCCCGCCACCAGACCCAGGCCCGAAGCGATTTCACCGACGCCAGCCAGGCCATTGGCGGCAAAAATCGCTGGCGCCTCACCGCCCAACAGAAACATGCCCAGCGCACCGGTGCCGATCGGACCGAGGGCCAGCCAACTCGACGCGGCCATGTTTTCGTGAGGTAGCTTGTGCAGAGCCATACGCAACAACAGGCTGGTCAGAATGCTGAACGCCACCGGCAGGGAAAAGGCCCACAGCACATAGCTGGTGGTCAATACGATGAGTTGCGCATGGGCGTCAGTCAGATGCGGGGCGAGCAAGCCGCCGCTGGCCGCTGCTACTTCCGCCGCCACCACCGGCAGCAACCAGACCGCAGTCATCTGATCGATGCTGTGTTCCTGGCGGGTAAACATCATGTACGGAATCAGCACGCCACAGGCCAGCGACAGCGCCACATCGACCCACCACAATACTTCAACGAGCTGGATGACACCGTTGCCCCAACGCGGCAGCCCGAACAGCAAAAAGCCGTTAATGATCGTCGCCAGGCCCATGGGAATGGTGCCGAAAAACATCGACACAGTGGAATGGCCGAAAATCCGCCGCGCCTCGTCGAAGAACAAAATCCAGCGCGCAGCGTAAGCAACGGTAAACAGCGTGAATAACAGAATGTTGAACAACCACAGCCCTTCGGCCACAGCGCGCAATCCGGGAATGGCCAGCGGCAATTGCGCCAAAGCCAACGCCAGGACACCGGTGCCCATGGTCGCGGCGAACCAGTTTGGCGTGAATTGACGGATCACTTCCCGTGGATGTTGAAGCTGGCTGAAAGGTTTGTAGCCGGGGGTGACACTATTAGGGCAAATCATCATGAACTCCTCTCCTCTGGTGAGGTGGAGTCCATGGTAGATCCGAATCGAATATAGATATAACGGGTAATATCTCTATCTGTTATCTGTTTTACCGATAGTAATTTAAACGCTGCCTTCGGATTCGATCACCAGGATCCGCGCTACGCCCTGCGGGTGGGCGACATGCTCGGTGCCGACCGAAGCATAGAAAATGTCGCCTGCATCCAGCAGCACCTGCTTCTCCTCACCGCTTTCGCGAAAATGCATCTGCACCTGGCCATCGAGCACAACGAACACTTCCTCGCCATCGTTGATGTGCCACCTGTATGGCTGATCGGTCCAGTGCAGGCGCGTGGTGATGCCGTTCATATTGGCGATGTCCAGCGCACCCCAGGCGCGGTCGGCGGTGAACGATTTGCTGCGGATAATCTTCATGAGTCGATCCGTGAGAGAAGTTCGCCAAGGCTAACCGAAACAGCCGCACTTAAGGTGCACCGCATGTTTGGCCGACGTGTGGACGCAGGCTGAGCAGCAACGCCGCCACGGCCAGCACGATCAACACAACGCCGTAACCATCAGTGGTCGCCAGCAACCCGAAACTGCGAGCCAGGTGCCCGGCCAGCAGCGCCGGCAAACAGAACGCCAGATAACTGAGCACGTAATAAGCCGACATCAAACCGGCTCGTTCATGCGGCAAAGCCAGCGGCACCAGACTGCGCACCCCACCGAGAAAGCCCGAACCAAAGCCGCAACCGGCGACCAGGGTGCCGAAGAAAAACAACGACAGACTGGCGCCATGCACGCCGAGGAGGATCAGGACCAGCCCGATCGGCAGCAAACTCGCGCCCAGCCGCAGCGCCTGAGCGGCTGGACGATTGCGCATCATGAAAATCATCAACGCACCGGACACGGTGAGCGCCGCGACCGTAGCGCCACCGATCAGATTGGAGGTAGAGCCAGTGGCCGTGCGCACCAACGACGGTGCCAGCGAGGCATAAAAACCTCCGAGCGCCCAGGTTGCGGTGTTCAGTGGCAGCACTCGCCACAACGTCGATCGCGCTTGCACCGGCACGTGCAAAGTCGGTCGCAACGACGCCAGCGCCCCACCTTGCCGCGAGACACTTTCCGGCAGGCGCCAGACATAAACGCCCTGCAACACGAACAACGCCAACAGCAACCAATAGGTCAATTGCAACGGCGCCGGTGCGAATTCTGCCAGCAAGCCACAGCCCAACCCGCCCAGAGCCATCCCGAGTAACGGCGCGACGCTGTTGATCAGCGGCCCCTGCAGACGGTCGGTGTCGAGCAGCGTTGCACTCAATACGGCAGTGGCCATGCCGGTGGCGAAACCTTGCAGCACCCGTGCGCTGATCAACCACGACACGCTATCGGCGTAGATGAACAGCAACATGGCCAGTGCATTGAGCAACACGGCGGTGAAGATCACCGGTTTGCGGCCTAAGTGGTCGGAAAGCGAGCCCACCGTCAGCAACGCCGCCAACAGACTCAAGGCGTATACGGCAAAAATCAGCGTGAGCATCGCTGCCGAGAAATGCAGCTGATCCTGATACAAGTGATACAAGGGCGTCGGCGCGGTGGAAGCGGCGAGAAAACTGAGTAAGGTGATCGCCAGAAACCACAAGCTGGACTGGTGAGAAGCAATATTATTCGAGGGGCTGGTCATGGGCATACTCCGCAAAAGCTAATTTTTTGCTTTTGCGCAGTGTGCTACCGCCCAGCGCTTAAAGCAAATTCTTTGTGTTAAGGTCTGCCGCATGGCTATTAAAGAAGGTTTACGCACTGGTGGCCGCAGTGCCCGGGTGCAAGAGTCGATTCATTCGGCGGTCAATGCGCTGCTGCAAGAGCAGGAACGTTCCACCGTGACCGTCCCGCAAATTGCCGCACGCGCCGGCGTTACGCCGTCGACGATCTATCGGCGCTGGGGCGATCTGGCGGCATTACTCGCCGACGTCGCCCTCGCCCGCATGCGTCCGGACAGCGAACCGGCGCAAACCGGCAGTTTGCGTAGCGATATCCGCGCGTGGGCCGAGCAGTACCTCGACGAAATGAGTTCCGAGCCGGGCCGCAACATGATGCGGGATGTACAGGCGAGCATGACGCCGGGGTATTGCGTGACGATCATTGGCGCGCAATTGCAGACGATCATTGCGCGGCACCCGGATGAGACCGCACCGAGTGTTGATCGGTTGATCAATCTGGTGGTGGCGCCGGTGGTGTTCCGAATTCTGTTTTCGGCGGCGGCACTCGAAGTGGAAGAATTACACAGGTTGATTGATATCGCGTTGAACCAGCACTGACACCGATCCCCATGTAGGAGCTGCGGCACGCTGCGATCTTTTGATTTTGATTGCAAAGATCAAAAGATCGCAGCCTCGTTTCACTCGACAGCTCCTACAGGGTTTTGTGTTCGGCAACGTCACCACAAAAACTACCCAGTTCCAGCCCTGCGACACCCCGCCACGCCACGACCTTGGTCGACACTGACTAACCGCCGCGCCCGTGCGAGACTGTCCACCCGGGCAGGAGTGCCGGGGAGTCTTTTGTCGGGAGTGCTGCATGTCGTTGTCCACCGGGCTGATCGCCGTCGTTGCCCTGGCCTACATGGCCATCATGTTCGCCATCGCCTTCTACGGCGACCGTCGCAGCACGCCGTTGCCGCCACGGGTGCGCGCCTGGGTGTACAGCCTGTCGCTGGCGGTTTACTGCACCAGTTGGACGTTCTTCGGCGCGGTCGGTCAGGCGGCGGAACAGCTGTGGTCGTTCCTGCCGATCTATCTCGGGCCGATCCTGCTGCTGGTCGGCGCGCCGTGGGTCCTGCAGAAAATGGTGATGATCAGCAAACAGGAGAACATCACCTCCATCGCCGACTTCATCGCCGCGCGCTACGGCAAATCGCAATCGCTGGCGGTGGTCGTGGCGCTGATCTGTCTGGTCGGCGTGCTGCCCTATATTGCCCTGCAGCTCAAAGGCATCGTCCTCGGCGTGAACCTGCTGATCGGCGCCGGCGCCGATGCCATGGGCAGCCGCGCTCAGGACACCGCGCTGATCGTGTCGCTGGTGCTGGCGTTGTTCACCATCGTCTTCGGTACGCGCAACCTCGATGCCACCGAACACCACAGGGGGATGGTGCTGGCTATCGCTTTCGAATCGCTGGTCAAGCTGTTCGCCTTTCTCGCCGTCGGCGCCTTCGTCACGTACGGCCTGTATGACGGATTCGATGACCTGTTCAATCAGGCAATGCTCGCTCCGCGCCTTGAGGCTTACTGGAAGGAAACCATCAACTGGCCATCGATGGTGGTGCAGACCGGCGTGGCGATGATGGCGATCATCTGTCTGCCCCGGCAATTTCACGTGACCGTGGTGGAGAACATCGACCCGCAGGATCTGCGTCTGGCGAAATGGGTGTTCCCCGCCTATCTGGCTTTGGCCGCATTGTTTGTAGTCCCGATCGCCCTTGCCGGTCAGATGATGCTGCCCAGTGATGTGCTGCCCGACTCGTTCGTGATCAGCCTGCCGCTGGCCCAGGCCCATCCGGCGCTGGCGATGCTGGCGTTTATTGGTGGCGCATCGGCAGCGACCGGCATGGTGATTGTCGCCAGCGTCGCGCTGTCGACCATGGTTTCCAACGACATGCTCTTGCCGTGGTTGTTGCGCCGCAACAATGCCGAGCGCCCATTTGAAGTGTTCCGCCAGTGGATGCTCTCGGTGGGCCGCGTCAGCATCGTGGTGATTCTGCTGCTGGCCTATGTCAGCTATCGCTTGCTTGGCTCGACCGCGAGCCTGGCGACCATTGGCCAGATCGCCTTCGCGGCGGTGACGCAGCTGGCGCCGGCGATGCTCGGCGCACTGTACTGGAAACAGGCCAACCGTCGCGGCGTGTTCGCCGGTCTCGCCACCGGCACCTTCCTCTGGTTCTACACACTGGTGTTGCCAATTGCCGCGCACAGTCTCGGCTGGTCGTTGGCGAGTTTCCCCGGCTTGGCGTGGCTGCACAGCAATCCGCTGAACCTGCCGATCACGCCGTTGACCCAAGGCGTGGTGTTGTCGCTGGCCGGTAATTTCACCCTGTTCGCCTGGGTCTCGGTGCTGTCGCGCACGCGGGTATCGGAACACTGGCAGGCCGGGCGTTTCATCGGCCAGGAAATCAGTGCACGCCCTAATGCTCGCTCGATGCTGGCGGTGCAGATCGACGACTTGCTGCAGCTGGCGGCGCGTTTCGTCGGCGAAGAGCGCGCGCGACAGAGCTTCATTCGCTTCGCCTACCGCCAGGGCAAGGGCTTCAACCCCAACCAGAACGCCGACAGCGAATGGATCGCCCACACCGAACGCTTGCTGGCCGGTGTCCTTGGCGCTTCTTCGACGCGCGCTGTAGTAAAAGCCGCCATCGAAGGTCGGGAAATGCAGCTGGAGGACGTCGTCCGAATCGCTGACGAAGCCTCGGAAGTGCTGCAATTCAACCGCGCGCTGCTGCAAGGCGCGATCGAGAACATCACCCAGGGCATCAGCGTGGTCGACCAGTCGCTGAAACTGGTGGCGTGGAACCGCCGTTATCTTGAGCTGTTCAACTACCCCGACGGCCTGATCAGCGTCGGCCGGCCAATCGCCGACATCATTCGCTACAACGCCGAACGCGGCTTGTGCGGCCCCGGCGAAGCGGAAGTGCACGTCGCACGACGCTTGCATTGGATGCGTCAGGGCCGCGCGCACACTTCCGAACGGCTGTTCCCCAATGGTCGAGTGATCGAGCTGATCGGCAACCCGATGCCTGGCGGCGGCTTCGTCATGAGTTTCACCGACATCACGGCGTTCCGCGAAGCCGAACAGGCACTGACCGAGGCGAACGAAGGGCTGGAACAACGGGTCAGCGAGCGCACCCAGGAACTGTCGCAACTCAACGTCGCGCTCACCGAAGCCAAGGGCAACGCCGAGGCGGCCAACCAGTCGAAAACCCGCTTCCTCGCCGCCGTCAGCCACGACTTGATGCAACCGCTGAACGCCGCGCGACTGTTCTCCGCCGCCCTCTCCCACCAGAACGAAGGCTTGAGCGCAGAGGCGCAACAACTGGTGCAACACCTCGACAGTTCGCTGCGTTCGGCGGAAGACCTGATCAGCGATCTGCTGGACATCTCGCGCCTGGAAAACGGCAAGATCAACCCCGAGCGCAAGGCCTTCGCCGTCAACGAACTGTTCGACACCCTCGGCGCCGAATTCAAAGCGTTGGCCCAGGAGCAAAAGCTCACGTTCCGCGTACGTGGCAGTCAGCTGCGCATCGACAGCGACATCAAACTGCTGCGGCGAATCTTGCAGAACTTCCTCACCAACGCTTTCCGCTACGCCAAAGGCCCGGTGCTGCTGGGCGTACGCCGGCGCGGCGACGAGTTGTGCCTGGAAGTCTGGGATCGCGGCCCGGGTATTCCGGAAGACAAACAACAAGTGATTTTCGAAGAATTCAAACGCCTCGACAGCCACCAGACCCGCGCTGAAAAAGGCCTGGGCCTGGGCCTGGCGATCGCCGACGGCTTGTGCCGCGTGCTCGGGCATACCTTGCGCGTCCGTTCATGGCCGTGGCGCGGCAGCGTGTTCAGCGTGACGGTACCGCTGGCGCGCACGCAAACGCCTGCGGCGAGCACCACGGCCGAACCGAACAGCAAAATGCTCAGCGGCGCGCAGGTGCTGTGCATCGATAACGAAGACAGCATCCTGATCGGCATGAACAGCCTGTTGAGCCGCTGGGGCTGCCAGGTGTGGACGGCGCGCAACCGCGAAGAATGCGCAGCGATATTGAATGAAGGCGTACGGCCGCAACTGGCGCTGGTCGACTATCACCTCGACCACGGCGATACCGGCACAGAGCTGATGGCCTGGTTGCGCACCCGCCTGGGCGAGCCGGTACCCGGCGTGGTCATCAGCGCGGATGGACGCCCGGAGACTGTGGCGCAAGTGCATGCGGCGGGCCTGGATTATCTGGCCAAACCAGTGAAGCCGGCGGCGTTACGGGCACTGTTGAGTCGGTATTTGCCGCTGTAGAAGGTGAACTTGCAGACGCCTTCGCGAGCAGGCTCGCTCCCACAGAACAGCAAGAGCAGGAGCAAGAGCAAGAGCAAGAGCAAGAGCAAGAGCAAGAGCAAGAGCAAGAGCAAGAGCAAGAGCAAGAGCAAGAGCAAGAGCAAGAGCAAGAGCAAAAGATCGCAGCCTTCGGCAGCTCCTACAGTTGGACCGTCGATATCTGAGTGAAAGGGTTGGTCGGCAGATTGCCTTCGCGAGCAGGCTCGCTCCCACAGAACAGCAAGAGCAAGAGCAGGAGCAAGAGCAAGAGCAAGAGCAAGAGCAAAAGATCGCAGCCTTCGGCAGCTCCTACAGTTGGACCGTCGATATCTGAGTGAAATGGTTGGTCGGCAGATTACCTTCGCGAGCAGGCTCGCTCCCACAAAAGCAAAAGCAAGGCAGCGCAGCTGCCCGCGGCGAAGCCGCACCACTCAACAATGAGCGTTAGCTCGAGTGCTTTTGATCCACCGGCGACGTCGGAAGGCTGAGTGGAGGGATTGATCCGGGCGTGGGAGCGCAGCGACCGTACGACGCAGTCGTACACAGCGGAAGGAGGTGCAGCGAAGCAAACCGTAGCCGCTGCGCCCGGATCGATCCCGGAGCGAAGGAACCCGAGCCTGCGAGGGCCGAACGTAGGAGCAAGCGTTTTTTTGCTTACTTTTTTTAGGCGTTTGTAAAAAAAGTGAGTCGCCGTAAG
>Ga0157369_10007411_pt1 | contig 12631 bp, 20 predicted proteins | sample C25metaG_FD_113461 | JGI IMG/M metagenome (GOLD analysis project Ga0157369, IMG submission 113461) | Corn rhizosphere microbial communities from Kellogg Biological Station, Michigan, USA - C2-5 metaG | ecosystem: Host-associated > Plants > Roots > Rhizosphere > Soil | place: USA: Michigan...
GAGCCCGCGGCCTCAAATATGCTGAGCGAACAATGGGAAAGATCGAGCGCGAGCGGCAGTTCGAACTTTCGCGCGACGGCCGCACACTGACCGAAGCCATCCGCACTGCGGGCCGAGCAATCCCCGACGTGCTCGTATTCGTGCGGGAGTAGGCTGCCAATCGGTCCGGGAACCTACCCCCGACAAATGGAACACTGTAGCCGCCGGGCGCCGCAATTTCGCCGGGCGGAGTGCCGCAGTGAGCGGGACTCAATGAAGTCTGAGCGGCGCGACTACTAGGGATTCGAACCCCGTCTTAATTAGCGCCGAGCGTCGCGAACCTAATGTCCGCTTTCCACCCATTTCGGACATTAGCGCTGGAAGATTCAGCGTATCGCCAGCGTATCGCAAACAGCTCTATTTTCGCTTCAGAACTTGCGATTGGAGGCCTCGAGCCGGCGTAAAGCCGTTCGAACCCGCTGATCGACCGTGTGCTGCGAGATTCCAAGATGGAGCGCAATCTCGTTCGAGGTGAGATTCTGGGCGACCAGCTGAAGGCACGCGATTTGGCCGGTGGTAAGCGAAGGACTTGAGCTGCGCATGGTCCGCGCCTCCACCTGCAATTCGCCCCTCCCAAGGCAGAGTGTGCAGACGATCGCGCTCTGAACCTATCTAACATGAAAGAGCTGCCCGAGCGCGCCGCCCCCCATTTCTAAGACGTGTTAATGACATAATTCCGCAACGGAAAGTTGACTGGCCGCATTAAATTGGAAGACTCATTCCGCGATGCCAGAAATGGCGTTGAGCTCTCGGCGGACTTTGAGTTTTGAACTTTGCTCATCCGGTCCGAACGTCTCCGACCTGGGCCTGTCTTCGGCCCAGCCACAATTAGTCCAAAATGAAAGAAAGTCTGTGCCGATGTTAAGATACGGCACTTCAAAAAGAGGCTCAAAGACCAGGGCAGTTGGGACATCGTGGAAATCTCGACTCAAGACCGGGCGACCGACGCCCGCGCTGCTCCAAGGACGAGCATCTATCTCGCAGCGGCTCTTTTTTGCGACGGTTCTTCAGCGCCCGTTAGGATTAGGAACATCTCGGTGGCGGGGGCTCTGCTGGACGGCGCCGTCATTCCGGAGACGGGCTCCCTCGTTCAATTAATTCGCGGCCAATTGATCGTTCATGGACTAGTCGCCTGGTCAGGCGAAGGCCGGTTTGGGCTGAAGTTCTCCGGGCGCATCGACGTCCAGCAATGGCGGGCGGCCACAAGCAATATCGAGCAAGAACGAGTGGATAAAGTTGTCCGGCTCGTCAAAGCAGGCGTCGTGCCGTTGCCGGTACAATCGCTTTCAAAATCCGGGCGGGAAATGGCCGCGAGCCGCCCCGAGCTTGCTCGCGATCTCCGGCGCGTGGCGGGTCTGCTTGACGAACTGGGGGAGGAGCTCGCCGGCGATGCGGACACGCTCGCGCGGCACGGCCTTGCACTCCAAAGCATCGATATTTCCGTCCAGCTGCTCGCTGCTATCGAAGCGCTGATTGGACAAGACCAAGAACCGGGCGACGTCGCCCTTAAGCTCGAGGCGCTGCGCAGGAGTGCGGATCAGGCGCTTCGCCGGTCGATCTAACGCCTTCCAAGCAGGACGTTTATTACTGGATCGTTGGGTTAGACCTGCGACCTCGGCCCTGTACGAGCGAACCAATCTTCCGTGCTCAACCCAGCCGGCGGAGACAAACGTCCCTGGCGGTTCTAATCCACTCTTCGAGTAACCGCATCTCAAGCGCGGCATTGAAACCAAGGCCTGCTTCGTCTCCGTTGACCCAGCAAATGCGACAATCGATGGCGGGTAGTCCTGCTATTCTGAGCGATGCCGGTTCTCGCCCGGCGATTCCCTTCTCACTCTGTATGCGGGCGCCTGCTGGCGAAATGTCGAATACGGTAACAGGCAATGCAATCGATCCGACGCGAAGCACGGCGCCGACATCGACACTCACCCGCGGCATGCGACGCCTTGCTTTGGGATCCGAGTTTGGAACTCCGACAAGCAGCGAGGGGTCGAGCGCGCGGTCTAGTAGAATTCCTGCTGAATTCCCGTTCGACCAGACGACCGTTCCTGAAATGCAAGTATCGCTCGCAAAGCGGATCCGAACACGCGTTCCAACTTCGGACGAGCGATACTGCTTTAGCTCGAGGCCGCGCCGCGAGACGTTCACGATTCGGCAGAAGTAGGTTACCTCGCCGATCTCGATTACGGCTGCGCGCATGACCGCAAGCTTGCGCCGCTCGGAACGACGATCATTGCACACGTCGAAAGTCTGGAGGATCATAGAGCGCGCCATGATGACTTCAATAGGCTGCAACAGCTTCGGTCCCGTGAACCACTCATCCATAGTGGACCGATCCGGTCGTCCGCGCGAAGGTGAAGGCGGTGTCGCCGCCGCAGATAAAGAGAAGGCCCGCCGGATGTCCGGCGAGCCTTCCCAACCTTTGGCGCTCCAGTGGGGCTAGAACGTCATGTGAGGAATATTAGAGCCGCAGTCTTAGCCGGGGGTTAGTCTTGCGTCCGTTTTGGACCAATAGAATTTCCGCACCAACGAGCTTAAGCGATTAGACGCTAAAGAAATTATCCGAGAAGATGGGCGAGCGGCCGAGGCGTTCCGAATGGCCCCGCGCAGATGTGCTCCTCCCGAGTATATAGTAGTTCCTCCATGGGGACCGGCTTTGAAATTTGGACTAAGGGAGGGCGCCATGGGATCCTGCGCCCCTGTCTACGTGATTGACGACGATCCGGGCATGCTCGAATCGACCGGCTATCTTCTCGGCTCACTCGAGATCGAGGCCAAGACCTTCTCCGATCCAATGGCTTTTCTTCAGGAGGTCAGCAAGCTGGTCCCCGGGTGCGTGCTCAGCGACCTTAGTATGCCGACGATGACAGGGATTGAGCTCCACGAAGCGCTGGTCGCGAAGGGCATTTCGTGGCCAGTCGTTCTGATGAGCGGCCACTCCGACCGAGAATCCAATCGCGGAGCGCTGCACGGCTCGATGGTAGATTTTATCGAGAAACCATTCACTGTCCCGCGGCTGCTTGAAGTCCTCGAAAATGCGCGTCGAAGGCTATGCTGAGACAAAGTCGTCTTCACGCTTCGGGGATGAAGATCAGGAATGAGGCGCCGCCTTCCGGGGAATTCTGGGCCATGATCGATCCGCCATGCGCCTCGACGATCGTCCGGCAAATCGAAAGCCCAACTCCCATTCCCGATCCGCTTGATCCGCGACCAGCTGAAAAAAGGGTCGGCAACCGGTCGCGAGGGATCCCAGGTCCGTTGTCCCGCACTTCGATGAGGCTGCCCGTCTCCGCGCGTCGCGCCGTGAAATGGATTGCGGAATGCGGATTGCCACGCATCGCCTGGCATGAGTTGCGCACGAGATTGAGGAGCACCTGTTCGATCTGGACGATGTTCACTCGAACCCGAGCCACTCCAAGCCCGATCGACACCTTGAAATGTACATTCTCGCAGGCTTCGGCTGCGCGCGACACTTCGACGACGCGGTCGAAGATTTGCCGAAGCGAAGCGCTCCTCCTCTCGACTTGAGTTTCGCGAACGAGGTTTCGCGCTTCACGGATGATCGACCCGGCGCGCTGCATCTGGGCTTCCGCCTGGTCGAGCCCATTGAGCAACGGTTCGCCGGCTCCTTCCAATTTTTTCGCAAACTGCCGGCTTGCCGCGATGTAATTCGACGCGGCGGTGAGAGGCTGGTTGAGCTCATGCGCGAGCGTTCCTGCCATGACGCTCATTGCCGCGGTCGACTGGGCGTCGCGAAGCTCGACTTCGAGGAGCAGGGCCCGTCGCCGCGCGCTCCTCAGATGGTTTGCAAAGACAAGCATCGCGATCGAAGTCACCGCGAACACGACGACGCTGAGGATCTCATCCGCGGACCCTGGTGAAAATCCGCCGCCGCCAAAGAAGGCCCATGAGGCAAGAATGATCGACAGGAAGATCGCGAGGAGTCCCGGGCCAGCGCCATAAAGTCCCGCGGCAAGGACCACCGCGGCTACGAAGGGGAGCAGGGGTGACCGTCCGCCGAGCCACGGCCCAAGGCCTAAACGGAACAGGAAGCAAGCTAGCACCAGAAGCAGTGAGACGAGATAAGGTCCTGGACCGCCCGTTCCCGGCCGTACCCAATTTCTAATGCTATCAAGAGCTCGTTGTCCGACCACGATCTAATCCAAGAGCTCGGCCAGCGGTGCGAAAAGGCCTCGGCTGAGCCCTTCGCGCCGCCCGGTCCGTTGCGTCCGAGCGGGTAAAGATTTAAGCTATTCCCGCTCGGTGTCACGCCCCTTTGTCAAAAGGAGGCCAGGAAACGGGCACATTCATCAATCGTTACGATCACTTGCGAGCGGGCGTGCTGCTGTGGTGCGGGCCATGCCTCGTTCGCCGGCGCGCCAGGCATCGGGAAAACAGGAGCGATGCAAAAAGAGATGAGTGAGAACGGCGGGACCAACAGGCGCAAACGGTCCGTAGTCATTGTCGACGACGACGAAGGCGTAAGGGATTCAACCGCTGTTCTTCTCGGCCTTGCAGGCCACCAGGTCCGGAGCTTCCCAAGCGGCACCGCGCTGGTCGAAGCCGGAATCCCTGAAGGGACCGACGTTATCCTGTTGGATCTGATGATGCCGGGTTTGAACGGCCTGGAGACGTTGACCGCGCTCCGCGACCGCACATTGCCCGCGATCATCGTCCTGACCGGGCATGGCGACATTCCCCTGGCGGTCGAAGCGATGAAGCTCGGCGCTTCGGATTTCCTCGAGAAGCCTTATCCGTCAGACAAACTCTTGGAGCTCGTCTCGTCGATCGAGCCCAGTCCGATGAGGGCCGGTGAGGCCGCTGCGCGAAGCGCCGCAATCGAAAAGGTCGAGCGCCTCACTCCGCGTCAGCGCGACATTTTGAAGGGTCTTGCCCAGGGGGAGCAAAGCAAGATCACCGCTTTTCGACTGGCGCTCAGCGTTCGGACTGTTGAAGCCTATCGTGGCCAGCTCTTCTCTCGGCTCGGCGTCAGGAACATGGCCGACGCCGTGAAGATCGCGGTGCTTGCAGGTCTTGCCGATTCCTAGGACGGAAGCGAGCTCCCGGTCCCCTTCGAGCCGACGTACAATCCGCCAATGATGCCGCCGGCTCGAAGAAGTTCTCTTTCCGCATTCGCGAGCTGCCGGAGAGCCGCCTCGCACTGTTCGGGCTCGAGGCCAGCGAGGAGTAGTCGGGCCGCCCCCATGTAATTGGATGCCGCCGCGAGCGGTTGTCTCAGCTCCTCGAGAAGGCCAGAGTTCGCGAGTCCGCGCAGTTCTTTTTCCCACTGGCCGCCCCCCGGCATGAACTCGTCCTTCTCTTGCCCGAATTTTGCCGGCCGATCAGCCAGCAGCTCATCTTCGGTCATGGGGCCCAGCTAATCCCGCGCGCAAACCAAGTCATCAGAGCAATAATACGATGGGTAGTACATCCGGCCCATGCAGCGGTGAGCCCGCAGTACATAGTAGTTTTACGGTAGCGGTATTGCTTGGAACAGGCTCGCTATCCGTAAAATGGCAGCAATTTTGGATAGAAGTTTAGGTAAAAATACGGATCGTATCTTCACCATCTTTCTGCGGAGGCCAATAAAATCGAAGATCTGGTCGTGATTATTACTGGGGACCGGTGACATGACCAACCTTCGCCTTGCAACCGGATTCGGCGACGTGCCGAACTTCCTTGGCTCGCAGCCGAACGGCGCCCGCAAGGAGCTGAACAGCGCGATGCCCTGCCGAGAGGGTCTCACCGCGGTGCAGTCTGACGTCAGACGCGCTAGGACCTTGCGCAACCTCCGGCGAGAGCTTCTTGGGGTGGCGAATTATTCGGGGCCAGGCTGGGAAATTCTCCTCCATCTTTACGACAGCCATTTGCACCAGCTGCGTGATACTGTCGGAAACATCGCTGACGGGACCGATATCCCGACGACGACAGCCCTCAGGTGGATCACCCGGCTTGAGGCCGACGGGCTCCTGATCACGAAGGACGACCCGCTCGATGCTCGCCGCAAGTTCGTCGAGCTCACCGGCCGCGCGGTCGACGTGATGACGAGATATTTCGTCGGCGCGACGACCCATCTCATCGCCGCCTGAACAAGCAGATGCGTTTCCATGAAAATCGAAGGACGGGCAATGGCTGATTATTGGCAAGCAAGGTACATTCAGACGGTCCTCAGGACTCACGCCGAGACTTGCCCGGACTTGCGCAAGAAATTTTCCGAGCTCGCCGAACATTATCTCGCCATGGTCAAATGTTCTGATCCGGCGATGGGTTAAAGGAGACGCCGAATTGCCTTGAATATTTCGGGAGGGGGATGCTGCCGGTGAGGCTCGCTTGAGCCGAGCCGGCAGCTTTGCATTCACATTTTGTCGAGCGATGATTGCTCAGGGGGCTGATCGGCGTCGCTGCACACAAGAAGCGAGCTTCGAGAATGCATACCAGCGATTGATACATCAATCGCCGTAGATTGAGGCGAGCGGTTAAGGCGAGCAACCGGACCCTGCGTCCAGCCATCGAATTCGACGCGCTGGCCGCAGGGAAGGCCGCATGGTTCGGTTCTTTACCGAGCAGAGGCCGAGTCATTCGGCTTTCCCTCTTTTGGTCTTCGTAACCAGGGACGGCCCGGGGGAATTGGGATGAGCGTCAGCTGGAGGCTTTTTTCGGCCTGAGTGCATCGCAGTCGAGTGGCGTTTTCAGCGCGTGTCTCTGGCCGAGCCGGATAAGCTCACCCGGCATATGGAGTCTTAGCCAAGTCCATCTCAGCTCAAACCGAGCGTCGCTACGGCGCCCGAGCGCCGGAAGGAGCAAGTCATGCGCAAACAAATGATTGAAAACGCCGCGTACGAAGTTGCAACCCAAGTCCGAGTGGTCGAAGATTCAATTGACGGGGCACTGGCGGAGATCGCCGAACTTCACGCGCGAATGATGCGCGCCAACGCGGTGGCTCATGCGGGTTACGGTGCGATGCACCCGGCACTGGAGAAACTCGCCGCCGCCGTCGGAGGGCTCGTCGATTCACGCGGTGCCGTGGTCGGCTGCCATGCCGCGCTTGCCGATGCCAAGGGTAAGGTGCCAGGGCTTCGTACGGTAGCATTCGGCGACGGAACCGATTGCCCACCGCCCTCGGGTCTCGCCGAGCTTCGCGTCGTTGCGTGAGATAAGATTTTCCGGACCACGCCCAGCGTGGTCCGGTCCTTCTGACTATGAGCCCCGCCTTCTACTGGATGCTATTGGTGCTGACATGCGGCTACGCGTTGAGCTGCGGCCGGACTGACGAGCGTATCGTCGCTGCGGCTTGCGTCATCGCGAGCGTCGTAACCGCTTTTGCACTTTCGGGGTGGCCGCACCGGTATTCGGGCGTCGAGATCGGCGAGCTGCTGGTCCACCTCATCACGCTCCTGGTTTTTCTATTCGTCGCGTTAAGATCCGATCGCTTCTGGCCTCTGTGGGTGGCCGGATTGCAGCTGACGACCAGCATGTCGCACCTGCTGAAGGCCGCCGACCTTGGCCTTGTTCCACAAGCCTATGCCGCTGCGGTGAAATTCTGGAGCTATCCGATCCTTCTTATCCTAGCGATCGGTACTTGGCGCGGCAGTCGACGCCAGGACCGACTATTGCATCCAATCTGAAGCGATTATCAACTCAACGTTATGCACGGCGGAGTTAACGAGAGTTCTTCCCGCAAAGGAGGACTTCGTGATAAAAAAGATCTTTGTAGCGCTTGCGGCTCTTTCTATGACCCCGTCTCTTGCACACGCTGCGCCTTCGACAGATCAATCCCGCGTGCAGCTTTGCCCCGTCTGGAACGGTATGTGGTTTGTTTGGAAGCCCTGCACATTCGTTAAGCGTTGATCCAAATGCGCATTATCGGCGCGACCTTCGGCGTCGATCTGCCCCCGAATCGACCGGCGGATTGTGAATCCGTCTCGTCAGCGATCCAATAACTGCAAGAGCGGGTGGAGGTCAGACTCCATCCGCTCTTTTGTCTGATGAGCTCGCGTGAAGAGATCGCCGAACCATGTCGAACGGACTAAGGATGTAAGCGGGCCGCGGCGGCGCCTTTAATGCAGGAAGCGACAGGCGGGTGCACCGAGCAGCACCCGCCCATGCGATTCGGCGCGCTGGCTCCCTCTGCTCGCCCATAAAGTTCAATAACACAAGAGCGGCACCCAGTGTGAATGGACCAAGCCGGAGGAATTCGGAGATCACCGAGTGACGGCAGCCAAGCTACGTGAGCCAATGTCCGCTTTCCACCCTTAGCTGGCGTTGAGTGCCGATGGCGCAACGTTCAAAATGTCGGCTGCGGCTCCCTGAACGTGGAAAATCATCCGCTATCCATTCCCATTGAGGGAGTAGCTTCCGTGAGGAGCACGAGATCCCAAGGACACTTGGGACCGAACCCATGTTCGCAGTGAATGATGCCGACACGCGGTGCTTCCGTATCAACGGCGACCGTCCAGCAAGGAAACGTCTGACCTTGCTCGCCATAGTCCCAGGCACACCGCATCGATGCGGGCTCGACAAGGAGCGATCGCACTCGTGATCGCAGCGTGGGGTCGCTGATTGCGCCAATCTCGGCCTCCAGCAGCTAGGTGAGCTGTGCTCGATCGATTTCCACGGCCCGTTTGTACGGATTGGAATGTCAGCTTTCCACCCATTCCTGCCGCGAGTCATCAAGCCTCAGACAGCGCCAAGGCGTAGTCTAGCTCCACTCCAAGGTAACGAACCGTGCTTTCCAGCTTGGTGTGCCCCAATAGACAGAAGGGCTTAATGACAGGAATGGGTGGAAAGCTGACACTAGGTTCGGCATAGCTCTGCCATGACGGCTGATGCGGACGGAAATCCCGTATTTCGGATCGCGTGCGGTCGATGGCTGCATGTTAGCGGGTGGCCCGCAATCCTGCTCGCTCCGCTGTTCATTCCGATCATCCTCCTAATCGTTCTCGCCGAGCGCCTATTCGGCCTTAAGACATCTGCTGACCTGACTCCGCGCGACGTGGAAGCCTACTTGCGAGATTTCCTTGAAGGGACCGGGGGCCATTGGGATTGGGACGACTTCACCAGTGTCAAGATTACCGATCCATCGCTTGACGCCATCCGAGAGGAAGCAGCGTGGGTGGAGCTGCCTCTTACCGATGACGGACGTGCGACGCTGAGTGGCCTGCTGGAGCAGGTGAGGGCGATGTAACTAGTGGCAGGAATGGGTCGAAAGCTGCCGCAAGCGATCCCGTTAGGCGGACACGCTGAATATCGCGGCGTGAGTGCCCTCCTCATCGTCAATGTCGACTATCAACGCCTGATGAGTGTCGTCTCTGACAAGAACGAATCCGTCTGGATAGATTTTCGCCAGCGTTGACGAGGTCCGCAGCAGTGCGGCTGCGGAAATGAGAAGCGGCGGCTCCTCTTCGATGTCATATCCCAAGGCCGCGACGAGATCGCACCCTTCAAGGAACGCGCGCACCGAACAAGCCAGGTCCTCAACGAAGTCGAGCGGCCACGACCGGTCGCCTCGAAGTCTATCCAAGAGCTTCCAGTGTCGGTCATGCGTCACGGGGGACACTGATACGCCAGCAGCGGCCCAATGTCCGGCCAGCTCAGCGGCGCGGCGCTTGACGCGATTATGCCGCAGCAGCTTGGCCAGCCTTTCCGGACTGCGCGTCATGGTCCTTCATTACCGCTCAGTCTTGTGTCTGCAATGGGTGGAAAGCTGCCATAAGGCGCTGCGCTGACACTAACGAATGAGAAGGTCCAGTTGACGGACATCAAGGCCCGCCTGCTGATAGTGGTTGCGCGTCAGCTCAAGCATCGAAAAGCCGTCCTCATAGGCCGCAAACCCGCCGCCTTCCGCCTTATCCAGGTAGATAAGCCCGCCTTCGACGACGAATAAAATCAGCGCCGGCTCGGGTGAATCGTCGGAGATGACGAGCGTATGCGCCTCGCCGGCCGGCTCATAGATGAAGGCGCCCGGCCCCGCGACCCAGTCATGCTCAAGGTACCGCCAGCGACCCCGCAAAGTGTACCCCCGCACCGTACCTACGTGGTAGTGAACGCCAAGCTGAGCGCCAGGCATACCCTTCAGCACAACGCTGAAGCCTCCGGATGTAACGTCGAAGCAACAGGGTTGAATCCACACTCCGTCGGCATAGGGCACCCATGGCCCATCATCATCGAGATCAGTGTTGCTGATGAAGTGGTCGCGGTTTCTCCGGCTCGGATCGAGACCATCAGAGACGCTATTGAAAGCGGTTATCGGCATCGCTGATCCCCTCCATCTGGTCGGGCTATGGCAGGGCCTACGGAACAGCATTAGCTCAAAAGCGGGCTGACTTCTAATAACGGCCATGGGTGAGTGCACTTCGAGCTGATGCCCCGGGCGGATGGCGTCGACTTAGCGCCGGAACTATCCTCCGTCTTTGCACTTGAGGGCGAGCGATATGATTAGGCTCTTTGCGTCTGCGGTCTCATTGGCCGTGTTGTTGTCGGCTTCTGCAATAGCGAAGGCTAATCCAACGCCTGCCCCTGCGGCGAAATCGGACCATCCCTTCAACATCGGCTTTGTCCTTTACACTAAGGGGAAGACGCCCGGCACATTGGATGGCCGCTGGACCTACGGGAACGCCTACAGCGGGCGCGGGGTGGCAACGGGCGGTCCGCCCTCGGGCGGCTTCGCGGGCCGCTATCACGTGCGGTACTTCCTCGAAACGGGGGAGTTTTCCGATGAATACGATCTCGACATCGAACGGCACCCGGGGGGTCCCTTCTACGATGTGACGTGGATTACGGGTGGCAAGGTGAGCGCGAAGGGTGTCGGTATGGAGGTCCCGAAGAACGGGGGATTAGCGGTCGGCTGGCGCAGGATTGCGAATTAGCCGGCGCTTATGTCTGCAATGGGTCGAAAGCCGCACTCACGCTGGCCGCGGGAATGGGTGGAAAGCCGCCATTAGCTAGAGTTTGGATCGATCGGCTGGCGTCCACTCCTCGGGTTCGACCTTACGCCGCAACAGGCGAAGCGCCAATCCGGCGAAGGTCCCAACTGCAATGGCGACGGTCAGGTTGCTGGCGACGGTCAGGATCATGGTCAGCAAGAAGAGCGCGCGATCGCCGACACGCAGCCTGATGCGTTCCCCCCAGCGCGCCGGTTCGCTCATGAGCCATGCCGTCAGGGTCAGAAGGCCCGCCAGAGCCGGCATCGCGAGATATCCCGCAAGCGATGCCGCTGCGAGGCTGAAAAGCAAGATCGCCAGCGCGTGGACAATTCCGGCGACCGGGGTGCGCCCTCCCGCGCGGACATTCGTAGCTGTTCGTGCGATTGCGCCTGTTGCGGGCAGGCCGCCAAATAGCGGCGAAACGATGTTCGCCGCGCCTTGCGCGATAAGCTCGGCGCCGGACCGGTGGCTGCCACCGACCATCCGGTCCGCGACAATCGCGGACAGAAGGGACTCGACCGCCGCGAGGAACGCTATGACGAACGCCGACGGCAGCAGCTCGCCGATGCGCGCGACACTGACATGGGGGATCGACGGGAGCGGAAGTCCACTGGGGAGGGCTCCGAAGCGCGAATAGATCGTGCTCACCGGAAGCGGCATCAGAGCGACGGCTGCCGAAGCGCAGGCGATCACCACGATCGATCCCGGAAACCACGGAAGTCGACGCCGGAACAGCGCAATGCCGGCGATCGAGAGCAAGCCCACGATCAGCGCGGTGGCGTTCACATCGCCACGCGCGCTCCACAGGGCCGGCAAGCCATGGATCAGGTCGGCAGGAACGTGCGCGGCGGAAAGCCCGAGCAGATCCTTGAGTTGGCTGACTGCAATGATCAGCGCGATTCCGACCGTGAAACCTTCGATGACCGCTTCGGGCACCAGCGCGATGAAGCGGCCAGCCCTCACCAGTCCCGCAGCGATGAGGATGATCCCAGCAAGCAGCGTCGCGAGCAACAGTCCGTCGAACCCAAATTGCTGGATGACGCCCGCGACCACCACGATGAAAGCGCCCGTAGGACCGCCGATCTGAACCCTGCTGCCGCCCAGCAGGGAAATCAGAAATCCTCCGATGATTGCGGTAACCAGGCCTGCTCTGGGTGCGGCACCGGAGCCAATGGCGATGGCGATGCTGAGAGGAAGCGCCACCAGAGCCACGGTTATTCCGGCAACCGCATCCCCACCGAACTGGCGCCAGGAATAACTTTTAAGGGTCGTCAGGAGCTTCGGCTTCATTCTCTCCCGCTACGGGCTGAAGCCAGGTCCATCAACAACGCGGGATCAATGTCCGCTTTGGTGGAAAGCAGACCTTCCAGCTAATGGCAGGGGTGGGTGGAAGGCTGACGACAGGTTTGCGTGGAAAGCTGACATTAGGTGGCTAGCGTCGGTCGGCCTTGAGTGACCACGCCAAAGCTAAACGCTAATGCGACGAGCGGCAGGAACGCGATAGCCATCAGGTCCACTACGGGCAGCGTCGGTAGAAGTTGCCGAGGAGGACGTTGAGACAAATGCGGAAGGCTATGACCGAAAGCTGATTTATTCCTGATCTGTGGAATGCGATGACCGCAACGGGTGGAAAGCGGACGCTAGTGAACGTTTCCTTGGAGGGCATACCA
>Ga0157369_10007412_pt1 | contig 12631 bp, 24 predicted proteins | sample C25metaG_FD_113461 | JGI IMG/M metagenome (GOLD analysis project Ga0157369, IMG submission 113461) | Corn rhizosphere microbial communities from Kellogg Biological Station, Michigan, USA - C2-5 metaG | ecosystem: Host-associated > Plants > Roots > Rhizosphere > Soil | place: USA: Michigan...
CGATTCAATGAGCGAGCCGATATAAATGAGCACGATCATATTGCCGCCAAGGTGTAACAGCGAGAAATGCGAAAAAACACTGGTTACCAAACGCCATACTTGTCCGCTTAAAACAGTGGTGCGATTGCTGAAGCCAACCGATAGATATAAATTTTCAAACGTATCACTAAGGTTTCCCATGTGGAAAGGCTGGGAGCCATGATGATGCGTCGCATTAAACATCCCTGCCACAAGTAACGCAATCATGATGATATGCGTAAGGAAGAACGCTGCTATATTAATCAGTACAACTATTGGCGTTATGAAATATTTAGGGGCAGGCGTAAAAGCCGACAGGAAGCTACGCAGCTTTTCTTTATAACCCATCGGCGGGTCCTCTAAATTGATAAACTGATTGTCAGGTATGCTGTCAATAAGTTGCTGCGTGGTTTCATGGAGGTTTTCCTGCAGATGGTATTCTACATATTCAATTTCGCCGTTTAAAAGCAGTTCAAGGTTCTTTGCATTTTTGCCGTAATCGGTAAAGAAAAACTGATAGCCTACGCATTCGCTTTTAATCACCACGTTATTGCCAACAATGCGGGCCGAAACTTCTTCGGCATAGCTTTCTAACGAAATGGGGGTATAGCCAATAATACCGTCGCGATCAAAGTAGCCTATGCGCCAGCCCAAGTTTTTGAAGGCGTGATAAAGCAAGGTAAGGTAATAGTCGGCGCCGTAGTCGCCCAGCGGGATGGTAATTACTTTTCTTGGTGATATGCCGAAAGCCATTGTTGGTTAGAGATAAGTAGGATAAATATAATTTTTTCTTTGCAATAGGAACTACGACAGCCGGCTTTTCAATTATAGTGATAGGTTTAAAAACCATCACTGTTGTGTTCCGTTTTTGATATCGCCTGTATTATTAATCTTGTTGTCTTGCAATTTTGATACTTGCTGACCATTGATAATCAAATTGGTATTGGGGAATAGCTTTTTAATCCGGTTGATACCGTTTTCATCAATATTGCCCCGCAATACCAGGTCTTTAATAGAAACTTTGGCAAACTCGTCGGGGATGCTGATATCTTTTATAAAGTCAAGTATCAAATAATTGATTGGTCCTATTTCCATCAATGCGTCAGGTACATCAGTTACCCGAAGTTCAATACGGCTTGAGGCCTCTTTGCGCAATTGAGCCATCTTTTTATCCTCTATCAGATGATCCTTTTTGCGGATGTACCAGCCAATCTCGGGCCTCAACCCAAAATCTTTATCATTTTGTGTTAAACCTGTGAAACCTGCCCATAACTCAAGCGGCGTTGCAGTTATGCTTCCGGCCCCATCGGTATAAATATGTTTTAAGTCAACATTCACCATTTCGTCAGGCAGGTTGGAACCTGAACTTAATGAATCAAGCCCCAGCTTGTTGCCGTTGCGCGAATAAGGGTAAAATTTAACTATCCAGCCATCTATCATAGTATGCACTCCATATCTTTTTACTGAATGATATTTAAACATGGTTTGCCAAAACTCTTTATCTTTTTTTCCTTTTGACGCCAGGACAAACTTTTTTAAGATAGGTTCTATCGCGTCTACCCACCAATCCAAATTATATTTTCGCAGAGCTTCGGTTTTATCGAACACCTTTTTGCCAGTCTGCTGGCGTACCTTCAAGTGTGACTTTTGGTATGCCGCAGCCTACATAAAACACAATAAAATCGAAGTATGATTTCATTGCGGCTAAAGCCGTAATTTCTGATGCTGTTTTTGTCGCCGGGGTAGTGGTTCTAAAGTTGGCTGTTAAAGCATCTGTTAGTTCTTTGCCGGTATAAGCGGCTATCTGCTTATTAAATTGGGGAAATACTTCGTCCCAGGGACTGTTTGGATCGTCGAGTCTGATATTTTTGTTATTAATTACAAGACTTGTCTTGCCTGTAAAATTGACAAATAGTGGTCTTAGTTTTGCGCTGTTGTTGTTTACATGGTTGGCAAAGCCCTGCGCAATCAGTAACCAGATCATATCAGGCGATAGCGTAAACGGCCGATGGTCAGCATAGGCTCTATACAAACCGTCAAAAAACGGATGGTGTCCGTAGGAAATCAGGTCATGATTTGATTTGCTTTTGGCAACGACATTGAACGCCGGATCGTGAGCAGCCTGTTTGTCGGACGGGAAACCGTATACTTGATGGTCTATCCGAATGAGGTCTTTAATGATATTATCGTATGATGATAAAGGCAGTAAGGCTGTAGGCTTGCTCAGTTTTTCGACGTTGATAAGCCGTACTTTCTGAGCTTTCCCCAGTAAACAGGCGCAGATCAGACCGATTGTGATAAAGATTGATTTCATTGGGTTGAATTTAGGTTTATATAAATGTAGTAAAAATATCTTTTATGTGTGATGATGAAGCTTATATGAATGCCATAGCAATTGAACGGCCTACCTGTCTGCGCCTGACTCACCCCGACATCGCTTCGCTTGTCGACCCTCTCTCCCGCAAGCGGCAAAGAGGGTGTTTTGAGTTAGTGAGGAAGATATTGATCCTTAAAACTATCCAATCTAAAAAAAAATAATTCCTCTTGCCTCAGAAGACGACGATTTAAACCGCTGATGAGTTAATATGGCCTGACAATTGTCATTAACCCGCCCTGCTTTACCACTCATAGAATCAACTTTTTACATCTTTTAAAGATTTATTTAAAAATAACTTGGTAACTATTTGACAATTAAAGTAAAGTTGCTATCTTTGCCGTCCCTTTCGAGGGGAAAATTATATGCCTTGAACGAAGCCCTACTGCTTCGATGGGCACAAACACATAAAAAAATGTCAGGAATAATTGGTAAAAAAGTAGGAATGACCAGCATATTCGACGACTCAGGGAAAAACATCCCTTGCACAGTTATCGAAGCTGGCCCTTGCGTAGTAACACAAGTAAGGTCTGTTGAGACAGACGGCTATGCAGCTGTACAGCTTGCATATGGCGAGAAAAAGGAGAAAAACACAACTGCTCCGTTGAAAGGCCATTTCCAGAAAGCCGGTACTACCCCAAAACGTAAACTTGTTGAATTTAAAACTTTCGAAGATCAAAAATCTTTGGGTGACACTGTTACCGTTGAGATTTTTGCTGAGGGAGATTTTGTCGATGTAGTGGGTACGTCAAAAGGTAAAGGTTTTCAAGGTGTGGTAAAACGTCATGGTTTTGGTGGTGTGGGTATGCAAACTCACGGTCAGCACAACCGTTTACGTGCTCCGGGTTCATTAGGTGCTTCATCTTGGCCATCAAGAGTATTTAAAGGCATGCGTATGGCAGGCCAAATGGGCAGCGAACGCGTTAAAATTCAAAACTTAGAAGTATTGAAAGTTTACGCCGAGCAAAACCTGTTAGTAGTTAAAGGTTCCATCCCAGGGGCTAAGGGTTCATTCGTTATAGTGGATAAATAAGATGGAAGTTAAAGTATTAAACGTATCAGGTAAAGAAACAGGTGCCAAGGTGCAACTTCCTGAAGCTATTTTCGGTATCGAGCCCAATGATCATGCTATATACTTAGACGTTAAGCAATTTTTAGCTAACCAACGTCAGGGTACGCATAAAGCAAAGCAACGTAATGAAATTGCCGGTTCTACCCGCAAATTATATAAACAAAAAGGTACAGGCGGCGCTCGTGCCGGTAGTGTAAAATCGCCATTGTTTAATGGTGGTGGCCGTGTATTCGGTCCGCAGCCGCGCGACTATAGTTTCAAACTAAACAAGAAACTGAAAGTATTGGCTCGTTACTCTGCCTTAACTTACAAAGCTCAAGAGAGCAATGTAGTAGTTTTAGAAGATTTTAGCTTTGATACTATCAAAACTAAAAACTACGTAAAACTGGTTGCAGATATTAAAGCTACTGATGTCAGAACATTATTAGTATTGCCTGCAGCAAATAACAATGTGTATTTATCAAGCAGAAACCTGGCAAAAACCAAAGTTATTACTGTTGACCAAATTAACACTTACGATGTGTTAAACGCTGGTAAATTGGTGTTAACAACCGGTGCTGTTAAAAAATTGGAGGAAGCATTAGCTAAGTAATATGGAAATTTTAAGAAAACCCTTACTTACTGAAAAGGTAGCTCAAATCACTGAGAAGCTTAACCGTTATGCTTTTATAGTTGACCCTCGGGCTAACAAAATTCAGATTAAAACAGCAATCGAAGCCATGTATGGCGTCAACATCACTGCTGTTAATACAATGAGATACGTTGGAAAACTGAAAACTCGTAACACTAAAGCTGGTTTGGTTCAAGGCCGTTCAGCTACTGTGAAAAAAGCGATTGTGACGTTGAAAGACGGTGAAACAATAGATTTTTATAGCAATATATAAGTAGAGAGATGGCAGTAAAAAGATTTAAACCGGTTACGCCGGGTACCCGCTTCAGAGTAGGTGCCGACAACTCTGACATTACTACAAACGTACCAGAAAAGTCGTTAGTAGTTTCTGTAAATAAGAGATCAGGCGGTCGTAACAACAGCGGTAAAATGACTATGCGTTACCTGGGTGGTGGCCATAAAAAGTCATACAGATTAATCGACTTTAAACGCAATAAGTTTGACATCCCTGCAACAGTTGCTACAATTGAGTACGATCCAAACCGTTCAGCACGTATAGCTCTGCTACACTTTGCTGATGGTGAGAAAAGATATATGATAGCTCCTGAAGGTTTAACCGTTGGGCAGACAGTTTTATCAGGCGAGAATGTTGCTCCTGAAGTTGGTAACACTTTACCATTAAAAACTATCCCTCTGGGTTCAATCATTCACAACATTGAGTTGAACCCTGGTCAGGGTGGTATCATAGCTCGTTCTGCAGGTACTTACGCACAGCTTTCGGCACGTGACGGTAAGTATGCAATTATCAAATTGCCTTCAGGCGAAACCCGTATGATCTTAGCTACTTGTTTAGCTACTATCGGTACCGTTTCAAATGGCGAAAAAGCAAACGAGGTATTAGGTAAAGCTGGCCGCAAACGCTGGTTAGGCCGTCGCCCAAGAGTTCGTGGTGTTGCCATGAACCCGGTAGATCACCCTATGGGTGGTGGTGAGGGTAGAGCCTCAGGTGGTCATCCACGTTCACGTAAAGGTTTGTTAGCTAAAGGCTACAAAACCCGTGACAAGAAAAAAGGGTCTGATCGTTATATCATTGAAAGAAGGAAGAAATAATAATGGCACGTTCAATTAAAAAAGGACCTTATATTGACCATAACCTAGACAAAAAAGTCTTGACGTTAAATGAGTCAAATAAAAAATCGGTTGTAAAAACATGGTCACGTCGTTCCATGATTTCTCCTGATTTCGTTGGTCATACATTCGCGGTACACAACGGTAACAAATTTATACCTGTGTATGTAACAGAAAATATGGTTGGTCATAAGCTGGGAGAGTTTGCCCCAACCCGTACATTCCGCGGTCACGCAGAAAAGAAAAAATAAGCAATGGAAGCAACAACTAAAATCAAAAAGTCTGTATTGATCAGACAACGCAAAGAGCAAGAGAAGGCTCAGCAAGGTGGCGCTTCTGTTGCGAAACTGCAGAATTGTCCAACTTCACCACGCAAAATGCGTTTGGTAGTTGACTTAATTCGCGGTGTTGAGGTTGAGAAAGCATTAAACACACTGAAATTCTTAAATAAAGAAGCTGCAGTACGTGTTGAGAAGCTTTTGTTATCAGCTATCAAAAACTGGGAAGCTAAAAATGAAGGTCAACGTGTTGAAGATAGCAACCTGGTAGTAAAAGAAGTATCAGTAGGCGGTGGTCGTCAAAACAAAAGAATGCGTCCGGCTCCTCAAGGTAGAGGATACCGTATCCGCAAACGTTCAAACCACGTAACGCTAATTGTAGGCTCTAAAAACGATATCAACTAAGTAAAATGGGACAGAAAGCACATCCAATAGGTAACAGATTAGGAATCATCAGAGGTTGGGATTCTAACTGGTTCGGTGGCAACAACTACTCCGATAAATTAGTTGAAGACGAAAAGATCCGTAAATACTTATCAGCACGTATCAACAAAGGTGGCGTGTCAAAAGTAGTTATCGAGCGTACTTTAAAACGTATCACTGTAACTATCCACACTGCTCGTCCGGGTATTGTGATTGGTAAAGGTGGTGCTGAGGTAGATAAAATTAAAGAAGAGTTGAAAAAACTTACTAAAAAAGAAGTTCAGATCAACATCTTCGAAATTAAACGCCCAGAGCTTGATGCACAACTTGTTGCTGAAGGCATAGCAAAACAACTGGAAGCACGTATCTCTTTCCGTCGTGCCATGAAAACTTCAATAGCTTCAACCATGCGTATGGGTGCTGAAGGTATTAAAGTGATGACATCAGGCCGTTTAGGTGGCGCTGAGATGGCACGTAGCGAACAGTACAAAGAAGGAAGAATCCCTCTGCACACTTTACGCGCAGACATCGATTATGCATTAGGCGAAGCTTTAACTACTTATGGTAAAATAGGTGTTAAAGTATGGATCTGCAAAGGCGAGGTTTACGGCAAACGCGATTTATCACCAAACATTGGTGGTTCAAGCAGCCCAAGCGGTAAAGGTGGCCGTCCAGAAGGCGGTGCCGGTTTCGATAACCGCAGAGGCGGTAACGAAAGAGGCGGTGAGCGCGGTGGCGAACGCAGACAAGGCGATCGCAGACAAGGCGGCAACAACCGTGGTGGTGGCCAGAACAGAGGCGGTGGTAACCGTCAAGGTGGTGCACCAAGAAGATAATAACAGAAAGTTGAATTAATATATCGAGACGATATAAAAGCTTAAGAAAATGCTACAGCCAAAAAGAACGAAGTTCAGAAAGATGCAAAAAGGCAGAATGAAAGGTTTAGCCACCCGTGGTGCTGAACTGTCATTTGGATCTTTCGGTGTAAAATCACTCGAAGCGGCCTGGATCACCAGCCGCCAGATCGAGGCTGCACGTATCGCTGTAACACGTTATATGAAACGTGAAGGCCAGGTTTGGATCAGAATTTTCCCTGACAAACCTGTAACCAAAAAACCAGCAGAGGTACGTATGGGTAAAGGTAAAGGTGCTCCGGAATATTGGGTAGCGGTAGTTCGCCCCGGAAGGATCATCTTTGAAGCAGAAGGTGTGCCTTTGGAAATTGCTAAAGAGGCATTGCGCCTTGCAGCCCAAAAGCTACCGGTACAAACAAAATTTGTTGTACGTAACGATTACGTAGAAGCATAAAATTAAAGTTAGCAGTTTTGAGTTTGCGGTTACAAAACCATATGTGAGCTTGGAACTAAAAACTCAAACACTAATAGAATAATTGAAAATGAAGAACTCAGAAATTACAGGCCTCGCAACTGAAGAGTTGGTTGCAAAGATCGGCGAGGAGAGAGCTAATCTTACCAAGCTAAAATTTGCACACGCAGTTTCAGCGATCGAGAACCCTAGCCGCATAACTAAAGTGCGTAAGGATATTGCTCGTTTAAACACTGAATTAACTAAGCGTAAGGCAGCGCAAGCTTCTGAACAAAATTAATTTTTTACGCGTCGAGGAAAATGGAAAGAAATTTAAGAAAAACACGTACCGGTCTGGTAGTAAGCAATAAAATGGAGAAATCTATTGTAGTTGCTGTAGAACGGAAGGTGAAGCACCCAATCTATGGTAAGTTTATTAAGAAAACTACCAAATTTATGGCTCATGACGAGGATAATACCTGCGGTATCGGCGATACAGTAATGATCATGGAGACTCGTCCGCTGAGCAAGAGCAAAAATTGGAGATTAGTTCAAATTTTAGAAAGAGCTAAATAAGATGGTACAACAGGAATCAAGATTAAATGTAGCTGATAACAGCGGCGCTAAAGAAGTTTTAGTGATCCGTGTGTTAGGCGGTACCGGTAAAAGATACGCTTCAATTGGTGACAAGATCGTAGTAACTGTTAAAAGTGCACTGCCATCTGGTAACATCAAAAAAGGTACGGTATCAAAAGCCGTTGTGGTTAGAACCAAAAAAGAAATCCGCAGAAAAGATGGTTCATACATCCGTTTCGATGACAACGCGGCTGTTTTGTTAAACAACCAGGATGAGCCGAGAGGCACACGTATCTTTGGCCCTGTTGCAAGAGAATTGCGTGAGAAACAATTTATGAAAATTGTATCATTAGCACCGGAGGTATTGTAACATGGAAAAGAAAACACAAGCAAAATTAAAGATCCGTAAAGGTGATTTAGTTAAAGTTATAGCCGGCGATTCAAAAGGATCACAAGGTAAAGTAGTTGAAGTATTAGTTGCTAAAAACAGAGCTATTGTTGAAGGCGCTAACATGGTATCAAAACATACCAAACCTAATGCTGCTAACCCTAACGGTGGTATCGTTAAACAAGAAGCTGCTATACACATTTCAAACCTGGCTTTGGTTGATCCGAAGAGCGGTAATGCAACTCGTGTAGGCCGTAAGTTAAATGATGCCGGTAAACTGGTAAGAGTAGCTAAAAAATCAGGGGAGGAGATCAAGTAATGGAATACACACCACGATTAAAATCGAAATACAAATCAGAGATACGCACTGCACTGAAAGATAAATTTCAGTACAAAACCGTAATGCAGGTGCCTAAATTGCAAAAAATTGCAATTAACCAGGGCGTTGGTGGTGCTACTACCGATAAAAAACTGATCGAGAACACCATTACTGAGTTGACTACTATAACTGGTCAGCAAGCTGTTGCATCGAAATCTAAAAAAGATATCTCAAACTTTAAATTGCGTAAAAACATGCCGGTAGGCGTACGTGTAACTTTGCGCGATAACAACATGTATGAGTTCTTAGATCGTTTGATCTCTGTTGCTTTACCACGTATCCGCGATTTCAAAGGTATCAACGATAAAGGTTTTGACGGAAGAGGTAACTATACTTTAGGTATCACTGAGCAAATTATCTTCCCTGAAATCAATATTGATAAAATTAACAAAATTCAGGGTATGGATATTACCTTTGTAACCTCTGCTACCAACGATGTTGAAGCATTAGAGTTACTTAAGCAATTTGGTTTACCATTTAAAAATCAAACTCCAACTAACAATGGCTAAAGAAGGTATCAAAGCACGTGAAGTAAAACGCGCTAAGTTAGTAGCAAAATATGCTGAAAAAAGAGAGGCTTTAAAAGCAGCTGGCGATTGGGCAGCGATTGACGCATTGCCAAAAGCGTCATCACCTGTAAAACTGCACAACCGTTGCAAATTGACAGGCCGCCCTCGTGGTTATATGCGCCAGTTTGGTATTTCGCGTGTAACATTCCGCGAAATGGCATTAGCCGGCAAGATCCCGGGAGTTAAAAAAGCAAGCTGGTAATATCCGGTTAACTGAAGATTAATGAATTCAAAACATGCCTCATGTATGTTTTGAATTTTTTATATCTTTGCCGCTCCATTTTTCGAAAAAAAGAATTAACCGATGGCAGGTCGTCTCAGATGTTATGAGAAGGAAACCACCATCACAATCAATAAATAATGAATACAGATCCAATCGCAGATTATCTTACCCGTGTAAGAAATGCTATCAAAGCCAACCACAGGGTTGTTGAGATTCCTGCATCAAACCTAAAAAAAGAAATCACTAAAGTTCTTTTTGACAAAGGTTACATTGCAAACTACAAGTTTGAAGAAAACGGTCCGCAAGGCACAATTAAAGTAGCTTTAAAGTACCACCCGATCACTAAAATTTCTGCTATCCGTTCAATCGACCGTATCAGCAGACCGGGTTACAGAAGATATGCCGGCACTAGCAATATGCCGCGCGTATTAAATGGTTTAGGTATCGCTATCCTATCAACTTCTCACGGTGTTATGACCGACAAAGAAGCACGTCAACAAAACGTAGGTGGTGAGGTTTTATGCTACGTTTATTAATCAGATAAGGAGGAACAAGCAATGTCAAGAGTAGGAAAAAATCCAATACCGGTACCGGCAGGCGTAACTATTACCGTATCTGAAGATAATGTAGTTACAGTAAAAGGCCCTAAAGGCGAACTGCAACAAGCGGTGGATAAAGATATTAAAGTTGTTCAGGAAGGTACTGAACTATTAGTTCAACGCCCAACTGATCAAAAACGCCACAAAGCATTACACGGTTTATACCGCGCTTTGTTAAATAACATGGTTGTTGGCGTAACAACCGGTTACAAAATTGAACAAGAGTTAGTAGGTGTGGGTTACCGTGCTACTAACCAGGGTAACACGTTAGACTTAGTGTTGGGTTTCTCTCACCACTATGTATTTGAGTTGCCAAAAGAAATTAAAGTTACAACCACTGCTGAGAAGGGTAAAAACCCGACCATCATCCTGGAGTCGAACGACAAACAGTTGATTGGTCAGGTAGCAGCTAAAATACGTTCGTTACGTGCACCAGAGCCTTACAAAGGTAAAGGTATCAAGTTTGTTGGCGAAGTATTGAGAAGAAAAGCAGGTAAATCAGCATCTAAAAAATAATCGTCATGGCACTAGGTAAATTATCAAGAAGAGACAGAATTAAAAAAGGTATCAGAAAACGTATTTCTGGTTCAACCGAACGTCCTCGTTTGTCAGTGTACAGAAGCAATAAAGGAATTTATGCTCAAATCATTGACGATGTAACCGGTAAAACATTGGTATCAGCATCATCTCTGTCAAAAGAGTTTAGTGCAAATGGTACTAAGTCAGATCAATCAACAGCTGTGGGTAAATTAGTTGCTCAAAAAGCAGTTGCTGCCGGTATTAAAGATGTAGTTTTTGACAGGAACGGGTACTTGTATCACGGTCGTGTTAAATCACTGGCTGAGGGTGCACGTGAAGGTGGGTTAAACTTTTAATCGAAAAGAGAAATGTCAACAATCAACATAAAAAGAGTAAAAACCAGCGAGATCGAATTAAAAGACCGCCTGGTAAGCATACAACGTGTGGCTAAAGTAACCAAAGGTGGTCGTACCTTTAGCTTCTCAGCCATCGTAGTAGTAGGTGATGAGCACGGTGTTGTAGGTTATGGCTTAGGTAAAGCAAAAGAGGTTACCGAAGCTATTGCAAAAGGTATTGATGATGCAAAAAAGAACCTAGTAAAAGTTCCAATCATCAACAACACTATACCTCATGAGCAAATAGGTAAATTTTCCGGCGGTTTCGTATTCTTGAAACCTGCAGCAAACGGTACCGGTGTAATTGCCGGTGGTGCGATGCGTGCGGTATTAGAATCAGCAGGTGTACACAACGTACTTGCAAAATCAAAAGGATCATCAAACCCGCATAACGTGGTTAAAGCAACGGTATCTGCATTATCGCAAATGCGCGATGCTCATACTGTAGCTCAACAACGCGGTATTAGTTTAGGTAAAGTTTTTAACGGATAATTATCATGGCGAAGATTAAAATTACCCAGATTAAGAGCGTAATCGATAGAACCGAGCGCCAAAAAAAGACAGTGCAGGCACTGGGCTTGAAGAAAATTAACCATAGTGTAGAAGTTGAAGCTACTGCAGCTATTATCGGAATGATTAGAAAAGTTAATCACCTGGTAGCAGTAGAAAATATCTAATATCATGAATTTAAGTAATCTAAAACCTGCAGAAGGTTCAACTAAAAATAGAAAGAGAATTGGTCGTGGTACAGGTTCTGGCCGTGGTGGTACATCAACCCGTGGTCATAAAGGTGCCGGTTCACGCTCTGGTACAAGCACCAAAATAGGTTTTGAAGGTGGCCAGATGCCATTGCAACGTCGCTTACCAAAAGTAGGTTTCAAAAACCCTAACCGTGTTGAGTACGTTGGTGTTAACTTAGACGTGTTGCAACAACTGACTGAAAAATTCAGCCTTTCAACTATTGACTTTGCTACTTTGAAAGAGCATGGTTTAGCGTCAAAAAACGACTTAGTGAAAATCTTAGGTCGTGGCGAATTGAAAGCCAAATTAGAAGTGTCAGCACACGCTTTTACTGCTACTGCTCAAAAAGCTATTGAGGCAGCTGGTGGTTCTGTAACTAAGCTTTAATCATAAGCTATAAAAATTTCAAATGAAGAAGTTTTTCACCACATTATCCAATATCTGGAAAATTGAAGATTTAAGAGTGCGTATTATTAACACACTCTTATTTCTTTTAATATATCGTGTAGGATCTTTCATCCGTTTACCCGGAGTTAGCGACGCTGTTGCCGGAAAAGGTAAAGCAGAAGGTCTGGTAGGTTTGTTAAACATGTTCGCAGGAGGCTCGTTTTCACGTGTCTCTATTTTTGCGTTAGGTGTAATGCCTTACATCTCTGCATCAATCGTAATGCAATTGTTGGGTATTGCTGTTCCTTACTTTGCTAAAATGCAAAAAGAGGGCGAAAGCGGCCGCAACAAGATTAACCAGTGGACACGTTATCTGACTATTTTGATCACTGCATTGCAAGCTGCTGCTTACCTGCGTTCGCAAGTAACACCTGACGAGATGCTGATCGCTAACCCACTGTTTGTAGTGATGAATACCTTTGTATTAACCGCAGGTACATTATTTGTAATGTGGTTGGGTGAGAAAATCACTGACAAAGGAATCGGTAACGGTATTTCATTGATCATCATGGTGGGTATCATTGCCCAATTGCCAGGTGCGTTTGTGGCCGAGTTCCAGAACCGTACTACCGGTAGTGGTGGTTTGA
>Ga0157369_10007413_pt1 | contig 12630 bp, 11 predicted proteins | sample C25metaG_FD_113461 | JGI IMG/M metagenome (GOLD analysis project Ga0157369, IMG submission 113461) | Corn rhizosphere microbial communities from Kellogg Biological Station, Michigan, USA - C2-5 metaG | ecosystem: Host-associated > Plants > Roots > Rhizosphere > Soil | place: USA: Michigan...
GAGCACCACGCCGACGGTCTGCTCACCGTCGCGCAGCGTCGTGTCGTACAGGCCGACGCTGCCGCCCAGTGCGAAGCCGTCGTTCAGCGTGCCCGTCCAGATCAGGTCGTCCTTCATCTAGATACCACCCCATCGGGAAAGCCCGAGAGCTTCTGTGCGCCCTCGTGCGTGATCAGGAAATTGTCCTCGACGCGGAGGCCTCCGCCTCCGTCCCAGTAGCAGCCCGGCTCGATCGCGAGCACCATTCCCTCTGCGATCTCGCCGCCGCCCGCCTGGTGCGCGTACGGCGGCTCGTGGGCGCGGGCGCCGATGCCGTGCGCGATCGGATGCGTCGGCTGGTCCGGATAGCCCATCGCCCCGATCCCCTCGCGCACCTGGCGGTCGAGCTCCGCCAGGCTCGCGCCGGGACGGCAGTGGTCGACGGCCCGGTTGTAGACCTCGAGCAGCTGCTGCTCGAGCTCGCGGTAGTCGGCCCGCAGCTCACCCGTGCAGACGAGCTTCGTGTGGTCGGCCCAGTAGCCGTCGGCGCAGACCCAGATCTCGAAGAGCGTCGGCTGGTCGTCTTGCACGAGCCGGTCACCGGTGGCGGTGAACGTGCGGATGCCCTCGCCCGCCCAGACGAGCGAGAAGCCGAGCGCAAGGTCGACCTTGCCCTGCCAGCCGGTTCCTTCGCCGTGGACGTAGCCGAGCCAGATCGCGGCCGCCTGGCTTTCCTTCATACCGGGCCGGATCTCTGCACGGACATGCTCCATTGCCGCAGCCGCGATGTCGTTCGCCAGCTGCACGCGCTCCACCTCTTGCGGCGTCTTCAGCGAACGTGCCTGCGCCAGCAGCGGTGTCGCGTCGACCGCATCCGGCCACGCGTCGAACCAGGCCTTGGTGAACGTCGTCGGCTCGCCGACCATGCGGTCGCTCGCCTGCGTGCCGAGGGAAAGCTCGAGCCCGACCTTGCCGAACTCGCGTGACGCGGCCAGCGCCGCCTCGAGCGTGCGCGCCGGAACCGGGCGCGGGTCATTCGGGTCGTAGCCGCGTATGAAGCGCACGTCGCCCGTCCACGCGGAACGCTCCGCGTCGTCGGCCGACGCCTCGAGGCAGAGCAGCACAGGCTCGGCCTCGCGCGGGAAGACACAGGCGTCGTATCCCTTCATCCCCCAGAAGTTGCTGAGGTAGAGAACGTTATCGGGCGCGCGAACGACGAGTGCGTCGAGGTCGTGCTCGGCCATCAGCGCGCGAACGCGGTCGAGCTTCGCGTCGTCGCGTGCCCAGGCCGCCACCTACACGTCCTCGCCCCACGGCCGCACACGCGGCAGCGGCGGCGTTCCGTGCCCCTCCTGCCAGGAGATGACTGGGCTGCGCAGCACGCCGATCCGCTCGATCTCCGCTTCGATCACATCGCCCGGCTTGAGATACAGACGCGCACGTTCCTCGGGCGACTTGAAGCCCGCGACACCGGACACCGTTCCCGTCGAGAGCACGTCGCCGGCGGAGTAGCCGAGCGCCGAGAAGTTGGAGAGGATCTCCGGAATCGTCACGCTCATCCGGCCGGAATGCGATTCCTGCCGCTTCTCGCCGTTGACCCGCAACTCCATCGCAAGGTCGTGCGGGTCGGGGATCTCGTCGGGCGTGACGATCCACGGCCCGAGCGGGCAGAACGTGTCGATCGCCTTGCAGAAGCTGAAAACACCGGAGTTCATCTCCCCGCGCTGGATGTCGCGCGCGGTGATGTCGTTGAAGATCACGTAGCCGCCGATGTAGTCGGATGCCTCCTCGGGCGAGAACCACTTGCCGGCCTTCTTGAGCACGACCGCGAGCTCGAGCTCGTAGTCGAGCTCGTTGGTCAGATGCTCGGGATAGATGACCGGCTGGTCGGGGCCGACGATCGCGTCCACGTTCTGGAAGAAGTTGATCCACGGTGCGATCGCGTGCGACCAGTCGACGTTCTTCGACTCTTCCTCGTGCTCGCGGAAGTTCCCGGCGGTGTGGAAGAACTTCGTCGGCTTGATCGGCGCGCGAAGCTTCACGCCGCCGAGCGGCAACCGCTCGGACGTGTCGTCGGCGCCGCCGCGCTCGAAGTACTCGCGCATCGTCGGCACATCGAGGCGCACGACTTCCTCGCCGTCGATCCGGCCAACCCGACCGTCGTCGTACGTGATCAGCTTCATGCGCAGATCCTCTGCGCGACCAGCGCATACGTATGCGCCATCTTCACGAGCCCGTCGATCTCGAGGTTCTCGCCGAGCTCGACGTCCATCAGCCCCGTCGAGGTGCCGTAGTTGACCGTCGGGATCCCGTAGCGGGTCATTGCCGACGCGTCGCTGAACCAGCGCGTCACGTCGCGACCGGGCGCTTCGCCGAAGACCTCCTCGTGCGAAGCGTCGATCGCGCCAATGAGCTCGTGGTCCTCGGCGATCTCTGCTCCCGGCGCCGTCACGTAGACCTCGCCCTCGATGCCGTAGTCGGGGAACCGCTCCGCAAGCGAGCGGACGAAATCGAGCACCTCGCGCCGGGCCACCCCCATCGGCTTCGTGGGTGGCACGCGAACGTCGAGGAAGAGGTCGGTGTGGTGCGGCGTGCGCGAAACGCGCCAGCCGAAGCCACCGTCGACGGCGCCGACGTTGACGATCGCCTGAGCGCCGCGGTACGAGTTCGCAGGATCCTGCTCCCAGGTGGGGATCCACTCGAGCACGGCACTCGTCACCTCGTGCATGCGCAGGATCGAGTTCTGGTCGCGCTTGCCCTCGCTGAACGCCGTGTGGATGAAGTTTCCGTGCACGCGAATCCGCAGCCAGAGCGCGCCGAAGTGGCCGAGCACGACCTTGCCTTCGGTCGGCTCGCCGAGCAGGCACATGTCGGCCACGCCGCCGTGCGAGACGAGATACCGGGTGCCTGCCGCGTAGCCGCGGTACTCGGCTCCCGTCGCCTCGCCGTACTGCGTCTTCTCGATCTCGCCGCTGACGGCGGCGATCAGCACGTCGCCGCGCAGCTTCACGCCGGCGTCCTGCAGTGCATGCACCGCCTCGACGTAACACGAGAGCGCGCCCTTCATGTTCGAGATGCCGAGACCGTAGAGCCGCCCGTCGCGCACGAACGCGTGCGGCTGGAAGCCGGGCACGTCCTTCAGCCACGGCTCGCGGCCCGAGTAGGACGTGTCCATGTGGCCGTTGAACATCAACGACTTGCCGCCGCCGGAGCCGGCCCAGATGCCGAGCACGTTTGCCCGGCCGTCCTCGACCTGCTGCCACTGCGCGTGCAGGCCGAGCTCGTCGAAGAGCTCGACCATCCGCTCCGCCATCGCCTGCTCGCTGCCGGTGAAGCTATGGACGTCGATCAGCGAGCTCGCCGTCGCGACGAGCCGGTCACGGTCGATCGTGAGCGAGGTCATCCGCGGACGTGCGGCAAGACCTTCTCGCCGAAGAGCCGGATCTGCTCGAGGCGATCTTCGCCCCACAGCTCGAGCATGATGTGCGTGCAGCCGGCGTCCTTGTACTCCTCGATCGCGGCAATGCAGTCCTCAGGCGTTCCGGCGATCGGCTTGCACTTGTCGAGGATCGCGTCGGTGACCTTCGCCTTCGCGGCCAGGCGCCCACCCTGCTCCATCGCCTCGGCGACGGGGCGGATCTCGTCCTGTTCGAGGCCGGCCAGGTCAAGCAGCGTGTCCGCCGAGCCCTGGATGTTCTGCACCTTGTTGGCCAGGTACATCCCGGCGATCTCGCGCGCGCCGTCGCGACCCTTGTCGCGATCGGTCGCATGGATCGACGAGACGACCGTGCAGCCGATGTCGATGTCGGACTTGACGTTGCCGACCGTGTAGCGCACGAAGGCCGGGGTCGTGATCGACGGTGTCAGGCAGCCGTCGCCGATCTCGCCCGCGAGCGCCTGCATCTTCGGCGCGGTCGCGGCGACGTAGACCGGCGGGACGCCGCGCACCGTGTGCGCGCCCTCCTGCAGCGCGGGCACGTTCGCGTTCCACGTCGAGCCGGTGTACTCGAACGCTTCGCCACCGAGCACGCCGCGGACGATCTCGACCGCGTCACGCATTGGCCCGAGCGTCTTCGAGGTCTGCATCGACGCGTTGTTCAAGAAGATCTTCGAGGTTCCAAATCCGATGATGAAGCGATCGGTACCGGCCGCCTCCTGCACGACACGGGCGTCCATTGCGACCTGCACCGGGTGGCGCGTGAACGGCGAGATGATTCCCCAGCCGACCGTCAACCGCTTCGTCTCGCGCGCCATCAAGGCCGAGACGACGGTCGACGAGCGCGCTTCCATGCCGTGCTTGCGCCACCACGGATACGCCTCTGCGAGCCAGATCGTGTCCATGCCGGCCTCGTCCATGGCGCGCGCCGAGGCGAGCATCACGTCGAGCGGCTCCATCGTCAGCTGCATCACGCCGACGCGAAATGGGACGGCCATGCTCAGCTCCCGCCGGCGACCGCGGCCTGCACTTCGCGGTCGAGGGCCGAAAGGACGTGCTCCACCTGCTGGTTCACGATCGGCTGCAGCACGCGCTGGCCCATCGACCCGACCGGGCCGGCGAGCTTGACCTCTGCCGCCCACTTCATCGCGGTGCCACCGTCGGCATCGCTCAGCTCGAACGACGTCTCCATGTTCAGCATCGCTCCGACACCCTTGCCCTTGATCTGGAGCTTTGCGAACTCGGGCTCGCGCTCCTCGGTCTTGTTCATGTCGATCTGCATCTTCAAGCCGCCCAGCCCGAGCGGGATCTTCACGTTGGCCGTCCACCGCGCCGCGTCGTGGACGTCGAAGCTCTGGACGCCGGGCATGGTCTTGGCCATCGCCGCGGGGTCGTTCAGCACCTTCCAGACCGCCGTGCGAGGAGCGGCGAACGTGCGCTCACCGGAGACGTTCATGCGTTCACCACGGAGACGTGACCGCCGGCCTCGGCCGGATGCTCGAGCAGCTCCCAGACCTTGTGGTACGGGTTGTGGCTGTCTGAGACGATCGCGTCGCCGTTCCCGCGCAGCGCGTCCTGAACTGCCGCGCAGATCGCGTGGATACCGGCGCCGCCGCCCTCGCCCATCCCCTTCGTGCCAAGCGGGGTGAAGGGCGACGGGCTCTCGATGTCCGCCGTCTTGAGTGGCGGCATGTCGAGCGCATGCGGCACGTGGTAGTCGTAGAAGTTCGGTGTCAGCAAATTCCCGTCCTCGTCGTAGGCATAGATTTCCCAGGTGGCGGCCCCGAGTGCGAGCGCGGTTGCGCCCATCACCTGGCCCTCCACGATGCGCGGGTTGATCCGTTTCCCGCAGTCGTCCACGGCTGCGTAGTCGACAATGTCGTAGTAGCCGGTCTCCGGGTCGACCTCGATCACGGCAACGTGGATCTGCGTCGCGTAGGTCAAGGTGAGATTGCCGAAGTTGCGCTCGAGATCCGGAACCTGGAACGACGGCTTGTAGACGTAGCGGCAGTTCAGTGTCACGTCTTCGAGATCGTCGGGCAGGCCCGCGTTGTTGGCGTTGATGATCGCCCCGCACGCCATGAACGGCAGCGCCACTTCCGGGTTGTCCTTGATGCGGACGCTCCCCTCGGCGAGCTCGAGCGCTTCGATCGGCGCGCCGAGCACGGCAGAGCCGAGTCGCTTGATCTGCGACGCGAGCATGTCGGCCGCTCCCTTGACGGCGCCGAGGCCCGTGACCGCGAACTGGCTGGCGTAGGTGCCCGAGAAGCCCGCATGCGAGTTCCAGTAGCTGTCGTGTCCCGCGCGCACCTGCACGTCGTCGACCGAGCAGCCGAGGATGTCGGAGACGACCTGCGACGTCGGCGTCTCGTGCCCCTGACCCTGCGGCACCGTGCCGAGGGTGACCACGATCTCGCCGAAGATGTCGAGCTTGACCGTCGCAACCTCGTTGTTCCCGGAGAACTGCAGGTCGGAGTTGATCAGCTGCGACTGCGCAAAGTTGTTCGTGCCGGAGTCGAGCGTCGAGCCGATGCCGAGACCGAGCAGCTTGCCGCGCGCCTTCGCGTCGGCGCGCCGTGCGTCGATGTTCGCGTAGTCGACCAGCTCGAGCCCGATGTCCAGCATCCGCGCATAGTCGCCCGAGTCGTAGACGCAGCCGTTCGGCGTCTCGTAGGGCATCTCGTCGCTGCGCACGTAGTTGAGCTTGCGCACCTCGACCGGATCGAGGTCGAGCTCGTGCGCGACGATGTCGATCACCCTTTCGGTGAACCACAGGTGCTGCATGCGCGAATAGCCGCGGTTCGGCGAGCACGGCGCCTTGTTCGTCGCAACCTGCGTGAAATCGACGCGGATGTTGCGCCAGCGGTACATGCCGGGGGCGACCTGCGACCAGATGATGCAGCCGAGCGGCTCGTAGCGCAGCCAGGCGCCCGTGTCGTCCAGCGCTTTGGTGCGGAAGCCGAGCAGCGTCCCGTCGTTCTTGACAGCGACCTCGGTGTCGAGGAACCAGCGCTCGTTGGCGTGCGACATCGACATGTGGAAGTCGGTGCGCCACTCGGTCCACTGCACCGGCCGGCGCAGCTTGCGTGCGAGCAGGCAGCAGACGACGAGCTGGGGATGGGTCGTGATCTTGTTGCCGAAGCCGCCGCCGATGTCCTGGGTGACGAACCGCAGCTTGTCGAGCCCGCAGCGAAGCGCCGGGCCCATCATGATCGCGGCAAAGCCGGGGAACTGGTTGTTGCAGTGGACCGTCCACTGCCCGGTGCCACGGTTGTACTCGGCCAGCGCACCGTCGGTCTCGAGCGGAGTCGAGTTGAAGCGGTGGAAGTGGAGCTCGTCGATCTTGATGACCTTGTCGGCCTCGGCAAACGCCGCATCGAGGTCGCCCCACTCGAAGCTGCCCTCCCACATCACGTTCGTTCCGGCTTCGTCGTGCAGCACCGGCGCGTCGCCCTGCGCCATCCGGGCGTCGACGATCGGTGCGATCGGGTCGTACTCGATCTCGACGAGCTCGGATGCGTCGCGCGCGAGCTCGCGCGTCTCGGCGACAACCGCGACGATCGACTCGCCGACGTAGCGCACCTTGCCGACCGCGAGCGCGTAGTCCTGCAGGTTCGACGCCGGCGCCTTCGCGAGCTGGAAGAACGGCTCGGTGAGCGACGCGACCTCCTCGCCGGTGAGCGTGCCGTAGACACCCGGCAGCGCTTCTGCCTTCGAAACGTCGATGGAGGTGATGTGGGCATGCGCGTAGGGCGAGCGCACGAAGTGGATGTAGCCCATGCCATGGCGCTTGACGTCGTCGATGAAGACACCCTCGCCCTGGACGAGCCGCCGGTCTTCCTTGCGCGGGACGCTCTGCCCCTTCTGCGTCGCTTCGGGCGCGTCGCTCTCGACGCGCTCCGGTGTGATCGTCGTGGAGGTCACTGTCCGGATGCCTCCTTCACGGCCTTGAAGATGTTCCAGTAACCGGTGCAGCGGCAGATGTTGCCCTGCAGCGCCTTCTTGATCTCGCCTTCCGACGGCTGCGGGTTGGAGCGCAGGAGCGCAGTCGCGCTCATCAGCATCCCCGGCGTGCAGTACCCGCACTGGAGCGCGTGATTGGAGCGAAACGCGGTCTGCAGCTTGTTCAGCTCCTCGCCGTCGGCGAGGCCCTCGACCGTCTCGATCGAGGCGCCGTCGGCCTGGACGGCGAGCATCATGCAGCTCTTGACGAGCGTCCCGTCGACGATCACGGAGCAGGCGCCGCAGTTACCGGTGTCACAACCGATGTGGCTGCCGGTGAGGTCGAGGTCGTCGCGGATGAAGTGGATCAGGAGCTTCCGCGCTTCAACCTCGCGCTCGTATGTCGTGCCGTTGATCGTGACCGTGATCGACCGCGACGTCGAGACGGCCGGCGCGCTTGCTTCCACTGGGGTCAACCTTTCGTCTTCTCGGAGGCCTGGGCGACGGCGCGAACGGCGAGCACCTCGGCGAGGTGCGTGCGGTATTCGCTCGAGGCGTGCACGTCGGAGGGTGGGAAGAAATCTGCTGCCTGTACCGCGGCGCGCACGGCGTCCGCGTCGGCCGAAGCCGGAGCGAGCATCACCGGAACCGCGTCGACGCAGCCCAGCGCGACCTTGACGCCGCCGTTGATCGAGGCGGCGGCGCTGGCGATGCAGGTGCCTTCGATGCCGAGCGTGACCGCGGCGAATCCGTCGGAGCGGCCGGCAGGCACACGGATCTTCGTCAGCACCTCTCCGGTTCCGACGGCGGTCATGTAGACGCCGAGGAAGAACTCGTCGGCCGCAACCGTCCGCTCGCCCGCCGCGCCGTAGATGACCATCTCGGCGCCGAGCGCGGCCAGCAGGGGCGGCAGGTGGTTCGTCGGGTCGCTGGTACAGATGTTGCCGCCGATCGTGCCGCGGTTTCGCACCTGCACGTCTGCGATCTGGGCGCAGACCTCGCCGAGGATCGGGCGGGCGCGCGCCTCGCTCGACGCCATGAGCTGCGAGTAGGTCGTCATCGCCCCGATCTCGAGCGTCCCGTCGCCGGCGAGCTCGATCCCGCGCAGCTCTTCGATGCGTGACAGGTCGACGAGCGCATCCGGCGAGCCGGCGCGCGCCTTCATCACGTTGATCAGCGTCTGGCCGCCTGCGAGCGCGCGAGCGCCGTCGTCTGCGGCGAGCAGCTGAATCGCTTCACCAAGCGATTCCGGCCTTGCGTATCCGACTTCCCGGAGCAGCATCTAGATCGATCTTATAAAATCTGGCCGACTCCGCAAGTGACTACTGCACAGGCTGCGCCGCGGCCGTCGCAGCAGAGCGGAAGATGTCGCGCGGCACGGCGGCGATTCCCGCCACCGCCAGCGCCGCGAGCGCGACGAAACCGGCGCGCCCGTCTCCGCGCAGCGAGAAGGTGAGACCGACAAGCGGCGTGGCGACGATGATCGCGGTGACGGCGTAGAGGTTGAAGGCGCCGATCGCTTCGCCCGGCGCCTGCGGGAACGCGGTCGTCGCCGCGGCGACGACCACCCCGAACGGCAGGCCGGACGCGAGCCCGAGCACGCCGGCCGCCACCACGTCGAGCGCCAGCGAGCTGGAGAAGGCGAGGACGAGCGTCGCCGCGGCTCCGGCGCCGATCGACCCGGCGAGCAGCGCAAAGGTGTGACCGGCCGCGTGCCGCCCCGCCCAGCCGCCGAGCGGCCGGCCGGCGACGCCGAGGACCAGGGTGAGCGCGCCGACCGCTCCGGCGCCGGCATACGACAGGCCCAGGTTGCGGGTGAGCAGCGTGACGATCCAGTTGCCGGCGACCACGCTGAGCGCGAACGAGGACGAGTGCACGATCCCGAGCCGCAGGGTCAACCGGCTGCCGAGAAGCGCCCGGAGCGGCGTCGGCTCGTGGCGGCCGCCGTGCCCCCGCTCGCCATGGCAGGCGGCGGCGATCGTGAGCGCGAGCGCCGCCAGACCGAGACCCGTCCAGTACGACGACCGCCAGCCGAGCGGCCCTTCGAGGAGCGGCACGACCGCGGTGGCCAGTCCGGCCCCGGCCAGAGAGATGCCGCCGTAGAGGCCCTGCCCGAGTGCGGTCCGGCCACGCGGGTCGCTCGCGATCCACACCGATCCGGCCACGAACCCCGCCCCCACGCCGAAGCCGATCGCAAAGCGAAGGAGCAGTGCGGCGGCGATTCCCGGAACGACCAGCAGGAGCGCGTTGCCTGCGGCGCACAGGGCGACCGCAGCCAGCGCGACCCGGCGGGCGCCGAAGCGGTCGATCGCCCGGCCGCCCGGGATCATCACGACGAACTCCGCCCCGAATGCGATCGACGTCAGGAGCCCGACGACCACGAGACCGGTGCCGTAGTGGTCGCCGAGCACCCCGGCGATCGCACCGGTGTTCGTCAGGTTCCACGAGATGGCGAGGCCGGTCAGGCACCCGCCGACGAACGAGCTCGTGGCTCTCAGAGGCTCCCTCAGCGGAAGGCGCTCGCGCCGGTGAGTGCCTGACCCACGACAAGGGTGTGCACCTCGTGCGTCCCCTCGTACGTGAGCACCGACTCGAGGTTGTTCATGTGCCGGATCACCGGGTATTCGAGCGTGATCCCGTTGCCGCCGAGGATCGTGCGCGCCGAGCGCGCAACCTCGATGGCGCCGCGCACGTTGCCCATCTTGCCGAGGCTCACATGCTGAGGCCGGAGCGTCCCTGCGTCCTTCATGCGGCCGATGTGCAGCGCCACGAGCAGCGCACGGTTCAACTCGAGCGCCATCTCGGCAAGCTTGGCCTGGGTGAGCTGGTAGGCGGAGATCGGCTTGCCGAACATCATCCGCTGCTTCGAATACTCGAGCGCGGACTCGAAGCAGGCGCGGCCGGCGCCGACGGCGCCCCAGACGATCCCGTAGCGCGCCTCGTCGAGGCACGAGAGCGGGCCTCGCAGCGTGTCGATCTCGGGGAAGCGGTTCGCCTCGGGCACCCGAACGTCCTTGAGGACGAGCTCGGAGGTGACCGACGCGCGCAGCGACAGCTTGTGCTTCATCTCGGGGGCCTCGAAGCCGGGCATGCCACGCTCGACCAGGAAGCCGTTGATCGCCCCGTCGTCGGTGCGCGCCCAGACGACCGCGACGTCGGCGACCGAGCCGTTCGTGATCCACATCTTGGTGCCGTTGAGAATCCAGTCGGCGCCGTCGCGACGTGCGCCCGTGCGCATCGATCCCGGGTCGGAGCCGGCGTCCGGCTCGGTCAGGCCGAAGCAGCCGATCGCCTCGCCGGTGTGCATCGACGGCAGCCAGCGCTGCTTCTGCTCCTCGGAGCCCCAGCGCCAGATCGCGAACATCGCCAGCGAGCCCTGCACCGAGACGAGGCTCCGGATGCCGGAGTCGCCCGCTTCGAGCTCCAGGCAGGTGAGCCCGTAGGCGACGGCGCTGGCGCCCGGCAGGCCGTAGCCCTCCAGGTGCATGCCGAAGAGGCCGAGCTTCCCGATCTCGCGGGCGAGCTCGCGCGGCAGGATCCCCTGCTCGAACCACTCGCCGATCTCGGGCAGGACCTGGTCGTGGACGAACTGGCGCACGGTGTCGCGGATCGCCTTCTCTTCGTCGTCGAGCAGCGCGTCGACGGCGAGGAAGTCGAGTGGTTCGAGCGCGGTTTCGCTGGCTGTGACGTTCACGGGGTCTCCTTCGTCGGCTTCCGGTTCACGACAGCAGCTCCCGGCTCCGGGCAAGAACGGCGACGAGCTTGTCGATATCGTCGTTGGTGTTGTAGGCGTGTGCGGAGACGCGAAGGTTGCCGTCGCGCTCCGAGGTGATGACGCCATTGTCGCCGAGGATGCGCACCAGCCGCGGAGCATCGGTCGAGGCGACGCAGACGAGGGCGCCACGCTGCTCGACGGCGCGCGGCGTGACGAGGGTGGCGCCGAGCTCGTCGACGCCCGCAATCAGGCGCTCGTTGAGGCCGTTCACATGCTCGCGCGTCTCGGCGACACCGATCTCCATCAGCAGCTCCAGCCCAGCAATCCCCGCGTAGAGCGACGGAACAGGCGGCGTGCCCGACTGGAAGCGGCGAGCGGTCGGCGACGGCGAGTAGTCGTCATTGTCCATCTCGAAGATGTCCTTGTCGGCGAACCAGCCTGTCTGCGTGGGCAGCAGGCGCTCGGAGAGCCCGGGGCGGCACCACATGAACGCGAGACCGGCCGAGCCCAGCAGGTACTTGAGCGCACCTCCCGCCAGGACGTCGACCTCCAGCTCGCGCACGTCGAACGGATACGTGCCGAGCGCCTGATAGGCGTCGAGGACGACGAGCGCGCCTCGTTCGTGCGCGATGCGGGTGATTTCCTCGACCGGCAGGCGAGCCCCGTTGCGATAGCAGACAGCCGCGATCGAAACGACCGCCGTCTGCTCGTCGATCGCCTGCTCGAAGCGCTCGAGCGGGATCTCGGAGCCGTCGGCCGGAACGTGCACCACCTCCGCTCCGCGCAGCTCCTGCGCGTGCCAGATCTGCCCGACCGTCGGGAACTCGAAGTCGCTGATCACGACCTTGCGCCGCTCGCTGAATCCGATCGCGCTGGCCAGCGAGCTCAGACCGGCCGAGACCGAGGTCGTGACGGCGACGTCGTCGGCCTCCCCGCCGACGAACCGGGCGAACGTCGCGCGCGCCGTCTCGCTGCGCTCGACCCAGTAGTCCCAGGGGGCGCCGCGCTCTTCCCAGCCGGTCAGGTAGGCGTCGTAGGCGGCGCGGACGGCGCCGGAGAGCGCCCCTTGCGAGCAGGAGTTGATGTACGCCAGCCGCTCGAAGATCGGAAAACGATCGCGGCAATCCTCACCCACGCTCGTCACGTCGGCCCACCTCCGCCAGACCCAGCCACGCTCGCGGGCGGAGCCGGGCTTGTCCCGGCGGGAGTCCCGTCATCGACCAAGGTAGGCCTTTCTCAGCTCTTCGTTCTCGCGCAGGTCGGCGGCCTTGCCTTCGAGCACGAGGCGACCGGTCGAGAGGACGTAACCGCGGTCGGCGATCGACAGCGAGACGTTCGCGTTCTGCTCGACGATCAGCATCGCGACGCCCGACTCGTGCACCTGCTTGATGATCTCGAAGTTCTTCTCGACCAGGATCGGCGCGAGCCCCATCGACGGTTCGTCCATCAGCAGCAGCTTCGGCCGCGACATCAGCGCGCGGCCCATCGCGACCATCTGCTGCTCGCCACCCGAGAGCGTCCCGGCCAGCTGCGTACGCCGTTCGTAGAGCAGCGGGAA
>Ga0157369_10007414_pt1 | contig 12630 bp, 8 predicted proteins | sample C25metaG_FD_113461 | JGI IMG/M metagenome (GOLD analysis project Ga0157369, IMG submission 113461) | Corn rhizosphere microbial communities from Kellogg Biological Station, Michigan, USA - C2-5 metaG | ecosystem: Host-associated > Plants > Roots > Rhizosphere > Soil | place: USA: Michigan...
AGCCGGTCGTCGCCGGTCGGCTGCATGTTGGGCATCATGGCGTCGGGCATCTGGAACTCCCCCGTCGAGTCCGCAGGCGCAGGCGCGGCCTGCCCCGTCACCTTCGCCGACGCAGGCGCCCCCGAGCCGGACACGTCGTTGCTCATCCACAGCATCGTGTCGACGGACAGCGACAGCCCGCCCGCCTGGTTGGGGTGGCTGGCGAGGTCAGCCGCGGCCTGGCCCTGCCGGGACCCCAGGACCAGCAGGCCCAGCGCCACGACGAGCAGGGCCAGCGGCACCGGCACCCAGCGCAGGCCCGGCAGCCGGGGACCCGGGACCGACCTGCCCTTCTTCGGGGAACTACTTACCGATGGCGCGCGCGTTTGTACGGCCCGCATTTCACAGTCCTTTCATGGCGGATCCGGGCATGGCGAGGCCACCAGGCCGCCAGGTAAAAACGGCTAACAATGGGATGACTAGCTAGGTGCACTCGACGGGGAAACAACCACGCCGCTGCCGCGTGACCATTCGAAGGGTATGACTCTTGTGCTGACTTATCGCGAGATAACCTCGGTAAATCAGGTCCGGTGCTTATACAATTTCCACTCTGCAGGTAGCCCGCCTGATTGAACTTTGAAGGACCCTTCGTATGCAGTCAAGACCAGGCGTTAATCGTCCCAGTGAACCTCCCACTGGCAATCAACCCCGCGTCTAGCAGGCCTTTTCAGGCCGGGCAGGGTTGATCGGGGTGGCGCCCATCGGGCCGGCGGTAACAGCACGCCGAGAGCCCCGGGCGCCACCCCGGAATGGGCGAGGAGCCCCTCAGGGGTCGCCACTCGCCCGGAACGGGCCGGCTCCGGTCAGTACATCTCCACGCAGTCGTAGCTGATGCCGGGGCTGAGGTAGCCGCCGAGGCCCGCCGAGCCGCTGATGACCGTGATCGTCATGGTGTTCGGGCCGGCCACGAAGGCGCTGGCGGGCACGTTGTAGGTGTACAGGGCGTTGTTGCCCCGGTAGGTGCCGATGGTCAGGCTGCGCGAGCTCGGCTGGCTGGACGCCGCCGGGGCCGGGGACGTCCAGCTGTTGACGGTGATCTGCGGGCGCCCGCCGGCGTAGGCGGCGGTGATGCCGATCCGCACGGTGCGCGCCGCGAGCTGGCTCGAGGACAGCGTGAAGCGCACGGTCGTGGGGTTGTTGATCTCTTTCCACTGGTAGGCGGGGAAGTCGCTGACGGCGCTGCTGCCCACGGTGTAGGTCACCGGCCCCCAGCTCGCCATCCTCGCGTCGGAGGGATGCATCGTGGTGAGGCTGGCCCAGTTCTTGAAGTTCGTGGGGGCGCCGGTCCAGGTCCCGATGCGGAAGACCGGACTGGCCGGGGTGACCCACGCCGAGTCGATGTTCTGGCCGCCGACGGTGGCGCCCGCCGTGACCGTGACGTTCCGGGTGGCGACGGCCAGCTCGTCCTGGTACAGCGTCTGGACATACTGGCCCGGCTTCATCGCGGGGCTGGAGAAGTCGCCGTTGGTTCCGGTGCCGCACCAGTACTGGGCGGTGGAGTTGGCGAAGGCGACGGTGGCGGTCGAGCCGCTGGCCACCCCGGCCGCGGCCCCGACCACGAACCCGCGCTGGGCGGTGCCCGTCGCGCCCGCCAGCCCGAGGCCGTATATGAAGCTCATGTCGGGCGCGGCGGGCGCGGACGTGCCCGCCACCATCAGCGCGTACGGCCCGTACAGGACGCCGAGCCGCTGCGTCTCGGTGTCGTTATGGCCGGACCACAGGTAGTTGTAGACCTCCACCGAGGCGCTGGTTCCCTGCTGCTCGATGTCGCGGAAGAACGGCCCGCCGGAACTGCTCTCCCGGGTTCCGTAGGCCATGTACACGCCGAGGCCGCCGCCGGTGACGCCGCGCGGCGTCAGGTTCCTCGCCTGGCGGTTGGAGTAGTACTTCGACCGCGTCTGGCCGTTGACCAGGTCGATGTCGGTCGATTCGATCGCGGTCCCGCCGTTGACGTCGGACGGCGTGTTGATGCTGGAGAGGATGCCGCGGTTCAGGTACTGGATCCAGCGCAGCTCGCCGGCGCCGGAGGCCACGTGGGTGGCCATGTAGACGGTGTTCTGCCCGTTGACCGCCACGTAGTAGTGATGCAGCGTGCCGCTGCCGTACCAGGTGGCGGTGGACGCGGTGATGATGATGTGGTTCCCGGTCTGCTGCGCGCTCACGGTGGGGCTGGGCAGGCCCGACTCCACGTGCGACTCGTTGGTCCCGGACGGCTGTAGCTCGGTGCCGTTGATGTTCAGTGAGGTCATGCCGCCGGTGCTTTGGCGAATCTTGAACGCAAGGCCGGCCCCGGTGGTGACCGTGTAGAACCCGCCGCTGCTCGTGAAGCCGAACGAGGCTGCTTTGGCGGCCGGCGCGAGAATCCCGTCGGCCGCCGCCGCGCCGAGCCCGATCACCAGCCCGCCGGCCCCGGCGCGGGTGAGGAACTGACGGCGGGCGAGCGGCCGGGGCCCGGGCTGGGCTGGTGTGGACATCTGCTACCTCACAGGCCCGGGAAGGAGGGGAAACTGCACGCGGGGACGCTGCCGCTGCCGGAGATCGCCGACACGGTGACGTTGGTGCCGGACGGCTTGAGGTTAGTGTCGAAGGTGCCGATGCTGGCGTTCTCGGCGGTGGTGGAGGTCGCGTCGAAGTTGACGTTCTCCAGGGTGAGGCCGAGCGGGACCGACGAGCTGAAGCCCTCGAGCACCGACTTGGCGCTAGACGCCGAGCTGACCGCCTTGGCTCCGTCCACCACGATGTTTTGGAAGTTAGGAATGTGGCTGCCGTTGCCCGAGGAGTAGAACGGGTCGATGTCCAGCAGAGTCTTGACCCCAGTCAGGCAGATCCCCTGGTAGGTGACGGTGGAGACCAGCCCGCCCACGCTTGAGTAGCTTTTGATCCGCATGCCGTTGTTGCTGCTGCTGGTGATGCCGGAACTGTCGGTTCCGCTGAGGGTGTCGTTCTTGAACAAGATGTTGCTGACGCCCGCGTTGGTCTCGCTGCCGATCGAGATGCCGTGCGTGCCGTAGAAGTGACTGTTCTCGATCGTCATGTTCTGCGCGGCCTGATTGCCCCCCTTGACGGCCACCCCGTCGTCGCCGTCGTTGATGTAGGAGTTGTTGATGGTGACGTTCGTGCCGCTGGGGTCGATGCCGTCGGTGTTGCGGGCATTCGCCGGGGTCTTGATCCGCAGCCCCCAGACCGTGAAGCCGTTGCCGCCGTTGAAGACAAGGTGGAAGTTCGGCGAGTTGGTCAGGCTGAGGTCGAAGACGGTGAAGTTGTTCACGCCGTTGGACTGGATCAGCCGCGGGTTGTTCTGCGATCCTCCGTTGTTCTTGGCCGTGGTGGCCAGGTCCCACCACGTGACGCTCTGGCCGGCCAGGTCGAGGTCGCCGCGCCCGTCGATGAGCCCCTGGCCGGCGCTGCCCTGCGTGCCCATGATCGCGGCGTTCGCGCCGTTGACCGTGATGAACGGCTTGCATCCGCCGCCGCTGCTGGCGACGGTACCGCAGGTCGGCTTGCCGGATACCTGGTAGTTGGCGGGGTTGCGGGACGCGAACAGCGTGACGCCGGTGTTGATCACCAGGGCCTCGCTGCCGCCGACGGTCAGCGGGCCGGACAGGAAGGCCTTGTTGGAGCCGCTCGCGGCGAGCACCACGGCCTTGCCCGACCCGGCGCAGCCGTTCAGCGCGGACTGGATGCGAGAGGTATCCGGCGGGCTCGACTCGGCCGAGCTGCTGAACTGCCGGTTGCTGGTGGCCAGCGATGCCGACAGCGTGGTGCAGGTCGCCGGAATGGACGGCTGGCTCACCGAGCGGGCGTCTCCGGTGGCCAGGGTCGCGGCCGCCGCCGGGCGCGCGACGGCCGCGATGAGCCCGATGGCGAGCAGCGCGGCGGCCACGAGCGCGGAGCCGAGCGCGGCGGGGCGTACCGGGCCGGGCTCGCCCGGACGGGTCGACCGCGCCGGGGCACGCGGTGAGATAAGGGACGAGATATTCACCAGACGACCTCTTTTTCTGAGCATCCGTTGCTTGCCGCGCCGCCGGTGATGCCGCGGAGCTCGGCCCGTGCCCTGCGGGCGGCGCTGCAGCGAGTGTGAGCGCTAACAAAACAGGCGGTCAACAGACGTCCCCGCTACCGCACACGGAAGTGACCTGCGCGATGCTCCGGCACCGACACCGTGGCCTGGGCAGATACCTAACCACCTGCGGCATTGCATGATTGATGCGGTCCGAAAGTTTCAGCGCGGCCATCGCCAACCACGGCGCGTGCGCGGCGCAGCAGCATGACTGGCGTGTTCTACCACCCGCAGGCGACCGGTTAGGGCAGGGGGCATTGGCCCCTGGGCGGCAGAGTGGAAGCCCGTGGCGGGGCTCACGTCCGGTTCACAGGCGGTCGCAGAGTTGCCGGTCCGGGGCCGGGGTGAGCGAACGGCCTATCAGCGGTGGCAGGTGGGTGACGACACTGGAGAATTCGCGGATGTCGGCCTCGGTCAGCGCTTGGTCGGCATCGCACAGCGCGAGCTTCGGGTCGGGGTGGATGTCAACGATGACGCCATCAGATCCGGCGGCGATCGCGGCCCGGGTCAGCGGGATGACCAGGTCACGGCGTCCGGCAGCGTGCGATGGGTCAACGACGACCGGCAAGTGCGACAGTCGCTGCGCGACCAGAACCGCGCTGATGTCAAGGGTGTTACGGGTCGCGGTCTCGAAGGTACGGATGCCACGTTCACACAAGACGATGTTGAGATTGCCTCGCTGCGCGATGTACTCGGCAGCCATCAGCCACTCCTCGATGGTGGCGCACATGCCGCGCTTGAGGAGGACCGGCTTGCCCACGGCGCCTACGGCCTGCAGTAGCGCGAAGTTCTGCATGCTCCGGGTGCCGATCTGGATCATGTCCGCGTAGGACGCGACCAGGTCAACATCGGCCGGGTCGATGACCTCGGTGACCACCGGCATTGCGGTCTCCGCGCGCACGTCCGCGAGGATCTTCAGCCCTGCCTCCCCCAGCCCCTGGAAGGCGTACGGGGAGGTGCGCGGCTTGAACGCCCCGCCCCGCAGCAGCGAGGCACCCGCAGCCCTGGCAAGCACCGCAGCCTCGAAGGTCTGCTCGGCGGTCTCGACCGCGCACGGCCCGCCGATGACGGTCATCGTGTCGGGACCGATCGGGACTGGGCCCACCATGATGACTGACCTGTCTGGGCAGTGCTCCCGGCTGACCAGCTTGTACGGGACAGAGATGCGCACGACCTCGGCCACGCCATCAAGGCTGTGCAGGTTGAGCGCATCGAACCGCTCCGCGTCGCCGACCAGCCCGATAATGGTCCGGCTCCGACCGCGGCTCACGAAGGCATCACCGCCCGCGGCGCGTACCGCGTCCACTACTGCCGCCACGTCTTCCGGAGCGGCGTCACGACCCATCACCACAACCATCGCGCTTCCTCCGTTGCTCGGCGACTCGTTAAGTCAATTAGCTCTTTCCGGAGCCCAGCCGGCCGTTCCGCCAGCGTGAGTGACCCGCCCGCGCTGGAGTTATCTATACGACGGCACGGCTCACTTGCGACGTAAGCTGCCTAGACCATCGGACTTCCTCCTCGGCTGCTAGCGCCATGTATTTCACTTCAGCGCGAAACGCGCTGCTTATGCCAGGCCGCCAAATGTAGGTCTTATATAGACGGACCTGGCATACGCGACTGCCCTGGGAGGCGGGACTCCACCATCCCATCGGCTTTCCTCCTCCCCGGTCGCCGACGGTCCCGGGAAAGCTGCTTTCGCGCAAGCACCCGGCGACTTTACTCCAGAGGAAAACAGCGAGATAGCGGCCGTGCCGATTTCCCATCGGAGAGCCAGGGCGGCCGGGAATACCTTGTCAGGCAGCGCGCCTATGGTTACCCTTCGCAAGGGTGCAAAGAGGCCCGTAGAGGATCAGAATACCAGCCGGTAGCTCATCCTTCCCTTAGTAACCGCCCGCGCGACGCGGCGCATCCAATGTCAACTCGGCAGCTCTCCGACATGGCCGGGACCTGCCTGGCCGAAGGGGAATACAGTGCGATGGTCACCATGAAGCTCCGGGGCAGGCGGCGTGCTTCCGATTTCCGCCATGCCGGATTCCTGATCGGGACAATCCTGGTTGTCACGGGCGTCCTGCTGCACTTGCCGGACTACATCTCCTCGCGGAGCATGCATTTCGTTATGGCTGGCATGGCGATGGGAGGGCCGATGGCCATCGGGATGACCCTGATCGTCATCGGCCTAGCCATCGCCATCTGGGGACTACTACCTGACCGCGCGACCCGGCGGCGCGTGGTGGCGGTCACCGGGGGCAACGCGGCGGCAATCGCCGCACTGGATGACCTCAAGATGAGTCCCGCGCACTGGAAGCTCATCGCGGCACTGTCCATCGGACTGGTGGTGGACACGATGAAACCGGCCACGCTGGGCTTCGTCGTCCCCGCTATGGCCACCGAATACCACATAGGCCTCAAGACGGCCGCGCTACTTCCATTCGTGGCGATCACGGGAACCGTCATCGGCTCGCTGGTCTGGGGGAGGCTGGCCGACGTCTATGGCCGCCGGGCCACGATCCTGATTTCCGGGCTGATGTACGTGGCCACTTGCATCTGCGGTTTCATGCCGACCTTCGACTGGAACCTGGTGATGTGCTTCCTGATGGGAGCCGCGGCGGGAGGCATGCTCCCAACGGTCTATTCCCTGGCATCGGAGTCGATCCCCGCCCGTCACCGCGGCTGGGTCCTGGTGGCAATGAGCGGCATCGGCGCGATGGGCGGGTACCTGGTCGCCAGTGGCGCCGCGACGGTGATCGAGCCGGTGCTGACCTGGCGGGCATTGTGGGTGCTAAACGCGCCGACCGGGCTTTTGCTGCTCGCGTTCAGCTGGTATATCCCCGAATCACCGCGCTTCCTCCTGGCAACCGGCCATCGGGAGAAGGCAGCAGAAGTGATGGCCCGGTTCGGCATGACGTATAAGCACCCCACGGCCACAGAGGCAGTCGCTCCCGCTAAAGGGCACCCGCGCCCATTGCGAGGCGGTTTGTGGATCCTGGCTAGCGCCGCCTACTACCGGCGCAGCCTTGTCGTCGTCCTGTACGGCCTCGGCTGGTCCATAGTAAACTGGGGATTCATCACGTTTCTCCCCGCCTACATGGGCCGGGCCAATATGGGAACGCATGCCAACAACCTGCTGTTCCTCGCATCCGTCCTATCGCTGCCCGCGATCGGCTTGGCCAGTATCTTGTATGTCCGTATCGGCGGCAAGCTTGCGATGATCGTCTACGCGATAATCGTGGCACTGGTGCTGGCAGCGTTCGTCGTGACCAATCCGGCCCGGCCCGGCCACACAGTCATGTTCGTGACGCTGACGGCCCTTCTGCTGACGAGTAGCAACGGCATGCTCGCGATGCTGTCTCCTTATGCGACCGAGTTGTACCCAACGGGACTGCGAGCGAGTGGCAGCGGGCTGGCGGCCGCGGCGACCAAGGTGGGCGGCATGTCCGGGCTACTGCTCGTGTCCCACGCGCCCGGTGTCTCGGCGCTGGCCCTGTGGGCGTTCTTCCCGATGATCATCGCCGTCGTCACCCTGTGGGGACTCGGCCCCAGGGTCAAGGGGAGCACCCTGACCGACACGATCATCGCAGCCGGGAAGCCAGAGCCGGAAACTGTATGACCCGGGCCAGGCCGCGGGCGGATGGACGCCCGCCCGCGGCCTGGCCCGGGTATCGCGTCTCCGCGAACTGGGAGGTGACCCGTGCTAGTGAGATCAATCCCGTGCGAAGAGCGGGCTATCACCGTTCGCATCGCCCCGAAGCAGGGCCTGGCCCAGCGGCGTGACGACGTGGAATGCCGTGTTGTGATGCCGCAAAGTGGTCACCAAGCCCGCCTGCCGCAAAACGGCAGCATGCTTGCTCGCACCCGCGAGGGAAAGCCCTATGTGCCGGGAAAGCTCACCCGTAGTGCAGCCATCGGCGAGCACTTCCAGCACTGCCGCCCTGGAGTGCCCTATGAGCGCTCCGAGGGCGATGTTGCCGCCGTCGGCCGATGCCCTCGAAACTTGGAACCCCACCGCCGCGGCCTGCGGCGCGGGGAAGACAACCGCGGGCAGCCGGGAGAACTTCTCACTTTCGATTAGTACGCACTGCTTCTTCATGAGGAACACCGACGGGGTCAGCAGCACCCCTCGCCCGCCCAGGTATACTTCACCGGCAGCGGGGCCGGGGATCTCCAGCACCGGGAACTTCCAGGTCACCCCTGGGTATAGCGTACTCAGCAATCCATCGAAGCCCTTCGTGATCGCGACCCGCATGCGCAGTTCACGCTCTAGCTCCAGATGGCCACGTATTTGCGTCCAGTACGGTGCTACGGCTATCCGGGAGAACCGGGAAATGGTAGAGCGAACGCGCAGGAGCTCGGCATCATCCGGCGTGGCACGCACCTCAGATGAACCGAGCAGCCAAAGCAGGCTGGGAATGGGCGGGTGTTCCGCTATGAACTGTTCGACCTTGGGCAGGCATTCTCCGAGCTGAATGCGCACATGCTTGTACCAGTCCCTGAAATTACTGGTGTCACGGCCTCCGAAACGCTCCAGTGCGAATATGGTTTCGGCGGTAGGCCCCAGGCTGACGGTCATCCGTACTCGCGCAAGGTCTTCAGCGGTAAAGTGTATTTTCAGCACCGCCCTCACATCCCCGCTATCTGATTGGACCCCCATCACGCGCAATGCCTGGCGACCGGTGTCCCGGTCGCCAGGCATCATGTGCTGGTTCCGTGATCGGAGCCGAAGGTATGATGTTCGCTAAGCGTGCGGAGCTTCCGCTGTCCGCAGCGAGTTGTGACAGGTCACCTTCTCGCTTTCGGCGGCCTTCTCCCGCTCAGCCCACGCCGCGATCTCCTCGGGTGTCCACGGCCGGAAAGGCCCCGCCAAGTGACCGTTACCGGCATGACCATTCTCGCCTTGGCCTTCGCCGGCCTCCACCGCGACTCCCACCTTGCCGCACAGCCACCGCTGGAAGCCACCGTGATAGGACATGACGGCCCCGCCGGTGCCGTGCGGACGATCCCAGCGGGCGAGCAGCGAATCGCCGAAGTGGAACTCATCGCGAACTGCGCCACGCCTGTACCGGATAACGGGGTGCAAGAACGCGGCGCAGTCCGGCCGGTTCGGGTCAGAGGGCCCGAGGAACTTGATGCTGGACTCTGAGTAATGGTGGAACCCGAACTCGAGCGTCAGGGTGAAGACGTGGGCGTCCCCGAAATCCATCTCGCCGACGCGCGCGACTGGAAGCTCTCGCATGATCGTGGTGCGGCCACCCTTGTCCACCACGATGACGTCGCAGAGGGTCCCGTACAGCTGGAACAGCGCCGCCGATATGCTGCACCTTTGGTACACGTGATCCGCGATCGCGTCCCAGTCGAAGGTTTCCATGACCGTCTTCGGGTACGCGACGCCCTCGTACCGCTCTTCGAGCAGATCCGAGAGGACCCGGATGTTGTACCGGTAGCCGTGAATGAATCCGGAAGCCGACTTCCGGTCGTTGCCGACCATGGAGCCGCCGATGAAGTAGAGATTCTGCACGTTCGCAGATTCCCAGCGCGACGTCAGCTGCGGGTACTTTCCGTTATGCCAGGTCTCCGGCAGGATCTCGGGCGCGAAGAGGCGCTGCGGCACGAAACGCCATCCGCAGCAAGAGATAACTACGTCGTACTCGCGCGTGAGCTGCAGCGTACCCGGCACCGGAGACGTGGGGTAATCGTATTCGTGAGTCGTGACGAGCGTTCCGGCCTCTGTTCGCTCGATCTTCTTCAGCCTCGGGTTCAGCACCGCGTTCAGGGCCTTCAGCTGGTACATGTCGAAGACGTTGTTGTTGATCGCGCGCAGGTCACCAACGTAGTGCGTCTCCCACGCGAACCTTATGGGGCTCTTGGCGAGGATGTTGACTATTGCGGCGACGCCGCCCAGGTAGTCTGCTGTCTCGAATGCGGAGTTGCCCTGGCCGATGATCCCCACCCGCTTGTTCCGGTAGGCGTCCAGGTCTAGCGTCTGGTCCTCGTAGAGGGTGGCCAGCTCGATGCCCTCGATTTCCCCGGGGACCTGCGGCTCGGCGGCCCCCAGAGCGAGCAGCAGTACCTGGCAGGTGAACTCGTCGCCCGTCGCGGTGGAAATCTTGAAAAGATCTCCTTGGGGGCGCGATATCTGAGTCACTTCTGTCCCGTACCGGATCTGCAGGGCGAGCTTCCCCGCGAAGTCGCTCAGGTAGCGGCAGTAGTCGTCCGCGTAAGGGAACAGGTCATCCGTGTATTTCGTGAAACGCATTTCCGGGTCATCGGACAGGAGGGAGTTCCAGTCGTGCCGCCAGTTGAAGTCATCTTCCTCGAAGAAGTTGTACTTCTTGTTGATCGAGATCATCTTCCGATGTACCGGATACCTCTTGAAGGAGGAGCCGGCGTCTGCAGACCGCTCGAGGATAAGGTAGTCGCGGTCGTTGCGCCCGAGGAAATACCCCATCTGCAGGCCACCGGGGCCGGCGCCTATAATGATGTACTTGTGGTGCTCTGCCATCGTCACGATCCCTTATCTCGTCGTCGTCTTCTTGGCGTCCGCAGCAAGCGCATCCAAGACCTCAGCGAGCTGGCCTGGATACTTCTCGGGGATGCGCTGCTGGAACTCATCGACACATATGTTGGAATATGCCGACGCATAGGGATCCGCGGATGCAAAGGCGTCGGCCTCTGCAAGCGAATCAGCCCGCACGGCGATGCAGATCCCCTCGGGCGGCTTGTCCGCAGATCCGATGACTCCACCATAGATGATCTTGTCCTGGTTGCTGAGGATATACGCGAGGTGTTCTGCGCGCAGACCAGCGAGCAGATCACGCTTAGCGGGGTCCACGGTACAGTTCAGCAAATACGAGCGTTTCTGAAATTCCATCGTATTCCCTACGGACGCGGTTTGACGGCAGAGCGGGGAGGCAGTACCCAACCCCGAACTCCCAAGCTAGCTGATATCATCGCGTTGACAATTGTGCGCCGCAATGCTATATCTCCTCTATACGGGAGAAGCTGGCTATCAGGACCGGGCGAGCCTCATAATTCCTGAACTCCGCGTCACTCAGTGACCCCTTCGCCGCGGGCCCGGCTCGCGGTCGGACTGGCGCCGGGCCCGCCGCCCCGGCAGGCCTGCAGGCCACCATATAGAGGCGATATAGCGTTGGGCTGCAGAATCATGGGCAAGATGATGCCCGGTAGATTGGAAGAACCTTGGGTAAGGAAACCATCTCAGGCATTCTTGGAACCATCGGCAATACGCCTCTGGTCAAGCTTGAGCGGCTGCTTCACGGGTCGAGCCTTCAGGTTTTCGCCAAGCTGGAAAGATTTAACCCGGCTGGTAGTATCAAAGACCGGGCAGCAGTCAGCATGCTGACCGAGAGAATCCAGAACGGCGCGCTGGAGCCACGTAGGTCGGTGATCGTCGAGTCCAGTTCCGGAAATCTGGGAATCGGCCTCGCGCAGGCCTGCCGGTATTATGGCTTGCACTTCGTGTGCGTCGTGGACGCGAAGACCACTAGCCAGAACATAGCGATCCTTCGCGCTTACGGCGCGGAGGTTGAGGTAGTGAACGACCCAGATCCGGACACCGGCGAGTTCCTGTCGATGCGGCTGGCGAGAGTCCGCGAACTGCTGGATACCATTCCCGGCGCCTACTGGCCAGACCAGTACTCGAATCCGCTCAATGCGCGGGCGCACCACCAGACGATGCGGGAGATCGCCGAGGCGCTCGACGGCCAGGTTGATTACCTGTTCTGTGCCACCAGCACCTGCGGGACGCTGACGGGCTGCGCCGAGTATGTCCGGCGGCATGGCCTGGCCACTACAGTCATCGCCGTGGACGCTGTCGGCAGCGTCCTGTTCGGACTGCGGCCCGGCCGACGGCTCATCCCGGGGCACGGCGCGGCTGTCCGCCCCCAGTTGCTGGACGTCAGCGCGGCCGACCGCGTAGTGCACATCTCGGACGTGGAATGCGTAGTCGGGTGCCACCGGCTTGTCAACCGCGAGGCAATCCTGGCAGGTGGCTCGTCGGGGGCGATCGTCAGCGCCCTGGAGAAGATTCAGGCCGATATTCCCGACGGCTCAAATTGCGCGATTATCCTGCCCGACGGCGGGGATCGCTACCTCGACACCATCTACTCCAGCGAATGGGTTAGCGCCAATCTGGGTGATATCTCCCAGCTGTGGGACGAATCCGTGACCATGGAGCCGAGCTGATGCTGATGATCCGCTCCGCGGAGGTAGCGGAGATACTCGCCGACCGTGAGGCCGACCTGATCAATGTCGTCCGCGACGCCTACATCCTTCATGAGTGCGGGCAGTCGTCCGTCCCGCACTCCACCTTCCTGCGCTTTCCTGGCAACCAGCAAAATCGCATCGTCGGCTTGCCCGCCTACCTAGGCGGCGATGATCCTGTCTGCGGGATGAAATGGGTCGCTTCCTTTCCCGGGAATCTGGAGAATGGCCTCCAGCGGGCCAGTGCCACCATACTCCTGAACTCGGTACGGACTGGCCATCTGCAGGCGGTGGTCGAGGGATCGCTGATCTCC
>Ga0157369_10007415_pt1 | contig 12630 bp, 17 predicted proteins | sample C25metaG_FD_113461 | JGI IMG/M metagenome (GOLD analysis project Ga0157369, IMG submission 113461) | Corn rhizosphere microbial communities from Kellogg Biological Station, Michigan, USA - C2-5 metaG | ecosystem: Host-associated > Plants > Roots > Rhizosphere > Soil | place: USA: Michigan...
CAAATTGGGCATTGCGACCAAATCGCGGGAAGTGAGCACCTACGCATCTCCTATTGCATAGACTGCCCCGGCCGTGAGCTTCTTGGGAGCACTGTTGGCCAGATTCAGTTCCCCAGCTGAAGCGATCGCGAATTGACGGTGAAGACCGGAGCTGGGGTACGGCGTCCCGACGTCACTGCTGAGGCTAAGTGAGCCAGTGCGTTTTACCACACGCCGTATTTCCCTCTTCAAGTAATGGACGACCGCCTACCATGTGGTTGTCGACTCCTTTCCGGTACGCGCCGAGAGTTGTTGCGAGCGGATGACTGCGAAGAGCTGTGAGCGCCGATGAAAAAACGACAAGTCATTGGATGCAGCCAGCGCTGATTTCGATGATGTCTTTACGCGCTGGCAGTCGAGCCTGTCACCATACACCCGCACCTTCTTGCGATAACCGATTACTGATGCCGGCCCTGGCGCCGGCGATCTACTGTGAGTGTTGTTTACGTTTCGACACGCAGACGCGAACCGGTTTGTGGGAAATGCTGGTGGCAGATATCTAGCGGATCGCTTTCTTATTCAATCAGCCATCATAGGGTTCAACCGATTGGCGCCGCCGGTGGGGAGAACTCTCCAGCGGCTGCGTTGCGGCCGACTTCTCCGCACCGGCCGAAACCTCCGCCGCTATACCCACCGAAATGATCGTCGCTCTCCGCGTGGCTTTCGGCGGCAGCAGTGGACCTTCAGGCACGCGAGATCGCCCATGTGCTCGCTTGAAGAAGAGAAGGTCAACGGGCTGAACCTCGAAGGCATTTGTTGGTTCGGGTCCGTAGGCTCGCTATCTCGGTCATTTCCCGTTGACTTGACTTTGCGCCACACATGGCACGCTGCAGTTATCCAAGGCCGTCCAGACTAGCGACGTCTTGGACCTGCTGCGCAGCGCGGTGTCACCGAGTGCCACGCTGCGCTCTTAGACGAGCCGAGCGGGGCGAATGCTGCCTGTCGTTTAACCGCTCGTTCAATCAACGGAGAACATATGGAACGAATGAAGTTACAGCACCCTTTGGCCGGGAATAATGCAGTTTCCACCGCCGCGTTGCGGACGGATTTGAGTGCGGCCGCTAAAGGACAGGACCTCGGTCAAACTTCGTGGAAGGTTCAGCGCCGTCATGAGTGCTCGCCATTATCAGGGCGTATTCAATCGCTGCTCGAGGCAATGACCGGAGATCCATGCTTCGTTCGCCGCGGAGTGCTGCTGGAGCACGCCCCAGGCACGCTCAACCCGGTGACCTGGGTGGACTGTTTGGCTGTAACTCCATTTGGGGTCTTTGTCGTCGATCAGTACGACTGGACGGGCACAGTGACGCGCTCATCCAGCGAAGAGGAAGTAGTTCTGCATGAGAAACCAGGTGTCGTCTCGATCCAAACGTCGCCATTGCGCAGGGCAAAGCCGGCACTCCGGTATCTACGCTCGGTCGTCGGCCATTGTGGTTGTCCGGTCGAGTCCATTGCGGTGTTTGCCGATTCCTCGTGTACGCTCGATCCAGCCTTACCGGTCAACCTCCTTCAAGCTATTGAGTTGCGCCACTTTATGCGCTCGCGTTTGAACCAGTTCCGCGATAGCCACGCGCGGTTTGCAGCAGCGGCGAACATCGCGGCGAACCTGCAGTCGCGAACTGCAGACTGGGGCGAAGGTGGTTGACGAAGCATGCGTTGCTGGCATCTGCAAGTAAGGTGTCGTTGCTGAGGCCGATTTTCGAGTGTGAACCGCTGTCGATGACGAGACGCGGCGAGAGCCCAATGTTGTGTTTTAGCTGTCGGGCCGCGCCAACGCCTCGTTGCGGACCACGGTCGTCGTGGCCCTTGCCCCATACCAATCCCAATAAACGCCGGGTCGCAGGAAATGTGCTTCCTGTGAAGGACATTTCGCTCAACATCTAGGCGACGCGGACGGCTCCGGAAAACTTGCAGAGATACAACGCAAGCTTATAGATGCATATCCAGATGCTGAAATCACTGCACAGATCGGTGGAGGGCAGGCCATGGACCCGGGAAGTCGCTGGAGACAAGCCTACTTTCCAGACTGTTCTGTTCGAGGCTCGCCGTTACCTTGATGCGATGACTCGCGGTGTCACGCTGCATTTCATCGAGATGGTGCTCCCACGCCTTTGAGTCTAAACGCGGTCAGGCTTCGCGCCCAGACACAGACTTGATAGGTAGGCCCGGTTCATTGCAGGGTTGACGGCTTGCGGAGGCGCAGCCGTCGCGAACTCGATATCTTGCTGGGGTCGGCATGTTTGTCAGAAGGTCTTCCCGACTGCGGTAGACCGGTCCTTCACTTAGGAGTAGCTGCTTTATGTCCCGCTTCGACTACATTCGCGCCGCGTACCGTCTTCGTCACAAGCTCGCGCCCCAGTTGGCTTTCGCCTTGGCAGTCGTGGCTATTCTTGTCTATGACGCTTTAACTATCCCTCTGTTTTACTGGTTCAACTGAGTTCGCGGGTCAACCCTCGCGGATCACTAGCGGGTAAGGAGCATTGAAGGCCAACTCGCCGCCTCGACGGGAGCTGTTCGAGGCTGTCACATCGGCGCTTTTGTGCCCTTCCCCGCTCCTCGGTCGCAACTAACTTGTTCTCAATGTCGTTACTCGGTGACATGTGCGCGTCGGCATTGTATTGACGCGCAAGCGACTGCACGCTAACGCCGCGGCACAGCGTTGGCATTAGCAGTTGCCAGGCGGTGAAATTGGAGAGGGCCGGTTGTACAGGAGCTGGGTGAGGATGAGTTGATACTTGCTGCTCACCCTGGCCACACCGATGTGAACCTGGACCGGGTACGGCAAGTCAGGCACTGAACCAACATTTCACATAGGCGTGCGGTGACCCGCCGACCGCCGTTGACTAGTTGCGCCAACGCTTTCCTTGACTTTCGATGATGGCAGATATGATTAAGATACCTAACTAATGAAAGGAAAAAAAGCATGCTTATAAAACTGCTCTTGCTTGGCGCCGCGTTTCTTTGGGCGTACATGAGCCTAACCGACGAGCCTTCCCCGGAGGAGCCGGGTTCAGGTGGGTTAGGGCCCGCAGTCGGAGCTGGAGCAGAAGGGGAGAGGCAAGTGTCCTCTGATCTCCAACGACACCTCGTTCGCCTGTGCGAGGACGACTGGCTGCTATTCAATGGCCTTATTCTTGTTCACGCGCCCGGCAGTGTCTTTCCGACAGCCGAGATAGATCATCTGGTCATTGCTCCGTTTGGCATTTTCGTCATCGAAACGAAGCACTGGGCCGGCGCTGTCACAAGCGGCGAAACCAATGATGAGCTGATGCTCGCGACGCTCGACGGGCAGCGGGTCGCGCGCACGTCGCCCCTGAAACAGAATGCGTCGAAAGTTCGATTTATCAAGGGGTTGATTCCTCCGAGGCTGTGGCTTGTGGAAGGCCTTGGCGTATTTTCCCACGGCGCTTGCACGGTAGATCCTGTGCTTCCGGCAACTCTGCTTGAGCGCGGCGAACTTTACCGGCACCTGCGGATGCGGCAGCAGCAATTCGCCCGTACGAAGATAGCTCGTTTGCCGGTCCAAAAGATTGCGGAGGCGGTTATGCGGCATGCCGACACTCGACCGGAAGCCCTCGCCGAACATCGGCAGAGGATTGAGGAAGGTCGCGCGCGCAAGCAGATTTGAATTGAAGCGTTACAGTTGCTTTCCCATCGGACAGCTGGGAGGGGGTTGCTAATTTGAAGAACGGTAAGCCGGCGGAGGTCTCGACAATTTCTCCTCCCCGCCGGCGACGTTGTTCTATGGCTAGAATTGCGGCAATGCCGACATCTCCGATATCTGTAGATTGCTCATGCTGTTTCGTCGCCTTCTCGGAGCATTTGGACGGACGCCACACCGTCGATGTGACTGAAGCAGCGTATGCTGCGGCGTTCGCGGTAACAGGCGAATGAGACTGTCATTGACGGTCTCGTTCAAGCAGTCCGTAGAGCGCCTGCGGCGAGATTCCCAGCTTCGCCGCGGCGTGGATCTTCACTCCGCGCGCTTCCTCATTGCCTGCGCAGCGTCCTTCGGCGTGAGCGAGCGCGCCAGGCCTCGCGTGCCAGCGCGGCGGACTGCGATGTACACGTTCCCTTTGTTGCAGCGCTGAGCCCTGCGATCATGCCTACGCGCTGCCAGGCTTCACGGTGCAATTCGCTTGGCCCACACTCTTCCGCTCGTTTAATCGGCGCGGGCTCGCCAGCCAGTGCGGCGTACATTTGCAGAAGAAACTGATACCGCAGCCCGTGACTCGTCACCCCGTTTCCAGATTGAGTCAGGCCATGCTTCTTTAGCGCGTAATAATACGTATTCACGCCACTGCTGGTTGGCATAACCCGGCGGAATCGCCGTGCCCGTAGATGGATTTGGACAATGCTGCCGCTTCCTCAAGGACGTCGACGCTCGGCCGACCGGTACAAGCCGAGACCGGCCGCCCCGCCTGCCATGCGTGACTTCCCGTAAGCCACCATCTCGTAGGGTCTCCGCTGGTCGAAGCAGAAAGATTTCCTTCACACGCAAACCGGCCGCGGCCTGAAGCTTCAACTGCACTGCGACGTTGCGGTCGGTGGCAGCGACCTCGCTGATCTCCAGTTCGGCATCAATGCCATTGGCCTCCCACGACTTGTCGGGCCGGGCGACGTGCGAACCCACGAGATCGTGTTCTTCTCCGTCGACGTGATCCGCGAGAGTGCCGACCAGATCGGGATACCGTATCCGGTCGGAAAATGCCCAGAGGTAGATCAATTTGTTTTCAATGGCGCCACCAGTCAGCTTAGCACCTACCCAAAGGTTCACTAGAAACCTTACGTGTTTGTGTTTCAATGAGTATGAGGCCTGCAACGCAAAGCCATGTTGACGCAATTCCTCAAACGACTTGCAGATTGCCATTGCCCCGTACTTCTGCGTCGCTATTGAGAGTGTTTTCGCACTTGCGCTTGTCGCGCCATGCGGGCGGCTCCCGTTCCGTCGCAGAAGCTCTTCTAGGATCGGCTAGAAATCGGCGGGCAATTGGTAACGCCGTAAGACAGCGTGTACATCAAGAATTGAAAACATTTGCCAACTCGCTTCTCTGTTGCGAAGCACATGCGTTCGTACTCCGTTCGAAGTGCGGTGATGCCAGTCGTTGTGCTCAACACGGTGGACGTAGCGCCGTATTAGGAATGCAGGCTGGCGAAGTGACACGGCCTATTTGCAACTGTATCGACTCACCGAGGCTGTTAAGAGGGCGAGGATTCGGGCGTTGACGCGGCAAGCAGCGGTCTAGCCAGCTGTCGAGGAGGCGTCGGCCATAAAATTTCGAACTGCCGCGGCTCTCGGCATCTCGCGCCCTTTGCTTTACCAGCTGCTCTCGTCAGAAAGCGGATGGCCCGACAAAGCGGGGAATGCTCGACTGTCGTCGTACAGCAGCAGTGTTCCCAAAAATTATACACAACTTACACTTTTGGAACAGGGAGGGCCGAAAAAAAGAAACGCCGAAACAATGACTTAGCGTCGGCTCTTTTCGAAAAAAAATAACCATGGTTATTTTTTTGAGGTGCTCGGCCTACCTAAGCCACTCTAGAACCGGGCTGGTTAGCGCGTGATAGGTGAGAATCACTCCGGGCGCCAGCACGGTAAGTAGCTGCGGAACAAGCTTTTCGCGATGACGGTACGCGGCGCGGATGTACTCGATGGGTGACATGTTTTTCTCCGACAGGTGGTTGTTCGCTCACCGATATGGCGAGAGCTGAGTCCAGTATGGCGCCGCTCCGGCGAAGTCAAGTCACCAGCGGTTGCGATCCGGGAGATCGTCAACTGCGGCGGAGACTCGGGTCTCAAAGGAGCAATCCTCGTCACCACTGGTCGCCGGAATGCGTGGGAACTGAACGGACGCCACACCATCGATGTAGATGAAGCGCGCCATCTGCTGCAGCGTGCGATAACGGGCGGCATCCTCGAGCACCGGGTCTATCGGCCAGAAATCGCGCGTGGTGATTTTCCCGTCGACAATCTTCTGCGCGAGCATTGAGAAAATCGGGCCGCGCTTCTCCCAGTCCTCCGTTGTGCGACTAAGTAAATCAAGGATGTACGGCGCGTCGATCGGCGAGATCTCTTTACGTACGACATCGAGCAATTCGCCCTCGGCCGCGGCCGGGAGGTTCAATCGCTGATTCCATACCTTTCCGGCCTCATCGGGAAGGCGAGCCTCTGTGCGGCAGCGGGAGCAGCCGGATTGCGACGCTCGTCGAGCGCCAGACACGCTATGTAATGCTGGTGAAGATAGCCAGCTGGCCGCCCAGCGACAAATGGAATGAACGCCCTCACTACCGGATGCGAGCAGCCAAAAGAAGTGGACCCTCACGGGCCGACGGCATTGATGTGCCCAAATGGGAAGATCATTGAGATCTTCACAGGCTAACCGAAGGGTCCGAAATGAAGTTACGACGGTCGGTGTAGACCTCGCGAAGAACGTCTTCCAACTCCACTGGGTTGATGGCGAGTCGGGGGAGATCGTAAGCAAACAACTCAGGCTCGCTGTCTTCTTTGAACATGTTGCCAATCGCGAAACTTACCGCGAAGAAGACTTGGGCGTTGACGCAAGAAGCTGTCAAGCAAGTGGTCGAGCAGACTTCGGGCATGAAAAGCCAAGCTGCGGCAAACCTAGGCATCCCGCGCCAGAGCCTGTACCGGTTGCTCAATCCAGAGACGCGGTGACCTGTTCCAAGATTTTTTCCAAATTTACATTTTTGGAACAAGATTCGTTGGAAAAAAGCCCGATAAAACAAAGGCTTGGAGAGGCGCATCATCGAGAAATTTTAACCACGGTTAAAATTTTCGGATGTTTAGCCCACGCAGTGACTCCAGCACAGGGTTAGCCAGTGCGTGATAGGTGAAAATCGCGCCTCCATATCGTTCATCACGGCGGTCATGCTCGCGTCGATCATGAGGGTGGACCAGCGACGTCACCGACTGGCACGGTCTGCGATGCCTTGAGCACGTGCCCAGGCTGCCGCAGGCCTTGCATCTCGCGTCAAGCGTTGCACCGGTTGATGCACGCTTAATCACTAGGCGGTGTAGCCCATCGGCGCTCAGCCTCTACGTTGTCCGGTCAACCTGAAGTTACACGGGCGCCGTACCTAAAAAGCCCGCGGTGCTGGTGAATTGGCTACAACGGACGTAGAAAAATGCGCTCTGAATTCAGTGCCTTAACTTATTCACATGACTTCGTAAGATCTGGCAGGCAAGTTCCACGGGCAAGAAACGATCGACGAACCCATACCGGTAGGGGACAGGTCAGCACGTAGTCGTTAAGAACGATGGCGAGCACGAACTGCGCGAGCAACTGATGCATCAGCTCGAGCAGTGCAATAACTTCGGAACAATCTGACGAAGGGCGCATGTCCTCCGTAGGTTCACGCAGCACAATTGTGGGAGCGCGAAGCGGGGCGCCCGGCACGCGCGCGGAGCAAGGTGCCAGAAAGCAGTTCAGCGAAAGACCCCCCGTTTTCGTGATCTTTCGCCGCCGCAGAGCCCTTTGCGGACCGCTATAGTCACTCCATCCCCGCGTTTTCAACGCATCGACAAGACGAATCGAAAGATTCCCTCCGTTTTCCTTTTCTCTATCCAACGACCCCATTCGCGGCAGCCCTGCTGCCAATTCTGGTGTTCCGTCTGGACCATCAACCCGGCATTTGTGGTCACCGGGCAGTGAACCTCACCTCCTTTCCTTGACAAGGCTGCCAACGGACTTGTGTCCGTGGGGCGGTCGATGTCTTGCCGGAGATTCGCCTTTATTACTTTTTTCCTAGCGGAGCAGTCGTGAACAATGGAGCAATCGTGAAATTTGTAAACGTTGAAGTTTCTTACGAGGGCGGCACCGTATTGGGAGACCGCGTGCTGCTTGACCTCAAGTCAGCACATGTCACTCTGCCGCCGCGCCTTGCTTCCCTGATGGAAGTGCTGAATCGGTGTGATCAGCTGAAATCGTTTGTCGCAGATTGCGGCGGCACCCGATACCTGGTGAAGCATGAAACAGGGCGAGGGTACTTTGTTGACTTCAGTGCGCCTTGCCGTCGTGGGTTCGCTGCAGGCGCTATGCACCTCTTTTCATCTTCTCCTGCGCAGCGACGGCTCAACGGGCGCTTCGCTCATATGCTTAGCGCGATGGCGCTCATTGGAGCGTGCTTTGAAGTAGCCACGATGCAGGGTTTCAGCTGGCATTCCCTGCTTGAACCTCTTTGTCTTGGTGTATCGTCGATCGCGCTCTTTGTCGTCGGGCATCGCTGTTTCGCAGCCCGTTGTCTTTGAGGATGTGTTGCACCGCCGCCGAGGCGGTGCAACACCTTATGTCCGATGCCAGCAAGCGGTAACTGGTGGAGGAGAGTCAGTGGTGCCGGCTCCTTCGAGAGCGATACCACCAGACAATGTTCGGCGCAAAGGTGTGATTCCGGCCGATCTCGCCAGTCTCACGCGCTATGTACGTCACATGCAACGCCAGACGAAGCTCAGCTACGCGAGCAAGCGATCTGGCAGTCGGTGGCTGCGATGTTCTGCATGATGGCGGATCATCTGCAGCGTACGGCATCGCCTTAACCGGCTTCCTCTCGAAAATGCCTTGTCGCCCGCAACAGTTATTGCGGCGTAAGCGCTCCTGATGCGATTGCGGTCAGTTTCGTCACTGGACACGTGACTCAGGCAGCACCGGACCACGGGCCACCTGGTACCTCCGGCAAATCGCGCCACTTGGCGGCATTCGCCGTCCTCTCCCATTACTTCACCCAGAAGGCCTATCCGTCACGGATCCCACAGCTCAACGCAGTACCGGCCCTCCTTGCGAAGCACGAACCAACCTATGCGCCTGGCTCGCCCCGGTCCAGCGCTTTCAATACAGGCACTGCAGGCAGCGCCGTCGAACATGACATGCCTTGCAAAAGCCGTTATTCCGGGGACCTGTTCGCGTCACGCGCGCGCGAATCACGGGTTAGTACGCGCGCACACCGGAGGTTCCGACGATGAGCATGATGTCAAAAGCGGTACACGATGCAGCGGTAAGCAGCAAAAGAGCGGGCGGCAGCTTCGCAACACAGCAGAACAGACGGCTGGATACAACAGGGCTCCTGCGCTTCGCCCGGCAGGTAGGTGAGATGCGCGCATCCATCACGGAGATCCCTGCATGGGTAATTCGCGCCTATGCGCAATACAACGTCGCGCAAGGCAAAGCAGCAGGCACGCTCGCGAATATGTTCTCGGCTATCCGTGTGACGTCTCGCCACGCCGGTCACGACATAAACGAGGTCTGCAGCAATGAAAGCCTCGAACTCGGCCGACGCGTCAGGATGGGAGCGAAGCGGGCAATGACGGCTGCAGAAGTTGACGCACTGCTCGCGCGGGCGAGCAGGGTGGACACGGGACTCGTCCACATGATCTCGCTGGCACTTCATCTCGGGCTCCGAAGAAAGGAGGCGCTGATGTGCGCACCCGATCTGCAGATGTGGCTTGATGGCCTTGCGCGCGGTGACGCGACGCTTGCACTGATGCGCGGCTCGAAAAACGCAAGGCCACGGCAGGTGCGCATCATCGCGAGCGAGCGTGAACGGACGACCGAGGCCGTCCGTGCTGCTCTTGCCTACAGCCGCGAGCATGACCTTCAACTGGTCACGGGGCAACAGAAAACGCTCAAGTCGTCGATGAACCGACTGAAAGCCTTGCTTCGTCGTGCGGGCATGACGGGAACGCTCAGCTTCCATTCGCTTCGCTACACCTATGCGCTCCAGAGCGCGTTGGAGATGCTGGAAGCGGGGATGGCCCCGTATGAGGTTCTCATTGAACTGAGCGAATCACTCGGGCATGGGCCAACACGGGTGCAGATGATTCTGGCGCACTACTGTCAGCCCATCAAAGGCAGGTTCCAAAACCACGTCTCCGAGCAACACATCGCGGCGGTACGTCGGCGCAAGCCATCGCCCTTGCCGCGTGCACGGGCACGTCTACTGGCGAAATATCGGCACCAAGAATTGAGCGGCCATCCGATCGGGCGGCGGGACATGTCACGCGGTCCGGTAGCTGCACCCGGTTGGCCGTCGACCGACAAGCGGAAATCACAACCCTGAGGTGTTTGCATGTCTGGAATCCTGCTGGTTCGGGAGGCGACACGTTGCGCCGAAGAGATCGGACTTAACGAATACATGCGATCGATCACGAGTGCCGTGTGGACCGCATTTGAACATTCTCTGCCGGGCTCGACGTGCCCGGCGCAGCTGGAAGACATCGATGTTCAGCTTGTTGAGCGCTTCATCGCGTCACGCGCTGAGGAATGCACCGATGTCGAAATTCTCCTGCTGGAGATCACCTGCATCAGGTTGACGTTATTAGCGTCCGGTTTTGGTCACAGGAAGCTGGATGCGCTGAGGGTGCGGGTCAAGCGCGAGCGACTGCGCAACGATGCGAATGGCAAGTACCGGTTCGCAAAGACGTTGTGCAGGCCCGCTTCGTCTGTTTCCTGACTTGCTAGCCAGCAGGCGACGCCGGACTGCTCCCCGCGGCGAAGCTACGATCGCTGCCTCCCGTTGCGCTCTTGAAGTTGATTTACCCACTGGAACTAAACGAGTCGTTTTTGCTGCCCGCATGCGCGCGCCGTTCGGCGCAGAAGATGGACGGTAGCGTGCTCGTCGCGGCGTCGTACGGCGGCGATCGCATTCGGCGCTGTCGATGACTAACTAGATACAAGGAAAACCATGTACGTTCACTATGACTACCGCTATGTCATTGCCTGCAGCACTATGCGCAGGGAGATGCGCCGGGAATTTCGCAACCTTGTCAGGGGGAAAGTGCGCGTAACATGCGACCGCCGCACCCAGACAGTGACGCCCGTGTCGGCGGAGGGGCAATGCCGACGGATTGCTGAACTGCTCGAGGGTTTCGAGGCGCTGCGCTCAAGCGGCTTTGCCCTGCAGAGTCCATGGAACTTCAAGACCAAGCATCTGCGCTTCCTGATCGATCGCTGGTCAACACAGCAGATGACCCGCGAAGAACGCGCCGAGCAGTATGAACATTGGTGCCAGTTCCTGCTGTGGATCCGCAAGCAGCAGCTGATTAGTCTGCTAAACGATTCAATGAGGACATTGAACTCGACGGGGACGAACGGCAGTCGTCCAGGTATGCATGCGGTTGCCTATGCGCGGCCCGTCATCCCTATCCTCACGCGCGAGAAGATCATGGAGGTTCTGGACGACCAGCGTGGGAGTCTGACAAGGGCGGCGTGCGCTTTACGGACATCCACACGTTTCATCTATGAGGTGCTGGGTGAGGGGCAGCCGCCGGAAAAGCAGCTCCCGCCCGGGCTTACCTCTTAACTGCAGGCTCAGTGCTGACAGCGGACTAGGTACAGCAGCTGCGCCCGGGAGCTCGTTATTTCCCGGAGGGCCATTCGCGATGCAGTTTGCATCAGAGCACTTCTGCTTGACATGCCTTACGCGTTCCCGGATGAGCTCGGCTTCATAAGCGGCCGAAAGTTTTTGGCGCTCGAAGGGCGCTGGTGCGGGAAACGCTCGGGCGACGCCTGGCGCTCCTCATCTCACATCTGCGAGGACCCTCGAGCGACCATCTGCTTCGCGCGCTCGTCGGTGCGAAAGTGCGACCGGCTGACCTTAGTGGCATTCGTCTCGCGCGGGGACATGTCAGAAAGCGACTTGTCATCGAGTGCGACGACGCGGGCTTCCTGTACAAGTATCGCCGTGAACCCGAGCAGGCAATGCAGCAGACAAGAAAGAGGCTGACCGAGACTCCCGAATTTAGCGGGATGTCTCGGATGATATTCGCATCGCAGCAGTCCAAGCATCATCTGCTCTCGGTCGTCTAAGTAAAGTGTGAGTTCGGTCAGTGGCACAAGGATTTGGCTCGCGATTGACGCACGCGTGTCACTTTCGCGATGACCGTGAGCGGCGCGACTTCATCAAGAGCAGTGGTGGCGTGCTCGTCGCTCTAAGCGCAGCCGCGAGACAGGCGCTCGGCATTCGGGTTGCAAATCGTTTAACGTCGGCCGCGGAGTGGATGCGTGCACTTGACGCGCCTGACTCTATCGCTGACGCTATCAACGCGTGGAATCATTTATCGCAAGTCCGCTGTTGAGAGCTCTGGATGGTAAACCCGTCCAGAGCCTGCGGGAGTTGGCCGCAGCGCACGGGCGCAGCGCAGAAGCCGAGCATTGCAATATCGTGGCAAAGGGATCGGGCGTCTTGGCGCGAGAGCTTCGCCGAAGCGCTGACGAACCTCCCTGACGTCGGCTTCGATGCTGATTTCCTGCGTGCCGCCGAAACGGGCGGCGCGGGGGTATCGGCTCGACGTCAAGATCAACAGCGCAGTCCGGAAGCGTGCCCGCGCGGAGAAGGGCGTCGCGACGCAAAGAAAAGCGCGGCGAACTGGAAGATGGGGTCGATCGAGCCGGTTTGGAGCGCACTGCAATCTGTCGTCGGCCTGCACCGCCGATGCAGTGCGGCGCAACTCGACTTACCGCTTGCCCTTCCTCACCACCATCCACCGCGGCGACTTGAACCGCACGATGCTCACATAGAGCCACACATAAGTCGCCGCGAACACCACAACGAAGCAGAACAGATGCAGCGTATGCCGCCAGA
>Ga0157369_10007417_pt1 | contig 12627 bp, 7 predicted proteins | sample C25metaG_FD_113461 | JGI IMG/M metagenome (GOLD analysis project Ga0157369, IMG submission 113461) | Corn rhizosphere microbial communities from Kellogg Biological Station, Michigan, USA - C2-5 metaG | ecosystem: Host-associated > Plants > Roots > Rhizosphere > Soil | place: USA: Michigan...
AGCGAGGTCTTGTCGCCTTCGCTCGGCGAATAGGTCGGGAAGTTCGCGTTCAGGAGATCGCCGTTCTGGTCGACCTCCAGCGAGCCTTTGATCGAGACGCCGCCGCCGTCGATGACGATGTCTTCGAACCGGGTGGACTGCTGTTTCGGCACCACGTTGAACGTGGCCTTGCCTGATTTACCCGGCATCTTGGTCCAGCCCGGCAGGATGTTGTCGAGCTTGAGCTGCGTCAGATCGGCCTCGATGCCCATCTTGCTGTCGTGATCGGTGCCGATCTTGCCGACCAGCTTGATCGGGATCGAGCCTGATACCGCGGGTCCGAGATCAAGCCCGAGCCGGGCGCGGCTCGCGTCATCAAGCGTCGCCGAGAGCTTGACATCGGCATCGCCCTCGGCGGGCTTGCGGTAATCTAGCGACGCGGCCTGGCCGTTGATCTTCACGTCACCCTTGACCTGGTAGCCCTGATTGTTGGCCGTGATCTTGAGCGCGTTGGCCTCGAGCTTCTGGTTCATCACGAGCTTGTCGGCGGAAAATCCGTTGAGGTCGGCGGTGACGGAGTAAGTGGTGTTTTCCTTGGTCAGCTCGCCCTTGACCGGCATGCCGAGATTGATGGTCGCGGAGAAGTTGCCCTTGCTGGTGTTGGGATCGATCGGGGTGGCCATGACATCGCTGAGGCGATCGGACGCCATGATCTCCGCCGCGGCCGGCACCGGCCCGTCGATCTTGAACCTGACGCGCGACGGCGGCGGCTTGGGATGCGTATCGGGGACCTCGAACGTGAAATCGGAAATGTTGAGCCTGCGGCCAGACGGCGTATCGGCAACCGCCTGCGCGATGGTCACGGTCGCGGTGCGGCCGGTGACATGCGCCTTTAGGTCCGCATCATGCACCGGCGGCAGGCCGTCCACGGGGCGCACCGTGACGCCGCTTGCGACGATGTTCACCGACAGGCCATCGTCGGGAATCGGCGGTCCCTTGCGCGGCAGGTTCTTGACCAGCGTGTTGACGCCGATTTCGACGCGCTGGAGCGTGCCGGCCTCGATGCGCTCGATCACCCATTCGCGCACCTCCGGCACGATCAATGCCGGCCAGATCCGTTTCAGTGAGGAAGCCGACATCGGCGTGCCGGCAAAGCCGAGCTTGATCAGCGGCTCGCCCGAGTAGTCGATGCTGCCGGTGCCGGCGACGCCGACCTCGCCATTGCTGATGTCGGCCTGGGTCAGCACCACCTGCTTGTGCTCGGTATCGAAGCGGAAGCCGATATTGATGCGGTTGAAGATCAGCGGCGGGCTGTTGTCGATCCCGGCGAGCACGATGGTGCCGCCGGAAAGCCCGAGCTGCCAATCATTGACGCTGTCGTTCGGCGGCTCGAGATGCGCCAGCAGCGTGATGCGGTTCGCGCCCGAGATGATCTTGAATGGTGCCACCAGCACCCTGCGCCCCGAATCCCATTCGAGATTCATCTCTGCCGAATCGATCGCCATCGGATAATCGGGCGTGTCGGTATCGATGATGGTGCCGGCGCCGGCGAGAATCTTGCCGCGGAAATAGGTGGGCAGGCCGTCGCGACCGAGCTCGCCCTTGAGCTCGCCGGTCAGCGGCAGGTCGGCGCTGTAGGTGACGTCCTTCAGCCGCAGCGCGAGCAGGATGTTGGAGGTCGAGACATCCTTGGCACGGATGTCGACCGAGCGCACACCGTTTTCGCGGGGGCCCACGGTGACGCGAAGCGACCAGGGCTTGGCACCCTCCTCGCCAAGGCTGAGCGCCACGCCGCCGCCGCTCGGCCGGCGCAGGCTGAGGCTGATATTCTCGAAGTTCCACTTATTGCCGCGCTGCTGATCGTCGACGATCAGATTGCCGTTCTTCAGGCCGATCTCGTTGAGATTCTGACCGTCGAGGCCGGTCAGGCTGAGGCCGTCGAGCCAGTCGAGGCCCGCGAGCAATCCATTGGTCGGCGTGCCCGACGACGGTGACGTCGCCGGTGGCGTGATTGCCAATGGAGCTGTCGCGACGGGTGGCGGACTGGATCGATCAGGCACCACCGCGCCGCCTCCACCCGCCGCACGCTTGGAGGTGACGCCGGTTGCAAGCGGCTTGTTGGTGTCACCGGTGGAAACCGTGACGTAACCATCCGGCGTAATACGGACCGCAAGCTCGGCATCGACGAGATTGAGGCTCTCGGCGCGGAGTTGCCCCATCAGCAGCGCCATGCCCGACAGCCTGACTTCGGCCTTGGGCGCGCTCGCCACGATCGCATTGTCGCGGTCGCGCACGACGATGTCGCGAATGCGGACAGCGATGCGGATCCGCCCGGCCCGCTCGATCTGCGTACCACCGACCTCGACGGTATTGCCATTGCCGATATTCTGCTCGATCGCGGCCGCCAGCCACGGTGTCGCTATGTCGAGATTGATGGGACCGGCTCCCAGCCGCCACCACAGGCCGCCGAAACAGACGGTGAAGATCACCACCAGCGCGCCGATGACGATCGCGAGCCGCCTCACCCAGCGTTCGCCGGCCAGCCATCGCTGCATCGACGCGATTCGGTCGCCGACACGGTGAATGCCGGAACTCGAGCGCGACAGAAGCCGGCGCGCCCGATGGCCCGCGGCTTCGTCGTGCTCGTCATAATCGGCCTCGTCCCACTGGTGGTGCATGTCCTGAGCGTGGGTTTGTTGGGCGTGGGTTTGCTGGGCGCGAATTTCGGCCGGTTTGCGCGGATCCCGCTCGCCGGCGGCAGACGGATTGGTGGCACGACGCTCACGCGCGGACTGATCGGCCTTCTGGCCGCGCCCGTCGACAGGTAGAGACCGCTCCTGTGCGGGCATCGATGCCAACCCCTGATTAGTGCTGTTGCTCGTCATCGGGCGCAAAGCTCATGCAACGAGCAGACAGGCGGTGCGTCGAATTCCTTGTAACCATACCCCGAGGCCGTCAGACTTGCTCAGCCATCGGCTCGATTCCGGTTCGCCAGCAAGAACCCGCAATACCCTAATGATTGATCTGCCGAAAGCGACGAAAGGAAGGCGTATGTCCAAGAAATCGCGCAAGAAATCCCCCAAGACCTCGTCCAGGCAGCCGGCTCGGGCCAAAACCTCCAAAGTCTCTAAACCCCAGGCCTCCAAAACCAAGGCCTCCAAAACCAAGGCGGCAAAGAGCAGCCGTGCCGCAGCAAAAACATCGAACAGGAAGCGGGCCAGCGAAACATCGCATAAGGGCGCATCGAAACTGTTAAAATCGTCGTCTCCCTCCGCCGCGGCAAAGCCGCGCAACAAAAGTTCGTCTGTGGAAAAAACCCATATGCTGACCGAAGGCGCCAAGGCGCCGCCGTTCCATCTACCACGCGATGGCGGCGGCATGATTTCGCTGTCGGATTTTTCCGGCAAGAAACTGGTGCTGTTTTTTTATCCCCGCGCGGATACGCCCGGTTGCACCCGGGAGGCGATCGACTTCACCCGGCTCAGGGATGACTTCGCAAAAACCGGTACCGAGGTACTTGGCATCTCCGGCGATTCCCTCAAAGCCCAGGAGCGCTTTCGCGACAAGCACAAGCTGGAGGTTCCTCTGATTTCCGATGAAAAGCATCAGATGCTGGAGGCCTATGGCGCCTGGGGTGAGAAATCCATGTACGGCAGAACCTTCCTCGGGATCGTTCGCACCACGGTGCTGATCGGCGCCGATGGCCAAGTCGCGCGTATCTGGCGCCACGTGAAGGTCGACGGTCATGCCGATGCTGTGCTGGCGGCCGCTCGCGCTCTTTGAAAGCGCGCCGGGAACAGCCCATTTCCGGAAAATTAACCATGTAAGGGTCAAATCTCTCCCGTAAATTTGGCCGTACGGAACTCCCTATCCGACCGGCGCGGGAGTGCCGATGTCGAACCGTTCCGGTCAATATTCCGAGTACTCCCAGCACCACCCTCATGACCACGGCCGGCCCTACCCGCGCCGGACTGCGGCTGCGCATCACGCACCTGCTGCGGCGTCGCACGCGCCATCTGCACAATCGCAATCCGGCTACACCATCACCCACGCCGGCAAGCAGGTCCGTTTTGGACCCGTCGCGTTCTGGATCGTCGTCGGCACGGTAACCGCGCTCGGCATGTGGTCGGCCGCGACCGCCACCTATTTCGCGTTCCGCGACGACGTGCTGACGCGTCTGATCGCACGCCAGGCCGAGATGCAATACGCCTACGAGGACCGCATCGCGGAACTGCGCGCCAAGGTCGACCGCACCACCAGCCGCCAATTGCTCGACCAGGAACAATTCGATCACAAGCTCGACCAGATCATGCGCCGGCAGACCGCGCTGGAATCGCGCGCGAGCGCGCTTGGCTCGATTCCCGATGTGACGGGATCGATCCGCCCCTCGGCGCCGTCGCGCGGCGCATCGACTGAACCGATGACGGGAACGCCGAAGCCCAATCCAATCAGCGACACCGTGATCTTCGTGGCGCCTCCAGATCGCGAGGCGCGGCTCGAATCGCGCGCGCCGATTCTGAGCGGCACGCCGCCGACCCAGTTCGCGAAGAACCAGGGCGTCGACAATGCGCTGGTCCGCTTGCAGAACTCGCTCGACCACGTCGAGGGCCGCCAGATGGCTGCGCTCAACTCGTATGAAGACGGCCTGGAATCGAAAGTGCGCCGCATGCGTGGCCTCATCAGCGATCTCGGCCTCGACATGGCGCAGCTCGAGGCAGCCGCCCCGCGCGCGCCGATGGGCGGACCTTTCATCCCTGTGAAGCTCGCATCCAATGCCAGCCCGTTCGACCGCGAGCTTTATCGTATCAACGTCACGCGCGCACAGGCGGACAAGCTGACCCGCACGCTCGCACAGGTGCCTTATCGCAAGCCTGTGATCGGCGAGGTCGAGTTCACGTCCGGTTTCGGCATCCGCAGCGATCCCTTCCTCGGCCGGCCCGCGATGCATACCGGCCTCGATTTCCGCGCCCAGATGGGAGATCCCGTGCGCGCCACCGCCAACGGCAAGGTCGTCAATTCCGGCTGGAGCGGCGGCTACGGCCGCATGGTCGAGATCGACCACGGCAACGGGCTTTCCACCCGCTATGGCCATCTCTCGCAGATCGACGTCAAGGTCGGGGACATGGTGAAAATCGGTCAGGTGATCGGCGAAGTCGGCTCGACCGGTCGCTCCACCGGACCACATCTGCATTATGAAACGCGGATCGACGGCGAAGCCGTCGATCCCCAGAAATTCCTGCGCGCCGGCGTTCGCTTCAGCGCGGGCTGATAAGGCCTTTAGTGGGTCGCGCCGTGGCCGACCTCGCCGCTGATAATCGGGCCGAACAGCTCCCATGATTCGCCATTGAAGCGCATCAGCTGCATCTGCTCGATCGGGAAATAGTCATCGGGCGAGGTATTGATGGTGATGCCCGGCAGCAGCATGTCGGAGGTGAAGTTCTTCAAGTTCGCGGCCTGCTTCATCACGTTCTCGCGCGTGAGATTGTCGCCGCACTGTTTCAGCACCTGGATCAGCGCCTGCGATTCCACATAAGCGTAGGCGTTGTTGGCGTTGGCCTGGTCGCCGTCGGGATTCCATTTGACCATGAACTCCCGCCACTTCTTCACGCCGGGATCGTCCTTCCAGATGGGATCGGTCGGATCCTTGACATAAGAGGTCGAGATGATCCCCTTGGAATATTCGAGCCCCGCGGGCTTCAGCACCGAAGCGATCGTCGTCGCGGTATTGGCGAGGAAGAATTTCGGCTTCCAGCCGAGCTCGCCCACTTTCCGGATGGCTTGCGCGGAGCCCTTCGGCGCCGCCCAGGAGAAGAAGATGTCTGCGCCGGAATCATGCAGTGCCACGATCTGCGAATCGATCGAGGGATCGCTGACCTCATACGACTTGTCGGCAATGATCATGTTGACCTTGTCGCCGAGCCCGTCCTTCAAGCCCTTGAACTGGTCCTTGCCCGCATCGTCGTTCTGCCAGAACACCGCGATCTTGCTGTCTGGAAAATGTTCGAGAATGTATTTGGCGTAGATCCGCCCCTCGCTCTGGTAATTGGGCTGAAAGCCCATGGTCCAGGGAAAGTTCTTGGGGTCGCCGAACTTGGTGGCGCCGGAGGCTACGAAGAGCTGCGGCACCTTCTTCGCGTTCATGTATTTCATGATCGCCGAGTTGGACGGCGTGCCGAGCGACTGGAAGATGAACAGCACCTCGTCGCTTTCGACGAGCTTGCGCGCCTGCTCGATCGCCTTTGGCGGGCTGTAGGCGTCATCGTAGGAGATGAAATTGATCTTGCGGCCGTTGACGCCGCCCTCGGCATTGATCATGTCCATGAAGGCTTTCTCGGTCTTGCCGATCACGCCATAGGATGACGCCGGCCCGCTATAGGGCATGATATTGCCGATCTTGATTTCGGTATCCGTCGCACCGGGATCGTATTTCTTCTGGGCCTCGGCTGCGCTTGCGGCTGACATCGCGGCAGTGGCGAGGATTGCGAAGGAAATCAGGCGCCTTGAAACGGCCGGCATCGTTCTCTCCCGTTCTATGATTTTGTTTTGCCGGAAGTCTCGCAAGGCTCACGCGCGCTGGCAAGCGCGGCCTTGGTCCAATTATTCCGCGGCGCGAAACGGCATTGTTGCCGCCGGCTAATTATGATTGATGCAGGCACGACCAAAGGGATATCGGCTTGGCACAGATGCGAACCGGCGCGCGGCACAGGAGACTTGGCGAAGCCGGATTCCGCCTGGCGAAATGGCTTGCGAGCCGGACGATGGGACGCGCCGGGTTTCACCGGCTGGGCTCCGCCTTCGCGGACGGCCGCATCGCAGCGGCACGTGAGAAGCTGAAACGCGGCGAGACGATCTATCTCGCCGGCATCGGGCTGCCCGGAACGCATAATTCGGGCGTGGCGCTCATCGAGGTCACCGAGGCGCACGGCCCTCGCCTGATCCTCAACAACGAGGAAGAGCGCTTTTCCGGCAACAAGCACACCACGGAATATCCGGCGAAGTCGGTCGACGCGATGCTTGCCACGCTGCGCGGCATGGGACGCAATGTCGGCGACATCCACGCCTGGTTGACGTCCTGGGACTATCCGGCGCTCGCCGGCACGCTGTTCCGCGCCATGCTGGAGGAAGCGCCGCAGAGCCTGCGGCTCGCGCGCCTCCCGGACGCCACCGCGTTCGATCGCAGGCGGCTCGACCAGATGACGCGCACGCCGAAAATCCTCGCGCGCCAGCTCGGCCTTTCCGCGCGCGTGCCGCTGATCTGCCTGCCGCATCACGACAACCACGCCTGGTTCTCCTACGCGGCCTCGCCCTTTGCCGATGACGCAGAGCGAACCGCGATCGCCGTGCTCGATGGCACCGGCGATACCGGCTCGATCTCGCTTTATGTCGTCGACAACGGCGCCATGCGGCAGCTCTACTGCAACAACAGCATCTTCGATTCACTCGGGATGTTCTACAGTGTGATCTCCTCGAGCCAGGGCGGCTGGACCTGGCTGTCGAGCGAGGGACGCTACATGGGCGCGGCCGCCTGGGGCGACATGGACCGCGCCGGCAATCGCTATTATGGGCGGCTGAAGGAAGTGCTTGAGCTCGCGGCCGGCGGCGAGATCCGGCTCAACCGCGCGATGGCGAATTGGTACGCCGACCCGGCGCGGCATCCTTACAAGGCGCCACTGATCGACATTCTCGGCGAGCCGCTGCAGCCCGAGCAGCTCTGGAATCCGGATGCCATGCTCCGCGTCGAGGACATCAAGCACCGGCCCGATACGCAGGACCGGCTCGACAAGGCCGCCGCGACCCAGCTCGTGTTCGAAGACGCCATGATCCATGTCGTGGATCATCTGCTGCGCATCACCGGCACCAACCGGCTGGTGCTGACCGGCGGCGTGGCGCTCAACGCCGTCGGCAACATGCGCCTGTTGGAGCATTTCGATGAGGCGTGGTTCGTCGAAAACCAGGGGCGCAAGGCGCGTCTGCATCTGTGGGTGCCTCCGGTGCCGGGCGACCCCGGCGTCACCATCGGCGCCGCCTGGCTGTTCGCGCATCTCGCCGGCAGCCCGCGCGGCGCGCCCATGACGCACGCATTCTATTGCGGCTTGCCGCCGGCTGGCAGCGAGATCGAAGCCGCACTTGCGGCCGACGATATCGCCTCGCAACGCATCGGCGATATCTCCACTGCGGCCGGCCGCGATGACATCGGCGACCTGATGGCCTTCATGGTCGCGCAAAGCGGCGTGATCGCGATCTACCAGGGTGCGGCCGAAACCGGCCCGCGCGCGCTCGGCCACCGCTCGATCCTCGCCAATCCCTGCGATGCCGACGCGCGCGAGCGCCTCAACGAGCGCGTCAAATATCGCGAGGCGATCCGCCCGCTGGCGCCGATGGCGACGCTGGAAGCGGCCCGGCAATATTTCGAGCTGCTCGACGGCGCCTCCGACGGCGATTACAACGCCTACAATTACATGGTGCTGACGGCGCGCTCGAAGCCGCATGCGAAAGAGAAAATTCCCGCGGTCATTCACGCCGACGGCACCGGCCGCATCCAGATCGTGCGCGAGACCGACGATCCCCTCACCTACGCCTATCTGAAGGCAATGGGTCGGCGCATCGGCGTCGAGATGTCGGTCAACACCTCGTTCAATGTCGCAGGTCCGATCGCGCAAACGCCGCAACAGGCGATCGATACGCTGCGCCGCTCCAAGGGGCTCGACGTGGTGCTGCTGGTCGCTGATGACGGCGCCGTGTTCGCCGCCTGGCACGGCGGCGAACGCGACAGCGGCCGTTTCACAGGCTGGCTTTCCGAATGGAAGGCGGCGCGCTAGACTAGTGCCCACTTTCCGAAGTTCGTACACCATTGCAGCAACCACTTATACGAACTTCGGAAAGCCGTGGGCACTAGCAAACTTATGATTCTAGTGCCGCTTTTCGATTTGAAGTCCCTGGTCCATTTCTCGGCTTGCAGTGCAGGGACCTCAAATCGGCGGCACTAGGGCGCGGACCCGCGCCGCCGCTCACGCTGTGCCTGGTTTCGAGGACGAAGCCGAACTGTCCGCTAAATCCGTTTCGGTGTAGCTTAGGCCGCTTTCGACTTCATCCTGTGTGGACGGGCGATCGTGCGGTCCGACCGCGATGCTCCAGCGCATAGAACGAGCTGGGCCGCCTTGCAGCGCAGCGTCGGATCGCCGTGGTCCGTGCTGGCGTGGGCCGCACTGCTGGCCGCGATCGTCATATCGTTCCAGCCGCCCGTCCCGGTCGTCTGGGGCGACACGCCCGCCTTCGTGGAATCTGCGTTTCTCACTCTCGACGCCGGAAGGCCAACCGTCGTAGGCGGGCGCGATCCGGGTTACCCGATGTTCCTGGCCCTGACGTTCGCGTCCGGAGGCGATCTCGCGACGGTGGTGCGCCTGCAACAGGCGGCGTGGGCTGTCCTGATACTGGCGCTTGCCGCAACCGCGCAACGGGCGACGCACAACGCCATTGGGCTGGTGCCAATCATCCTCGTGGCGACGTATCCAGGCCTGCTACTGTTCAGGAACGTGCTCACCGCGGAGCTTCTCTTTGCAGTGTTCCTCAATCTGGCAATGGCCGCATTGCTCGTTGCCACCTGGGTCGGCAAAACGGCGCGGTGCTGCGCGGTCGCAGCATCCATCCTTTGTGCCGCGCTCGCGGCGTGCTTGAGATCGCAGGGCATCCTGGTCCCAATCGCCACCGTCCTCGTGGGCGTCAGCCTCGCGCGGCCAGACACCCCCGTGCGCCTTGCCGTGATTGCAGCGTCCGTCGCGGCGGCGCTGGCGCTCCTCGGCGTCGGTTCGCGGTTCGCTGTTTCCGGCTCCGACCAGGCCTCGGTCGTGTTCGTCCCCAAAACACTGTTCTGCAACCACCTGAACATCGTGCTTGCAAGCGATGCAGCGCGACGCGAGATCGCGTCAGTGGCTGGCGATCGCACTGAGGCCACAATGGCGCGGCTCGCCGCCGACTTCGCCACGGAGCCTACGCGCTGGCCCGTGCTCGGGTTCTTCAGCGACACGTGTCTCTTCGACACCACACTGGATCTGGACATCGCGGGCGATAGCACGAATGCTCTCGACGCTGCTGCAGCCTATCGGCGCATCTTCCTGGCCGCCCTGCGCGACCGGCCGTTGGCCTACGCGGGCAAGTTCATCCATCAGATGGCCTATGGCATCTCGGTCGCATGGCCGCCCTACGGACTGGAGCCTGTGATACCGGTGTCGACCGATGACGTGCCGCATGTGTCCGACATCATGACGCGGCATGGCCGGGCGGCTCAATCGATCGATCTGCAAGGCGGACCAGTCCGGATCGGCCCACTGTCCGATCTCCCGGGCATCTCCGGCTATCTATGGAGGGCATTGTCCACGGCCTTCGTTATCGCCATCATCTCCTGGACGATGGCCGCCCTGCGCCGTCGGCGTGCCGCCTTCGTGACTCGCGGAGGCGTCGTGATCGTCATGTGGGCGGCTTCGATCGTGACCGCCGCCGGCTCCCATACTCTCGACGTGCTGCGATATCTAATTCCTGCCGTGCCGATGGTGGGTTTCATGCTGTCGCTTTGCGCCGTCGAACTGGCCCAAACGCTCGCATGCCTGCGACGCAAGCTGATCCGCATCACCTGATTTATGAGGACGCGGCTTCAGCTCGCCGCAGCATCCAGACTCTTTCCCGGCGCCGTCGACCAATCGAAGCGCTCGACGAGGCCGGCGGTTTCCTCCAGCCCAAGCATCAGGTTCAGGTTTTGCACGGCCGCGCCTGACGCCCCCTTGCCGAGATTGTCGAGCACGGCCACAAGACGCGCCTGCTGCAGCTTGTCGGAGCCAAACACATAGAGCTTCATCGAATTGGTGCCGTTCAGGCTCTCCGGCGCCAGCGTCGTGATCGAGGCCGCCTCTTCGAGGCCCGCCACTTCGACGAAGCGCTCGCCCGCATAGGCCGCAGTGAGCACCGCGTGCAGATGCCTGAGCTTCGGCACCGACGGCAGCGCGTAGAGCGGCAGCGGCACTTCGACGATCATACCCTGCGCATAGCGGCCGACCGACGGCTCGAAGATCGGCGGATGTTCCAATCCACCATGCATCTTCATTTCCGGCACATGCTTGTGCGCGAGCGAAAGGGCGTAGATGCGATACGGCGCTTGCGTGAAATTCGGCGAGCCCTGATCCTCGAACTCCTCGATCATCTTCCGCCCGCCGCCAGAATAGCCGGAGACGGCATTGACCGAAAGCGGCCAGCTCTTCGGCAAAATGCCGGCATCGGTCAGCGGCCGCACCAGTGAAATAAAGCCGGTCGGGTAGCAGCCGGGATTGGAGACGTAGCGCGCCGCCTTGATCACGTGGCGCTGGTTTCGTGTCAGCTCGGGAAAACCATAGGCCCAGCCTGCCGCGGTCCGGTACGCGGTGGAGGCATCGATCAGGCGCACCCTGTCGTTCTCGACCATGCCGACCGCCTCGCGGGCAGCGTCATCGGGCAGGCAGAGGATGACGACGTCGGCGCGGTTGATGATGTCCTTGCGGGCGGAGGTTTCCTTCCGCTTCGCCGGATCGATCGAGATCAGCTCGATATCGCTGCGGCCAAGCAGGCGCTGGCGGATCTGCAGACCGGTCGTTCCAACTTCGCCGTCGATGAAGATTTTCGGTGCCATGTTCGCTGCCCTCTGGTGGCGCTGTCATAGTAGCAGAACGCGAGCTTAGCCATCGCATTTTACGGGAATGCGGCAGTCTATCTAAGCCTTGTTTGGGCTGCGACACGATCTCGATCAGGCGGCCCTCGTCGTCATCGGGCGCATAGGCCTTGGCCTGCTCGTAGGCTTCGACCGCGGCGCGGCTGACGGGAACGCCAGGCAGCAGCGTCTCAGCCAATGCAACGGCGTAGGCCGCATCCTTGTGGCGCAGCGCCGCGGTGAAGGAGGCGCTGGAAAAGTCACGGGCGGCCATCCGCGGCGAATGGCGGATCACCTGTGGGCTTGCCACCGCGCCGGTCGAAAGCGCCTCTGCCACCAATTTCATGTCGAGGCCGGCCTGCTCCGCGATCGCAAGGCCTTCGGCAAGGCTCGCAATCTGCACCGCGCCCATCAGATTATTGATCAGCTTGAACACCGTGCCGGTGCCTACGCTGCCGAAATGGCGGATGGTCGAGCCGAGCGGCTTGAGGAAGGGCTCTGCCTTCTCGAGATCGGCCGCATCGGCCCCGACCAGCAGCGTCAGCTTGCCCTCGGCTGCTGCCGACGGAAGGCCGGTCACGGGACAGTCGATATAGATCAGACCTCGCCCGGTCAGCTCGCGCGCCATTTCCAGGGCATGGGCGTGGGAGACGGTGGAGCATTCGATCGCGAGCGTGCCGGCCTTCATGTTGGCCGCGGCACCATCCTTGCCGAGCCAGACGGCGCGCGAGGCCTCGTCATCGGCCACCATGGTAACGACCGCATCCGCATCGATGGCGGCGTCTTCCGGCGAGGTCGCCCAGTGCGCGCCGCGCGCGATCAAATCCTCCGCTTTGGCCCTGCTGCGATTCCACACCGCGACGGTAAAACCGGCATCGAGATAGCGGCCGGCCATGCCGTGGCCCATCCGTCCGAGCCCGATGAAGGCGACGCGCGTCATCGCTAGTCCACGTCTTCGATCGCGCCGGTGTCGGTCC
>Ga0157369_10007419_pt1 | contig 12627 bp, 10 predicted proteins | sample C25metaG_FD_113461 | JGI IMG/M metagenome (GOLD analysis project Ga0157369, IMG submission 113461) | Corn rhizosphere microbial communities from Kellogg Biological Station, Michigan, USA - C2-5 metaG | ecosystem: Host-associated > Plants > Roots > Rhizosphere > Soil | place: USA: Michigan...
GTCACCCGCTCGGTCTCGCCGGCGTCCCGCGAGCGCGCCGCGGCGAACTCCCGGACGGTCTCCAGCATCCGGTAGCGGGCACCCGGCGCGGTGTCCGCGACCTTGAGCAGCGACTGATCGGCGAGCTGTTCCAGGACCAGCAAGACGTTGCCGCCGAGCAGGTGCCGGGCGGCGTCGGCGGTGAACCCGCCGGGAAACACCGACAGGGCGCGCATCGCCGCCTGCCCGGCCGGGTCGAGGAGGTTCCAGCTCCAGTCGATGACGGCGTGCAGCGTGCGGTGCCGCTGCGGCGCGTCCCTGGCGCCGCCCCGCAGCACCGCGAACCTGTCGTCGAGGCGGCGGGCGATCTCGGCCACCGACATGATCCGGACCCGCGCGGCGGCCAGTTCCGCGGCGAGGGGTAGCCCGTCCAGGTGGCCGCACAGTTCCCACACGGCCTCCGCGGGCAGGTCGGCATCGGGCCGGGCCGCCCTCACCCGTTGTTCGAACAGCTCCGCCGTGGTGGACAGGTCCAGTTCGGGCAGCAGGTACACCGATTCCGACGACAGGCCCAGCGGGGCGCGACTGGTGGTGAGGACGCGCAGGTCCTTGCTCAGCGACACCAGGGCGTGCACGAGGTCCGCGGCACCCTGCACGACGTGCTCGCAGTTGTCCAGCACCAGCAGCGCCGGGCCGGGGCCCAGGGCGGCCACGATCCCGGCCAGGCGCTGCGCCGGGACGTCGCGGCGGCCGCCCGGGTTGCCGCCTTCCTCGCCGACGCCGAAGGCCGACGCGACCTCGGCGGCGACATCGCCGTCGGCGGCGACGCCCGCGAGCTCCACGACGTGCACGACGCGCTGCTCGGCCAAGATCGCGACCGCGTGCGCGAGGCGGGTCTTGCCCAGGCCGCCGGTGCCCACGATCGACGTGACCCGGGACGTGCGCAGCAGGCCGGCCACCGCGGCGATGTCGTGGTCGCGGCCGAGCAGCGGGTTGGGCTCGTGCCGGACGCCCCGGCGGATCACCGGCGCGTCGGCCTGCAGCAGTTCCTGGTGCAGGCGCTGCAGCGCGGGGCCCGGGTCGCTGCCGAGCTCGTCACGCAGTTGCCGCTGGTAACCGGCGTACCTGGCCAGGGCCGCCGCCGACCCCGCGGTGGCCGCCTCGCAGCGCAGCAGTTCGGCCAGGACCTCCTCGTCCCGGGGGAACCGCCCGATCAGCTCGCCGAGCGGTCCGGCCGCCTCGGCTCGCCGTCCGAGCCGCGACAGTGCCAGCGCCCGGCTGCGCAGCAACGACCGGTAGGCCGGAACCCGTGCCGCCCGCAGCACCGACAGCGGGTGGTCATCCCCGGTGTCCCAGCCCTGCGCGCCATCGCACAGCGCGAGCCCGGCCTCGGCGTGCCCGAGCGCCGCGAGATGGTCACCCGCCCGGGACCGCTTCTCACTCTCGGACGCGCTGAGCGCGACCGCGCAGGCATCGATCTGGTCCGCGCGCAACGACAGGCGGTATCCGCCGGGCGTGCTCACGATGACCTCGGGACCGAACCGGGCCCGGGCCCGGGCCACCAGGACCTGCAGGGCCTTGAGCGGGTGCTCGGGCTGCTCGTCGGGCCACAGCGCCTCCACCAGCCGCGAGGCGCTGCCCCCCGCGTGCGGGTCCTGCGCCAAGAGCGCGAACAGGCCTTGCAGCCGGGACCCAGTGATCTCCAGGCTGCCATAACAAACCCGCGACAACAGGGTCAGCTCAACGGTCATCGCCCGTTAGATTAGCCGGTCGCCGCGCACTTAGGTCCTGACGTGGATGATGGTCAGCCACTCGGCGCTGCTCGCGATGTACCCGTGCCGGCCGCTGAGATGATTGGACACGGCGGGCATGTGGGCCGCGCCGAATACGATGCCGACCGTGAGCTGCTCGGTCGCCTGGTCACGGTGAACCTCGTCGAGCACGCCCATCAGCCTGGCATCGCGGACGGCGACGATGTTGTGCTCCAGCAGCCGCTCGAGCCAGCTGCCGGTCAGGTTCTCCGCGCTCTCGTCGTAGGCTTCCGCCTGGTCCAGGCTCGGCAAGCCCCGGGGCTCGGGGTTGTAGAACTTCCGGGCCAGCCCGATGGTGGCCGCCCCGGCGATGTCGGCCGCGTGGGACGTGAGCCGTTCCCTGGTCGATCGCGGCTCGGCATGCGGCCCGGCCTCCCAGCGCACCGGCACGCCCAGGGTCTCCAGTCGCAGCGCGGCCACTTGGTCGACGAGGTGGCCCCAGTGATGCCGCGCCATCCAGCTCTGCGCGGGAACGTCCGCGACCGGGACGCCCTCGGCCACCAGGAGCTGGCACAGCCGCGCCCGGGCCGCCACCTCGTCGTAAAACGCCTGCTCCCCCACGTGCACCATGGGAAAGAGGATGAACTGCAACGGAGTTTCCCGGTGCGTCATGGTGATGACCGCTGAGCGCAGTCCCACGATGGACGACTCAATGAACTGCATGCCCCGCTCCCGCCGCCGGCCCCTTTCCTGGTAACGGCGAGCTAACGGCCTCAGGTTCCTGGGCGCCGCGAGTTTCGCAGGCATCGCGGTGCGTTCACGCCCCGAGCATTTCCCCGTCCGGAACGTGGCGCGGGCCGCGCACCCGTGCCTGGCCTACCACCACCACGCCCGCGCCGAAGGTGACGTCGCCGTCGACCTGGAGCTGGCGGCAGCGGCGCAGCGAGGGCGGCCCGGCCGGGAACCGCTGGTCGAAGTCGGGCAGCAGCTTGTAGTAGTCCGGATCCAGGGTGGCGACGGGCCCCTGGCCGTCGAAGGTGGCCCTCATCTGCCCGTCGCTGGTGAGCTCGTAGGCGTCGGAGCGGACGACGAGCAGGTCGTTGGTGGTCTTGACGGGGGCGAACCGTGAGCGCGGAACGCAGATGGCCCGGGCGCCGGGCACGGAGCTGATCGCCGCGCCCATCGCGGACTCCAGCTGGATCACCGGGGTGCTGTGCGGGTCGCGCGGGTCGACGGTCTTGCGGTTGAGGATCAGCGGCAGGCCTGGCGCCGCCGGGTCGGCGGCTTGCAGCTCGTTGAGCGCGCGCAAGTCGATCCAGATGTTGTTCGTGTTGTACCAGCGCCAGCGTTCGACGTCGGTGAACGAGGCATCGCCGTCGGGCACCTGGGCCGTCTCCCGCAGCACCAGCTGCCCCTGGTAGCTGGCGAGGTGGCCGCCCTTGCGGTCGGCCGGCGTGCCGCGCACCGCCTCCAGCGCGAACGGTGCCCGCTGCGCGGCCATCCAGGCGGCGATCCGCGCGTCGGCCAGCGCGCCGAGGTTGTCGGAGTTGGAGACGAAGGCATAACGCAGGCCGGCGCCGAGCAGCGCGTCCAGCATCCCCGACGCCGCCAGCGACGGGTAGATGTCACCGTGCCCGGGCGGGCACCACTCCAGCTCCGGGCAGGCCGGCCACGACACCGGCGTGAAGTCGTCGGCCCGGATCTTGGGCTGGTGGCCCTGCAGGAAGTCCAGTGGCACGCCCGGCACGCCCAGGCCGTCGTAGCGGCTCAGCACCTTCAACGAGGGGTCGCGGGTCACCTCGGAGTTCATCAGCACCAGCGGCACCCGCGCGCCGTGCCGTTCCCGCAACGCCAGCACCTGCCTGGCCAGGACATCGAGGAAACTCGCGCCCGGCTTGACCTCCAGCAACGACTTCGGGCCGGACAAGCCCATGCTCGTCCCTAGCCCGCCGTTGAGCTTGACGATCACGAGGCCATCGAGCACGTCGCGGACCTGGCTCGGTGACGGTTCGGGCAGCTCGTCCAGGCGTGGCAGGTCCGCGATCGGCTCCAGGACCTCGCTGGGCAGCAGGCCGGCCTGCTGCCCGCCCAGCTGCTGCAGGCGCCTGCGCAGGGCGGCCAGCCCGGCCCCGTGCACGCCGCCGGCCTCGGCCTTGGCCATGACCGCGGTGACGTAGCCGGGCATATTCATGCGCTGATCCTCCGCTCAGCACGGCATCGAAGGACTTAATTCTAGGCCGTTGGGTATCACGCCCCCGACTCGCGGGTGAGCCGCACGGCCTCGGCCACGCCGCCGTCCCAGGCCGGGCCGTGACCCGGCAGCACCCAGGTCGCGTCGACTGCGCTGAGGTGGCCGAGGGAGGCCAGGGCCTGACCGGGCTCGAGCGTGAACGGCGCCGGCTTGGGCCCGGTCGCGCCGGTGAGCACGTTGCGGGTCGTCATGGTGTCCCCGATGAACAGCGCGTCGACCGCCGGGACGTGCACCGCGATGCTCCCGGGCGTGTGGCCGGGCACGTGGATGATCCGGGGCGCACCGGGGACGTCGAGCACCTGGCCATCATCGACTGGCCGCAGCTCGCCGGCCGGGCGGATCCGCAAGCCCCCCTGGCGCGCGGAGTACCACAAGAAACCGGCCAGCGGCCCCGCCTTGACCGGCCCCCAGCCGCTGTTGGGCTTCTTCACCTGCAGCCGGGCGCGGCCGTCGTCGGCGGGGTGCAGGTAGGCGGGGATGCCCTTCTCGCGGTGCAGCCGGGCGGCGAAGCCAATGTGGTCACTGTCGCCGTGCGTGAGGACCAGCGCCCGCACGTCGTCCAGCGTCAGGCCCAGTTGCGCGAGCTCGCTGCCCAGCCGCCCCCAGTACCGGGGCAGCCCCGCGTCGATGATCGTCACGCCGTCTCCGCTGACGACCAGGTAGCTGTTGACGATGTCCGAACCGATCCGGTGCAGACCCTTGGCTATCTGCATGGCACGGCCTCCATAGCACTGCCTCCCGGACGTATCGTAAGGCTACGGTTATTAGCCTTTGCAAGGCTAATATAGTTAGCCTTCACGGCGGTCCGCAACCGGATTGCGGCTTCTCAAGGGACAGGAGGCCGGGATGCCCGCGCACCCGCAGACCTCGACCGCCGCCATCGTGGCCGCCGGGCGGCGCCTCCTGGAAGAACGCGGCGTGGACGCGCTCACCATGCGCGACGTGGCCGACGCCGTCGGGGTGCGGGCGCCGTCGCTCTACAAGCGGGTCCGCAACCGCTCGGACCTGTTCCGGCTCGTCCTGGAGGACGTGGCCGACGAGCTGACCGGTGTGCTCGACGCGGCCGCCATCTCCGGTGACCCGGTCGCCGACCTGCGCGCGATCACGGCCGCCTACCGCGGGTTCGCCCACGCGAACCCGGTCACCTACACGCTCATGATGGCGCCGCAAGCCGTCCCCGGCGCGACGGCGCGATCCGTGCGCTCCTCAGCCACGTTCTTGAACATTGTCGCGCAGCAGGCCGGCCAGCGGCACGCGCTGCCGGCGGCCCGCACGATCGTGGCCTGGGCGCACGGCTTCATCACGATGGAGCTCGCCGGGGCGTTCCGGCTCGGCGGCGACGTCGAGCAGGCCTGGGACTTCGGCCTGGGCCGCCTCCTGACCGCCATCCGCAGCCCCGCCGACTAGGCTACGCGGTCGCGGGCGAGTCCAGCCGGGCTAGCGGCCTGCGCCCGCGCTGATGCATCATTGCCTCCAGTGCGGGAGGTGGGGATGTCAGCCGATGACAACAAGCGGGTCGTGGCCGAGTTCGTGGAGCGTTGCCAGAACCAGCACGACCTGGCGTTCGCGGATGAGGCCTTCCACCCCGCGTTCGTGAACCACTACCGGCCGGGCGGTCAGCCCATCCCCGAGACGGCCCGGCCCGCGGGTGGCTTCCAGGCGTTCTACGGCGCGCTGCTGCGGGCGTTCCCGGATGCCACCATGGAGGTCAACGAGCAGCTCGCCGAGGGCGACCTGGTCGCCACCCGCAAGACGCTCCGGGGCACGCACCTCGGTGAGCTGTGGGACCTGCCGCCGACCGGGAACCGCGTGGAGTTCGAGTTCATCGACATCTTCCGGATCAGCGACGGCAAGCTGATCGAGCACTGGACGTCAATGGACCTCGCCGCGCTCCGGCACCAGATGCGCGCCCCCTCGTAGCCCTCGCCGGGGTCAGCGGCCGGGCGAAATGCCATGGGAATGGTTTCGCCCCTGCCGATGGCGGTAGGGAACCAAGTGCTGCTGGGGCGGGGCCGGAGGTGATCGCATGGCTCGCTTCGCCGACCGGGCGCGCGCTGGGCGGGCGCTGGCCGGGCGGCTGGATGACCTTCGCCTCCAGTCGCCGGTGGTGCTCGGGTTGCCGCGCGGCGGGGTTCCCGTGGCGGCCGAGGTCGCGGCCGGGCTGGACGTGCCGTTCGACGTGCTCGTGGCCCGCAAGGTCGGCGCCCCCGGCCAGGAGGAGCTCGGCATCGGCGCGGTCGCCGAGGGCCGCGAAGAGCCGGTGATGACCGCCACCGCCACCGCCCTCGGCCTCGGCCCCGCCGAGGTGGACGCGCTCGTGCGGCGCGCGCGGCGAGAGGTCTCGCGCCGGGTGGAGCTCTACCGGGCTGGCCGGGACCTGCCGGAGATGCGCGAAGCCGACGTCGTGCTCGTCGACGACGGCCTGGCGACCGGCTCCACCGCCGAGGCGGCCCTGCGCGCACTGCGGGAGCGATGCCCCCGCCGGCTGGTGCTGGCCGTGCCGGTCGGCGCCCGCCAGGCGGTTGCCCTGCTCGCCGAAGTCGCCGACGAGGTGGTGTGCGTGCGCGAGCCCTCCTATCTGGTCGCCGTCGGGGAATGGTACGAAGACTTCTCCCAGGTAACCGATGACGAGGTCCTCAGGCTGCTGGCGCGGCAACTCAGCGGACGGCCGCCCGCCGGGCAGTGATCCGCGCGGTGGCCCGGTGACGTAGTAAGGGTGAGGGGGGGCGCCGCGAGGGCGTCCCGTGCGCGGAGGGGTGGCCGCGCTGAGGGCGGGCGCGGCGAGGCCCAGGGGGGTGCTGGCCCTCGCCGTCCTCCTTTCGCCCTGGCCGTCCCCCGCCGGGGACGGCGGGGGACGGCCAGGCGCGGCGGCTAGGCGAGCTCGATCAGCGGGAACGCCCGGTGCCTGCGCGGGGGCATGAGGAAGTTCTGCCGGCGCGTGGCGGTCAGGAAGCGCTCCAGCCCGTTGTCGGCGGGATCGACGCCGAACTGGCTCACCAGGTCCAGCGACGCCTGGTTGACGCGCATCACCCGGAAGAACTCCGCGGTGGGGGTGAAGATGCTGAACTGCAGCTTGGGCTGGGCCGAGCCGCCCGGCACGTCCAGGCTGTCCAGGCCGGGCCCGTCCATCCGGGCGTGGATGGGCGTCCCATCGGCGGCCCGCGAGGAGCGTTGCAGCCCCGACAGGTGCCCCATCCGGTGCTCGCCGTTAAAGGTGTTGATGGCCTGGGCGTTGGCGGCCGCATCGCCGGCCCCCTGGAAGTTGTTGGGCAGGTAGGCCGGGCCGCCGCCATTGTTGAACTGGTTGCTGTTGCCCAGCGACGGGATCGGGTTGGAGCGGAACATGTACTGCACCCGCTCTTGGTAGGTCTCGCCGTCCGGCGGGTCGGCCGCGGGCGGCGCGTAGAACTGGGCCAGGTCCTGGATGACGTGCGAGAGGTGCTGGACGGAGGCGTTGTCGAAGTAGTCGCCGGCGTTCGCGTTGGTCAGCTTGGCGGACGCGTTGCCGACCGCCGTGCAGATCGGGGCCGGCCCGGCGCCGTTGGTGTGCTGGTCCAGGAATCCCATCCACATGGGCGAGTCGGCGTTGATCGACTGTGAGTACGAGAACCCGTGCGTCTCGGCCATGTTGCGCGGCAGCGATATCCCCACGAACATGGCGCGGCTGGAGGTGACGGTCGCCAGGCCCTGGAACAGGGCAGGTGAGGGGACCGCCGCGTTCTTGAGCCGGTTGCTGCCGCCCAGCCAGGCCATCACATCGCTGATGATGGTGGAGTTGTCGCTGCGGAGCGTGATGAGCAGGTCGTTGGCCTCGATCCGGACCGGGACGTTGAAGGTCTCCTTGGTGATCCCCGGGTTGGCCGGGCTGACGTCGGTCGGAGAGGGCACGGCCTCCTCCAGCATGTACCGGCTGGTGTTGGAGGTCAGCCGGGGCATGTGCGAGGCGACCAGCGTCCCGTTCACCCCGCCGGGCAGCTTGTTGAAGTACGGGATCCCGTAGGCGAGGAAGGTGAAGATCCCGTCCGCGCGGAACGGGTAGGTCGCCTCGATGGTCGCCAGGGCGTTGGCGAGGTTCGTCTGGTCCGCCCTTGTCGGCGCGCGGTGGAGCGCCGCGGTGATGAACACCGTGTGCACTGGCGGCAGTTGCGCCGTTATGGTCCCGCCACCATCGTTAAAGGTGCGCGGCGCGGCAATAAAAGCGCCAATGTCGAATTGGATATCGGGCAGCGAGGAGGCTTCGAGCACCATGCGCTGCGGGGCGATGGCGTGCCGGCCCGCCAGTTCTACCGTGCCCAGGGCTAGGGCAAGGGCGCCCGCGCCTTTCAGCGCGATGCGCCGGCTGATCATTGGGGGTGATTCCATGAGCGCGTCCTTCCTTGGGTAAGGCTGAGGCTGCGCTGATCGTAGGCTCTGCCAATGCTGTGCCAGATGCCCTGCAAACGCGTTTTGGCCGCCGCGAAGAATCCGTTTTTAGATTCGCCTCATAGGGCTCGCAGAGCGTTGCCAGAGGTACAGGGGGGAACTCGTGCAGTGCCTGGAGCATCACAGGCAGCAATCGCAGATCGCGCCACTCTGACCTCAGAGGTAAAACAACTGAAAATTTCACGATCAGAGCGGATCCAACATCTACCCGCGCGAAGATGCGCGAAATTGCGCGGGATCCGCGAAGCCGCCGCAGGCTCCGCGGATCCCGCCGTACCACCCGCTAGAAGCCCGGCCGGCGGCCACCCGGCCGGCCGGCGCCGCACCTCCCAGGCGAGCCGCGCGCCGGATGCCAGCTGCGCTCACGCTAGGTTCCGTCAGCTAAACCGGTCAAGTTAAGGGGCGGCTGGCCGGCCTCCACCTGCGGCGGCGGCGGCAAGGACCATGAAACTCTCATGAAAACCCCGAGCGGGACCACAGCAGCTCCGGTGCCGCCGCGCCTGCGCTCCCGCCCCCTCGCGACCACGTCATCGCACGCCACGCGGCGGATCGCGACGGCGCATCGCGTCCCGGGCCGCCGCCGATTGCGCAATCGCTTCGCGCAAAACGTATCGTTTTCGTAAATATCGTGCACTACAGCGTGTCGTATGCGCATTCACCGCGCTCCCTGGCGAGGCCGGCGGGACGGTTACTGGCCGATCCCGTGCACGGCCAGCAGGGTCGACATCCGGCTGATCGCCACGGTCGGGTTAGGGAGCAGCCCGGCGTAGTCGGCGAGCCGGAAGACCTCGGCCAGGTGCAGCAGCGAGCGGGCGGACTGGGCGCCGCCGATCATCACGAAGGCGTCCTGGTATCCCGCCAGCCAGGCCAGGAACACCAGCCCGGTCTTGTAGTCACGGGTCGGCGCCTCGAACACCTTGCGCGCCAGCGGCACGGTCGGCGCCAGGACCTCCTCGTAGCGCAGCTTGTCCCCGTCATCGAGCGCCCGCAGCGCGGTGGCCGCCGCGGGCGCGATCGCGTCGAAGATGCCCAGCAGCGCGTGGCTGCCGGTCGCGATCAGCGAGGGGTAGTTGAAGTCATCGCCGGTGTACAGCCGCACCCCGGCCGGCAGCGCCGTGCGCAGCGCGATCTCGTGGTTGGCGTCCAGCAGCGAGACCTTGATGCCGTCGATCCGGTCGGCGTTGTCCCGCACGAGCGTCAGCAGCGACTGGGTGGCGGCCCAGACGTCGCGCGCGCCCCAGTACCCGGCCAGCCACGGGTCGAACATCTCCCCCAGCCAGTGCAAGATCACCGGCCGGTCTGACTGGGACAGCACCTGCGCGTACACCTCGTGGTAGTCGCCGGGACCGCGGGCGATCGCGGCGAGCTCGCGGCTGCCCATCAGCACCGCGCTGGCCCCGGTCGCCCGGATCGCGGCCAGCTGCTCCAGGTAGGCGTGGGTGACCTGCGCCAGGCTGTCGGCGTACCGGGCGTGGTCGGTGCCGACGCCGACGGCGACCAGCTCGGCGGGGTCGCCGAAGTCGCGGGCGGCCGCCGCCGTGCGCGCGGCCAGCTCGCGGGTGGCGTCCCACTCCAGGCCCGCGTTGCGCTGGGCGGTGTCCATGCCGTCGGCGACCCGCAGCCCGTGGCTCCACAGGTGCCTGCGGAACCGCAGCGTCGCGTCCCAGTCCAGCGCGGCCGGCGCCGGGCCGGCCAGCGGGTCGGCGACCACGTGCGCCGCCGCGTACGCGACCCGCGACCGGGGCAGCTTGCCTTGCATCTGCCACTGCGGCGGCGGGTGCACCTGGTAGGCCTCCAGGGTCCCGTCCGCCCGGGGCAAGGTGATCCTCATGGGCTTTCCCCGCCCCCGTTGTCGCCCTCCATCCCCCAAACCATACTGACCGGGAAGGGATGTGGAGACATGTACGTTCCCACGCATTTCGCGGCGGATGACGCGGCTGTTCACGATTTGCTGCAACGGCACGGCGCGGCTGACCTTGTCACGCTGACGGCGGACGGGCTGGTGGCCACGATGCTGCCGTTCAGCTACGTGCCCGCCTCGCCGGATGGGCCGGCCGCGCTGCACGGGCACCTGGCCAGGAACAACACGCAGTGGAGGCTCCCCGCGCGCGGCGAGGCGCTCGCGATCGTGCGCGGGCCGGATGCCTACATCTCGCCGTCGTTCTACGCCGAGTCCAAGCCCGCGCACGGCCGGGTCGTCCCCACCTGGAACTACGTGACCGCGCACGTGTACGGCGAGCTGGTCGTGCACGACGACCCCGGGTGGACCGAGAGCGTGGTCCGCCGCCTGACCGCCAAGCACGAGGCGGGCAGCCCCCGCCCCTGGGCGGTCGACGACGCGCCGCGCGCGTTCGTCGAGGGCCAGCTGCGCGCCATCGTCGGCGTCGAGCTCGTGATCAGCCGGATCGAGGCCAAGGCGAAGCTGAGCCAGAACCGCCCGCCCGCCGACGTCGAGGGCGTCATCGCGGGCCTGCGCGAGCGCGGCGACGAGCCCAGCGCCGGCGCCGTCGAGGAAGCGAACGCCGGCCGCCGTTAGCCAGCCAGCGTCAGCCGGCCATCCGGCGGGCTAGCTCGGCCTCGCCGGCGGCGCGCATGGGCTCCAGCGGGGCGGGCTTGCCGGTCATCAGCTCCACCTGGGCGGCCGCCTGGTGCAACAGCATCGCGAAGCCGCTGGCGACGATGGCCCCCGCGTCGGCCGCGGCGCGAGCCAGCTCGGTGGGCCACGGGCTGTAGACGACGTCGAGGATGGCGGCCGGGGCGTGCCCCGTGGCGCGCACGCGGGCCGCGTAGGAGTCCGCCGCCCCGGCCGGCACCGTCGAGATCAGCAGGTCAGCCGGCGGGCCGGCGGCCAGGCTCGCGAAGTCGCGCAGCCGCACCCGCACGCCGACGCGCTCCGCGGCCTCCAGCAACCCCGAGGCCCGGGCCGGGTCGCGGACCACGACATCGGCGAGCGTGACGCCGAGCCCGGGCAGCGCGGCGAGCGCCGAGCACGCGGTCGCGCCGCCGCCCAAGATGGTGACCGGGCCGGGCGCCGACGCCCCTGCCTCGGTCAGCGCGTCGACGATGCCCTGCACGTCGGTGTTGTACCCGTACCGCCCGTCCGCGCGGAACACCACCGTGTTCGCCCCCCCGGTCGCGGCGGCCACCGGGTCGACGTGCCGCAGCAAGGGCAGCACCGTCCGCTTGAGCGGCATCGTCAGCGACAGGCCTGCCCACTGCGGGCCGAGCCCGGCGACGAGCGCGGCCAGCCCGTCTTCGGCGCACTCGATCGCCGCGTACGACCAGTCATCGAGGCCGAGCGCCGCGTACGCCGCACGGTGCAGCACCGGTGACAGGGAGTGGGCGATCGGGGACCCGAGGACGGCGGCCTTCATGCCAGGCGAAGCTAGCACGCCTAATGGGCCGGGCACAGGCTCAGGGCAGGCACGGTGATGGATGAGAACAGGGTGACCTTGTTCGGGCAGCCCCGGAAGTACAGCAGGTTCCCGTGCTCGGGGTGCAGCGCCGCCTGGATCGCCAGGTCACCGGGGCTGTCGATCGGGCCGGGGGTCAGCCCCTTGTTGGCGTAGCTGTTGTACGGGCCCGGCTTCTGGGTCTCGGCGATGGTGGCGGTGGTGCCGTACTTGCCCAGCCCGTACAAGACCGTGCTGTCGAACTGCAGCGGCATGCCCTGGTTCAGCCGGTTGTACAGCACCTCGGCGATCTTCCCCATGTCCTGGTTGCGCCCGGACTCCGCCTGGATCAGGCTCGCCACGATGATGATCTTGGCCGGCGTCATGCCGACGGCGGGCGCCGTCTTGGGCAGGTTGAACACGCCCGTGTGCCGGTTGTACTGCGCCACCATGGCCTGCAGCACAGTCAGCGCGGTGTCGTTGGGCTGGATGATGTAGGTGGACGGGAACAGGTATCCCTCGGGCTTGCCGGCGGCGTAGGCCGGCAGGCCGAGCTGCGCGGGCTTCTTCAGCACCGCCTGGTAGTCAGCCATCGTGATCTTCGGGTGCGCCTTCACCAGCAGCGCGAGGATCTGCGACAGCCGCTTGCCCTCGGGGATGGTCACCGTGCCCTGCACGCGGTGCTTCGGGTCCAGCAGGTACGCGTACGCCAGCGAGGCCTGCATCTGCCGGTTCATACTGAAGAACCCGGCCTCCAGGCCGCCGGCGCTGGTGCTGTGCTCGGCGGCCAGGATGAACGCGCGCGTTGACTTGATGACCCCGTCGGCCAGCA
>Ga0157369_10007421_pt1 | contig 12626 bp, 12 predicted proteins | sample C25metaG_FD_113461 | JGI IMG/M metagenome (GOLD analysis project Ga0157369, IMG submission 113461) | Corn rhizosphere microbial communities from Kellogg Biological Station, Michigan, USA - C2-5 metaG | ecosystem: Host-associated > Plants > Roots > Rhizosphere > Soil | place: USA: Michigan...
CACCACCCCGCCCAGCATGGGGCCGGTCATGTTCTTGTCGAGCGCGTGGCAGGCATTACAGCGCTGGGTGAAGAGCTCCTGGCCATGAACGGCATCCGGCGCAGCATTGGCGAGAAAGCGCGACAGATTCTTTGCTTCCGACGGAAGCGCCGAGCGGCCAAATGTATAGCTGAGCGTAATCGTATCGACGTGTTGCGTGTCCGCGTCTTTTGCGAAGGCCGGATCGACATAGAAAACGACGGGCATGTCCACCTTCTGATGCGGATCGAGGCGCTCTTCATTGAAGCAGAAGCACTGAATCTTGTTGAAGTAGATGCCGCTGGTCGGGGGCGCGACGTTATACGTCGCGTGCCCAACCGTCGTCTTGTCGCTGAGATTCTCGGCGCTGAAGAATACGAGCTTCTGTTCGCCGAGATGCACCTTCACGGAGCGCTGCTCCGGTTCAAACCGCCACGGCAGCTCGGGCGTGACGTTGCTGTCGAAGGCAACTGTCACCGTTCGGTTGGAGCTGGTGGTCGGATCGGAATAGGCTCTCTGTGTCGTTCCGCCATATCCAGTTGCACCACAAAACGCGCGATAGAGCTCCGGCGAGTAGGCAACCACACCGGACATGACGGCCAAGGCTATGAAGCAAGGCACGAGAACATTCAGATTTTTCCGGAAACCCGATCCCATCGTCATTTTCCCGAACAATGCCCCCTGCCGGTGCATGCTGTAGATGGGTGGGTCGAGAACGTCTACCCGGCAGGCCTCAGACTCTTGTCCAATCATGACGCTGCATGGCGTCTCAGCGAGCTTTTGACGATCTTGTGATCCGGAAGAAGCCTGGGCCTGGACCTGTACTGCACTGATCGGATGGTCAGAAGCGGTCATTCGAGGTCAAGCTTCGGGCAAGGTCGGCGAAGCCCGCTCGATAAAGCCCTTGGCAAGCGCGTGATAGACGCCCTCCTTGCAAATCAGACGCGAGCTTGCATGAGCGATCAATGCCGCGGTCATCACTGGTACGACCATGGCGTGGTTGTCGGTCATTTCGGTGACGATGACAAAGGCCGTGATCGGCGCCTGAACAACACCTGCGAAATACGAGACCATGCCGAGCAGCATGATGGCTGGCAGCGGCGCGTCGTGAAATAGCTGGGCGATGTCGGACCCAAGCCCGGCGCCAACCGCAAGCGAAGGCGAGAAGATTCCTCCGGGCATTCCGCTGATCGAGGCAAGCGTCGTCGCGAGAAATTTGAGGATGCCGAAGCTGGCTGGCAATTGCGATCCGCTTTCCAGCGCCGCTTTGACCTGCGAGTAACCCGTACCGTAGATCGTGTCGCCCGACACGATGCCGCAGACCGCGGCCGCGAGCCCGCAGACCACGGCAAAGCCCAGCGGATAGCGCTTGATCGCGCGTCCAACCGGGTTGGCGAACCCGCGCGCCATCGCAATCAGGATGCGGCTGAAAAGGCCGCCGGCGAGGCCGCCCGCTACACCGCACACGGGAATTGCGAGCCAGTCGATGCCATTACGCAACGCCACCGGGCTGGTGCCGAAATAGGTGTAGTTGCCCATCAGCGCGAGCGAGGTCAGGCCGGCCGCGATCACGGCGGCGATGATGAGGCTGCTGGTCCTCGTCTCAAAAGCGCGGCTCATCTCCTCGATTCCGAACACGATTCCGGCGAGTGGCGTGTTGAAGGCGGCAGCGACGCCGGCGGCCGCGCCAGCAAGGATCAAACCGGGCTGACGCCGCGGGGAGAAGCGACCGAGCGCGAACATGATGGAAGCGCCGATCTGGACTGTCGGTCCCTCGCGACCGACCGAGGCGCCGCATAACAGGCCGAACAGGGTCAGGATGATCTTGCCGACCGCAATGCGCAGCGAGACGAGGCTGTTGCGCGCGGTCTGGTCGGTCAGGTGACGCGCGGCGATTGCTTGCGGAATTCCGCTGCCTTGCGCGTTCTGAAAAAATTGATTGGTGAGGAATACCGACAGAGCAAAGCCTAGCGGCGTCACCACAAGTGAGGCATAGCGGAACTTCGATACCAAGGCAGAAAAAGCAATCTGCGCCTGATCTGCGAGTTGCGCGAGTGCCACCGCCGCGGCGCCAACGACGATGCCGCCAAGCAAGAATATGGCCCGCCGCTGCCAACGTGCCGAGACGATCTTGAACAGCCGCTTATGGCGATAGGAGAGGAGCGTCATTTCCAGCGCATTTCGCCGATCTCGTACCGACACCACGGAGTCAGGCCGGCAAGGCCACCGGCCTAACTCATTTCGCTATCCGATTGCAATTGCGAACACGGCTTGCCCATCGACCATGGACCAAGAGCATCCACTGGCCGCCGTGCCCGCGCCAACAGGGCCATGCGCCTCGTCGCGGCTCTGTGCTACTGTCGGCCTAATAACGGCGGGCCGCGAATGGCTCGATGCTACTGCCATCCAGCTCAGCCAGCCTGCGAAGAAGCCAGTCCTCCGGCGCACCGAAGCTCAGACGGCGGATTGAGACCGGTGACGATTTGAGCTGCGGCTGATGGCTGACCGGATCACGTGCGTACCAGGTGTGCTGGTTCGCGGCTTCATCGCCGTGACCGTAATGAAACGGCATGAAGAGTTCGCCTGACCGCACGGTATCTACCACCATGGCGGTCGCCTCGACCCGCCCATGCGGCGACGTCATCTCGACACGGTCCCCAAGAGCGATCTCCAACCGCATGGCATCGTCGGGATTTATCTCAACGTAGGGATGCGGCGCGTGCTGATTGAGTACGCGTGAGCGACCGGTCTTCGTGCGCGTGTGAAAATGGTACACGACGCGACCAGTCATCAGCATGAAGGGGAATTCCTGCGACACGGGATTTGGCTGCGGTCGCCAGTGTACGGGCTTGAGGAAAGCCTTGCCCTTTGGGTCTACTCGTCGATACGCGTCCCGAGTCAGCTTGCTGCCGGTAAGAAAGTCCGCTCCGTACGTTTCGCACGCGTCGATATCGGTCCAGAATTTGAGGTCTTCATACAGGCGCTCGCAGCCGCGCGGATAACTTTCGTTACACGGCCAACGCACCGCCCCCATCTCGAGGATCAACTCGTAGCTCATGCCCGAATAGTCACACGGCCGGCCCTTCGAGACGCGGCGCCATTCGTCGAACGCCGCACGCGGCTCGGCGAATCGAATGAGCGGCTCGCCGCTCCGGTCCTTGAAGCCGAGCCGGTTTGCGACATCGACAAAGATATCGAAATCCGTGCGCGACTCCCCTGGAGGATCGACCGCCTTGAGCAGGAGATTGACGCTACGATCCGCATTGGTCACGCATCCGGCTTTTTCGCCCCACATGGCCACCGGAAAGTAGATGTCGGCGAGCTCCACGGTCTCGGTATCCACAAACGGGTCTTGCACGACGAGGAAGAGCTTGTCGAGAATCCGCCGGCTGCGATTCTGGTCGGGCAAGCTGACCAGAGGATTGGTGCCGATCACCCACATGAGCTCGATCTCGCCGCGCTCAGCGGTCTCCATCATCAGCAGGATGTCTTTCGGCACCTCGGGATGGAATTTATCGAAGTCGAGGTTCCAATGCTCGCACAGCTCGCGCATTTGTACTTCGCAATGCGGGTTGCGGTAGCCTGGGTAAGAGCCGTCCGCCCCGGCTTCGCGGTTCGACATCGCCGCGGGCTGGCCCGCCATCAGCAGCGGGCCTGCACCCGGCTTGCCGATTTTTCCGGTGATCAGGTGGACAGCGTTCACCAGCGATGAGGAAGCTGTCGCTTCGACGCTCTGGTAGAAGCCCTGCAGCACGGTCGAGACCATGCGAGGGGTCGTGCCGATCCATTCGGCTGCCTTTTCCAGCTCTTCGATCGGAATGCCGCAGATCGCGGCGGCGCGTTCCGGCGGATAGTCTCGCGTAACCTCCTCCATGCGGTCGAACCATACGGTATGCGCAACGATAAACTCGCGGTCCACCCACCCGCGCTTGATCAGCAGGTGGATTATTCCGTTCATCAGCGCGACGTTCGTACCGGCACGCACCTGCAGATGCAGGTCGGCGCCCTGGTGCACGGTCGGCGTTTTTCGCGGGTCGGCGACGATGATCCGGGCCCCCTTCCGGTGCTTGGCTGCAAGCATGCGTTCCCACAGCACCGTTTGCGCCTCGGCCACGTTGTGGCCGTACAAGCAAAGGAGATCTGCCTGGTCAATGTCGACATAGGAAGCGACCGGACCGTCGGCACCAAAATTCGCCATCAGACCCGTTGCCGATGTCGCGGTGCAGAGCCGCGTGTTGCCGTCGATATTCGATGACTGCAGCCCACCGCGCCACAGCTTGGCGAGCGTATAGAGCTCCTCGATCGTCAATTGGCCGGAGTTATAGCAGGCGAGATTCTCGTGACCCTTTTCCCACGCATGCCTGAACCGGTCGATAAAGAAGTCCATCGCTTCCGGCCAGCTCACCGGCTCGAGAACGCCACCCTTGCACCGCCGGATCATGGGTCGGGTGCCGCGACGATGACTGTTGTTCGCTACCCAGCCGTGCTCACCCTTTGGTCCGAGATGACCGAAATTCACGGGATGGTCAGCGATGCCACGTACCCCTACGATGGCTTCGTCCTTGACCGCGATCTCCAGTCCGCAGCCGTTCGAGCATAAGATACAGGCAGAATGGATCCAACGGTCCGGCTCGCCGATAATGCCAAGATTGCTGTCGACGCGGGAATCCATGATTCACTCTCCGCTCTCGCGATGGGCTGGCTGGAGGAGGACACGCAGCTCAATCGAACAATGCCGCGCTCGTTCGCACAGCGGGTGCCAACCGGAACAAGCGTTCGGCAAAGCGGCTGCGCTGCGGCTCCGTCAGCCACGGAGAGTTACACGAATCTTCCCTCGCTGTGCTACCGTACTCACCTCAAACCCAGCCACCGAAAGCCGACTGCAGATGCCATCAGGGTACAGTCCCCTATCAGGATGCCCGCACACTGATGCGATCGAACCGCGCTTTCTGCTCGTCGTTCAATGAGCCATAGAACTTCGTCAGCGCGGCCTGCGTCGTGTCCAGCGCCTTCAGCATCACCTGGAGCCGATCCTCCATCGCCGCGAGACGACCGGGCGGCGTCAGGCTCTGGTCGGGCTGACATTTCGCCTGCAGCATCTTCGCCGAATCGAGCGTAGCCTGATCCAGCGAACGCAGTCCCATCTCCTGATCGGAATTGAGATGCAGCGTGCGTTCGATCTTGTCGATCGGCAAACCGCTCTTGGTGCGCAGGTCACCCTGGCAGAGATCATTGAGATCGGAGGTGCGCTGCACACCGCTGGCCTGCTCGCCCTGATCGACCGCGATGAAGCGCTCGCGCTGCTCATCGCTCAAGGATTGATAGAACTTGTCGAGCGCCGGACGCACGACCTCGACCGCCTTCAGCATCGCATCGACGCGCGAGCGCATGGCGGCGAGCCGGCCCGTCGGCGTGCTCGGCAATTCGCCAGGACACGCCTGCTGCATGATGTCGACGGCTTTCACCGACGCCGCCTTCAACGCATCGAGCAACGCCTGCTGGTCCTGATTGGGCTGGACCTGGTCGGCAATCTTCTGGATCGAGAAGTCCGTCAGTCCCTTGGCTTGACCGGAGCAGATCCGCTCCGAGCTTGCCGACGGCGCCGTCGAACCAGTGGTCTGGCTCGCCCGGCTGGCGGCGCGATCATAGACGCTTTCCGATCCCGCCGATCCCGCATAGGCGTAGGTATCTCCGGATGCATAATATTCCGGGGCGTAACCGCCATAGATGCCGGCGAACACATCATCATAGGCATAGGGCCAGAACGTGTCATAGGCGTAAGGCGAGAAGGTGTAATCGACGAAGTCGTTATAGGCATAGGGCCAGAACAGCGGACCGACAAATCCGACCACGAAGCCTAGACGGCGATGGTGGCGATCGCGACGATCATACAGGGCCGACTGCGCGAAATGGCCTCGGAACGTCGGTTGCGAGAGCGCTTCTGCTGCCCGCCCCCTTCGTGAGGCCTGCTGCTGGCCTGCGAACACCGAGTTTCGAATGATCGGTGCCCTGCGCTGCTCGCCCTGGCGCTGCTCCAGGCGTGACAGGTCGCCCTTATTTCCCTTGATGCCAGCCTGGTTTTCCCTGACCCCGGCCGGGGCTTGGCCAATGGTTTCACGACCGTTCGGCCCGCCCCGCCGTCCCAGAGCGGTCGCACCCGGAGCATTGGCCCTTCCACGCTCAAGGGCGCGCGCCTCAGCCGGCGGCGCGCCCCTTGCACCGTGTTGGAGCTGGCGCGCGGCGCGCTCGGCGCTGAAGCGTTGTTGCGGACGCGTTGTTGCAACTCCTCTGCCGCGCGGCTCACCTCGACCCGCTGCAATGTGGGGAGCTTCATGACGAGGTGCGCCGCGAGCAATGGCGTGAGGTGCCCCATGCGGGGCGGCAAAGCGTGGTCCGCCATGCGGCATGGCCATGTGGCGCGGCGGTGCAGCGAAATGGGGCGCTGCCCTGTGTGGCGCTGCGGCGAAATGCGGTGCTGCCATATGCGGTGCTGCCATGTGGGGAGCTGCCATGCGCGGTGCTGCCATTCGTGGGGGAGCCGCCATGTGCGGAGCCGCCATGTGAGGCATCGCAGGCGCTGCATGCGGCATCGCCGGCGCGGCATGCGGCATAGCAGCAGGACCGCCGCCTCGATGGCCAGGCTGGGCCAATGCGACACCGGTTGAGAGGGCAAGCACGGAAACCGCAGCCATCGCTGCGCGGCGCAAATGCAACGACATCACCAGACTCCGCAATGAGACATTTAGATGGAAATGCGCGACGGTTCGTCGCGTTCCGGTCCCAATTGCGAGAAATCGCCGCGGATGGCTGGCGAAGCTGAACGGCCCTTCATCTTCCCGCTCACGGCATCGTCATGAACCGCTGCTCAGAGCCGCGGGAAAATCCCGGGAATAAACCCCGCCCTCTCCCGATCACGTCGCAGGTACCCAATCACGGGTCCATGGAGAGAGCGCGATGAGCGATCACGATCACCACGACGAAGAACGCGGCCTTAGCCGCCGCAAGGTGCTGGAATGCATGACCTGGGCCGGCACCGGCGTACTCTGGACCATCTCCGGCGGCGTGCCCCACTCGCTTGGCCTGGTCGAAGCCGCCAACGCCGCCGAGACCAGCAGCATGACCTTCATGCAGATCTCCGACAGCCACGTCGGCTTCGACAAGCCGGCCAACCCGAATGCGCTCGGCACGCTGGAGGAGGCGATCAACAAGGTGAAGGCGATGCCCAAGAAGCCTTCCTTCATGATCCACACTGGCGACATCTCGCATTTGTCGAAGGCTTCCGAATTCGACGATGCCGACCGCATCATCTCGCAGGCCAAGCTTGACGTGCACTATGTGCCCGGCGAGCACGACTTCCTCGACGAGGAGATCAAGTTCTACAAGGATCGCTACGGCAAGGGCACCAAGGGCGCGGGCTACTATTCGTTCGACGCCAATGGCGTGCACTTCGTCGGCCTCGTCAACGTCGTTGATCTGAAGGCCGGCGGTCTCGGCAACCTCGGCGCCGAGCAACTCGCCTGGCTCGCCGATGATCTGAAAGGCAAGTCGAAATCGACCCCCGTTGTTTTCTTCGCCCACATTCCGCTCTGGACCGTGTATCCGCAGTGGGGCTGGGGCACCGAGGACGGCGCGCGTGCGCTCGAGCTCGTCAAGGGTTTTGGCTCGGTGACCGTGCTCAATGGCCACATCCACCAGGTCATGCAGAAGGTCGAGGGCAACGTCACCTTCCACACCGCCCGCTCGACCGCGTTCCCGCAGCCGGCGCCGGGCACCGCCCCCTCGCCCGGCCCGATGAAGGTCGAGGACGCCAAACTTCGCAGCGTGCTCGGCATTGCCAGCATCGACTTCAAGCAGGGCGACCAGAAGCTCGCCATCATCGACACGCCGCTGGCCGGCTGAGGGAAGATTGCCAATGACCAGAACACTCCTCCGCGGTCTCATCCTGGCCGCGGCTCTCCTCCTGCCACCCGGCGCCGGCGCTCAAGCCCAGGAGCTCCAGGTGACCATCGACAACTTCACCTTCGCTCCCGCCGAGCTGAAGGTGAAAGTCGGCGACACCGTCACCTGGACCAATCGCGACGACATTCCGCATACCGTGGTTTCGGCGGGAAAATTCCGCTCCAAGGCCATGGATACGGACAACACCTTCTCGTTCACCTTCACCTCCGCGGGTGACTACAAGTATTTTTGTTCGCTGCACCCGCACATGACCGGAATGATCAAGGTTGAGTAACGGCCAAATCCAAGGCATCACCATCGTGCCCGGCCAGCGGCTTCCCGCCGGCCGGGCATACGCACCTTCTGCGAAGGTCGGACAGGCAAAGGTCGGGCAAGCAGCGATGCCGGTGAATACCGAAGACGACGGGGAACGGGCGCAGCGTTTTCGCGAAGCGGCACTGCCGCATCTTGACGACGTCTACACGCTGGCGCGCTATCTCTTGCGCGACGCAACCGATGCCGAGGATGCGGTGCAGGAATGCTACCTGCGTGCGCTGAAGCATTTCCACACCTATCGCGGCCCCGCGATGAAGCCATGGCTGTTTGCGATCCTGCGCAACGTGTGCCGCGCGGAATATGCGAGACGCGCATCTGCGCCGAGCACCGCGATCGATGATGCCGGTGAAGGCGCCGAGCAGACCCCGCTGTGGCACGAGGAGCAGAAGACGCCGGAAGCCGAATTGCTGCGCGAACGCGACGCGTCGGTGATCCGACGCATGGTCGATACGCTGGCCGAGCCGTTCAAGGAGACGTTCGTATTGCGCGAGATCAATAATCTTTCTTACCGCGAGATTGCGGACGCGGTCGGCGCCCCGGTCGGCACCGTGATGTCGCGCCTCGCGCGCGCCCGCGCCATGCTGCGCTCGGCATGGCTTGCGGAACAGGAGCAAGCGAAATGACCTGCGACGAGGCAAGCATCCTTCTTCACGCGCTGATCGATGGCGAGCTCGATGCCGGCCACGCGCGCGAGGTCGAAGCGCATATCGCGACCTGTCCGTCCTGCGCTGCCGAGCTCGCCGCCTATCGCCAGATGCGCGAGGCGATCGGCAAGGCCGACCTGCGTTTCAGGGCTCCCGCCAGCCTGCGCCAGCGCATCGACGCCGCATTGCCGAAGGCTGCGCCCGCGCCGTCCAACGTGACGCCGCTCGCAAGCCGCCGCTCGGTGCTGCGCGGCTTTGCAATGGGCTCTGCCGTATCGGCGCTGGCCGCGACCGGGCTCGTCGCGGTCGTATTGCGCAACGACGACCAGCAGCTGATCGAATCCGAGATCGTCTCGGCGCATCTGCGCTCGCTGCAACCAGGCCATCTGATCGACGTCGTCTCCACCGACCAGCACACGGTCAAGCCTTGGTTCAATGGCAAGCTCGACGTGTCGCCGCCGGTGATCGACCTCACCGCACAGGGTTTTACGTTGATCGGCGGCCGGCTCGACTATGTCGATGCCCGCGCCATCGGCGCCGTCGTCTACAAGCGCCGCGCCCATGTGATCAATTTGTTCGTGGCGCAGACCTCGAGCATGGCGCGCAAGCCGGCGAAGATGGAGACGGTCCAGGGCTTCAACATTCGCCGCTGGAGCGACCACGGCCTGAACTATTGGGCCGTCAGCGACATCGGCGCCGACGAGCTCGCCGAATTCGGCGAGAAGTTCGAAGCGGCCTCGCAGGTGAACAAGGAAGGCTGAGCCTTGTGATGCGAGTGGGCAACGCTCCGCGGCAGCTCAAAAGCAAAGATCGGAGCATCGAGCCGCCTGTATCATTACTTGATACGTTATCTTGATTCTCGTATCATCTATTGATACATTTATCCCGTGATCAAAACCTTCCGAGACCGGACGACTGAAGCTGTCTTCAACGGCGAAAGCCCCAAGGGTCTTCCTGCCGATCTGGTCAAGGTGGCCCGGCGGAAGTTGCGCTATCTGCACGCCGCGGATTTACTCGTCGACCTGAGGGCACCTCCAGGCAATCGCCTCGAGGCGTTGGCGGGCGATCGCAAGGGACAACACTCCATCAGGATCAATGACCAATTCCAGGTGTGCTTCATTTGGACGGCACAAGGTCCGACAGAGGTCGAGATCGTGGATTATCACTGAGAAAGAATACTCCAATGGCCAGAAAGCTTAAGCCGATGCACCCAGGTGAAGTTCTGCGGGAGGAATTCCTGATTCCGCTGCAGATGTCGGCCGGCGCCCTCGCCAAGGCTTGCGGCTTGCCCCGTACCCGGATCGAAAGGATCGCCGGTGAACAGACCGGCATCACGGCTGATACCGCGTTGCGACTCGGTAAAGCGCTCGGCACAACGGCGCAGCTTTGGCTCAATCTGCAGAACGACTATGATATTCAGATCGCCAAACGCGACCTCGGCAAAGTCTTGGAGCGCATCCAGACCGTGAACAAGCCGAAGGCGGCTTGACGGATCGCCCTACGCCGACTTCCTCACCGCATTGTCCACCAGCGTCTTGCCGAGCGACCAGATTGCGCCGGGGACCTTGTGGCTGCCGGCGATCACCGTATCGAACGCGGTCTCGATCCAGCGGCAGTCTTCCTCGGTGATGGTGAGCGAGGGCAAGAGCTTGATGGTGTGGCTGCCGTGGCCGGCGACCTGGGTCAGGATCTTGTGATCCTTGAACAGCGGCACGGTGATGAGCTGGCAGAACAGGCCCTTGTTCGCGGTCTCGAGCACATTCCAGGAAGCCTTCAGCCGCAGCGACTTCGGCGGACCGAACTCGACGCCGATCATCAGGCCCTTGCCGCGCACCTCTTTCATCAGCTCGTAGCCCGGCACCATGCGAGTCAGCGCAAGGCGAAGCTCGGCACCGCGCTTGGCCGCCTGCTCGACCAGCCTCTCGGATTCGATGACCTCGAGCGTGGCGATGCCGGCGGCCATCGCCAGATCGTTCTTGCCGAAGGTCGAGCCGTGCACGACGGCGCGGTCCATCTGGTTGAATATCTTGTCGAAGATGTTTTTCCGCGTCAGCAACGCACCGATCGGCACATGGCCGCCGGAGAGCGCCTTGGCGAGCAGCACCATGTCGGGCTCGACATTCCAGTGCTCGATGGCAAGGAAGCGGCCGGTACGGCCGATGCCGGTCTGGATTTCGTCGGCGACAAAGAGCGTGCCGTATTTCTTGCAGAGCGCAGCCGCGCCCGGCAGGAATTCGTCGGTCGGCATGTTGACGCCCTTGCCCTGGATCGGCTCGACGATGAAGGCGGCAACTTCGCGCGAGGACAGCGCCTGCTCCAGCGCAGCGAGATCGTTGAACGGGATCGCCGTGCATCCGGGCAACAGCGGCTCGAAGCCGGAGCGAAAATTCGTGTCGTCCGTCAGCGAGAGCGCGCCGTAGGACAGGCCGTGGAAGGAATGCGCACAATGCACGATGCCCGGCCGCCCGGTCGCGGCACGGGCGAACTTGATCGCCGCTTCCACCGTCTCGGCGCCGGAATTGGCGAAAAACACCTTGTCCAGATATGGCACATATTTCAGCAGCCGCTCGGCCAGCACGCCCGCCAATGTCGAGACGTCGAGTTGCACCAGATTCGGCAGATCGGCATCGAGCACGCTCTTGAGCGCCGAGCGCAGCACCGGATGATTACGGCCGATCGCAAAAACGCCAAATCCGCTCAATAGATCGAGATAGCGCACATTGTCCCGATCGTAGAGGTACTGGCCCTGTCCTTTCTGGAAACCGACGTCGTAGCCGATCGTTTTGAGTACGCGCACCAGCTGTTCGTTCAGGTGGCGCGCATGCATGGAACTCCGCTGCGCCTGCCGCTGCACAAACAGCTCGGAAACATCTATCCTGGGTTCCAGCATCAGCTACTTACTTCGGTTGATGGCCGCGTCGTCAACTGAAAACGCGGAATGTGGCGTTTTGCCCTCATTCGCACCTTCAACGCAAGCACAGGTTTGAACCATGTTGCACTGCCCACGAAACATCGTGAAATCAGCGTTTTTTTTATCGGTATTCTTACTGGGAGCTGACATCAGCACGGCCCTGGCGGCCGATCCGACGGGCGATTGGCGTGTCGCCGACGGCGTCGCCAATATCCGCGTCGCGCAATGCAATGGCGCGATGTGGGGGGTGGTGGCTTGGGAGAAAGAGCCCGGCGGCCGCGATACCAACAACCCCGATCCCACCAAGCAGAGCCGGCCGACGCTCGGTATGCCGATCCTGCTCGACATGAAGAAGAAGCCCGGCACCGATTCCTGGGAAGGCCAAGTCTATAACGCCAAGGACGGCCAGACCTACGCTTCCACGATCACGCCGCACGGCTCGGATCAGCTCGAGATCCAGGGCTGCGTGCTCGGCTTCCTCTGCGGCGGCGAGACCTGGACGCGAGTCGGCCCGCCCATCCCCTCGAGCCCCAGCAACAGCATGGCCAAGGAATCGTCAAGGGAATCGGCAAAGAGCTCGCCGAAGGGCGTGCCGGCGAAGACCGTCGGCGCGGCCAACCATGCCGCACCGAAGACCACGGGACCTGCCAAGGGCCACGCCGCGACCGCGGATACCGTGGGCGATATCTGCCTACTCGGAGATATCGCGCGGTTTTCCCATTAGCGCGGGCTGGAACAGCAGCACGGCGGCGAGCGTGGTGACAAGCGAGAGCGCAAGC
>Ga0157369_10007422_pt1 | contig 12626 bp, 8 predicted proteins | sample C25metaG_FD_113461 | JGI IMG/M metagenome (GOLD analysis project Ga0157369, IMG submission 113461) | Corn rhizosphere microbial communities from Kellogg Biological Station, Michigan, USA - C2-5 metaG | ecosystem: Host-associated > Plants > Roots > Rhizosphere > Soil | place: USA: Michigan...
AGATGTCGGAGCAGTCTGTTCTGGCAGCGGAGGCTGAGCGGGCATGGCAGTGGTCCCAGGCTGCTGGGTGGCGGATGCGGGCTTCACTCCCGGGATAGTCGGCGCTGTGTTTACCGTTCCCTTGGCAGTATCTTGCAGATTGATGCCGTAGTGCTGCAGGGTTGTAGCGAGGATTTGATAAAGGCCGGCGCGATCCTTTGCGAAGGCGGCGTTGGCAGCGATGAGATTGTTTTCGGCAACGGCCAGGTTGCGCTCCTGCTGCAGGACGGCGGCGGTTGTCGATGCTCCGAGATGGAGCCTTTTCTGTTCGGCATCGAGGCTCTGCTGCGCATAATCGCGTCCGGCAAGCGAGGCCTGCACCTGGGCCCGGTCGTTGGTCAGCGCGAACTGAGCATTTACCACTTGCATGCGGATCTGCGTGTAGAGCTGGGCGAGCCGCAATTCGGCCTGGCGGTATTCCATCAGTGACCGGGCCTGCTGGGCTTGCGCTTCCCGGTTCCGGAGCGGAATGGTCATGCTGATTCCAGCGCCTTTGTCGGGAGCCGAACTGTTGAAGAGGTTGGTCAGCACGGTGCCGTATCCGCTCGAAGGGAAGGAACCCGGATCATAAGGCAGGCCTGTTCTGAAGTTGATCGCGTTGGGACTCTGCGATCCACCCAACGCACCTGAGCCGTAGAAGCCATAAACGTCGAGCGCGGGCCGCAGCGCGTGGCGCGCGCCTTTCAACGTAATTTCATCGTTGCGCAAGGTAAGAGCGGCTTGCTCGAGTTCGGGGCGGTTTTTGAAGGCGCTCTGCACGAGATCTTCGATTGGCTGGCTCTCTTCCTGGATCTGGTCGAGGGCGATGCGATCGGTAGGAATGACAGGCGCGGTTGCGAGCGCCTGGTCATTGAGGTTGCGTGCGATCGCCTGTTTGATGATCTGCTGCTGATAGTTCAAGACGTTTTGGGATGCAGTGAGCGACTGCTTGTCGGTGGCCACAGTGGAGTCGGCCTGCACAACGTCGAGAGGGGCCATTGTGCCGATTTCAAGCTGCTTGTGGGTGTCTTCAGAGAGCTTCGTGCTTTGAGCCAGCGCGCGCTGCTTTGCCTGGACATCTTCATATGCGCTTACAAGACCCCAGTAAATACTCTCGACTTGATTGACCGTGTAGAGAATCTGCTCGCGAAAGGACGAATCCGTGATGCGGCGGTCGTTGATGGCCTGGTACATGAAACGCTTGTTGATCCAGATGCCGGCGCCTTGCAGGAGATGTTGCGTCACGGTGGCTCTGAATGTAGAACTCAGTTCCGGGCTGTACACGGTGAAGGGACTGTCCGTCGTGATCCGGTTATTGACAATGTTTGCCTGGAGCGCAGTGCCCGTTACGAACCCCTGGTTATAGCCAAAGTTGTACTGGTTGGTGTTGGTGGTCAGCGAGGTCTTGCCACCCGAGAACAGGGTGTTGGATTGCGGCTGGCGAGCGCGTTCAAACTGGACGGTCCCCGTTATATTGGGATCAAGCGGCTCGGGTAATGGTCCTGCTCCTGCGGTCGTCAGGGTCAAGCCGTTCACACCGGATCCAGCGCCGCCTGAACCGCCCGCGGTTCCACCGGGACCACCGCCAGTGGTCAGAATTGAGACTGAGCCACCTTGTGTGCCGGTGACCAGTCCCGAAGGAGAACCCAGCGGCAAGGCACCGGCTCTGGTGCGCAAAATGTCGGTATCCGCAATGTCGAGGTCGTATCGCGCGATGGCAATGTCGTAGTTGTTTTCAATTGCCAGCGCGATAGCGTCAGACAGGCTGAGGTAAATCTTTCCTTCTTTCACCAGATTCTCGAGACGGACGGAGTTGGCGAAGTTTGCCTTGGGAATGGTTGTCGGGCGATAGATATTGATGGGATTTCCCAGCAAGCGGCCGGCGGGCTTGGAAAAATCGCGATTGGTGGGCCGCAGATCGAACGGTTGCGTCAGCACGGGTGCTGGAGCAGCCGGCAAATGAGATGCCTGGTTCTCCTGCGAGGTAGAGCCTGCGCCTTTAACGCCACCCGACTGCTGCTGTGCAAATCCCGACGGTACTCCTGCTGTCAATGTCAGCATCACCGCGGTGACGGCCCTCAGACGCTCTCCTGCGGGGCGTTTCGATGGGCAGGCAGTACATTTCTGATCTTCAAACACACGGATCCCGAACAATTGCATGTTTCCTCTCCACGAGTCGCTGAGGCATGTGGGGTGCCGTTCTACAAGACGTCCGGAATCGCTTCCCGGACGCAAATTTGTGATGCTGCGCGGCGATTTCCTCATCCCATGCTTTACATGACCGGTTGGGTCACAAAGGATTACGCGTGCCGCAGTGACTTCGTTCCCTCTTGCAGGGCACTTCGCACGTAATCTCGCACGAAAAGCTGAGTATATCGCAATGAAACGAGCTAACCAGATTGCCCTCCTTAGCCAATTAACCTGTTAACAACAAAGATTCCCGTGACAGAAATCACCCAAGCCGCGCTGCAACAAAAACAGAACTGGAAGCTGACCGTGGCGTACGACGGGACCGACTTCCACGGATGGCAGGTGCAGCCCGGCGAACAGACCATCCAGGGGGAGTTGCAGTCGGCGCTGGAGCGGCTTGTGGGGGAAGCACCGTTGCCGCAGGGATCCGGCAGGACTGACGCAGGCGTGCATGCCCTGGCGCAGGTGGCGAGTTTTCAATTGCGGGCGCGAATTCCGGCTGCAAATCTCGTTCGCGCGCTGAACCGAACGTTGCCGGGATCAATACGTGTGCTAGATGCGCACGTTGTCTCGGACACTTTTCACGCGCGGCACTCGGCGGTGGCGAAGACGTATGAGTACCGCATTTTGCCGATTGAGCCGGCAGCGGACCAGATGTGCCCGCCATTCCTTGCGCGTTATGTGTATCCGTTCTCGTGGAGAATCGATTTCGAGGTCCTGCAGCGCGCGGCGGCAGCTTTTGTCGGCGAGAAGGATTTCCGCAGCTTTGCGGCATCGGATCCGGATCTCGCAACCAGGGTGAACGAGGCTGGCACTTCGGTTCAGACGGAAACGCGTGGTACGGTGCGCACCATCTTCTGCTCAGAGTGGCGAGAACAGCGGACAGACGGATTCAATCTGCTGGTGTATCGGGTTCGTGGAAACGGGTTCCTGCACCACATGGTCCGCAACCTTGTGGGCACCATGCTGGATGTGGGGCGAGGGTATATGCGACTCGATGACATCCCGCGGATTTTTGCTGCGGGCGATCGCTCGGTGGCTGGTCCGACGGCGCCGGGACGCGGGCTCTTTCTGCACTCGGTGGAGTACGACCCGGGAGCAGTTAGTCGAGCAATCAGCTATTAGTCAGCAGAGGTGAAGGCCCCAATCAGAACCGCCTTCCGTCCTGCTACCCTTGAATCTGCATGGCCACCTTTTCGCGCAGTTCGGCTTTCGCTCGCGTCACGGCTCTTGCCGCGCAACGGCCCGTACATGCCGCGTTCACGTGGCTGCACAACAATCCCAAGACACTGATCGATTGCCAGGCGGAACTGGTTACCATTCCGGCGCCGCCTTTTGGAGAAGCTGCGCGCTCAAACTGGGCGGCAGAGAGATTCGCGGAGATCGGACTCGAAGAAGTGCGCGTAGACGGTATTGGCAACGTGATCGGCTTGATTCCGGCCGCACACTTGCCTCCAGAGAGCACAGGCCATGTGGTTGTGCTTTCCGCGCACATCGACACCGTGTTTCCTGCGGGCACGCAGCTGCGGCCGGTGCTGACGAGGGAGAATGACGCGAACCGGTTAGCGGCTCCGGGTGCATGTGACAATGCCGCGGGCGTGATAGGGATGCTTGCACTTGCGCAGGCGCTGGTTCATGCGAAAGTGCGGCTGCCAGTTCCGATTCTTGTGCTGGCGAATGTGGGAGAGGAAGGGGAGGGGGACCTTCGCGGGGTTCGCCACTTCTACGAGCAGCGAACAATTGCGGGGCGAGTGGCTGCGCATATTGTGCTGGACGGCGCGGGCGCCGACTCGGCGGTTTCGCAGGCACTTGGGAGCAGAAGATTTCAAGTGACAATCAAAGGGCCGGGCGGACACAGTTTCACCGATTCAGGGACTCCCAATCCAATTGCGGCTCTTGCATCGGCGATTGCCATGCTGGCGCGTACTCCTCTGCCCGACAGGCCAATTACGACGTTGAACATCGGAACCGTGCAGGGAGGCACAAGCGTCAACTCCATACCTGAAAGCGCGGCTGCTTCGATCGATTTTCGCTCCACGAGTTCAGACGAGTTGTTGAGGCTGGAGGTGGCGCTTCATCGTGCTGTCGAGGATGCAGTTGAACAGACAAACGCCGCAGCAAAGAATGTGAACCACCGCCACCGCGGCACGCTTACGTTCACGATCGATAAGATTGGTGATCGGCCCGCCGCACAGCTTGCAGCAGACTCTCCGATTCTGGAGGCGCTTCGTGCGGTGGATCGCCACCTCGGCATACAGACGGATCTGCGTCTGGGATCAACGGATGCGAATATTCCAATTGCATTGGGGATTCCCGCGCTTTCAATTGGTGCAGGTGGAGATGGCGGTGGTGCCCATACGCTGGGTGAGTGGTTTACAGACAAAGATCGAGAGATCGGGTTGCGGCGCGTGCTGCTGCTAACGCTTACGCTTGCCGAGTGGGCTGCCGAACAGTAAGACCGAACAGCTTTGATACACTGCGCGCATGCGCGCCATCTCTGCTCTCCTTGCTGTGGTGTTCTCCGCGTCCATCATGAGTCTCGCTCAAACCCCGCCCCGAAAACATGTTGCATCCCCTCATCCGAAGAAGCAGATAGCGGCCGCACCGTCGGTTCCCGACGATCTTTTCTTCAATGGGGTGATTTACACGGGAGAAGGTTTTGCCGAGGACAAGCCTCGCATTGTTGAAGCGATGGCAGTGGCTAAAGGCAAGGTTGTTGCGGTCGGCACGACGGCAGAGATCACGCGGCTGGCCGGGCCGAGCACGCGGCTTCACGATCTGGACACAGCGCATACGCTGTTGTTTATTTTTCCCGGATTCAATGATGCGCACACGCATCTGGGCGAAGCTGGACGAACGAAACTCAATGTCGATCTGCGGGGTTGCCAGTCGTTGGCGGATATGCTTGCTCGCATTCAGAGTGCGGCGACAGAAGCTTCGCCAGGTCATTGGCTGACGGGTGGAGGATGGGATCACACACTGTGGAAGGAGAAGGTTCTGCCGACGCGACAGGACCTGGATAAGGTCACGGGGAATCATCCTGCATTCCTGTCTCGGATCGATGGGCACATTGCGATTGCAAACTCTGCTGCGCTGGCCGCGGCTGGAATTACTGCAAAGACGCAGATGCCCCAGGGCGGAGCGATTGACCTAGACGGCAGTGGCGAGCCTACGGGAATTATTCGCGAATCCGCGCAGGAACTCGTGGACAAGGTGATTCCGCCGCCTACGCACGATGAAAGACGCAAAGGCGATGAACTCGCGATCAACGACGCGCTCGCTCATGGCGTGACGACTGCGCAGGACAACAGCGACTGGGAAGATTTTCTTGTTTATGAAGAGATGGAGAAGGAGGGGAACCTTCATCTTCGAATCACGGAGTGGCTGCCGTTTATTGCTTCTCTCAATGAACTGAAGGAACATCGCGCGCACCATGACGGCAACGATCCGATGCTGCATACCGGCATGCTGAAGGGGTTCATGGATGGATCACTCGGATCGCGCACAGCGGCAATGAAGCAGCCGTACTCCGATGATCCGAAGAATACCGGGTTGCCACAATTCACACAGGAGCGCCTGAACGCGATGACGGTGGAGCGCGCGAAGGCGGGATTTCAGATCGGGTTTCATGCGATCGGCGACAGAGCGGTTTCGATAGCGCTGGATGCATTTTCGCAACCGGGCGTGCCTGTGACTGCACGCAATCGCATTGAGCACGCGCAGGTGGTGGATCCTGCCGATTTTGCGCGGTTCAAGAAGCTGGGTGTTATTGCGAGTATGCAGCCCAATCATCTGCTCACCGACGTGAATTGGGCCATGGAGCGGATCGGGCCGGAGCGCGCAAAGGGTGCCTATGCGTGGAAACGGTTTCTGGACGCAGGTGTGCCGCTAGCGTTCGGAACGGATTACCCGGTTGAGCCGATTACGCCGTTTCGGGGATTGTTCGAAGCAGTGACGCGGACGAACGAGTACGCTACGAAGTCCTTGTCGGTCGAGAACAAACTCACTCGCGGGCAGGCGTTGTATGCCTACACGCAGGGATCAGCGTACGCCGAGTTTGCGGAGAAGCATAAAGGAAAGCTCGTGCCGGGATTCGACGCTGATTTTGTGGCGGTAGATCGCGATTTGTACAAACTGCGGTCGACGTCGATTCTGGGTACGGAGGTTCGACAAACATGGGTTGCGGGGCGGCAGGTGTACTCGTCGGCGTCGCAGTGATGTCTCCGTGTGCTCATCAGGTGCTGAAATAATCAACTGAGATGAAGCTGCGCGCATACATCCTGATGACGCTGGTCGTCGCGGTGTGGGGGTCGACGTTCGTCGTCATCAAAGGTGCATTAGGGGATGCCACTCCGGTAGCATTCAATCTCATTCGCATGACGCTGGCCTTTGTGCTCCTCGGCGTTGCTTACCATCGTGCGTGGCGGACGATTCGCAGAACTCATATCGCGGCTGGAGCACTTGTGGGGCTGTGTCTTGCGGCAGGATATCAGTTCCAGACGATTGGCCTGGTGCGGACCACGCCTTCCAAATCGGCATTCATCACGGGGCTTGTGGTTGTCCTGGTGCCGTTGTTCTCAATTGCGCCTGCACTGCGGCCGCCGGGCGCACGTCCGCCGCGTTGGAATGCATTTGTGGGTGCCGCATTGGCGTTTGTCGGGATCATACTGATTACGGCTCCGCCTGCTGTGGCAACGGCAGGATCGGCGGCGGCATTCCTTCCTGATTTGTCTTCGATCAACTTCGGGGATGTGCTTACGCTCGGCTGCTCAATCTCATTCGCGTTCCACTGCATTGCGCTGGGACACACTTCGCCGCGTGTTCCATTTCGATCGCTGGCGATTCTGCAGGTTGGGTTCTGCGCGTTGTTCATGGCGGGCAGCTTGCCTTTTATCGAGCACCCGCACGTGCATGTAACGCCGCGACTGGTGATTGCGCTGATTGTCGCCGCGGCACTGGCTACGGCGGCGGCGTTCTCGATTCAAAGCTGGGCGCAGTCGATTTTGCCGACGACGCCCATGGCGCTGATCCTGGCGCTGGAGCCGGTTTTTGCATGGATAACGTCGTTTGTCGTCACCGGGGAGCGGCTGGGTATGGTGCCGGCTATTGGCGCGGTTCTAATTTTGGGCGGAATTGCAGTGACGGAACTGGTCCCGCAGTCTCACGTGCCGACGGCGCACGAAGCCTAGCTTTCAGGGTCTGAGTGCAAGCAAGGATTGGGTACTCCCGGGTGCAAATGGGCGAGTCGGCGAGGGGAATTGCGTGGCTCAAGAGCGAACAATGTTGCACAATGGAGCCAGGTCCCTCACCCGTAATTTGTCGCAAAGAAAGGCCCGGCTGTGCAAGCACCTTGGAGAGATCTTGGTGGGCCATCGCGGTCGCTGGCTGTCAGCGCTACCGTGCTGCTTGTTGCGTCCGGGCTGGCCGGAGCCGAGGCTGCGGTCTTGATGATCCTGGGGCCGGCGCGGGACATCGTCATCAAGCCGTTCGTGATCGCGGGCTACCTCGAAGCTTGCGCCATCTTTTTCTCGCTGATCGGAATTGGGCTGTCGATGATCGGTCTGATTCTGTATCGGCCGTATCAGCTGATGCGCGAGAAGATCTTTTTCTATCGAGCCCGCAATGCCGCACAGGTGAGTAACCGACATATTCACTTTGAGTCGGTTCCGCGGATCCCGATCTACGATCCTGATGAAGACGGCGCGCCGGACTAGCGCCCGGAACGCGGAGTAAGCAGCTGCGGGCCATGTGAAAGCGGCTCGCTGGGTCAACGTTCGGCTACGAGGTCCAATAGATCGAAAAACTCAGGGAAGCTGATGGCGGCAGATTCTGCGCCCTGGATCAGGGTTTCGCCTTCGGCACGGAGCGCAGCAACGCTAAACGCCATGGCGATCCGATGGTCGCCGCCGGAATCGATGACTGCACCGCGAAGCGTTTGTCCGCCGGGAACGTCGAGCCCATCTTCGAATTCTTCGACTTCGGCGCCCATTGCCCGTAGGTTGCGCGCCACAAGAGCGATGCGGTCGGACTCTTTGACGCGGAGTTCCTTTGCGTCGCGGATACGGATACCGCCGCTGGTGTAGGGGCCAATCGCGGCGAGGACGGGGAGTTCGTCAATGAGCTGCGCGGCGAGGGCGCCGCTGATGGTTGTAGAGCCGAGGCCTTCGGGATCAGTCGTGATCTGCACCGTGCCGACGAGTTCGGAGTGAGTCTCCTGAAGCTGAAGAACGGCGATGCGCGCGCCCAGAGTGGTGAGCACGTCGAGAAGTGTTGCGCGCGTGGGGTTCAGACCGATGCCGTCGAGGATGAGGCCGGAGTTGGGGAATAGCGATGCGGCGCAAAGGAAGAATGCGGCGGAGGAGATGTCTCCGGGAACAGCGGCTTCGATTGCGTGCAGCTTTTGCGGGCCGGTGATGGTGACGGAATCGATGCAGCGGGTGAGCGTGGCGCCGAACGCCCGAAGGGCGAGTTCGCTGTGGTCGCGGGTGCGGAGGGCTTCGCGGACTGTGGTGCTGCCCGCGGTTTGTAGTCCAGCGAGGAGGACGCAGCTCTTTACCTGGGCACTGGGAACCGGGGTGGTGTAGTCGAGGGCGCGGAGCGTTGTGCCGTGGATGGTGACGGGCGCGTGGCCTTCGGTTAGCGCGATGTCTGCGCCCATTTCTGCGAGGGGCTTGCGGACGCGCTCCATGGGGCGGCGGGAGAGGGATTCGTCTCCGATAAGGGTGAAGGTGCCCTGTTGTGCCGCGAGCAGGCCGGAAATCATCCGCATCGTGGAGCCGGAATTGCCGCAGTCGAGCGGGTGATCCGCGGGCGTGACGCGGCCTCCTACGCCGTCGATTTCGATCCGGCCGCCGTCTAATTTGCGCACGTGGGCGCCGAGGGCCTCCATGCAGGAGAGGGTCGAGGCGCAGTCGGCGCCAGTGGAGAAATTGGAGAACCGGGAGGTGCCTTCAGCGAATGCAGCGAGCATGCCGTAGCGGTGGCTGATGGACTTGTCGCCGGGAAGGCGCAGGGTTCCGAGGATATTGCGCGCGGGACGAATGATGCGTTCTTGCGTGGCGGTGGACAAATGGGCTCCGGTCAGTTGAAGAGGCTATTGAGAGTTTATAGCTCCGAGACTGTCGCGGCCGCAGCAGGTAGTTTGCACTCCCAGCTCGCAACTTGAGGACGTGAGATGGCTACCCTGTCCCCCCATACTTTGGGCGTAAATATCCCCGCATCAACTCGTTGCAGTATGTTTCAGCTTTAAGTTTCTCACTCGATTGGACTTGGATGCAAATTACTGCAATCAGACGAGTTACGCTACCGTCATGCCGCTCACATTTGCAGGTGCCCGGCGGCTGGAGATGCATTAAGCGACAAAGGAGATCATCGTCCTGTTTCGCCGGATTCATCCCCATGCCTCAAGCTTAGCTGGATTTACGAAATAACCTGCAAACCCGCGCTGGTCTCTTTGGCGATGATCTCGCGCTAGATGGAGGTCAAACTGTCCGAAGTGAGCATCCAGTTCTGACAAACAGGGTTATGTGACTCGCAGGACGATAATGGTTTCGTCGTCGAAGCGATCTTTGGCGCCTTGGAAATGCGTGACGTCGGCGAGGATTGCCTCGGCGATGTGTTGGGCGGGGAGATCGCGGGAACCGCAGAGGAGAGCGGCGAGGCGGTCTTCGCCGTACATGTCGCCTTTTTCGTTTTCGGCGTCGAGGATGCCGTCAGAGACGAAGACGATGGCGTCGCCCGGCTGAGTGGCGACATTGAATTCTTCGTAGGTGGCGCTTGGGAACATGCCGAGCGGGAAGCCTTCGGCTTTCACGGTGAGGTTCTCACCGGCGCGGCAAAAAATGGGCTGCACAGCGCCGGAGTTGGCGACGGTGAGCGTGCGGTTCTCATCGTTCCATAGCGCGAACAGCATCACGACGTATTGTGAATCAAGGCGGCGCTCCTGGAGGGCGTCATTGAGCACGCGAAGCATTTCGGCCGGCGCCGGTTTCTGCTGCGCCGCGGAGCGCATGATTCCGCTGACAAGTGCGGCGAACAAAGCTGCAGGGGCGGCCTTGCCGCTGACATCTCCGAGCACGATGGCTGTCTGGTTTTCGGAGTACTCGAGGAAGTCGTAGAGATCGCCGCCGATGGCGCGAGCAGGCAGAAAGCTGACCGCGAATTCGGCATGCTTGTGCGTCGGGGGCGCATTAGGCAGCAGGCGAAGCTGGACTTCACGCGCCATGGCAATGTCGCGCTCGAGTTGCTGCTCCTGACGTTTTACCCGCTGATAAAGGCGCGCATTTTCAATTGCGATGGCGATTTGCGCAGCCATGGTAGTGAGGGTGCGGACGTGATCTTCGTTGAAGAAGGCGGCGCGCGTGTGTTCCAGGTCAAGAACGCCGATGACACGTTCTTTGTAGAACAGGGGCACGATGAGCTCGGACCGCGTCTCCGCGTTCATGGGGAGATAGCGCTGGTCTTTGCGAACGTCGGGGACGTTGATGGGACGCCACTCGCGCACGGCTGCGCCGACGAGTCCGGTGGTGACCGAAATGCGGCGCATGGGCGCCTGGGCATAGCCGAAGCGCCAGGCATAGCGCGTGATGAGCGTCTCTCCTTTCTCGTCGAGAAGCATGATGGAGAACATCTGGTAATCGATGAGGCGACGGAGCAAGTTGCCGACCTTGCCGAGGAGCAGATCGAGGTCGAGGATGGAGATGATCTCGGTGGAGATTTCATTGAGGACGGCGAGAGTTTCAGCCTGTCGCGAGACGCGGGTGTAGAGGCGGGCGTTCTCGATTGCCTGGGCGATGCGGGAGCCGGTGAGGGTGAGCAGATGTAGGTGCTCCGGCTTGAAGAAACCGGCCTGTTCGCTTTCCAGATCGAGGACGCCGATGAGACGGTTTTTGGCGATGAGCGGAATGGCGAGTTCCGAGCAGACGTTTGGATTGACGTCGATGTAGCCTTCGATCGCGCTGACGTCGTTGACGAGCATCGGCTGACGATTGAGGGCGACCTGGCCGACGACGCCTTTGCCGATGGGGATGCGCATGCGCTGCGTTTCAGCCGTGTGGCCGATCTGGAAGCGCATGCGGAGCTCGTTGGTGCGGTCGTTGAACAGCAGGATGGAGAAGATTTTGTAGGGAATGATCGAGCGTACGAGCTCAGAGGTGCGGTTCAGCAGAGTCTGGAGATCGAGGGTGGTATTGAGCGTGTCTGCAATCTGTGCCAGATAGCGGAGGTCGGTGGATTCGACACGAACATTGAGGGAATCGATGTGGGCATGCGGGTTCTCGGAGTCGGCGGGGCGGTAGTCGCCTTCGTACTCAGGCTGGTGGCGCGCAGTGGGTGGAGTAGAGGTCATGGGGGAACGACTCGATGATACAAGAGGAGGGAACGAGGGACTAGGAAGTCGGGAAAGGGAGTAGGGGTAGCAAGCGCGGTCGGCGGAAAGCTGGACCGCGGGTTCAGCAATGCCGGAGCCGGCAGCCGACGCTGGGCTGCCGGTGTTGGTCTCTTATTCTGCGCCCAGTTCGCGGACGATGTTTACCGATGCGGAGGCGCCGATGCGATTGGCGCCCGCCTCAAGCATGGTCTTTACGTCGGCGAGGGAGCGAATTCCGCCTGACGCTTTGACGCCGCAGCGTCCGCCGGCTACGCCGCGCATGAGGGCCACATCGGCTGCGGTTGCGCCGCCTCCGCCGAAACCGGTGGAGGTCTTGATGAAGTCCGCTCCAGCCTGGATCGCGAGTTCTGCGCCCCGCAGTTTTTCTTCCACGCTGAGCATCGATGTTTCGAGAATCACCTTGAGAATTGCGTCGTGGTGGTGGGCGACGCTGGCTACGGCATGCACGGTGTGCTGAACAGCGTGGTGATTGCCGCTTTTGAGCTGGCCGATGGGAATCACCATGTCGAGTTCTTTTGCGCCGAGGCGGGCCAGGGCCGCGGCTTCCTGGCGCAGGGTCGAGACGAGCGACGCGCCAAAGGGAAATCCAATTACTACGCCAACGGGGACGCCGGTCCCCGAGAGCATTTCAACTGCAGTGGGTACCCACATCGGGTTCACCATCGCGCACCCGAAACGGTAGCGAATGGCCTCGTCGCAGAGGCTCTCGATCTGTTCGCGGGTGGCCTCTGGTTTCAGAATTGTGTGATCAATGACTTGGGCAAGAGATTGCCAGGAGGAGAGGGTCTGCTTTGTGAATCCGGCTGAATCGAATGTTCCGTGATCAAAATCGAGATCTTCATCCCGGATCGGGGTAATGGCTGGCATTTTCTTGCTCCTTCTTTCTGGCCGCTCTTTAGGGTACGGCGGCTCTGGCGTGCTTATTCCGGCAGTAGAGTATAGACCGTGACTAACAGCCGGGTCATTGGCAACAAAGGTACGGACATGACGAAAGGAACCGGCGTGAGAATCATTGGTTTGAGCCGGCAGA